>MDTD01059960.1_pt1 | contig 28955 bp, 25 predicted proteins | sample 811221 | NCBI WGS metagenome assembly MDTD01 (sample SAMN05326646, study PRJNA326480) | marine metagenome | isolation source: seawater | place: Pacific Ocean: South West | collected 2011 | reverse complement strand
GTCGTTAGATATATTTGCCGAAATAAGAAAAGAAACAGGTTTACCAATATTAACTGATGTACACGAACCACAACAATGCAGCATAATCAAAGACTATGTCGATATAATACAAATACCTGCATTTCTAGCGAGGCAAACTGATCTAATTTTGGCAGCGGCAAGAACACAAAAACCTATTAATATAAAAAAATCACAATTTATGTCACCTTGGGATATTCAGTATTCGGCAGAAAAAATACTTAATCAATCTAATAAAAATATATGCTTGACTGAAAGAGGGTATTGTTTTGGTTACAATAATCTTGTTGTAGATTTTCGTTCTATTGAAATTATGAAAAAACTTAATTTCCCAATAATTTTTGACGCTACTCACTCTGTACAATTACCGGGTGGTGGCGAGACAAGTGGTGGTCAAAAAGAATTCATAGATTCGCTATCAACTGCAGCAGTTTCAATCGGTATCTCAGCAATTTTTGCCGAAGTTCATGACAAACCTGAGTTGGCCATATCAGACGGAGATAATCAGCTTAATTTGGATGAATTCTGCCGGCTTGTGAAAAAATTGAAAGAATTTGATAAATTTAAAAAAAAATTAGAGGGCTAAAATTTAGGTAATAATATGACTAAAATTACGAAGATTGTGGGTCGTGAAATTCTGGATAGTAGAGGAAACCCAACGGTTGAAGCCGATGTTTATTTAAATAATGGTATAATATCGCGCTATTCCGTTCCATCAGGAGCATCTACAGGTGTGCATGAGGCTGTTGAATTGAGGGATGGTGGTAATAGATATAACGGTATGGGCGTAACAAAAGCTGTAAATAACATAAACACAGAGATCAATGACTGTCTAATTGGGCTAAGTCCAACTAATCAGTCTAATATCGATCAAATATTGATTGATTTAGATAATACTAAAAATAAAAGTAGACTTGGTGCAAACGCAATGCTGGCTGTATCAATTGCAGTTGCAAAAGCGGCTTCGATTGCTGAAAATAAAAAACTTTATGAGTATTTGTCAGGAACCCAAGATTTTAAATTGCCTGTCCCAATGATGAATATTTTAAATGGTGGAGCTCATGCCGATAACCCAATTAATATACAAGAGTTTATGATAATCCCTGCTAATTTTAACACGTTTCATGAGTCTTTAAGAGCTGGGGCTGAGGTGTTTAGATCTTTGAAAGAAAATCTCAAATCAAAATCACTAGGTACATCGGTTGGCGACGAAGGTGGCTTTGCACCAAATCTTGCCAATACAAAAGATGCTGTCGAAATTATTATCAAGTCTATTTCAGATGCTGGATATAGCATCGAGAAAGATATTTTTCTTGCGTTAGATGCCGCTTCTAGTGAGTTTTTTAAAAACGATAGGTATCAAATTGAACCAGGTAGGGATCCCGAAACAGTTGAGGGGATGATTAATTTTTACGGTTCACTAATTAGAGATTATCCAATTATATCAATAGAAGATGCAATGTCTGAAGATGATTGGGATGGCTGGGAAAAATTAACGAACGCAATAGGAAGCAAGTGCCAGTTAGTAGGGGATGATTTATTTGTAACCAATGAGCAAAGACTCAAAAGAGGTATAGATGCCGGTATCGCGAATTCAATATTGGTAAAAGTAAACCAAATAGGAACTCTATCGGAAACTCTAAAAACAATAGAGATTGCAAAGAGCCACGATTATTCCTGTGTTATATCGCATAGATCCGGGGAAACCGAAGATACTACTATTGCTGATTTATCAGTATCAACAAATGCAGGTCAGATAAAAACTGGTTCTTTATCACGTTCTGATCGGACAGCAAAATATAATCAATTACTGAGAATTGAAGAAGAACTTGGTGGCAGGGGTTATTTTCCGGGCAAGGGTGAATTCAGTAAATATATTTAATTAAATATTAAATTTTATCTAATATAAAAATCGAATGTTTTTTATTAGATTCAAGAGATATATATCCTATCTTTTTTTGCCATTATTATTAACTCTTTTTCTTGGTTATATTTCATATCATACTTTTATCGGGGACTCTGGTTTGAACAAGAACTCAGTTCTAAAAGATGAGTTAAGCAATTTACAACTTGAGTTGGTTGAAATAAGGAATAATAGACTTGAAATAGAAAAGCATATATCACTACTAGAAAAAAATATAGACGCAGACATGTTGCAGGAAAAGGCCAAAAAGATTCTATATTACGCACATCCAGATGAAATTATCATTATAAAATGATTTAATTAACAAAATTCGAACGATCATTCTATTTTTCGCCTATTTTATATATTTGCAGTAATTATATATATATAATAATGATGTAAAGTAATTTTTTATGACTAATAAAACAAAAAAAACCAATACCATATCAAAATCTGATTCTATAGAAGCATATAAAAAGATGCTTCTTATACGAAGGTTTGAGGAAAAAGCTGGACAGTCATATGGTCTAGGGCATATAGGTGGTTTCTGCCACTTGTATATTGGACAAGAGGCTGTTGTAGTTGGACTACAGATGTGTATTGGTGATGGTGATCAAGTTATTACTACATACAGGGATCATGGACATATGCTTGCTTGCGGCATGAATCCTGATGGAGTAATGGCAGAATTATATGGACGTGCAGATGGCTACTCGAAAGGAAAAGGGGGGTCAATGCATATGTTTTCTAAAGATTCTAATTTTTATGGCGGGCACGGTATAGTAGGTGCCTCTGTTCCACTAGGAACGGGTTTAGCATTCTCTAATAAGTATAAAAAAAATAAGGGTGTTACACTTACTTATTTTGGTGATGGAGCAGCTAATCAGGGTCAAGTTTATGAAAGTTTTAATATGGCTAAATTATGGGAGTTACCCTGTATTTATGTAATTGAAAATAATAGGTACGCAATGGGTACTTCGGTGCAAAGGTCATCCGCGCAGAAAGATCTATCACAAAGAGGAATAAGTTTTGGTATTGAAGGTGAACAAGTTGATGGAATGGATATAGAGTCTGTAATTGCAGCTGGTAAAAAAGCAGTAACAAAAGTGCGAAATAATGGAGGCCCATACATACTTGAAATGCTGACATACAGATATAGAGGGCATTCAATGTCTGATCCAGCGCAATACAGATCACGTGATGAGGTCAAGGAAGTTAGGGATCAGTCCGACCCCATCGAAAGTCTAAAAAATAAAATTATTCAAAATGACTATCTTACAGAAGAGCAACTTCAAGAATTAAATGCTGACATTAAGAAAACAGTCGATCAATCAACTCAGTTTGCTACAGAAAGCCCATTGCCTGATGAATCTGAACTTTATATCGACGTTTATCAATAGGTTTAGTGATGAAAACTGAAATTTATATGCCTGCTATGTCACCAAGTATGACAGAAGGTACATTGACAAAATGGCTAGTTAAGATTGGTGATCAACTCAAAATTGGGGATCCTATTGCTGAAATAGAAACTGATAAGGCAACTATGGAAGTTGAAAGTCAAATTGAGGGTGTTATGTCAGAGCTCTTAGTTGAGAATGGGCAGGATCAAATTGCTATAAAAACTCCAATTGCAATTATCGAAACAACAAATAGTACAGAAAAGCTCAAAGGTAAGTTATTCACAAACACTATAGATGATCAACCTAAGAAAAAGTCTACAAAAGGTCCTTACATTGACCAGGATAAAAGATTAGACAAGATTACTGTTCGTGAGGCTATCAGAGATGCCATAGCTGAAGAAATGCGAATAGACAAGAATGTATTTGTAATGGGTGAAGAGGTGGCCGAATATCAGGGTGCCTATAAGGTAACCCAGGGTTTACTTCAGGAGTTCGGTGCCGCAAGAGTAATAGATACCCCAATTACTGAAAATGGCTTCGCAGGACTTGCAATAGGTGCATCTTTTTCTGGACTAAAACCTGTAGTGGAATTCATGACGTTTAATTTTTCACTTCAGGCAATGGATCATATAATAAATTCTGCAGCAAAAACTCTTTATATGGGTGGTGGTCAATTAAACTGCCCCATAGTGTTTCGCGGTCCGAATGGGGCAGCAGCTCGTGTTGCAGCGCAACACAGCCAAGATTTGACAGCATGGTTTTCTCATATACCAGGATTAAAAGTTATATCACCATTTACCGCGAGCGATCATAAAGGATTACTCAAGGCAGCTATCAGAGACCCAAACCCCGTTATTTTTCTTGAAAATGAAATTTTGTATTCAGAGCAAGAATCATTACAGGAGCTTAATGAAGAAATAATTCCGATTGGTAAAGCTAAAATACTGAGGGAAGGAAATGATATCACTCTAATATCCCATTCAATTTCTTTGAAAATGTGCCTAGAGGTATCAAAAAAATTAGAAAAAAGAAATATTAGCTGTGAAGTTCTTGATCTTAGAACTATTAGACCATTAGATATTAACACAATCATAAACTCAATTAAGAAAACGAATAAATGTGTTGTTGTAGAGCAGGGATGGTCACAATCTGGTGTATCATCAGAGATTATATCTGTTATAATGGAGAACGCATTTGACTGGCTCGATGCTCCTGTTTTACGCCTTACAGGTAAAGATGTGCCTATGCCATACGCAGAGAATTTAGAAAAATTAGCATTGCCATCAGAATATGAGCTGATCAAGATTATTGAAAGTTTAGTTTAATGAGGAGTTACTAATGTCAATAACAATTTATATGCCAGCATTATCACCGACAATGGAGATGGGAAACATTGTTAAATGGCACAAGGCAGAAGGTGACCAAATATCATCGGGGGATATAATTGCGGAAATCGAAACCGATAAAGCCGTTATGGAATTCGAGTCTGCTGACGATGGCATTTTAGGTAAAATACTTGTTGCCGAAGGTTCTGTTGACGTTAAAGTGAATGAACCAATTGCTATAATACTAGAATCTGAAAACGATACTTTAGATGATAGTGGTACGAATAATACTGAAATAAAAACAACGGATAATGTTGAGCAATCCGCTAATGATTTAAGTAACGATACGATTAACGACACAGAATTAAGTAAGGAAATTAATGCGTCAGAAGATGAGATAGATGATGGTAGTAGGATTTTTATAAGCCCTTTAGCAAAACGAATTGCAGACGATAAAGGAATAAGTCTCGCGAAGGTTCGTGGGACTGGACCTAATGGTCGAATACTAAAGAAAGATGTTGAGTCTTACATACCAGAAACAAATGCATCCAAACCTGTAAAATCTCTTCTGGATACAAAAATTGAAGAAGGTGTAGAGTTGGAGAGCGGGGTAAAGCTTGAAGATGTCAGTACCGCAATAAATCATTCAGTTATTGATACATCTAATAATGAGAAATATATCGAAAAGCCAATAGATACAATGCGTTCTGTGATCGCAGAGAGACTCCAGCAGTCAAGTTCAACGATACCCTCATATACATTAAATATCGATGTAAGTATCAGGAGTCTGAACGAAATAAGAAAAAGAATGAATGAGGATCTGCCGGAGGGCACAAGATTATCCTTCAATCACTTTCTTATAAAGATAACATCAATGGCGATGATAAATACACCTGAGGTGAACTCATCATGGGAAGGTGATAAAATATTTTCTTATAAATCCACGGATATCGGTATGGCTGTTGCAATAGAGAATGGTCTAATTACACCAATTATAAGGGATGTTGAAAATAAAGGACTTCTAGCAATTAGCGAAGAGACCAATGATCTTATCACACGGGCCCGTGAAAAAAAGTTAACCCCCGCAGAATATCAAGGGGGAGCTATATCTATTTCAAACCTTGGTTCGTATGGAATAAAGAGTTTCACTTCAATCATTAATCCACCACAAGCCTCAATACTATCAATTGGTGCACCTCGTAAAGCCCCTGTTATAGTCGATGATGCAGTGACTATTGATGAACTAATTTCAATCACACTTACTGCTGATCATAGATTGATTGATGGGGCCGTTGGCGCCAAATTTCTTGCGTATATGAAGCAATTAATTGAAAACCCAAATTTGTTGTTATTATAAATTATTGTATGGAAAAAATTAAATGGAATTAAAATACGACGTTACTATCATTGGTTCTGGTCCCGGTGGCTATGTTGCAGCAATTCGTTCTGCACAATTAGGGCATAAGACGGCAATAATTGAAAAAGATAAACTAGGTGGTATTTGTCTAAATTGGGGTTGTATACCGACAAAAGCACTTTTAAAATCCTCTGAAGTTTACACTACAATGAAAAAATCTGATTACTATGGAATCACTGCAAAAAACGTAAGTTTCGACTTTGATAAAATAATAGATAGATCTCGAGGTGTTGCCGCTTCACTCTCAGATGGAATTGGCTACCTATTAAAAAAAAATAATATCGATTTAATTATTGGGAGTGGGCAAATTTTAGATAAGAATAATATCAAAGTTGAAACTGAAAAAAAACAAACAATTATCTCATCAAAAAATATTATTATTTCAACTGGCGCACGCCCAAAGGAATTGCCAGGTATAAAATTCAATGAGGATATTTGGTCATACAAACAAGCAATGGTACCAGATAAAATTCCGAACTCAATACTTGTAATTGGTTCAGGCGCCATTGGAATTGAATTTGCAAACTTTTATAATGCAATCGGGACCACTGTAGATGTTGTAGAACTTGCAGATAAAATTCTGCCGAGCGAAGATGCGGAGGTATCTGAATATGCAAAAGCTGAGTTTGAAAAACAAGGTATAAACTTTCACTTGACTTCTCATGTGGATACAATAACAAAAAATAAGGGTAAATTGAATATTGAGCTGGTCAATAACGAGAATAGTAAACGAGCTAATCTTAAAGCTGATAAAATTATAATGGCGGTTGGTATAACTGGTAATATTGAGAATATTGGGTTGGAAGAAAATGGTATAAATACAATTGATGGTCATATTGAAACAACTGAGTCAATGCAAACAAATATTAGAAATATATATGCTATAGGAGATGTTGCAGGTGCACCATGGTTAGCTCACAAGGCTTCTCACGAAGGTGTCATTGCCGTAGAGCATTTATCAGGAATGGATACTCACCCAATTGAAAAAAGTAACATACCAGGTTGCGTATATTCTTCTCCACAAATTGCATCAATCGGATTATCTGAGTACGATGCAAGAAATAAGTATGGAGATGTAAAGGTTGGTAAATTTCCTTTAATTGCAAATGGTAAGGCAAAAGCAATTTCAAATGATACTGGATTTGTAAAAGTAATATACGAGAGCGCTACAGGTGAATTACTTGGCGCCCATATGATTGGAGATAGCGTTACTGAGTTAATTCATGGTTACGCAATTGCAAAAAATATGGAAGGCACAGAAGAAGATATTATAAATACGATATTTCCACACCCAACAATTTCAGAGTCATTGCATGAAGCCGTTCTTAGCGCATACGATATTCCAATTCATTATAAGTAATCATGGTAAATATAATAAATAAATTTAGTCAGCCAGATAAATTACGTCACCCACAATTTCGTAATAAATCTGAAAATCCAAGTGGGAAAAAACCACCTTGGATTAAGGTTAGGTATAAGAATTCTCTGAACTACCTTGAAACTAATGATATAATAAAAGAAAATAATCTGGTAACCGTTTGCCAAGAAGCTGCCTGTCCCAACATATCAGACTGTTGGGATAAAAAGCATGCTACCTTTATGATATTGGGTGATACCTGCACACGTGCATGTTCTTTTTGTAATGTAAAAACAGGAAAGCCGGATCCAATTGATAAGACTGAGGCCCTATCGGTTGCAAATGCGGTAAAAAAAATGAGTCTTAGGCACGTTGTAATAACATCGGTCGACAGAGATGATTTGGTAGATGGTGGTGCTAGTCATTTTGTTGATGTTATAAGCAATATAAGAGAAATATCTCCATCTACCACTATAGAGATTTTAACGCCGGATTTTCTGAGAAAAGATGGTGCATTGGATATTTTAATGGAAGAAAAGCCAGATGTTTTTAATCACAATCTAGAGACGGTTCCGTCCATGTATTTAAATATCCGTCCTGGCGCCAGATATTTTCACTCTCTAAATTTATTAAAAGAAGTAAAAAATAGGGATAATTCAATATTTACAAAATCAGGTATAATGGTCGGTCTCGGCGAAAAAAGGGAAGAGGTTTTACAGGTTATGGATGATATGATTTCCGCAAATGTTGACTTCATCACAATTGGACAGTATTTACAGCCAACAATTAAACATGCAAAAGTAATGGAGTATGTACACCCTGATATCTTTGAGAGCTATGCGTCAATTGCAAAATCAAAAGGTTTTAAGATGGTCTCTGCTAGTCCATTTACACGTTCATCTTTTCATGCAGATGAGGATTTTATCAAGCTCAAGAATGCAAAATAATTTGAAGTCAAAAAAACTTACAAGAAGGATTGAGTACAGTGCTGATGATATGTACAGTTTAGTTGCGGATGTTGAAAAATACCCATTTTTTGTACCGGCTTGTAAGTCACTAGAAGTTTTAAAGAAAAGTAAGGATGGAAATCTTGTACGAATAGACGCCGTTATGGAGGTAGGGTATGGCTTTTTGAATGAATTTTTCACGTCCCATATTACATTGAATGAGGAAAAGTTCACGATTGAAGTTATTAATAACGACGGTCCATTTCGAAGACTCAATAACTACTGGCAATTTAATGATACTGAAAGTGGATCAGAAATTATATTTGAGATTGATTTTATTGCAAAAAATTCATTCACAGGAAAGATTATTAATCTGATGTTTGAAAGAGTATTTAGTAAATATATTTATGCCTTCGAGAACAGGGCAAATGAGCTTTATAACTGATTAACTAAATCATATGCGATCTGGAATGCCTCAATGGATGTATTTAGTCTAACGTTATCTCTTCCAATTTCACCAAACTTATATTCTTTGCAAACCATTTTTTTACCAAAAGATACTGCAATATAGACAAGACCTACCTCTTTTTGTGTGTCATCACTTTTTGGTCCTGCAATGCCAGAAACCGCAATAGATATGTCTATATCCGGGTGCAGGGATATTAAATTTGATGACATTTGTGAGCATACCTCTCTACTGACGGCACCATACGCCACTAAATCTTTGGAATTAACTTTTAATAGATCAATCTTTGACTGATTTGAATATGTTACATAACCTAGTTCATATACATCTGAGGAACCAGAAACTGAGGTTATAGTTGATGATATAAGACCGCCTGTACATGATTCAGCTGTGCCTATTTTTAGCTTTTGATTTTTGCATTTATCAATTAGGTCTATGGCAGATTTTTGTAATTTTTTCATTTCTTAACCGATATATTTACGATTGTTTGTACAGCAATTCCTTCTTTTCTTCCAGCAAAACCTAATTTTTCTGTTGTTGTTGCTTTTAAACCAATCATGCTCGCGTCAATACTCAATAATACTGAAAGTTTTTCTTTTATAGCTTCTTTTCGCGCGTTAATATTTGGCTCCTCACAAATGACGATAATGTCAACATTCATTATTTTTCCACCAAAATCATTTAATTTTTTTAGGGAGTGATCAAGGAATATTTTTGAGTCAGCATTCTTCCATTGTTTGTTTTCGGGATTAAAGTGTGAACCAATGTCATCGGATCCGATGGACCCATAAATTGCGTCAGTTATAGAATGCAAACCGACATCGGCGTCAGAATGGCCCTCTAATGATTTACTGAAGGGTATATCAATGCCAAATAGCCGAAGTTTATCACCTTCACCAAACTTATGCACATCAAAACCAATGCCAATTCTGGAATATTGCGACATATTTACACTTTCTATTCGGAAACGATTATAGTCATCGAATACGGTTATCTTATAGTTTTTCGGGCTGTCTAGAAAAGCATTTATTCTTAAACCTGATATTTCTGCCACTTGAGCATCATCTGTAATTTGATTAGTGCTAATGTTAAGCATGTCTAAGTTTTCATAAGCTTCATATATTGACTTAAATCTAAAAAATTGCGGTGTTTGAGATTCAACTAAGTTTGATCTATCTAGCGTTTGAAATTTTTTATTTTCGAATTTCTTTATTGTATTTGTAGCCTCTATTATCGGTATTGCACCATCAAATCCCTTTGCAAACTCAACAAGTTTTTTTAATAATTTAATTGCAAAGTTTGGTCTTGCAGCATCATGAATAAAAACATGGGTCACCTTTGTTGGTTTCAGATATTCTAAGCCTCTCTGAACAGACTTCAGCCTTGTAGTGGAACCAGGAATTGTTGTGATTTTACCTTTATATTTATCTTTTCTAATTATTTTTTGTACATATTCGGAATGACCAGGGTTGATTGTAACAACTATATTTTCAATAAAATCTAGTTCTATAAATTTATCTATTGAATACTCAATAATAGTTTTCCCGTTAACATTTAAATACTGTTTTGGAGTGGGGTCATCATTTTGAAACCTAGCGCCATCACCGGCAGCACAAATTATTACTGATATTCTCATAAGAAATTATTGCAAAATTTAAATAAATTATTTATAAATATGATTAATATTTAGTCATAAGTTTTTTATGCCCTTTTTTTAATCAATACAACTACATTATTTATAGCATAAAAATGGAAACAATATTAGATAAAATGCAAATAGATTTGGATGGGCTGTTCAGAACAATTAAGCATCCACTGGTAATATTGGATAAGGATGATAATATAGTCACATCTAATGACGACGCTGAATTTTTTTTTGGTCTGAGCCGCAACATTCTAAATAAATATAAATTTACTGCATTGTATAGCAAAACATCACCGCTTTATTATTTAATCAACCAGTCACGTGAGAAAAAAACAACAATTCGTGAATATTCTCTTATGTTAAGAAGTCTCATAGATGAGAAAGAACATGAAGTGGACATCCAAGTTTCACCCTTTGAAGATACAGAATACCTGCTTCTGATGTTTATTGAGCGAGGAATTGCAAAAAAATTTAATAGGCAATACATGCAAGCTGGATCAGCTAAATCACTTGTTGAAATGTCATCAATCCTTGCGCATGAGATAAAAAACCCTCTATCTGGGATCAAGGGTGCAGCACAATTACTACTCGATGGAGCAAGTACAGAAAATCAATCACTTATATCAATAATATGCGATGAAACAGACCGAATTAATAACTTAATCAATAGTATGCAAATTTTCTCAGATAGTTCGCAGATAAAAAAAGAGAAAATCAATATGCATACTATCTTTAACCATGTGAAGATGATTGCTGAAAATGGGTTTGCAAAGGATATCAAGTTTATCGAGAAATTTGATCCATCCCTTCCTGATATACATGGTAATAAAGATCTGCTTATCCAAGTTCTCTTGAACTTGATTAAGAATAGTAGTGAAGCGATAAAAAACAATACTAACAAAGGTGAAATAATATTAAGCTCATCTTTTCTGTCAAGTATTCGAATTAGCCTACCAACATCAAGCAAAAAAATAGAATTACCATTGTGTTTTTCAATTGAAGATAATGGCGGCGGTATAGACACGGATATTTATGAAAATATATTTGATCCTTTTATAACAAGTAAAAAAGAAGGTAAGGGGCTTGGGCTGTCTATTGCGTCAAAGATAATACAAGATCATGATGGTGTTATCGAATGTGGAACAACAAGTCGTGGTACAAAAATGTCAATTCTATTTCCTGTATCTCATTAGAAAGAATTACAATGAAGAAAATACATATACTGGTTGCTGACGATGATAAAGCCATAAGGCTTGTGCTTGAAACCGCGCTTAAAAGATCTGGTTTTGACGTTACCTTGACTGAAAATGCTGCTGGCCTATGGAAGTGTGTACAAGAAAATTTTGCAGATGTCATTATCACAGATGTTGTCATGCCAGACGCAAATGCGTTCGAATTAATACCAAAAATTAAAAAAATTAATACCGATATACCTATTATTGTTATGAGTGCACAAAACACGCTAATGACTGCCATAAAAGCCAACGAATTAGGGGCATTTGAATACATACCGAAACCATTCAACATAGCTGAGTTATCAAATATAATTAATCGTTCAATCAATGAGAACAAAAAAGTAATTGAAGATGAGAACTTCGACTCGCCGGATGGTTTTCCGTTGATAGGGCGTTCAAAGCCAATGCAAGAAGTCTATCGTGTTATGGCAAGATTAATGAATTCTGATTTAACTGTACTAATAACTGGAGAATCTGGTACGGGAAAAGAACTTATCGCAAAGGCCTTACACGAATTTGGTAGTAGAAAAGACTCCACCTTTGTGGCAATAAATATGGCCGCAATACCAAAAGATCTTATCGAGTCCGAATTATTTGGTCATGAGAAGGGCGCATTTACTGGCGCAATTGAAAAGAAAATTGGTAAGTTTCAGATTGCTGATGGTGGCACCCTTTTCTTGGATGAAATTGGTGATATGCCCATCGATGCGCAAACGCGTTTGCTAAGAGTTCTTCAAGAAGGGGAGTTTCTGACTGTAGGCGGAACAAGCCCCATAAAAACAAATGTGAGGATTATTGCTGCCACGAATAAATCATTAACCGACCAGATAAAATTAGGCGCATTTCGTGAAGACCTATATTACAGAATTAACGTAATCCCAATAATGTTACCCCCTTTGAGAGATCGTAAAGATGACCTGCCAGCATTGGTTAATCATTTTATGGCTACAAATGTTTTGGATGATAATACGAACAGAATTGAACAAGATGCAATAAATTATATTAAAAATTACGATTGGCCGGGAAATATTCGAGAATTAGAAAACTTTATTAAAAGATTGATTACGCTATATCCAAATGAGATAATTTCACTTGATATTATAAAAAATGAGTTTTCACAAGCGGATAATAAAAATTATGATGCATATAGCAAGCAACCCAGATCATTGGAAGATCATGTTAAAAGTTATCTGAGTAAATACTCCATCGAAGACTTCAGTGATGGCGATGAAGGACTTTATCATAAAGTTCTTGTACAATTTGAAAAGCCAATTATAAATTTTGTCATGGAGTCTACTAAAGGAAATCAAATTAAAGCTTCTAGAATACTTGGCTTAAATCGTAATACATTGCGTAAGAAATTACGTATATATAATGCGGATCTATCGAAAAATTAGAATTCAATTATCATTAAGATAAAATTTATCATTAAAAAATATATTATTAGTAATATAATATGAAGTCATGAGTAACATTGATACACTTAAGTTGTTTAATCCATTGAAGGAATTCTTTAATTCCTATAAAGAAACTTTATTTAATGTTTTAATACTGTTGCTTGCAATTTTCTTAATATCTTCAACATGGCTTATTCTAACAGGTCAAGTTTTTATTCCGTCGAACACCGTAATTTTTCTTTTATTCATCATGAATACAATCTTCATAGTTGCAATGGTTTTACTTATAATTAGTAAATTCTCACAAATATTAATTGCTCGCAAAAGGAAGATCGCGGGTGCAAGCCTACAAATTAAATTGATTAGTTTATTCGGTATCGTCTCTGCTTTACCTGCTCTAGTTGTGGCAATCCTAGCTACAATTACTCTAGACAGAGGTCTTGATAAATGGTTCTCAGACAGAACAAAGTCAATGCTTGAAAAATCTAATATAGTTGCAAAAAGCTACTTACGTGAACATTCAAATAATCTGAGATCAGAAATTGGTGCAATGAAAATAGATCTCAATAAATCTGTGAATTTATTTGAAAATAATATTAATGCATTTGGAGATTATTTTCTAAAACAGGCAAAATTAAGGAAATTATCTGGGGCTTACATTGTAAACCGAGATGGAAATATACTAATCAATACAACAACTCCCACATATGAATTAGGCTACACCAAACCATCACAATTATCTTATGATCGTGCAGATCAGGGCGATATTATTATATTCAAACCAAATGATTATAATATGGTTAGTGCATTTGTACTTTTGCCAGATTTCATCGATGCCTATTTATTAATTTACAAAGCGGTCGACCCAATTGTTATCAAACATTTAAAGCAATTAGAACTTACGAGAGATGAATATTCAAACCTCGAAGAAAGAAGGTTTAATACCCAAGTTACATTTGCATTACAATATGTTGGTTTTTCACTTGTATTTTTAACCGTAGCGATTTGGTTCAGTATTTTTTTTGCAAACAGGCTTTCAGCGCCAATTGCAAAGCTTATACATGCATCAAAAAAAGTATCTGATGGAGAGCTTGATATTAATATAGAAAGCAAGTCAAGAATTGATAATGACATGCACAATCTTGTTAGCACCTTCAATAATATGACGACTGATCTCAAAAATCAACGAGAGAACTTAATTTCAAATAATCAACTTCTAGACGAGAGACGTAAATTTACAGAAGCTGTTCTTTCTGGAATTACATCGTGCGTCATAAGCATAGATAGCAACGGTAGTATTCAGATTGCAAACCTTTCCGCATGCTTCTTCTTTGATAAAGAGCTCAGTGATATTCTTGGTGTTAATATCATCGATATAATGCCTCAATTTTCAGATATTTTAATAAAAGCTTATAAAAGTCGCGATAATATAGATGAGTACATTACTGTACTAATAAACGATCAATACAGAAATTTGCATATAAAAATAACAAAAGAGGACAAGTCTAAGAAAAGTTCAATGGTAATAGCCTTTGATGATGTCACAGATTTATTTGATGCTCAGAGAACATCAGTATGGGCGGATGTGGCCCGAAGGATCGCTCATGAAATAAAAAATCCACTCACACCAATACAACTATCAGCCGAAAGACTTAAACGTAAATACAAGAGCCAAATCACTGATGATGTTGAAGTATTCGAGGATTGCACCGATACAATTATTAGACAAGTCGGAGATTTGGGTAAAATTGTCGACGAATTTTCAGCGTTTGCGAAAGTGCCTACAGCAAATATGAATAGTTATGATATATGCGATACTATTAAACAGGCGGTTCTTCTGCAAAAGATTACATTTGACTCGATTAACATACGATTAGACATTCCAGAGGGAGAGATTTTCTTTAATTTTGATCGCAGGCTTATCAGTCAAGCCTTAATAAATATCATCAAGAATTCTTCTGAGTCAATATTTTCGTTACATAAGAATGATAATTCTGGGGTCATAAATATATCCCTGATTGATAATCCTGATAATGTGGTAATCAATATTTTAGACAATGGAACAGGTTTCCCGAAGAGTGATCAGGAAAAGCTATTAGAACCTTATTACACTACAAGAGAGATGGGCACAGGTATTGGATTATCAGTTGTAAAAAACATAATTGAAGTTCACAAAGGTGAAATAAACCTAAAAAATGATATATCATTGGAAAAGAAAATTACTGGAGCAATTGTTGAAATAATTTTACCAAAATCACTTGATAGTAATTCCGAAAAGATTAATGATTGAACATAAAAATATATTAATAATTGATGACGAAATTGATATCTGTAAATTAATATCAGGTGTCCTTGAAGATGAAGGCTACAAAACTTCTGATGCACAAAATAGTGATAGTGCGATCAGTATTATTTCAAAAGATAAAATTGATTTAATAATCTTAGACGTATGGCTAGAAGGCAGTAAGCTTGACGGTATAGAGTTATTGCAAGAAATTCATAATACACGACCGGAAATTCCAATTATAATTATTTCTGGACATGGTAATATTGATACAGCAGTAACAGCAATAAAAATTGGTGCATATGATTACCTGGAAAAGCCATTTAAAACAGAACGCTTGATGCATACAATAAAAAGGGCTTCTGAAGCATATAATCTTAGGCAAGAAATTACTAATATTAGAAATAAATCAAATTATGCAACAGATTATATTGGTCAGTCTAATACGGTATTGCAGTTAAATCAGACAATAGAAAGGCTTGCAGAAGTAAAAAGCCGTATCTTAATTACTGGCGGTAGCGGTGTAGGTAAAGAACTTATTGCGAGACTAATACATAATAAGTCACAAAGATCTAATTTCTTATTTACACGATTAAATGCAAGGAATATTAACGCTAATGAATTTCAAGATAAGATATGTGGTGCTGAAGTGAATAACGATGCTAGCCTTACTAAAGAACTGAATGGAGGGACACTATTTATAAATGAAATATCTGAACTCTCCATTGATTCACAGAAGGTTCTACTGAATCTTATTAATAATAAATACAACACAGAAAATTTAGACTGCAGGATAGTGGTAAGTACATCAAAAGATTTAAAATCATACGTTTCACTTGGTCTGTTTCTTGATGACTTATTTAATAGGATTTCAATTGAACAAGTACATATTCCAAGCTTAATTGATAGAAAAGAGGATATACCGCCGTTAGTTAGGTATTTTATTGAAGATTATACTAGGACAACAGAGATTTCTCATAATATAATCATAACAGACGATGCGCTTGCTTTATTGCAATCCTATTCGTGGCCAGGAAACATTAAAGAGTTAAGGAATTGCATAGAGGGAATTATTTTACAGCTCAACTCAGAGAATGATAATACGATAAATGCAAGCAATATACCCATTGAAATTAGAGACAACAATCCCAATATATCAGATAACAATGAGGTTTTAATTTCGTACAATATGAAAGATGCAAGGGATCTTTTTGAAAGAAATTATATTGTTACTCAACTTGCAAGATTTAATGGCAATATATCAAAAACAGCTGAATTTATTGGTATGGAAAGAACAGCACTTCACCGGAAATTAAAATATCTTGGCATTGATAAAAGAGCCTAGGAAGGGATATTAGATGAATATTATTATATGTGGAGCAGGGCAAGTAGGATACGGAATCGCAGAGCAGCTCTCTATGCAGAAAAATGATGTTACTGTAATTGATAATTCTCAGAAACTCATTGAGAATATGAATAAGACACTAGATGTTCGAACCATTCGAGGTAATGCTTCATACCCTGAGGTTTTAGATGAGGCAGGCGCGAATGATGCAGACGTTATTATTGCCGTAACACAGTATGACGAGATTAATATGGTAATTTGTACAATTTCACATCTGATTTTTAATATACCTACTAAAATTGGTAGAATACGCTCAAATAATTTCCTAAACCCAAATTATGAAAACCTATTCACAAGTGAAAATATACCAATTGATGTAATTATTTCACCCGAAAGAGAAATTGCGGACTCAATATTAAAAAATTTGGCTCTACCAGGGGCATTTGAAATCATCGAATTTGGTGAAAAGAAAATTTCCTTTTTAGGTGTCAACATAAATGAAAATTGTAAAGCTGTTGATATACCTCTGCGGGAGTTAACAGAAAAATATCCTGATTTGATATGCACTATTGTTGGAATTAATCGTGATGAAAAAATAATAATTCCCACACAAAAAACCAGTCTAAAGCATAATGATAAAATATATCTTGTTTGCGACTCAGATCATATTAGTAAGGTGCTATCAGTCTTAGGTCACACTGAGCCTGAGGCACATAACATAATTATTGCTGGTGCTGGTAATGTTGGCACGTTTCTTGCAAAGGCACTGGAGTCTAATGCTTCAAATATTAATATTAAACTGATTGAATTGAGCCAAGAAATAGCAGAAAAAGCTGCGAAAGAGCTAAAAAAATCAATTGTATTGAATGGTAACTCAATAGATAAAAATTTACTGGAGCAAGCAGGTATAAACAAATCAGACGCATTTGTAGCGATAACAAATAATGATAATATAAATTTAATATCATCAGTTATTGCTAAAGAAATGGGTGCTAAACAAGCACTTTCTCTTCTGCAGGATAATAATTATAATGATCTTCAATCAAGACTTAATATTGATGCTTTAATTAATCCCCGAGCGACTACAATATCAAGTATATTACGATACCTTAGGAAGGGAAGAATTAGAGACGCTCACTCACTTTACAATGGAAGCGTTGAGGTTTTGGAGGCTGAAATCGTAGATGCTTCACCACTAATTGGGAAGCAAATTAAAGAAGCTGACATACCAGATGATTTAAGATTTGGAGCAATATTAAGGAAAGATAATGTGATTAGGCCAGATGGAGATACGGTGCTTGAAGTGAATGACCGCATTGTCCTATTTTCATTATCAGAGAGCATCCATGCAGTCGAGCAGCTCTTTAGAACAAGTCAAGATTACTATTGAACCAAGACTACTAACTTGATAAATAAAACATATAAATCAATAGTTTATCACCCAGAACTAAGAATAAGATTTAAGAAAAAAAGTACAATTGACTCAATTGATTGTTTGAATGAGGCTATTCTACTCTCAAATTCACTTGGAATAGATGTCAAATTCTCAAAAATTATAAAGATTGAGAAACCAAATAATTCCACATTATTTAATAATGGTCAGCTTGAATCAATAGAGAATAAGATTAAGGAATTGGGCGTTGATATAGTGATTGTAGATGGAAAACTATCTCCAATACAGCAAAGAAATCTAGAAAGGAAGTTTACTGTAAAGGTTATTGACAGAACACGCTTGATATTAGATATCTTTGAGAAGAGGGCAGCAACGCGAGAAGGAGCTCTTCAAGTTGAATTAGCGCAATTGGAGTATCAAAAAACAAGGCTAGTTAAATCATGGACACATTTAGAGAGACAAAGAGGCTCACTAAGCTTCATTGGTGGCCCTGGAGAATCACAACTTGAGATAGACCGAAGACTTATCGATAATCAAATAATTAAGATTAAGAGTAAATTGAAGGACTTTAAAAATACAAGAAAACTGCACCGTAATCAACGTGATAAAAAGCCCTATTTTATAATTGCGCTTGTTGGTTATACAAATGCAGGGAAATCGACGTTATTTAATAAATTGACTGGTGAGAAGGTATTATCAAAAAACATGTTGTTTGCAACTCTGGATACAAAGATGAAAAGATTAAATACACGTAATCTTAAAAATATTATAGTTTCAGATACTGTTGGCTTTATCTCTGAACTACCTACAGAGTTGATAATGTCGTTTAGATCCACCTTAGAAGAAATAAATTACGCAGATTTGCTAATTAATGTGAGGGATGTGTCTTCAAGATATTCAGAGGTGCAAAACATAGATGTACTGAGTACTATTGATGAGATTGGTAGAGAGATTAATAGTAATAACTACCTTGAAATATTGAATAAAGTAGATCTGATTGAAAAAGATCATTTAGAATTAATAAGAAAAAATAAATCAGAAAACCAAGTGATAGTATCCGCGAACACAGGGCAGGGCATAGATGAATTATATGCGGCAATTGAGAAAAGATTAAATAATAATTATGAAATTCATAGGATAAAATTAAATTATGAAAAATCAGCTATGGAGTCATGGTTGTATGAAAATGCTGTTATTCTAAATAAAAAATATTGCGATACACACATTAAGCTTAAATTTAAAATTTCACATATAAACTATACTCGTTTTATATCGCTTTTAAATTCAGAATAAGAACTTTTTCGCATAATATATATTATGGAATGTAAAATATAATTATTATAAATCAATTATTTATATTTAGTATTTAAATTACCATACCATCATAGGCTGGTATAATATTACGAGGCAAATAGTCACGAAGCTGTTTATAATCCAAATCTATGTGCATATTTGTAAGTATTGCAGTCTCTACACCTAAGTCTGCCACTAATTGTAATACTTTGTCCACGTGGAAATGTGTTGGATGCGGACTCCACCGCAAAGCATCTACTATCCATATTTTACAATTTTTTATATATTCAACTGACTCACTTGGTAATTCACTGATATCGGATGAATACACGACACTATCTATTTTATATCCAAAAGAGCTTATATTTCCATGCACCTGATTTATAGGCGTAATACCAATAATACCACCTTCACCTTTAATATTATACATTTTGCCGTGCTCAATTAAGTTAAGGTTTAGGATTGGCGGGTACCCGCTCCCACTTTTATTTTCAAAGCAATAGCCAAATTTTTGCTTGAGATTTTCAGATGTTGTAGCAGAAGCGAAGACATCAATCCTTTTTTTATCCCTTAGTGCATACATTCTAAGATCATCAATACCATGAGTATGATCAGCATGTTCATGCGTGTAAAAAACAGCGTCAATTTTCTTTATGTTTGCACGATTTACTTGATTTCTAAAGTCAGGTCCGGTATCAACAATTACAGAGGTAATTTCATTTTCATCAATTTTTTCGATTAAAATTGAGCATCTGCTTCTATTATTCTCACTTAATTTTGGATCACACGCGCCCCATTCATTTCCAACTCTTGGTACACCAGTCGATGAGCCACATCCAAGTATAGTTATCTTCGTATTAGTTGTCATGCTCTAATCTTATCAAAAAATTTTAGACTATTCTCGGTCGTAATATCAATAACGTCAGCTATTGGTAATTGCTTAACCTCGGATATTTTATCGACTATTTTTGTGATATATGATGGCTCATTTCTTTTTCCACGGTGAGGCATTGGGGCTAGAAAAGGTGAGTCTGTCTCAACAAATATCCTATCATTTGGGATTTTTTTCAGAATATCTCTAACTGTACCAGCGTTTTTAAATGTAATTATACCTGTAAATGATATACTTAAGCCTAAATCTATGGCCACCATTGCAAGCCTTTCTGATGAGCTAAAGCAATGAAGTACACCCCTTAGTTTATTTTTTTTGGCTTCATCTGTAAGAATTCTTTCCATGTCCTCATCTGAATTTCTATTGTGAATTATAAATGGGAGCCCGCTGATATTTGAACACTCGATTTGCTTTCTAAACATGGTCTCTTGCTCTTTTTTATTATCACGTTTTAGCCTAGAGTAATCCAAGCCACACTCACCAACTGCAACGACCTTACTATGATTACATGCGGATAAAAGATCAGATAATGTATAATTGTCATATTCATCATCTGTATATAGAGGATGAGTACCTACACTACAATAAACATTATTAAAACGTGATACTAACCTCTCAATTTTATGAAACTGTGTAAATTTTGTAGATATCGTTATTAGGTATCTTACATTTACATTCATTGCATTCTTAACGACGATATCGATATCTGAACTGTAGTCATCAAAATCGAGATGACAGTGCGTATCAATGAGAAAATCATATTTTTTATTCATCGCTGATTTCAACTTTTGGAAATACTGGGGTGACTTCCCCTAATCTATTACCGCTAATATCTATATTTGTGTCTATGATATCCTTGAAGTTGCGCTCTAAGTCATCAACATTTAGTAAATTTAAAATTTTTTCTGATGAAGTTGGTATAACTGGAAGTAACATTATTGCTATTTTTCTAATATTATTAAGAGTTACGAATAGCACAGTCTGCATTCTTTCATTATTATCTTTCCTTAACTCCCAAGGCTTCTGATCTGAAAAATATTTATTTAAGTTTGAGATTTGCTCCCATATTTCAGATAAAATTTTATTAAGTTCTAATGTTTCTAGTAAAATTTTTATTCTATCAACCAGTCTATCTACGTTAGAGTTTATCATAATATCATCTTTATTAAGCTTGGACATAATAGATGGAATAATACCATCACAATTCTTAATTACCATAGAGCAAGACCTTTGTATTAGGTTCCCCAAATCATTAGCTAGATCTGCGTTTATTCTTTTTGATATACTATCATCATCATAATTACCATCATTTCCCATCGATACTTCTCTTAGGAAAAAATATCTTAATTGGTCAATACCATATTTCGCAATTAACTCACTTGGGCTTATAACATTGCCCAATGATTTTGACATTTTGATACCTCTATTAAATAGAAAACCGTGTGCAAATATTGTTACGGGTAGTTCTATTTTTGCTGATAATAGGAAGGCTGGCCAATACACAGCATGAAACCTTAAAATATCTTTTCCGATTATATGATAATTTGCTGGCCAATAATTTTTATACGTCTCATTTGGAAAATTAATGCCGGTTAAATAATTTGTTAGTGCGTCTACCCAGACATACATAACGTGCCCATTATCATTTGGTACTCTAACCCCCCAATCAAAAGTCGTACGAGAGATTGATAAATCTTTTAAGCCTGATTCTACAAATTTTATGACTTCATTTTTTCTGCTCTCTGGTAGAATAAATTTTGGATTATTTTTATAATGATCTAACAATCTATCTTGATATTTTGATAATCTGAAGAAGTAGCTCTCCTCTTCTACCCAAGTGACTTCTGTTCCTTGAGGAGATAAAAATTGACCATTCTTCTTAGTTAACTCTTTTTCCTCATAGTAAGCCTCATCTCTTATGGAATACCAGCCTGCATATTTATCTTTGTAAATATCATCATTTTGCAGCATCCTGTTCCATATTTCTATACACGCATTTTTGTGTCTGTTTTCAGTGGTCCTTATGAAATCATTGTGTGAAGAACAGACTTCGCTGAGCATTTCCATAAATAATGGTGCATTCTTATCAGCAAGTTGCTTGGCTGTTAAATTATTTTTTTTTGCTGTTTGAAGCATTTTAATACCGTGTTCATCTGTTCCCGTAAGGAACATTACATTCTTTCCAAATATTTTATGATATCTTGCTACAGTATCTGTGATTATTGCCTCATAGGCATGACCGATGTGTGGTTCACCATTCGGATATGAAATAGCAGTTGTTAAATAAAAAGTATTCTTTTCCTTACCCATCTATTTTCCTATCAGCTAAATAGCGTATTTCCTTATGAATAGTTAAGAGAAGTTCTTCTTTTTTTAGGTTTAAGATACTTAAATTATTATACCTATCTGAATATTTATCCCAGTAACTTAGTAACTCGTATACCATATAATCTTCTTTTAAATCAGCTAACAAACTAATAGCATTTTTCTTTAACCAAATCATAAAAAGTTCAAATAAAATATTAAATGAGTTCATATTCTCTTTTTTCGAGTAATAATTGATAATTCTTAAGATATTTTTTTGATTTCTATCTTTTGATTTTGTCATAAGACTATTAAAATCCTCAATAATTTCTTCAAAATTATTATTCATGAGATAAAAAATCTTTCCAGGCGATATACTCATCCCGTAAACATCAATGATCTTTTCGAGATTAGCCTCCACAAACAAACTATCTGTCACCTGTTTTGTGTCTGATATAGATAAATTTTTGAAATTAAACTTCAAGCATCTTGATAGGATTGTGTCAGGTAATAAACTAATATTGTGTGTGATTAATATAAATAATGTATTATTTGGAGGTTCCTCCAGTATCTTTAATAGCGCATTTTGTGCTGACCTATTTAAATCGTTGATTGTATCGATAATTATTACTCTGTGACCACCGTTTAATAACTTACCTTTTAGGCTATCTTTAAGTTTTCTTATATCTTCAATCTTGATTTCAGGTGAACCTCCACTCTCATTGGTATTCGATATATAATATAAATTCGGATACGAGTGTTTTGAGATCAGGTTGAACGTATTATCATTCATTTGCTCATAATCCGCGAAAGGAGTATCAATATTGGAGAATATATAGTTTGAGTATCTAAATGCAAGTGTACATTTTCCAATACCAAAAGGTCCACTAAATAGCAACACATTATTGATTGAGTTACTATTTTTTAACCGAGCAAGTTGACTAATAATTGCCTGATGGCCAATGAATAATTTATTCTGCCATGGCTCATTAATTTCATTCATTTATTTTATTAAGGGTTATTTCAAGAATCTTTTTTGATATCTGCTTAATGTCATCTGTTCCATTCATAACAACACATCGATGTGGGTTATCTCTCGCTATATTCATATATCCATCTCTAATCTTTTTATGATACATGATATCTTTTTCTTCGAATCTTGTCTCTTTATTATTCTCTTTGAGCGCTCTCTCAATTCCTTGGGTTGGGTTTATATCGAATACAAAAGTAAGATCAGGGTAAATCTTGTCAATTGATATGTTATTCACTTCTTTAACAATATTTAAATCTAATCTTCCTGCATAGCCTTGATATGCAAGCGTGGAGTCTATAAACCTATCACAGATAACAATTTTATTATCATTAAGGCATTGTTTAATTACCTTTTGCACGTGATCGGCTCTAGCTGCAGCAAAGAGAAATAATTCACTAACATTATCAATTTTATTTGACTCTCCCTGAACTAGTATTTCACGTATTATTTCAGCAAGTTGAGTGCCCCCAGGTTCTCGGGTTTTTATCGCATCAAACCCTTTTTCTAACAAGGTATTATACAGTATCTCAGATTGCGTTGTTTTACCGCTTCCCTCACCACCTTCAAATGTTATTAATAGGCCATTCTTTGTCATTTTACTATAGATCCGTTAATGCAGATGATGTGGCTCTCCAAATTTTACGAAGAAAACCAGGTTTTGTATTATTAAAGGTATTTCCGATATTACCGTCAAGTGGCGCTTCCTCAATGTACTGAACCCTAACTTTTGCGGTGCCCTTATTCAGCATTTCCAATTCTTCGGCTGCTCGCTTCGATAAATCTATTATTCTGTTATCAATGTATGGCCCCCTATCATTTAATCTGACCACTATTGATTTGTTATTTTCGAGATTGGTAACTCGTAAATAAGATGGTAACGGTAATGTTTTGTGTGCTGCAGAAAGCGCATTCATATCATAATACTCGCCATTTGCAGTAAGTCTACCATGAAAATAATCTCCGTACCATGAAGCTATGCCGACTTGATCATAATTATTATCAACCTCTGGATAGTACCACTTACCATTAATTTCATACGGTTCACCAATTTTATAATGCCCTCCACCTTGCGGTACATGATCATATTTTCCGTATACTTGAGGATTATTTTCAACTTTAAACCAAGAACTGCATGAGCTTAATATAATAATCAGTGCAAAAGATATGATTATGATATTTTTGTAAGTAAATTTTCGCATTTAATAATTATAAAATAAAAAGTATAAAAATAAATAAACAAAGTGTGTTTCTAAAACTTATATATAATTAATCGAATACTTGCGATCTATTTCCATTGTATGGGATAGCATCTAGTGCATTTGAATGCAGTTTTTTGGTGTTATATCCAAGAATAGCAAAAAATTTATCTTACAAAAGTTATTTAAGTATTGGTGAATTTATTAAATCTTGGAAATATTTATTTTCATTTTTAAGATATTCGTATTTTCCTGTACCAACCACATTCCCATCTTTAAGGACGATTATATTATCCGCGTCTTTTATTGTTTCTAGTTTATGTGCAATGATTAGAACGGTTTTATCCTTAAAATATCTATCTAATGTTTTATTTATCTCAATCTCATTGATGGAATCTAAAGAATTTGTTGCCTCATCTAAAAGTAACAAAGGCGCATCCTTGTAAATTGCCCTTGCAATAGCAAGCCTCTGTAATTCTCCACCTGAGAGAGATATCCCATCAATACCAATTTTTGTATTGTATTTATCTGATAGTTTATCAACGAAATTATTAATATTGAGATCATCCATCAATTTATTAAAATCAATGGTTTCTGAATTTTCATTATGCTGTAAATTTATATTGTTTTTCAGTGTATCATTAAAAATAAATGTATTTTGTGAAACAAATGATATGCATGACCTCAATGATTTAATTTGAATATCTTCAATATCTGTATTGCCAAACTTAATGTTTCCAGATTTGGCCTCATTCAATCTAATTAATAATTTAAATATTGTAGATTTACCAGCACCGCTCTCGCCAATTATATAATTTCTAGTTCCCTCTTTAATTGTAAAAGTTATCTTATTTAATACATCCCGTTGATCTGATTTATATCTAAAGGAAACATTTTCAAACGTTAGTAAATTATATTCTGTTGGGAAATTAACTGCATCAGGCTTATCTTCTAGCACATCACAATCACCATATAATTCATAGACCCTATCAACAGCCGCGAGTCCCTCTTGATAAACAGAATTCAATGTACTTATTTTTCTTATAGGATCTGAAATCATTAATAGAGCGGTTATGAATGCAGTTAATTGACCCAAAGTGCTATTACCCTCTAATATCTGATAGCCCGCAAAGGTCAGTAGGAGGCCAATAAAGATACCAGCCAAAATTTCAATTATAGGATTCATAATCGCACGATACTTTGTTAATCTAAATAAATTTAATATTCGTGTTTTAATTTCTTTATTGGTGTATTGAATTTCTCGGTTTTCTAATTGAAAAGATTTTATTGTCTGAATATTTTGAAAGCTTTGATTTAAAAGATTAGTAAATTGTCCAATTTGTAACTGTGCACCCCTTGAGATGCTATTAACTTTTTTACCTATCTTATAGATTGGAATTGCAACGAATGGCAGTAGGAAACATATTACGATCGCAAGCTTCCAATCAAGATATATCATAGTAATTAATAAAACAATTGCGGTTAGCCCATCTTTTACGAGACTATCCATTAGCCTTTCTAATGCCTGTAGTATTAACGTTGTATCATTTGATAACCTTGATATCAAATTACCAGCACCATTATCTTCAATAATTTCTATATTTGATCGGATAATCATTGCATAAAGTTTTTTTTGAAGATCCCCAATGATATTTAGTGCAGTCTTATTTACTAATAATATTTGCAAGTAATTTGATAGACCTCTTATTAGTGCAATTATCGGAACAATGATCATAACTATAAATAGGTATTTTCCATTTCCATCTTCTATTAATTGAAAACTCCAATTAATTGTCAAAGGATAGAGGCTTGAGCTTATTGCAACTACAGCGATTAGTAGGATAGATAACATAATCCTAAATCTGTAAACCTTGATATACTCATTCCAGAATCTTCTAGATGAATTCTGTTCTTTCATATTTGATGCGTTCATTAGGTTGATATAATAAGGATTTTATCCCCAATCAAGAAATCTCGGTAACTTTCCCTTATTTTTTAGAGTACCCACAATTCCATTCGGAAAATATAATAATGTTATAACAAGAAGTAATCCAGTAAATAATAAATTTAATTCAGTGGCGCCCAGGTACGATAGTATTAACTCATTAAAAGCGATAAATATAATCGTCCCAACAATCGGTCCCGTGACTGTGCCCATACCACCTAGTATTACCATCAAAACTACATTTGCAGCGATGAGTATTATTAAAAAAATATTTGGTCTGACATATGTTAAGTAGTCTGCCCATATTGCTCCCGCACATCCTATAAAGAATGTAGATAACACAAATGCAGTAACTTTTATATATTTAACATTTATCCCTGCAACAGCACTTCTTATTTCATCATGAGATATAGCCCTCAGCGCAAGTCCAAATTTTGAATGCCTGACATACCAATTCATATAGATTGTTATAATAGCGAGTAAAAGAAATCCATAATAATGTGGGAATTTCGAAAATTCAACTGATAAGGAATTGTATGGAAGCGTTATTCCGCTAGCACCACCAACTAATTCCCATCTGTCAAATATGATCCTTAAAATCATTATTAAGGCTATGGATGATATTATAAATGATGGACCTTTCACACGAAGGGTAATTAAACCAACAAAAAAACCAAAAATACCAGCACCTATCCCCGCGAGCAATATCAAATAAAATGGTGAAACACCCCACATAATTGAATAATATCCGGCAATATAAGCACCGATACACAAGAAGGCGTTATGACCAACAGAAATAAAACCTCCATACCCGCCAATTATATTCCAACTACTTGTCATTACCATATAATAGAAAGCATATAGAAATAAATGAATTACATAATTCTGATCGCCAAACACTGAGGGGAAAAACTGAATTAGTGGAAAAACTAAAAGTATTACAAGAGTTGCTAATGGTATAATCTTTCTTGATTGCATTTTGGTTACTCCAAATATTTCCCAAACATACCGTGTGGCTTTACTAACAGCATCACAAATAGTGCTACGAAGAAAACCATAGTAGACCATGCAGGTGCAATTAATGCTCCAACTAATGATGCCATAACAGATAAAATCGCAGCGGATATCACAACACCCAAGATGCTGCCCATCCCCCCGAGTACAACTAAAGACATTAGAATGGCTATCCATTCCCAATGTTTTGCTGGAAAAAATGAAAAGACAAAACTTACTAAGGAACCTGCGGCTCCTGCCAATGCACATCCAAGGATAAATGAAAAGATGCATACGAACTTAACATCAATACCTACCAATTCAGCATTAACGCGGCTTAGTGATGTTGCACGTATTGCAATACCCAATTTGCTAAATTTTAGGAATAAACCCAGTGCAACAATTAGAGCAATACTTATTAGTCCTGAATATAATTGTGCTGTTGGTAAAAAAATATCACCAATAAATATTGCGTCAGTTGCATAAGGAGGTGATGTAATTCTTTGTGTATTTTTAAACAGGTAGGATAAGGTACCATCCAAAACCATAGCAGTTCCGAAGGTAAGTAAAACTGTCATCTCAGAATAAGTTTGTGATCCTGCATCCTTTTCAAATACCAGTTTGTAGGTTATGGCCCCTAAAATTGCTGTTGTAGCGGCACATAATGGTATTGCAAAAATTGGATCCATACCAAATATTACAAATAAATAATATGCTGCAAAGGCACCAACTAATATAAATATTGGATGTGCAAGGTTCACTATCCTCATAACCCCAAATATTAAAGTCAAACCCGTAGCCATCAGAGCGTAGACGAAACCTAAACAGAGACCTAGAATTATTGTTTGAATAATAAACATTATTTCTTCTTCCTCTTACCTAAATATAACTCTTGTATTCTATCGTCACTTAGTACTTCGTTTGCAGGTTTTTCAAATACAATCTCACCAAGATCCATTACAGTACCAAAATTTGATGATGCCAACCCCCTTCTAGCATTTTGTTCAACAAGTAAGATGGAGACACCCTTTGATGCAATATTTTCTATATGCTTGAATGCCTGTTCAACAATTGCTGGTGCAAGCCCAAGCGATGGTTCATCTATTAATATAACTCTTGGTTTCAAAATAATTGCCCTTGCGAAGATTAATTGCTGTTGTTCTCCGC
>MDTD01177941.1_pt1 | contig 28958 bp, 19 predicted proteins | sample 811221 | NCBI WGS metagenome assembly MDTD01 (sample SAMN05326646, study PRJNA326480) | marine metagenome | isolation source: seawater | place: Pacific Ocean: South West | collected 2011 | reverse complement strand
GGGATGCCGCCCGGGATGCCGCCCGGGATGCCGCCCGGGATGCCGCCCGGGATGCCGCCCATGCCGGGGGCGCCGCCGCCGCAGCGACAGCCTCAAAAGTATCGAGGGGAGGATTTGCCGGAGTGGGCAGACGGACCGAGTCCGGTGCCGATGGACGTGCCAGGGATGCCGGGCGTGCGCGAGACGCCGCAGATGCCGTCGGCGCCGATGCCGCAAGGTCAGCCTCGGCAACAAGGACGAAGACCGAGGGAACAGCGACCGCGTGGACGACCGCACTACTGCGGACAGTACATGGCGAACGACGAGATTGAGAGCATTCTGCGCATTCAGTGGAGCGCGACGCACCCGCAAGATCGTACGGCGTACGAGCACGATTACGTTTACCAGTCGTGGTTGCGTCGCAACAATCCGTCCAAGCTCAAAGAGCCGTTTTGTCCGGAGCATCTGCGAGAGCTCGCGTCTCACGAAAAGGAGGCGCGCGGTCCGGTCGTCTTTGTGCCAGGTTTGTCGGGTTTGGGTAAGGTGCCGTTCGGTATGATTCGCTCGCCGAAACCTCTCTTGGACGTGTCCGCCGGCGGCGCCACGAGCGGAGACGGCGACGAGGTGCAGGAGGAGGGATCGCAGCGCAGACTCGAACAAGAGCCGCTCTTGGCGGCGCGCATCATGATCGAAGACTCGATGTGCTTGTTACTCGACGTGGACGACATCGATCGTCAACTCGAGGAGGGTCGACCGAGCGACAGCGAAGACGCGCTCAAGAAGAGACGCATGTTCTTGCTCGACGGGTTGGTGAGCACGTTGCGTTTACCTTCGGTGCCCGTGCTCGCGGTAGGCGGCGCCGAGCACGACGGCGTCTTCCAACGCATCATCACCCTACCCAAGGGTAGAACGTTGCTCGCGAAGGCGCTTCCGAGATTCCCAATCGGGTCCGCCGCAGCGGCAACCCTCGTGTGGGCCATCTTGCGTAACGTCGGCATGCTCCTGGGTGGTAAAAATGCGACGAACAGTCCGAGCGCCGAGGCGTTGCTCTTGGCCACCGCGAATTCGGTGCAGCTCATGAATAGTGTCGCTGTGGAGGGTACGCTGGGTGCCGGCGCGACTGGTATGAACGTCGCGGACGTGAGCAAGCAACTCGCGCCCCTCACGTCGCGCACCGGCACGACGTTGGCGCTCGTCAGCGCGCTCGCGGCGGCGTTGGAGCGAGCCCACCTGCTCGAAATTTCTCCGGCAACTCACAAGGCTTTCGGCGCCGCCTTCGGGATTGTTTTCAGCATCTTCGATCGTCACGCAGTGAACGCGGCGCAACGCGGTGGAGGCGACCAAGCGCTCCCGCGGGATCTCTTGCGAGCGCTCATGCATCATTGCGACGACGCTCAAAAGCAGAGACTTAAGTCCCACATCGCTCAGCTCGGCTGAGCTGGACACTCGCACGAACAACGCGAGTGTCGAGTACCGGCGGATTTCGGAGCGTCGCGCGTTTTTTTGAAAGCGCGGTGCTCACACAAACGAACCCCGGACTGAATGAAGTGTCTATAGAGATACCCAATAGAATGTAAAACCGAAATCAAAAGACCCGTTTAAAATTACAAAGCGCCGCGCAATTTAAGGGAGTGGCTCAGCCATGTCTCCGAGTCGATTCAGATGCAAATACGCGTCTGTGCCGTAGTTTTCCATCGACAACACCTGCAAATCACCTCCAAAGTATCTGGCGTAGAGACGGGAGAGCGGAAGACCGTAACCGTAGCCCGCCAAGACGACGGGGCCCGCTGAGTCAGCGTCCATGTCCTTCAATGGACTTCTCGCCGTACTGTACAAGTACGTCCAGATCTTCGGTAAACCACTCCTAGGAATCCCGCCTCCTTCGTCCGACACCTTGATCGTCACGTCCTCCGCTCCTTCCGCGATGATCACGCGGATGGGAGGCGGCGTCACGTCGCTGTCGATGAATCTATCGCTGACCGCCCGCAGCGAGTTCTTAATAAGTTCGAATAACATTTGATGCAAATGCCCCGGTACGTATGCGAACGTGAAACCTTCTTCGCCGTACAATTCAACCTCTGGCGCGTCACCGTATTCACGCATACAAATGGCCCGCGCATCCTCGATCGCGTCTCGCGCAACCTCGAGAGGGCTCAGCGACGTGTGAATCAACCCAATATATCCCTCCTTGGGCGGGTCGTGCAACGCAATGTGTTGGCCTATGAGCACGCGCATGCCGATTCGACTCATGTAAAAACCATCCAAAAATTGGTGCACCTCTGGAAACTCGTTGAGATCCGTCGTCGCGTACGTGCCTCCCCTGCGCGCCGAGGGAGGTCGGGCGCCCCTCGGCCGCTGCGCCGCGAGTTGTTCCTTGAGCTCGAGCACCGCCCTCGCGATCATGGGCACCACGTTCTCGTGACGCGTCATGATTCGTTTCAAAATGTTCGTCAACTGTTCCTCGTCCTCCGTGCTCTCGATCGGTGGAAACTGTCTGAGCTCCGTGAACGACTCCACGTACCAGTCCCTGACGTCGAGCACCTGGGGCATGTCGCTCAGACCGAACGGCAGATTTTCCAGCTCAGCGACACGATGCGCTAATCGCACCGGAAGCTCATTGTGCAGAAACTGTGCGCTCACCATCAATTGCTTGTGTATCGGCTGCGCGCCGAAATCCAACATGTACTTGAGACTCACACCCGTCTGGCTTCGAAAACTTCCTCGATAGATGTCGTCCACGACATCCTTGGGAAACTTATCTCCCAGTTTCCTTCCCGTCACCGTCGCGCTCGACACCCCTCGGCCGCTCGCGCTCGTCTCTCCACCGTCTCGCGCGCTCGCGTCCGCGTCCCGACCGCCGCGCGTCTCCTCCGACGGTTGCGCCGCGCGAGAGGACGATTCCCCTCCTTGCGTCGACACGCGCTCGTTCACCGCGCTCGCGTCCGCCGAAAACGCGCGCGAGGTCGTCACCGCGCGCACGGACTCGCTCGATCGCGCCGCGCGCGCGAGAAACCGCGCCGCGGCGGACGACATGGCGCGCGGAAGGGTAAACCGCGGGGACGCGCGTCCCGACGCCTCTCCGCGGTCGTCGTCGTCGCTCCGCGGTCGACGGTTCGCGCGCGCGCGAAGACGCCGTCTACGCGTCGATGCGAACGATCGAGCGCCTCCGTCGCGCGCGTCGGTGGGTCGAGGGCGCCGCGGTGCGGGTGTGAGGAGTCGGGAATTCCGAGGCGCGGCGTCGCCGCCGCGGGCGCGCGCGAGAGTCGGCGAAAAAGGTGCGGTGCGCGGCGAGCGTGGACGTCGCGTGATGATACATGGGTATAAGTATTACTAACGCACGCGTGACGCGTGTTTGGGCGTTTCGATGGCGTCGAAAGCGTCATCGCGGATTTTTCGGTTGGCGCGCGGCGAGACGTTCGACCAAGCCGGTGCACCTGTGATCTTTGCCCGCGGTGTCGATGGCGGTGGTGAGCGCCGAACGTGGGGCGATGACGATGAGAAGTTCCTTTGCTCGGGTGACGCCGGTGTAGAGGAGTTCTCGACGGAGTAAGGGCTTGTGCGCGTTCGTCATGACGAGGACCACCGCTCGATACTCGCTGCCTTGCGCCTTGTGAATCGTCATGGCGTATGCGGGAATCAAGTCCCTGAGTTCTCCCTTGGTGTACGTCACCTCCTTGAAATCTGCGCCGAAACTGACGACGGCCGTGCTCTCCTTGGCGTCGATCTGACGAATGATGCCCAAGTCGCCGTTGAAGACTTCCTTGTCGTAGTCGTTTCGTTGCTGCAACACGCGGTCGCCCTCACGAAAGACAACGTCGCCCAAAAACGTACCCACGGTGACCTCGTTTTTGCTCTCAGAGCTCGGATTGAGCGACTTTTGCAGCCAGCTATTCAGGGAGCTCGTGCTCGCCACGCCTCGGCGCATCGGTGACAACACCTGAAGATCGTTGGAGGTGAACCCGTGAGACGGCAAAATGTCGCTCAACACGTGGTCGAGCACGGATTCGACGTTGACGTTCGTTTCGTTCGGTAAGCTCACCCACAGACAATCGGGTCTGAGATTGGGATCCGTCGGTGTTATGTCCACGTCCTGAGCGTTCGCGACGACGCGAAGTTCGTTCAAGTCCGCGTCGTATCGTTGTTCTCTGATGTCCACTGGAAGGAACGCCCCAGAGTTGATGGCGTGTGCCGCTCTGACGATACCGCTTGCCGCGGCTTGTCGGAAGATTTCTGTGAGCGCGATGCTCGGGACGTTCTGAGCGGCGAGAAGATCGCGCAACAGACTGCCCGGACCAACCGACGGAAGCTGATCGGCATCACCGACGAATACGATTTGTGCGTTCGCCGGCACCGCCGCCATGAGCGCCGCCGCGAGCGGCAAGTCCAGCATGGAGCTCTCGTCAACGACGACGACGTCGGCTTTGATTGGATTCTTCGAGTCGCGCGAAAATCTCCCCTTGTACGACAACGCTTGCAACGGCCCGTCGTCCTCCATGCCCTCCAGCGCATCCGAAGCTTTGAACTCCAACAGTCGATGGATCGTCGAGCTCATCACGGGATTTGAAATATCTCTCCCCGCGGTGGTGATCTCCATCAAACGCTGCGCGGCGCGACCTGTCGGTGCGCACATCACGACGCTCTTACCCATCGCTCGCCACAAACGCACGATAACGTGCGTGGCAAACGTTTTGCCGGTGCCCGGACCACCGGTGAGGATGGTCACTGGCGACTCGAGCGCGAGACGCACGAAGTCCTTTTGCGCCTGACTGAGCTCGCGCCAACCCTCCTTTTGCGCCGCAGCCTCGAGCCAACGCTCGACGCGCGCGGCGTCGACCTTCACTTGTGGACGAAGCATGCGTTTCGTGACATCAGAGGCGACCGCGACCTCCGCGCTGTGCATGGCGCTCGTGTACACCGCCGCGTTGTACCAGTCTCCGTCAAAGACGCCGGCGTCGGACAAACTCTGCACGCGAATTTCACCCTTTTCGCGCATCGCCTCCGCCGCCGCGTACATGCTCGCGTCGTCGACGATGGTCGATTGTCCCAAAAGCGCGCGCACACCGTCTACAATTTTGTTCCAAGGCAAAAACGCGTGCCCGTTGCTCACCGCGGCGGCGCTCAGAACCTCGATGATGGCGGCTCCCAAACGCGCGGGATCGTCCGGTCTTTTCCCGAGTCTGGACGCCAAAGCGTCGATTCGGTGGAACGTAGCACCGCGAACCGACCCGAGTGTCTCGAAAGGGTTCCCTCGGATCAAATCTTCCGTCATTGGACCGAACTGCGACGCCGCTCGTTGTGCGAGCGCGAGCGGGACGCCGTGCTTTTCCAAAAACACCGCCGCGTCGCGTTTACCGCGTGACTCATCCCAGTTCGTTTTCAGCTTGAGCGCCGTCTTGGGACCGATTCCGTCGCACGCGACGAGTCTTTTGGCGGCGTCTGATGCGTTTAAAACATCCATCAAATCGACGCCAAAGTGGTTGACGAGTCGCTCCGCCGTCACCTTGCCGCAGCCCGGAAGCGCCCCGCCGCTCAGATAACGAAGCATGCCATCCTCGTTCGACGGTTTCAACTCGGTCGGCGCGCCCGTGATCATGAACTCGACGCCATACTTGACGTTTTCTCTCCACTTCCCAACGAGCTCGAGCATCTGACCCTCGCTTGCCCCCGGAAGCGTCCCGACTACGGTGACCGTCGGCGCCGCCGCCGCCCCCTTCCTACGCCGTTTCGGCGTCGCCAACGCCCCCGGCGGTAACTCGCACGAGTCGTCCACCGCCATTCGAGCCACCGTGTACCCATTCTCTCTCGAGTGAAACGTCACACGCTTGATCTCGCCTCGAATCGTCGGCGTCGACGCGCTCGCCGGCTCCTCCGCCTCCGCCGCCTCCGACGCGAACGTCCGAGCCCTCGACGTCGCCTTCCCCCCCATCGACAACCGCGACAACCCACGCGCAAACCGTCGAACATCTTCATCACCGACGACGTCCGACATCGCGTACGACGTCGACGGCGCGCCGTCGTCGTCCGTCGCCGCCGCGTTCGCGACGACGCGCCAATCCTCTCCTCGCCCGCCCCCCCCGACGCGTCTTCCCACCGCCACCAACCCCCGTCGTCCGACGTCCACGCGTCTCGCGAACATCACCACCGACTCGTTCGCCCCCTCGGCGCGCGCGCGCGCGCGCCTCGCGCGGACGCTCGCGACGCGTCCACCTCTTCCACGCGGTCCCGCGCGCGGTCCCGCGAGCTCCCTCGCGCCCGCCTCGCGAGCGTCCACTCGCGCGCGCATGCACCGACGACCGCGAAGGTCCGCGCGCGCGTTCCGTGCGCGAGAGGCGCGAGATGCGAGTCGCGCGTCGGCGTCTCGCGCGCGCGATCGATCGTCGCGATCGAATGAATCATCGATCACATGACAGAGGGACTCATACACGAGTCATGACTCATCGTTTCACCACGAGCCGACCGCGCGCGCGCATTCGCGCGTCACACGCCACCGCGCGCGCGAACGAACGAACGAACGAACGAGCCGAGCGAGAGATATGTTGGCCACCGCGCGCGCGACGACGACGCGCGTCGTCTCCAGGTGCGTCTCGCTCGGACGAAGGTCGAGCGCCGACGCCGAGGTCGTCGACGTCGAGCGGTCGAGCGGTGTCGTCGTTCAAATGCGCGGGAAAGATGATGACGACGACGGGCGGATGCGTGAGGGAGGAGACGGCTCGACCGCGGGGTACAGACGATGGGAATATCGTCGCGCGTGATCGTGAGGACGATCGGGGGGGGCGGCGCGATGGGAAGCGCGGTCGAGAGCGGTGATGGGTCGACGGCGCGTTTTTAAATTGCGGCGGGACGGCGCGCGGGACGCGACGACTGATGAATGCACGCGGCGCGATTCGATCGTAGGGGATACGCGACGTCTGGATTGAACAAGAAGACTCTCATCGATGCCGTGGCGGCGGAGACGGGTGAGACGAAGGCGAACGTCGGACGCGTGTTGACGGCGACGTTCGATAAGATCGGCTCGACCGTTCGCGCGGGCGACAAGGTGTCCATCTCCAAGTTTGGCACGTTTTCCAGAAAGTCTCGCGCCGCGCGCGAGGGACGTAACCCGTCCACGGGTGCGCCGTTGAAGATTCCGGCGTCCAATTATCCTTCGTTCAGCGCGAGCTCGGCGTTCAAGGACATGGTGAAGGGCAAATAAACGAGACGCGTCGCATTCGGACGAATCGAACAGTTTAAGTTTTTGTAACAACAACCCATCGTGACCTCGACCTCGACCTCTCACGATGCCTCCTCTAACGTCTCTATTGCCGCCGAGAGTTTTCCGTGGAAATCGAGCGCGGCGGCGAGCAGACCGAGCGCGTTGACCAACCGCTCGCTCGATATTTCCACCCCCGGCGCGTCCACCGCGTCCTCGAACGAAAGCACGCCGTCGACAAAGTCTTGAAACATCGCCAACGCGGCTTCCCGTTTCGAATTTTCCGCGCGCGCCACGCGCGCGCGCAACGCTTCCTCGCTCTCACTCTCGGCGTTGCCGTTCGCGAGCGCGCGTCTCGCGTCTCTCGCGTCTCTCGCCGCGTCTCGCCACTCGTCTCGAGAACACGCGATCGAAAACACGTACGACGCCACCTCCGCTCGCGCGCTCCATCGCACGAGACGATCGAGCGTGGATTTCTCTCGCATCGTCACCCCCGCTTTGCTCAACCACACGCCCTGTTCGAGAAAGTAATACGCGCCCTCGAGCGCGGCGCACGCCGCTGCCGCGCTCGCCCACCGCCTCCACCCGCGTTTCCCGTCCGCCTCCGCGTCTCGCGCGACGTCTCGCAGATCGGCGACGTTACCCAAAAACTTTCCGAGTCGAAGCGCGCGTCGCGCGTTTCCGAGCGAGCGCTCGAGGGCGGTGCCCGCGCGAATGAATTCGGCGGTCGACGTGGAGGCGAGCGCGGAATCATCTCGACGCGCGCGCGTCTCCGCCTCGCTCACGGCGAGGATGAGCGCGTACCGCGCGAGTTTCATCGTCTTATCGATTCCCTCCCGACGCTTCAGGAGCGTCACGGCGACGTCGAGCGCGTCGTACGATGTTCGTTTGCCCATTGTCGAAAAGCGCGAGAGACAGTTGAGGAGTGAAGACGACGCGAACGGGCGCGGTGTCGACGCGTCGCGTGTGATCACGAATGAATGGAGACGTCGAAGATACACTAGAGTACGCGCGGTCGGGGATGATTTAAAGATCGTTCACGTCGCGGCCGTCGATGAAATCGATCACCTTCGGGACGACGTTCTTCAGAGCCGCCGCCGCCGCGGCGAGGTTCTGAAGAAATTCTTCCTGCGTCGCCACCGGTCCGTCGACGATGTCGGTGATGGTTTTCACGGCGATGACGGGAATTGAAAATAAGTGCGCGACGTGCGCGATGGCGGCCGCCTCCATCTCCTTGACGCTGGCGTCGTATTCGTCCATCAACGTGCGGCACGTCTCCGTGGCGTCGAGCGAGTTCCCCGTGCACACCGTCCCGCGCTTACACCCGAGGTGTTCCGCCAATTTCGGCGTCGGCCACGCGTCGTACTCACCCACACCGTAGACGTCGTATCCCGGAATCTGAATTCGACGGTCGTGGTTCTTGAACGTCGTGGCTAGATAGACGTCGCCGACCTCGCCCCCGCGCTTGGAGAAACCGCCCGCCGTGCCCGCGTTCACGATCACGTCCGGCTTGAGCGTCACGCACGTCTCGTACGTCGACAACGCAGCGCCGACCGTGCCGACGTTACACACGCCGTGTTTCACGCACGATCCGGCGCAGACGACGGAAATTTTCGCCCCGCTCGGGAGCGTCCCGCCGTACACGCGCATCGGCGCCTTCCCACCGGCGCGCGCGAACGCGTCCGCGTCGAGCTCGAGCCCGAGGTGCTCGATGAGCGGTTTCGCCTCGGCGTCCATGGCGAATAGGACGGCGATCGAGCGCACGGGCGACATGGTTCGAGAAAGATGACGCCGCGCGCGCGTCGTTGTGAAGCGCTTCGATGTGAAAATGGGCGTCGACCGCAGTGCGTCGCGCGACGCGTCGGTGGTCGAGGACGCGCGAGAAACATGACGAATAAACACTCCTGAGCGCGAATTCCGCGATCGAGCGAGAGACGCTCGCGCGCGATCGACCGTCATGGCGTCCGACGAGTTGAGCGCGCTCGAGAAATTGTTATGCCTCGACGACGAAGATTACCTTCGCACGACGCTGGACGCGCACGCGAGGGCGACGAGCGAGGCGGACGAGGGCGAGATCGAGCGTGAACTCATCGCCGACGCGTTTCGAGAGTTTAAGGCGACGAGCGTGACGTTCGAGGCGTGGGCGCGAACGGCGAAAAAGTTGTCTGTTTGTCGTCGGCGAGAACGCGAACGCGTCGCGGCTGTGGAGTTTTTTATCGGGAGACGCCGCCGGAAGGTCGCCGTGCGAGCGCTTCATGCGTGGCGCGCGAGGGCGCGACGAGGCGCGCGCGTGCGAGCGCTGACGAGGCGAGTGGAGACGCGTTGGTGGACGACGCGCGGGACGGCGGCGTTCGTCGCGTGGGCCGACGCGGCGGCGACGGCGCGCGTTCGGCGAACGCAGATACTCGAGGAGGCGATGAGGATGCGAAACGTTCGAACGCTGCGTACACACGTGCGTTTTTGGCGCGAGCGTACGCATTGGCGTCTCTTGAACGACAGGGCGAAAGTGTGGAGAGCGCTCAAATTGGAATTGACGGCGTTCGCGCGATGGACGCGATTCGTCGTCAACGCGAGGGCGACTCGCGATGCGACGCGACGCGCGATCGAACATCGCGAGCGGGTGATGAAACGACGTGCGATGAGACGGTGGCGCGCTAAGCTCGGTCGAGCGCGCGCGTTCACGAACGCGAGGGTCGTGACGGTTCGATTTATCATGTGGTGGCGACGCGTCGAAGACGCAAGAGAGCTCGCCGCGCGCATGCGTTTCGCGGTGCGACACGACGTCGTGCGTCTCACCGTCGGCGCGTTCGCGCGGTGGTGCACCGTGACTCGAGAAATCCGCGCGCATAAGCGAGACGTGGCGCGCGCGGAGACATTTCATCGAGAGACGCTCAAATCTGGAGCGTTTTTCGCGTGGCGGGCGGCGACAAAGTGCGCTCGGACGCTCAACGCGGAGATGAAGATGCGAGCGTTCGAGCGATGGCGAGAGGCCGTCGCTCGCGCGCGAGAATTAGAGACACGCGCCCAGTTCTTTCTCGACTCGCAGGCGATCAGTTTCAACGACAAGTACATGCCCGAGAGTTGTTTCGGCGTGTGGAGAGACTTCGTCCTCGCGCGTCGACGACGATACGCCGCCATGGAATTCGAAGAGACGTGGCGCGCGAGACGCGCGTTCGTGACGTGGAGACGCGCGACGACGCGAGACGACGATGTCGAACCCAAGAGCGAGAACGAGAACGAGTCGTCGACCGCCAACGCGCCGGTACGGACGTAGTCGTCCCGCTCGCCGCCCCCCCCTAGACCCGCCGCGCAATAGATAGACGATAGATGATGACTATAGCACGCATAACGTGGCCGATTACAACTCACAACCGAAGAGCGCGTTCACGAAAACGTCGACGGATCGTTCACGCCCAACATCGACTCGATCGTAAACTTGAAGAAGAAGTACCCGCCCGCGCCCGCGGCGACGACGAGCGCCGCCGTCTGCGGCTTCTTCAACAGTCCCACCACCGGTCGTCCGAACATGTACGCGAACCCGACCATGATGGAGATCGAAAACCTCGCATACTTGACCATGTTGGCCCAGAACGGGACCTCTCCGCCCGCGAGCGAGAAGACCTCCCCCGGCGTCGTCCCCGCCGCGTTATCCATCGCCGCCGCGTCCACACCCCCCGTCGCCGCGAACGCCGTCATCGCGTCCCCCGCGTCCGCGACGCCCGATCCGAGCGTTATCGCCACCGCGCCGAGCGCCACCGCGCCGAGCGCCACCGCGCGTTCGCGCGTCGCGACGTCCTCGCTCGCGTTTTCCACGTCGCTCGCGCGTCGCACCGTCCCTCGCGCCGCCCCTCGCGCGTCACCGCCCGCGCGTCGCATCGCGCCGCACCGCACGACGCGCGCGCGCGTCATCCCTCGCGCCGTCGTTCGCATCGTCGTCGTCGTCGTCGTCGTCATCGACGCGCGCGCGACGACGAATGACGTCGGACTCGTTCGACGCGTCACTTCCCATCTCATCCATCGCGCGAGGGACGCGACGAGGGAGTCTCGCGGAAACGCGCGACGCGCGCGACTCGAGCGCGACGAGCTTCGAGCGCACCGCGTCGTCCCTCGACCGCGTCGCTCGGGCGCACGCGACGGGGAAGGTCGGATTCGAAAGATGCCTCCGAAGAAGAGAAAGATTTCATCGACGACGCGCGAGGCGACCGACGCGACGTCGTCCGCGCCCGAGCGACGGAAATCGACGACGACGACGCGTTCGTCCGCGAGCGACCCCGCGCCGCGCGCGGGTGGACGCGGTCGGGGAGGTCGAGGAGGTCGAGGAGGTCGAGGAGGTCGAGGCGCGACGCCGACGAAATCGAAATCGACGACGACGAAATCGAAATCGAAATCGACGACGACGACGACGCTCGAGCGCGTGAAAAACGCCGACGCGAACGGATCGTCGGTGGCGTTGACGAGATCCATGGATAAGAGCTCGCGAGAGGCGACGTCGGCGATGCGGGCGAGTTGGAAATTATATTACGTCGCGTCCTTCGCGGAGACGTACGGCGAGGCGTTGCGACTCCCCGCGCGAGACGTCGGCGCGTGGGAGCGCGCGCTGCGAGATCCATCGGAAAATATGTGGATCGTCGAGTTTTATCTGCGCGTGTGGGTGAAGAAGCACGACGAGGTGATGGACCCGCCGACGGCGCAGAGCAGGGCGTTGTTGTTGATCCCGGAGGATTGGGAACGCGAGGAGCGGCGCGTCGCGCCGCGCGCGATGAAACGCATCGGCGTCGAGTACGACGTCGACGCGCGAGGTGGATTCATGCGTGCGAGCGCGATGGATCGCTTGGACGTACTTTTCGCCGTGTGCGATGAAGCGTTGGATCGGCGAGAGGGGTCGGCGGGGTACGCGTCGCGATCCGCCGAACGACTGGAACGCGCGCGCGCACGCGCCGATAAATGCGCCGACGCGAAGAAACGAGCCAAGGTGTTTCGAGACGTCGATCGAGGCGTGCACGGTGAATCTATCGGAGAAGACGCCAAGGGATGTTCGTATTACGTCACGGCGAACGATGCGAGACTGTTTCGATCGTCGCCGCCGTCGGCGAGCGGATCCGGAGACGCCGCGCCGACCGCGCCCATCGAGTGGTGCGCGCCCTTCGTCTCGCTCGATGAGGTGACCGCGTTCGCGAGATCGATGAAGAAGACCACCGATAGACGTGAAAGGGCGCTGTACGAATACCTGACCGAAGACCACATTCCGTTTCACGAGGATCGTCTGAGACGACTCGAGGAGGAGAAAAAGGAGGAGGAGAAAAAAGAGGACGCCGAGCGCGCAGCGAGGGAAAAGGCGGAGGAACAACGAAGACGCATAGAATTGATTGAAAAGACGGCGAAACGATCGGATAGACTCGGTGCGAAGAAGGCGGCGCTAGAGGCGGTGGCGGTTCGAGACCGAGAGCCGGAGAGAATCTCGTTCGATCGACAGAAAGAAGTGTTGGAGGATTTACGTCGATGGTTGTTGACGCCGCCGTCGCTTCGCGAATCGGACCAACCGCCGCATGACGTCAGAGAACGGATGCTTCTCGTCGTGAATCGAGTGTGTGACTTTCGCATGCCGAAGTTGAAACCGCGCGGACGCGCGTGGAGAGGGTGGTGCGTTCTCATGTGCGGCGACGACGACGACGAAACCGACCCTGACTCGTGGTCGGACGCCGCGGTGTGCGTCGATTACGACGCCGGTCACGACAAGGTTCGCGTGTATCATCTCGAGACGGGGACGATGGAGTTTATCAACATGGATGCCGTGCCCGTGCGCCTGGGGTACGCAACGCCGTACATGAAGGAGATGTTTGATAAGAAGGGGCGCCCGCGCGTGTCGCGCGAATGTGTACGGCGGGAATGCAGCGATCGGTGCGTAAATCGGTCGCCTCCCATCGTGATCTACACCGGATGTTGGCGCGACCACATCGTCGGCGAGGGCGTGCCTTCGTACGGCGACGTCGGGAAAATCATGTTACAAGTTCAACACCACGACGACATGTACGCCGAACTCGACGGCGAATGGGAAGCCAGTCTATACGAAACGACGGAAACGGACACGGATGCGGATGCGGAAACGGAAATCGTCGTCGAGACCGCCGATAAACCCGTCGAGAAACAGACCGAAGACGACGACGAAGAGACCACCACCACCGTCGTCCTCGACGACGTTCCCTCGAGCGAATGAATGCGCGCGTGAATGAATGATTCCATGAATCCAAAACTCCACACTCCGCGGCGAATGCCCACCGCGCGCGCGCACGCGTCACCCCTCCAACGCGCGCGTCACCCGCATCTCCGCATTCGCTCCCCACGAACGCCCTCCCGCGCCCGCACTCGCGTCATGGGCCGTCAACACGACGACCGATGGACGTCAGCCTCCACCATGCACGTCATCGAATCTCTCGACGATCTCCGCGCCCTCGTCGCGTCGGACGACGTCAAGATCGTGTGCGTGGGCGCGAAGGCATCCCTCGAGACTCCCGAGTTCGCGCGCGCGGTGTTCGGGACGAACGAGCGCGCGATCACGACGTTTCACAAGATGGTGTCCTCGATTTCCGCCGAGTCGACGCGGAGCACCGTGTTGACGTTTGGCTCCGCCGACGAGGGCGCGACGTTGGTGGAACTCGTCGTGTGCGCGCTTCCAGAAAAAGTGTCGAGACATAACTCGCCGATATCGTCGCACTCGATCGCGTCCATGGCGAAGGCGGCGATCGGGGATCGGAAGAGACGAGCGGCGTGCGTGGTGACGGCGCTGCCGGAGGCGACGTTCGCGGCGAGCGCGGCGAGCGCGATGGCGAGGATCGTACCGCCGTATAGGAATAAGTATCGCGCGCCGGACGCTGAATTGGATGGAGATGTACACGTGGGTGTCGTGGTGAAGGGTGAGGTGTGGAACGGGGCGGAATTGCGATCGTTGCCCAAGGCGACGAGACGGTGTCAGGCGCTCGTGGACGCGGCGCCGAACGAGTTACATCCCGACGCGTTCGTCGACGAGGCGACGCTCGTCGCGAGAGAGCTCGGGTCGACGGTGGAGGTGGTGGAGATTAAACGATACGATCAACTCGTGCGCGAGGGGTACGGATGCATCGCGGGCGTCGGGAGCGCGTCCAGTCGAGACGGGAGAGAACCGGCGTTGGTGCATTTGCGATTTACGCCGGCGGCGTGCGTCGATCCGTCGACGCCGTCGGTCGCCTTTGTCGGTAAGGGCATCACGTTCGACACCGGTGGATTATCTCTCAAGTCTAAAGATGGCATGTGCGGCATGAAGACGGACATGGGCGGCGCCGCGGGCATGCTCTGCGCGTTCGAATCCATCGCGCGAGAGGACGCCGAATGCGCGTTCGCGACGCCGCTCGATCTCGTCTTGTGCGTCGCCGAGAACGCCATCGGCTCCGGCGCGATTCGTCCCGACGACATTCTCGTCGGCAAGAGCGGAAAGACGGTCGAGATTAACAACACCGACGCCGAGGGCCGTCTCGTGTTGGCCGACGGCGTCGCCTACGTCACTGATCCCGCGCGCACGTCGAGCGCGCCGAGACTCGTCGTCGACATGGCGACGCTCACCGGCGCGCAGATGATCGCCACCGGACGCAAACACGCCGGTCTCGTCACCGACGACGAGGACATGGAGAAACTCGTCGTCACCCTCGGTAAACTCACGGGCGATCTCGCGCACCCCCTCCCGTACGCGCCGGAGATTTTCAAATCTGAATTCGCGAGCAAGGTTGCCGACATGAAAAACTCCGTCGCCGATCGATCCAACGCGCAGTCGAGTTGCGCGGGTCAATTCATCGCCAATCATCTCCACCCGGAGTGGACGGCGCGCGAGGACACGGCGTGGATTCACCTCGACATGGCGGGACCCGGAAATTTCAAGGATGGCCTCGCGAGCGGGTACGGCGTCGCGCTGCTCAACGCGTTATACAAGGCGGTGGACGCGGCGAGCGGCGAATAAAAAAGCGCGCGGTACGGACATCTAACTCTTTTCTACATTTACGACTACTCTCCCTTGGACTTGCCCGCGCGCACCCTCGACACCATCGCACGCCTCGCCCTCGCGCGTTTCACCGCGTCTCGACCCTCGAACGCGCCCGGAAACTCCACCGCGCACAGCGCCAACGCCTCGCACGCGATGGTCCCCGCCCAGTGCGCCAAGTACGTCTCGCCGCCGCTTCCAGCGCACATCCTCGACGCCGCGTACCACGTCGCGCACAGCACGAACGCCAATCCATCGCACGATCCAATCTTCGTCGCGACGTACCCGAAACCGAGCGTCGCGACGCGCGCGCGTCCCCATCCCGGCGTCGTCGCCGCGAGCGCCGCCGTCGTCAACGCGCCGGCGAGCGCCCACGCGCCCATCGCATCCATCGACCCTCTCGCCCGCGCCGCGAGCGCGAACGCCGTCTGTTGCGGTACGAAGACGCGCCAGACGTGCGCGGACGTTCCCGGGGCGGTGACGAGCGCGCGCGCGGTGTCGTTCGCGCGTAATTCGAGATACGTCGTCGTGAACGTGATGAGCACGCCGAGCGCGGCGATGCCTCTCGCGCGCGCGTTCACGCGTCTCGGCGCGCTCGGCGGTCGCAAAGCGTCGGTGAACGCGCGCGCGGACATGACGCACGCGAGGGCGACGCACAGAAAGACGTGCGCGGACACGGCGGTGGGAGTGCCCGCGTGCATGACGAATCGATGCGGCACAGTGTGACGCGCTTGACGACGCGCCATGGCGCTCGCGAGTCAACGCGCGGCGACAACGACGCACGCATCGCGCGCGCTCGGTCGTCCGCGTCGCATCGCGCGCCGGGATGGACGAACGCATCGCGCGAGCGCGACGGATTCGGCGCTCGGGTGGACGCGCGCGGGTGAGGGAAAAGACGTCTCTGGCGACGTCGAGTGCGTCGCCGTGGTGCGCGCGGACGGCGCGCGAGGGACGATCGCGACGGGGCAACCGTTTCTCGATCATATGATCGATCAACTCACGGCGCACGCGCAGTTGGGGGTGGACGTGCGAGTGACGAGAGACGGGGCGGCGTGCGAGGAGACGAAGGACTCGGGCGAGCACGACGCGCGGCGGTTCGAGACGGTCGGACGCGCGCTCGGACGGGCGATTCGGGAGATGTTGGTGAGTGGGCGCGAGGCGGGGGCGGGCGGGGGCGCGAGGGCGCGATTCGCGAGTCCGTTGGACGAGGCGTACGCGACGTGCGAGCTCGACCTGTACGGCGGCGGAGGGTTGGAGACGTTTGCGCTCGCGCCGTACGGACGGCCGGGGACGGCGGGACGTTCGCACATCGGTACGTACCCGACGGCGCTCACGGAGACGTTTTGGCGCGCGCTCGCGGAGGAATCGGGGGTGAGTCTTCGATTGGTGAAGGAGCGAGGGGATAACGCGCACCACATCGTGGAATCGACGTTCAAGGCGTTCGCTCGTGGATTTCGAGCCGCCATGGACGCGGTGGAGGGGATCGACGTGTATGACTCCAAGACGAAGAGCGATGAAGTTCGTCAGAGCTCGATCAAACGATCGACGAAGGAGACGTCTATCGACGTCCAGCTCGATTTGGACGCGTCGTCCGACGGCGCGACGGTGAGCACGGGCATCGTCGCTCTCGATGGGATCTTCGCCGCAATTCAGCGCGAGGCGAACATTTCTTTAAAGATTGACGCCACGGGTGATTTATGGATCGATGATCACCACACGGCTGAGGATGTTTCTATCGCCGTCGGTCAGGCGTTGAACAAGGCGCTCGGGACGAAGAAGGGGTGCAACCGCATGGGCAGCGCCACCTCCACCGAGGGCGACGCCACCGTCGAGTGTGTCATGGATCTTAGCAACCGTCCGTACTTGGGGTACGGTCTCGAACTCGAGAGCGATAAGATTGGTGATCTGAGCGTGGAGATGGTCGAGCACACGTTTATGAGTCTCGTCTTCAACGGACAGATGACGGTGCATTTGGTCGAGCACGCGCGCGGTAGCGACGAGCACGAAGTCGTGACGGCGGCGGCCAAGGCGTTCGGTAAGTGTTTGAAACAGTGCGCGGCGATCGATCCTCGCCGCGCAGGCTCCGTCGCGTCTAGTAAAGGAACGCTCTCCGTCTAGGCGGAACGCGCGCTCTCGATTAAATTTGATTTATCCGACATTTTGCTACATTTACATCGTCGTCGCGCTATCTACTTTACTTTCCTCGAGATCGCCGAGACGTCACTTTTGCAGAATTCTCGACATCAACGTCTTCGCTTGATCCTTGATGGCGCCCAGCGCCGTCTTCGTCTCTCCCGGGTCCCGTTCGTCGACGTCGCTCTTCGCCGCCGCTCGCTCCGTTCCGGACGCCACGTGATCCACCACTCTCTTCGCCGCCGCTCGTAGCGCCTCTTCATCGACGATTTCCCTCACCAAACTCTCATCCACCTCGCGCAACACGTCGTTCACGTCCATCAACTCCATCAGCGCCTCCTCGCCCCCGTCCGCCAACAATTCGTCGGCGTACTCCGTCAGCGGCATAGTCTTTATTTTCTTAGGCATCGATCTCCACTTCGCCTTGAAATCAGATTCCATCTTACGGATCTCATCCTTACTCGCCGCGTCTAACTCGCTCGTCAGGCGACCCACTGCGTCGATATCGCGAGCGCGCGCGTCCTTCGTCAGTCTCGTCGTCTCGGGGGAACCACCGCGCGGGAACGCCAACAGTCATGCGAGTCTGCGCGTCGTCTACCGCGCGTCCACGTCGTCGCGTCTCGCGCACCTGCGTCCGTGACCGCGCTGATCAACCGCACGATCTCCTCGTCCGACTCGAGCGCGCGCTTGCGCGACGACGCCGTCGTCGATGTCTTTTCGTTCACACGTTGATGCGTCGAACGACTCGTCGGCGTTTTCGCGGTCGCGCGCGACGCGGGCTTGCCCGACGACGGCGCGGACTTGTCGACGACGCGACCGACGCGCGTGGGCGTGTTCGCGACGTCTCGCAGCGGCGTCACGCGCGCATCGCTCGACATGGCGCGCGGACGAATGAGGACGAGCGCGTCGGCGAGACGCCGCGCGCGGCCGCGCGCGAAAATGTCGAGCGCATCGAGCGCGTTCTCGCGCTCGAGGATCCAGAGCAGGGGGGCGAGAGGATGAAACGAATGACGCTACGATGGTTCTATGTCTACGTTACCAATGACTACGCTATGAATCCTCGCTCGCGGGCGCGCCGAGCTTAACGCGCTCCACCAACGCGTCGTGCTCGCCCACCAAACGCGCCACCAGCTTCTTGCTCGTCTCCTGAAGGTGCCCAGCGATGAATACCTCGTCCAGTACGTAGTGCGCCTTGTGAAAATTGAACACCAAGTCCAACTCGCACACGTTTCCAAAGTACTTGTCTAGGATTTCGACGTAGTGCTGAATCATCTCCAGCGTCACGAGCTCGTTCGCGTCTCGATCCACGGCGAGGCAAAAGTACAGGCTCGCGTACTTTCTGTACACGAGCTTGACGTCCTTGTACTCGACGACGTTGCACGATTTCGCCGGGCGCGGGATGATGGCGTTCATGACGTCCCGTTCGATGCGCTTGCGCGCCTTTTGATTCGTGAGCACGTAGTACTTGCTCAGACGAATCTTCGACTGTTTACTGAATAAGAGCGCGTACCGAATCATCACGCGCGTCGAGAGGGGTCGTCGTCGCCGTCTCCCGCCCTCGCGCCGCGTCTCACCGACGCGTCGACGCGGAGTGCGGTCGAGCGCATCGCGCCGCGCCGGCCGATTCGTGACCGATGACGTACATAAAATCGTCTATTATCGGACTTCTTCCTAGACATACTTTACATATTTTAAAAGTATACAAAATGTTATCCAGAACCTCGGATATGCTCGAGGATTAAGATTAGCGGCGTCAGACCGCGCGCGGAAACTCCTCGAGCTCGCGCGAAGATCGAGCCGAGCGCTCGAGGCTTCAGTCATGATCACCGTCACCTCTCGATGCGCCCCGCTCGCGCGGCGAGAACGCGCGGCGCCGACGAAGGCGGTCGCCGCGGCGCGCGGCGGCCCTCTGGGTCGCGCGTCGGGGCGCGCGAAGATTCGCGGCGCCCGCCCGCGCGCCATCAGTGATCCGGCCGAGGAAGAGGAAGACGAAGGCTCCGTCGCGTCCGGCGTCGCCGACGCGGCCGCGGACGAGAAGAAGACGTCGTGGGGGTTCCTGAGCCCGTTCGGCGCGTCGTCGGCGGTGCTCGAGCAGACGTCGGAGCTCAACGAAAAGATGAATGGACGGCGTAAACGCGCGGAGGAGGTGAAAATCAAGGTGGATGGACAGTGGTACGACGCGTCGGGGTGGGCGTTGGCGCACCCGGGCGGAGCGGGATTCGTTCGCTTATTGAACGGACAGGACGCCACGGACGTGTTTTACGCGCTGCACTCGTACGGGCCGAACGGGAGCGACGAGGCTTTGCGTCGTTTGCGCGCGTTGCCCAAGTGCGACGCGCCGTACAATTCCGAGGAGGGCGAAACGCGTCGACTTACGGTGGCCAACGCGGAATTCGGCGCGTTGAGAGCCAAGCTCGAGGAAGAGGGTTGGTTCAAGCGCAACTTCTTGTCTGAGGTTTCGGTGTTGGCCCAAGTCCTCGGCTTGTACATTCTCGGCCAAGCGATCGCGGCGACAAATCCTGTCTTGGCGGCCATCTCGATCGGACTCGGTATGCAACAGGCAGGTTGGCTCGCGCACGACTACGTGCACGGCCGAGGCAAGTGGTGTTCGATGATGCGCTGCTTTGGCGCTCTAACAAACGGCTTCTCTGCCGAATGGTGGTCCCACAAACACAACATGCATCACTCCTTCACGAACATCGACGGTAAAGATGGTGACATCAAACTCGAACCGCTCTATTATTTGTCTCCTCCCGAGACCAGTGGACGCCCGGATAGCTGGCTTCGCAAGTATCAGCACATCTACGGCTACCCGCTTTACGCGATGACGTACATTCTTTGGCGGCGTCACAGCGTCGCGAGCGCGTGGGCTCGCAAGGACAAGGCGGAGCTTGTATTGCTCGCCGCGCACTACGCGTGGCTCTTTGGTGCTCTTCCCTTGGGCGTCGCCATCGGGTCCATGCTCATCGGCGGCTTCTTGGTCGGCTCTTTGGTTACGGCGACACATCAGAGTGAGGAAATCATGTACGAGGACGGATCGTTCGTGGATGTTCAATTCAGAAGTACTCGCGAAGCCGATGTGAAGAACCCCTTCGAGCGATGGCTCTGGGGCGGCATGGACACGCAGTTGATTCATCATTTGTTCCCCACGATGCCGAGATACAAGCTCCATCGACTTCGTCCCATCGTTCAACAATGGGCGGAGAAGTACGGCTACGACTTCAGAATCTCCGATTCGAGAGACATTTTGAAGAAGAACTACAAGCACCTCGAGAATATCGCCGCGCTCGAGACGATTTAAATATTCGCGCTTCTGTACTCTTAGGATCAAATACTAGTAATTGCAACGCACTTCAAGCCGCCTGATTTACTTTTTCATCATCGCTCTAAAAACCACGACGGTGTTCGCTAGGAGGGCTACGCTGGACGCTACCTTTTGCAGAGCCCCAGCTCTGAAGAGACCCTCGCGCTTCGGGAGCGGGAGCCTCTTGTGCGTGAAATCCACGCCCTTGTCCTTATTGCAGATTTGACCCTTACCACGAAGCAAGCATCGCGTGGTGAGCAAACCCTCGACCCCAACCGGGCCACGGGCGTGAATGCGAGACGTAGAGATCCCAACCTCCGCACCGAGACCGAATCTGAAACCATCGCTGAAGCGCGTGGATGCGTTGTGGAACACGCACGCGCTGTCGACTCGCGCGATGAACTCGTCGGCGGTCTTTTGGTTGGACGTGACGATGCAATCCGTGTGCGCGGAACCGTTCGCGTGAATGTAATCGATGGCGTTGTCCATCGAATTCACGAGCTCGACGGTGCACTGCAATCCCCCGTATTCGTGACGAAGCGCAGGTGCCTCCGGAATGCTGAGCTCCTTGGAGCCGCGCGGACCGCCGAAAAGTTCGACACCCGCGGCGCGGAGCGCAGTCATGAGTTCGGCCGCGCCTCCACTCGCGACCAAAGAATCGTGAATGAGCAACGTCTCGAGAGCGTTGCACGCGGCCGGGTAATCAATCTTCGAATCGATGGCAATCTTCGCCGCCATGTCCAAATCTGCATTCTTGTCAACATACACGTGCACGACGCCATCCGCGTGTCCGAGCACGGGAATCTTTGTGTTGTTTTGAATGTACGTCACCAACGAGTTGGATCCTCGCGGAATGACGAGATCGATCACGTCGTCAAGCTTCAAAAGATCCGCCACTGCTTCTCTTCCCTCGATGAGACACACGCACTCCTTCGGAATGCCGAACGCCGCAAACTCGTCCACGATGACCTCTCTCAATTTCGCGTTCGAGCTCGCCGCTTCCTTCCCACCCTTGAGTAACAACCCATTCCCCGTTCGCAGCGCCAAAGACGCGATCTGCGGCAGCGCGTCCGGTCGGCTCTCAAAAATGATCAACAACACGCCCAACGGCGCCGTCACCTTGGTCAGCGTCAAACCCTTCGCGAGCTCCATGGCGCTCAGAGGCTTCCCGATCGGCTCCTCCATGTTCGCGATCGCCCGCGCGCCGTCCGCGAGCTGCTTCACTTTGCCCGGCTTCAGTTTCAATCGCTGCAAGAGCGCCTCCTCGACGTCTTCATTCGCGGCGGCGCGGGCCATGTCTTCGTCGTTCGCGGCTTGGATTTCATCCTCTCGACGCTCGAGGGCGTCCGCGACGGCGCGGAGGAGCTCGACGCGCTTGTGCGAGGGGAGTTGTTGGAGCTTACGACTCGCATCGCGAGCCTTGCGCGCGAGCGTGGCGGTATCGGCCATGATGCGTGCGTGACGCGCCGATGTGTCGGGAGGGTAGGTCATCCGCGTTCGGGACGAGTCGGGACGACGACGAAGAGCGAGGATGGTCGAGGATTGTGAGCGTGTGATTACGACGCGGCGGTAATTCGGTGACGAATTGCGGTGGTAATTCAAAACGTGAGTATGGATGCGAAGCGAGGGGAGAGCGCGCGAATTCCCGTCGGCGGCGGAGGTGGTCGAACGAAATACGACGACCAAATCGACGGCGGCGAGGGCGGATTCGCGAGACCGCACGCGACGAGTGCGCGATCCAGTCCGACGTCTCGATCGAAGAGAAAGAGAACGACGGCGAAGAGAAGGATGGAGAAGGAGAGTGGGATGAATTCGGTGACGATGACCCAGGCGACGGTTTTGTCGTACCTGGCGGCGTACAAGCCGCGCTTGCGGAGACGACGAACGCGTACTGCCGCGCGAACGTTGTCGAACGCGCACACCGGCCACCGGCGCGAACCATCGTACGGGACAACGTCGTCGCCGAGCGGCGCGCACTCGATGTGTGCGCGTGATTTCGCCTCTAGATGCCACGGGTACGGGTATCTCGTCGCCGCCGAATTCCTCGCGAAACGAAACGTCTTCTCCGGCGGATTTTCCTCGTAAATCCGAAGCGCGCGCTCGATCAGCGCTTGCACTTGTTCCAGTTGTTTGTCGACCGACGACTCCGGGTCGGAGACGCGCATCTCGTTCATCGTCGACAGCACGTCGAGCTCGTCCTTCGATTCCGCTAAAATATCTTCTCGCCGCGCCTCGATGAGCGCCGCCCCCACGTACACGGGAAACAGAGGATGCGACGCGATGAAGGCGTCCAGCAGTCTCACCGCGATCTCTAACCGATCGACCCTATGCAAAAACCAACACACGAACCAACTCACGGCGTAAAAAGGCGGCACGGAGCGCAGCTTGGCGGCGAGCTCGGCGTCGCGAATTCGCGTCAGATCCGCGAGCATCGCCACCATCTCCATCGTTCCCGAGATGCTCTTCCTCGTGTGATCCCGCGCGTGCCACAAAAACACGCGCTCCAATATCGCCGCGCACACCCCGTCGCCGCCACCACTCTCGTCCCTATTCGCTCGACATCGATCGGCGAACGCCAGGACGGTCGCCACGTCGTGCAAGCCTTGCACGTAGTGCACGCCCGCCGATTTGTGCGCGTTCAGCGCCGAAAACAACGCTCGCCCGATCTCCTCACGAATCTCTTCCAACTCATCCTCCCCGGCGTACTCCGACTCGAACTGCTGGCCCGCCCTCGCCACGTCCGCGCGCACGACGCGCTCCTCCGCGCACTTCGCCGCCGCCGACTCCGAGAACGCGCGCGCGTCTATCGCGCCCGCGTCGATCCCGAGCATCCTCGCCCAATCCACCGTGCGACGCGAGAGATCGCGTCCCAATCCGCGCTCTCGCGCGAGGCGTCGAAGCGCGCTCACCGCGACGTCGTCGGCGTCGTCATCGACGACGTCTCGGCGCGGTAACCGTCTTCCCCATCGCGCGTTCGCCCTTTCCACGGCGTTCGCGCGCGTCGACGTCGACGAGGAGGACGCGACGGGGGAGACGACGTCGACGCCGCGCGGATGTCGGCCGCACATGTCGACCGCGGACGGACGCGCGTGAGTGTGCCGCGATCGAATGACGTTCGGGTCGATGCCGTTCGAGACCAAGACGACAGATGTCCGCCTCGTCATCGCTTCGCGAGGCGACGCGATGGTCACCGTGCGCGGGACGTGCGAAGAGATGTGTCCCGCGCGCGAGCGCGAGGCGAGAGCGGCGAGTGGGGAGGTGCACGCGCTGGAACGAGGCGATGCGATGACGAGCGTGGTGAAACGGTATCGACGGACGGTGCGGTCGGGGAGCGACGATGCGGAGAACGTGCGCACGATCGGTGCGCTGGAACGCTCGGTGGATCGCGTGTTGGACGCCGTCGCGCGCGTGGCGCGCGGAGAGGAGTCGGCGTGCGCGATGAGCTCGTCCCGCGCTTTCGCCGACGACAGACTTCGAGCGGTGCGACAAGATTTGAGCATACAGGGGATATTCGCGGAGGATCCGGACGCGTGCGCGAGAGCGGGGGCGCTTTTGGAGCGTATGGTCGCGTACGCCCTCGTGAGCGAGCGCGAGAGGCGCTCGGGGTTGAACGGGGCGTGTGATTTCGGAGAGGCGAGGCTACGCGACGAACAGTTGGGGAAAACGTTCGGCATGTTATTCAGCGTCTTCAGGGAATTAGGGGCGGGTCGCGTCGATCCGAAGCGCGTGGGAAGGGCGTTTAGTTTGTTCGCGTGCTCAACGGCGCGCGATTCGCCGGTGTCTTCTTCGGCGTGGGTGTCGTCTTCGAGCGAACTCGCGGGAGATTTGAGACGCGTCGGCGACGAGGCGCTGTCGACGTCGGACGCGCGATTCGGATTACAATGTCTGCGCGCGCTGCTCGAGGGCAATGCACAACGCGTCTTCAAGCTCGTCGAGTCCGCGGAGTGTTCCTACGAGCTCGCGTGTTGTCTCGAACGACACTTTCCCGTCCTGCGCGTCGAAGCGCTGCGGTCGATGAACGCGTCGATGAACGCCACGCCGATGTCGCTGGACGAGCTCGCGCGCGTGTTGCGCTTCGACGACGCGCGCGACGCCGAGACGTACGCAAAGGCGTGTGGGTTGAGCGTGGACGACGAGACGCGGAGCGTCTCGTTTCGAACGCTTCCGTTTACGTATCCGAATTTGCGTCATCCGGACGTCGCCGAGAAACTTCGCGCGCCGTCGTCCCTCGTGGACGCCAAGCGCTTTCCACCGACCGACGAGCATCCGCCGCGCGACATTTCCATCCATCTCGCGTCGTTGACCGTGAAGACGTCCGAGACACCGACGCGATAGACATAGCATAGCCGTAGCCGTAGAGTTAGTTACTCACCTCAGACCGTCCCTCGTCGCGTCTCCACCCTCGCGCGCGACGACGACGCGCGCTCGTTCGTTTGCGACACCATGGAGACCGACGGCACGCGCTCCGTCGTCCCACCCATCTATCCCAGCACGACGTTCGCTCGCGCGCCCGATCACGGGTTGCCCGACCATCGGGGTCGAGAGTTGTGCTACGCTCGCCCCGATAATCCCAGCGTGCGCGCCGCGGAGGAGACGCTGCGCGATCTCGAGGGCGGCGCGGACTGCGCGTTGTTTTCGAGCGGCATGGCGGCGCTGAACGCGGCGCTGGAGGGGGCGAGGCGCGCGTGCGTGGAGACGACGCCGGCGCGAGTTTTCGTGGCGGCGCCGACGTGCGCGTACTTCGCGGTGCGGTTTCGAATCGTAGAGTGGTGCGCGAGCCGAAACCTCGAGGTGGTGTCGTACGATCCGGACGTTCCGTTCAGCGCGCACGGTTTGGATCCATCGGCGGAGGAGGTGCGGGAAGAGAGCGAGGCGAAAGGGCGGCGCTCGGGGTACGCCGGAAAGTCGCTGCGAACGGCGTTGCGAGAGCAGCGAGAGCTCGGGAGGCGAGCGATGATGGTGTGGATCGAGTCACCGGCGAATCCTGAGTGGGATCACGTCGACATTCAGCGCGCCGTGGACGCGGCGAGAGACTGCAACGCGTTTTGCGTGTGCGTCGACGCCACGGTGGCGACGCCGATAATCATGAACCCGTTGGCGATGGGCGCGGATCTCGTGATGCACTCCGCCACAAAGTATCTGAATGGACACGGAGACGTCGTCGCCGGCGCGCTCGTGACGAGGGTAGAGGACGAGACGTGGCGATGCGTGACGCACGAACGCAAGCTCGGCGGCGCCACGTTGGGCGCGTTTGACGCATACTTGCTCTCGCGCGGTATGCGCACTCTCGAGCTGCGCGTGAAGCGACAGAGCGCAACGGCTTTGTGGCTCGCCAACGCGCTGAAAGATTTTATTGACAAGGTGCGAGAGGACTCTGGCGTCGAGGCTGGTGTGGTTCTGTATCCCGGTCTCGTTCCCGGTTTCGTGAAACAGTGCAAGGAACACGACGTCGAGGATGGTTCCACCAAGCGCACGTACCACGGGGGCATGATGTCTTTGTGCTTCTACGATTTTCTGGGTTTGAGGTCGGACGAGAAAAAAGTGCGCGTTGAACGATTGGTGGCATTTTGCAGAACATTTGCGACGAGTTGCAAAATTTGGACGTGCGCGACGTCCCTGGGAGGATTCGAATCGCTCATCGAACATAGATACTCTGTCGAGGAGCCTGGTAGCATGGATCCATTCGTTCCATTCGGTCTTCTTCGATTAAGCGTGGGTTTGGAAAATCGTCGCGAGTTGCTTGAAGATCTCAAGTACGCCTTTTGGCACGCGTTGGATGATATGCGCGGACGAGATACCGTGAACGCCGACTCGCTTCCGAAATCGCAAGAGCAGTAGACCTCGCCACTCAAGTAGTAGACTAGTCTAATGAATGTTTCGCAGTTGAATTGTGTCGTTACAATTCGTGCGCTATTTCTTCGTTTTCGATTTCCGTTTGAGGCTCGAGAGCATGTTCTGAAGTTCATTCGATCCGATTTCCTTTGCCTCCGAGTGAAGAGCACTGACAGCCTTGGAGCTAGATTTGTCAGCCTTGGTTTTGCGCCGTTTATCTCTCTCGCTGATGATGAGCTTCTTGTTCTGCACGTCTTTGTAACGCGGATCTGTCGGATCGAGACTGAAATGATGAGACTCGTACAATCCGGCGAAACGGTCATCGGTGATGTCTAATTTGTTAGCCTCTCCGTCATCTTCTTCATCACTCTCGGCGCGACGCGCCGCTTTGCCGCGCAAACGACGCTTCTCCGCGAGACGCTCCTTTTTGGATTTCTTCTTCTTGGGCTCATCCGTGTCATTCTTTGAGCTCATCTTTTCCGTGACGCCGTCGGATTTGCCTAAAAGTTGTTTCTCGTCCATCATGAGCAACTCCAAATCAGCCTGCGCTTGTTCGTCAATCTCACCGCGCTTAGCCTTCTTCTTCGCCTTTTTAAGACTCGTCTTGCTTGGTCCGGCGTCGTCGTCGTCAAACTTGCTCGCCTTCTGCGGCGCGCCGTCTTCAGAGTCGTAGTCGGCGTCAAAGTCAATGTCACCACCATCATCCATGAAGAATGGATCATCGAAAGTGGCTGGGGCTTCGCCGTCATCGAACTCGTCGACTTTGTCGCCGTCGTCGCCTTTATTCTTGGCGAGTCTTTTCGCTTCGCGTTTCTCCTTGCGAAGGCGTTCTTGCTTTTCGTACACCGTCTCCTTGACTCCGAGTTTACCCTCTTTTTGCTTCTTCTTGATGCGCGCGCCGAACTCTTCGAGACCCGCGTGAAACGTAACCTCCATGTCACCGTCCCCAGCTTTGGATCCATACCGCTCTTTATCGCGTTTCTTCTTGAACGCCATGGTAGACGCCTTCGCGGTATCCTCTCCGTCATCGTCGGACATGAAAAAGTCATCCCTTTCGTCTGCGCCGTCGCCCTCGGCGTCTTCGTCAATTGCACCGGAACCTCCGAGAAGTTTCGACAGATAAGCCTTCTTCGCAGCCTTTGCGTCCTCTGGTTCCTCTTCTGACTCGGATTCGTCCTCTTCAGAGTCGGACGCGAGATAAGCGGCGAAATCTTCATCCTTCAGATTGTCCTCGGTGATTTTTCTACGGAACGTTTTGCGACGTGCGGGATCATCGTCATCCCACGATAGCTTGACGTTGGAGTGTTGCAGAGCCTTTACCTGGAACTCCGGAGCCTCGTAATCCGGGGGTACGTCCGCGGCGGAATCGCGAACTTCTCGCCCTTCAAATGTTTGATCGTCCGGCACGTACCGTAAATCAAGTTTGAAGCTCGAACGCTCGTACTCGATGCCATCGCACTCGTGATACACGCCCATGGCGGTTTTGACAGAATCGAACTCCGCTATAGCGTAGTAGTAACGCAATCTATCGCGTTCATATTGACGCATTTGTTCGTTATCGGCAGCCTCTCCTTCGCCATCGCCGCCGGAAACCTTCGCGCTACTAGTCTTCGCCTTCTTGGATTCATCCTTTTGAAAAGCACTCAGAGGACCGAGCTTGTTCTCCACCGACATCCGCTCTAAACCGAAATCACTCGGGTACACGGACACGCGTTCCAAAGATCCACCCTTTGGCGTGAACGACCTCAACACGGCGAACAAGTCGCACGCGCGAATGTGTTGCCACTCGCAGTTGACGATGGCCAATCGACGTGTGGCGTCGATCGTGGGGATATCCTTATCCGCTTCACCCACGAGCATGGTCGGGAGCACGCCTTCCTCTTGATCTTCGAGCTCATCCTCGTCCTCGCTATCGCTCTCCTCTTCGCTCGACGACTCCAACCCGATGCCCCGCATGCGGTCCATCGATTTTTCCATCTTCTCATCCATCGCCTCGTCCTCATCGTCGGAATCTTCGTCCTCCATCTTATAATACGCCTTCATATCCGCGATCTGTTTCGTCCGCGCGTCCATCTTCGCGCCCGACTTGGACGTGACTCGACGACCGCGCTTGTCCGCGCCCCCGGCCGCGCCCCCGGCGGCGAAGTTCGGATCGTTGAACACCCCCGCGAACCTCTCATCGATCTCCACCGCCGTCTGCTTCCTCGGCATCGCCATGAACCGCGGATCGCGGTGCATGGCGGCGAAACGCTCGTCCTCCACGATGTCATCTCCGTTGAATGCGCCGCCGCCACCACCGAAGCGCGGCTTTTTCTTTTCCTTTTTCTCGTCGCGCGCCATGGCGTGGGACGTTCTCGCGCGCAGAGACCGCGCGACGTGCGTCTCTTCGCGTCTTTCGCGCGCGCGGGAGCCGAGCGCGCGGCGAGATGAACGTCGCTCGCGGCGATGAATGGAGGCGGCGGGCGCTCGTGCGCTTTTCTGTGTCCCCGCGCCGAGGCGAGACGTGATTTACACGG
>MDTD01077853.1_pt1 | contig 28969 bp, 39 predicted proteins | sample 811221 | NCBI WGS metagenome assembly MDTD01 (sample SAMN05326646, study PRJNA326480) | marine metagenome | isolation source: seawater | place: Pacific Ocean: South West | collected 2011 | reverse complement strand
ATTGAGTATGCCATTGACAATGCAATCCTATCTCGTTGTCCGATAGACAACAGACAGAGAGTTGTTGAGTTGGCTTCTCGTTGCTTTGCTGATTGTAAATTCACAAACTAGAAAGGAGTGTCTATGAAAGTTGTTGATTTGCAAGCCCGTACCCCTGCTACAGGGGACAGGGATAGGACAACATATATCATCAAGTCAGAAGAGGACTTCAAAGAGTTCATCAAGAAGTACGAGAAAGATGTGATGTGCGATTTGAAATCTGTATCTGACTGGCAAGTTGTAGACAAAGAAGATGACTACAATGATATGTGGAACGAGGAAGATGATAAGCAATACCCATCTGGGTACAAGCTTATGATTAACGAGTACGAAAACAAACCCAATGTTATATCTTATCTCAAAGACAAGATAATAAACATTGAAACATTTTACTTATCCTAGAGGAGGTACAATGCAATACGATCCAAGTTCACTAGCTATGCAGAAGCTCAAAGAATGTGCAGAACATTTAGTAAGAGTGTGTCAGCACGCAGACGAGGACTGCCCTAGTGCATACAGAACCAAGTGGTTCAACCCATCAATACAAGATGCCTATGACTTTGTTGATGGTCTATACAAACAAGGCATATTACAGAAGGAGAGCAAAGATGACTAATGATGTCTTTTACTTGCCACCTGATGACCCTGATTTAGATAGGGAATACATCACTGGTGAGGAGTTCCAACGAGGGACTAAAACTGCTGTGCGTACACTATCGTCTGACTTTGATACAGATGTTGTGTTTGCAGGCGAGCAAGCCAAGACTGACGGCAAACAAGTTGTGCTACCATTGACTGATGCAGACAAGATGATGACGCATAGACAAGTTGAAGTTGGTCGTGGCTATGCCAATCACGAAACTCTACACAAGTTGTTGACTGACTTTGATAGTGGTCAAGCTTGGTTGAGAAAGCAACACGAAGAAGGTAAGCACTACACTGCATCAATGGGACAAGCTATTGAAGATGTTCGTATTGAGAATGGTGGTGTCAAACTATACTCTGGTATTGGTAAGTCAGTTGACAAGACTGCCGAGCAAGTCTGTAAGGAGTTCAAGAAGATTGCAGACAAGCAACCAGAGATATGCAAAGACCCTTGGAAAGTGTTGCCTGTTGCTGTGACTTGGGCAGGCAGAATCAAGATAGGTTATCCTAGTGCTACTATCAAACAAGCACTAGCCAATCTATCGCCAGAGATACAAGACAGAGCAAACAAGATTGCAGATGCTGTGTTGTCTATACCACACGGAGTCAAAGGGGTTGGTCAAGTCAACCAATCGGAGGCTCACGAGGGTAGTAGACAAGGTATGCAATTTGCCGAGCGTGTTGTTCAAGAACTTGCCAAAGATGTGCCACCACCACCACCCGAAGAACAAGAGAAAGAAGTTGAGGGTAATAGTGGTTCGGGCAGTGGCAAAGACAATGATGAAGCACACACTGGAGAAGCAGAACAAAACAAATCTCAGACACGAGGTCACGGAGCTTCTTCAAGTGAGTTGGAAACAACATTGATTCAGACAGAGCCACACGCATTTGATCCTAACCTAGACCAAGTGACCAAGCATTTCTCAAGAGAACACGAGAAACACAAAGGTCATAGTGTGCAGAAGGGTTCTTTCACATATGATGGTGACAAGATTGAAGAGCCTAGACAAGCACTGAGAGAGGCTGAACACTATCGCGTGCAGTATGACAAAATCAAGAAGAATCTTGGTAGCAGACTAGCGACTATGAAAAGAAAGCTAGAGAAAGCACTGATTACCAAGCTTGATATTGAGTATGAATCATCTAGGTCTGGTCGGTTGCACCTACGAGGTAGAGCACCACAGATTATGATGGGTATGGATAATGTTCGTAGACGAAGAACAGAAGGTAATGAGATAGATACTGCTGTGTCTATTCTTGTTGACTGCTCTGGTTCAATGTCTGGTTCACCTATGGCACTTGCAGGTCAGTCTGCTATTGCTTTGGGTGAGTGTCTACAATCAGGTCGTATACCATTTGAGATTATTGGACACACTACATTCCATTGGAGAAAGGAAATGAGAGAGTTGTTGTGGGAAGCACACGACAAGGGATTTAGATACGAACGAGAGTGTGGTGTCTATATGCCAGTGTTCAAACCATTCAACAAAGAACTCAACAAATGCAAACATCTAATGGGGTTCATACCTACAGCCGCTGACAATTCCAATGCAGATGCAGACGCAATCTTGATGTGTGCTGATAGACTTATGCAACGAACAGAATCTAACAAGATTATGATGGTGCTTGCAGATGGCTATCCTGCTTGGCACGGCTCAAGAGGTGGTCGTAGTCAGAATGAAATCACAAGAGATGCTGTTGATAAGGTAGACAAAATGGGTATCAAGTCAGTTGGCATTGGTATTGATTGCGATTCAGTCAAGCAGTTCTTTCCGAGATGGGTTGTTGTCAATGATGTAGACGACCTTGCTAAGAACACACTAGACCAAGTTGCCAAGATGATACTCGGTGACAGATTCCATATTGATAACAGCGACCTTATCAAAGCCAAGGCTAGTTAGTATGGCTCGTAAATGGAAACCCAAAAGAAGATATACTATTCCCTCGTGGTGGTTTGCGTTAGCACCACATTCTTCTTACGATTTTTGGATTAAGATTGCCAAGCATTGTGAGAGGAAAGGGATTAGGAAAAACAACCTTAACGCAGTCAAAGATGTAATAAAGGAGTACAAATGAAACATCTAAAACAACCGATTATACAAGCACTGGAAGATACTATATTGCGTAAAGCTAATTCAGACCCAGAGTTTGTATGTAGTGTAGTAACCAATACTAACTGGGATTTATCGGATTCAATCGCAGACAAGTCAAATATCATAGATGGCGTGCGTGCTATTGAATATCCTTGTAATCCCCACTATTGTATTGTCCGACTTGTCAGACAGAATGAATCTGTTATACTGAGAGCAGACAATGTAATAGGTTTTTACGATTAACCCTAACCATAAGGAGTACTATTATGACTAAGAAATATGAAGATGAGATAGCGAGTTCAGAACTAGAGAAACTCGGTGTCACACAACCCAAGCCTAAGAGAACATATCCTGCAGACCAAGTAGGTAATGACTTTGATTGGATAGATGACGATATAGATAGTGTCTTTGCAGAACAAGATAACCAAGCAACCTTGTTCCCAGATGCTATCCCAGAACATCTTGATACAAGAAAGACCAAGATTGTTGATGATGACAAGGGTGTTATTGATAGAGAGTCTATCACATACACAACTGAAGAATACAACGACTTGTGTAATAACATATTCAAAGATGTTTGTGACTTGCTAGAAACAAGACAGATTATCTTTGGTACTGGCAAAGCTAGTCAACGATTGAAGAAGATACTGAAGGCTTACATACGAACTCAATGTGTATATTTAGACAATGGCTTTGAAGATACTAACACTGAGTACAAGAAGATTAGAGTAGAGTAATGCCTAAGAAATTGAGTCCTGCTGACGAACGCTATCTAGCTTGGAAGAAAGAGAAAGACAGCAAAGTCAGTAGGTCTACAATATCCGATGATGACAGCTCACAGTCTGGCAAGGCGAGCGAAACGATAAGTGTAGACAAAGGTCAAGCTTTTATTTTGATTAAGTCTGCTAAAGATATGCAAATCGCTATTTGCCCAGAGAATGAGAAGCAATTGAAAGAGGTAGAATTAATTGCAGTCGGACTTTATATGTGCCTATCCAAAAAGAAATGGACAGACGCACTCATAAAGAGAACTCATCAATTTCTATCTGAAAAACTTAACCCTAACGATAACGATAAAGGAGGTCTGTAATGGCTGATGTAAGTAAAGTAATCGCAAAATTACTTGGTGGTGTAGATGAAAAAACCATTGAGAAGGTTGCGTATGTGGTTGTTCAAGCAGTTAGCAAACTGAAAGAAGAACCATATGTAATGATACCAAAGAAAGACATTGGTAATGGCAAGGTCAAGTCTTTGGGTAAGAAACCTAGAAGGTGGGGCAAAGTAATAGACTCTATTGACTACACTGCTAAACCAACTGGGTATGCACTGAAAGGTAATTGGGCGAATGTCTACGATTTGACCAAGCACCCACAGGATACGGTCGTGATGATAAATATTCCATACATAGGTTTGCTACTTGGTAAGGTTGTTTATCATTCAACACATACTGGTAAGTATGCCAATGGTAATCAGTATGAAGTAAAACATTTTGTAGCCGATCAACAATTTGATGATGGTCAGTATGCAAATGTAATTACTAGATGTAGACAACTTGGTGTTCCACAGGAAGCGAAGGTGTCTAATGGCTGATAGACAAATAACAATCCTCATCAAAGACACTGACGGCAAGTTCAAATCCTTTCCTAAGATACCAGATGAATTGCTAGACAAGATAAAGCAGTTCGTCCAAGAGGAAATTGACAATAACAATCACAATGAAACTGAAGAAAAGGAAGATGAAAATGTTGAAAGTAAAAGCGAGGGGTAAGACCTTATATATAAGTGGTACTTTTATGGGTCAAAGAGTAAGGCAATCAACTGGCTTGCCAATCAATAACAAGAAGAAGGCAGACCTAATGCGATTAGGTATTGAGAAAGATATATTTGATTATCAAATGGGTCTATCTCACAAGTTCGTAAATGAAAACAAAAAATGGCTAGAGGCTGTGGAGTTATATAACAAACACAAGGTAGACTTGTCTGATGTGACTAGGCTTGTTGTAAGTTATCTTTCACCACTCAATAGCTACAAATTCGTCAGGATTAGACCTGACCTCATAGACGATTTGTTGTCTGCCAAAGTAAGTGGGAGTTCATTGAACAGGTACAGAAATGTAGCAAATGCTATAATCAACTATGCTAATAAGGTATGGGGTACTGATGTTGATAGAGTTCCTAACCCTAAAGTAGATGATTCAAGGGACGAACACCTAGTCAAGCACGAAGTTAAGAACCTTCTAAGTGTTGCAAAATTACAACATATGTACCACTACGAGTTCAGAAGCCTTATTTTCTGCGGTCTACGACTAGGAGAGTTGTTGCAGTTAGACCACAGCAACTACGATCGTACATCAAATACCTTGTTTATACATAGGCATACCAAGAATACCAAGACTAATTCAAGGTCTATACCTATTGCTGACAAGGAACTACAAGATTTCTTTGGCTCAAAAGCCAAGGGGATAATGTTTGATAAGGTGCTTTCAAAGAAATTGAATAGCATTTTACGAGCATTGTTAAGAGGTATAGGTGTTTCGCGTAATGTAAGAGTACACGATTTACGACATACATTCGCATACCTACTTGCTCAGAGTGGAGCCGACCTAGGCGACATTCAATTACTAATGGGTCACAAAGATATATCACAGACAATGAGATATAGAGGGTGGATTCGTAGTAGAGCAGAGAAACACATAAGTAAAACACTAACCATATAAATATAAAGGAGTAATAACTATGACTATTAAACAAACTTGGTTAAGCAAGGGTCAAATCGCGTTGGATAACGCAAGGAAGAAAGGCTTTAATGTTAAAGAACTTCCTAAGCCACTCAAAGATGAGATAATTGAATTCCACGAGGCAGGCATATCAGTAAAAGATATTGCCGAGCATTTCAATCTAATGGAATTTGCAGTCAATCATTGTTTGGGTATCAAGCAGAATAGTGGGCTTCAGTCTACGAATAAAATTAAACCTTCCCCAAAACAGGTGCAGCAGCGTAGCAGCATCAAACCAGAGGTTAAGGTAGACGAGGAATACCATAGCTTAAATGTAAGTAGAAAAAGCTATGACTATGTGAGTTCACTAGCAACCATACTTGGAACGACAAGACGAGATATTGTTGATAGAATAACTACTTATCTTCAGAAAGAAAATAACAAAGAGTTCTTGAAGAAAAGCATTAAAGATGAGTAGGGCGAGGCTAGTAAATAATCTCTTTGATGAAATACATAAGAGAGGAGATACGATAACTCGCGTCTGCAAAAAAGCAGGGCTGTCTGAATCAACCGTACGCTCTTGGCGTAGACACGAACCTTTGCTTGGCAACTTTATTGCATTGGTAGAGGCGAGTGGTGGAAAAATAGAACTACACTACGATAACAAAAACAATAAGGAGAAACTATGAACATCTTTTATATAGATACAGACCCAGTAAAATCAGCCAACTTTCATTGTGACGCACACTTACGCAAGATGATAATTGAGTATGCACAGATAATGTGTGTTGCACATTGGAACTCAGATGATGAGTCGGATCTTGAACGAGCTGTGAGAAATAACTTGTATAGACCAGTACATCAGAAACACCCCAGTACCATTTGGGTAGGTCATCACCCTATGGCTTATTCATATACATTCAGTATGTGGGACGAACTACACAAAATATATATAAATAGGTATGGAAAACAACACGCAAGTTTTAGATTGAGGGAAACAATAGTCAACCTACCCCAGCCCCTGATTGAGAAACTTAAAAATTGTGTAGACAACCCTTGGTATTCCCCACCCCCTATGTGCTTTGGTAAAGATTACGAACATATCAAAGAGGGTGTTGACCCAACTTCACACGAGGCTGTGGTAAATGCTTACCGAGAATATTATAGACAAGGCAAATCACGATTTGCTTCTTGGGGTGGAGATAGGAGTTTACCGAGGTGGTGGTTACAGGTGGCTTAAACATCTTGGTCAAAGGTATCGTAGACCAAAATGATAAAAAAATAATAAAGAGCAAAAGGTCAACTGCCACACTTCAGAACGCAAGATTTTTTGAAAACAAATATAAAAGGAGTAATAAATGGAAATAACATTAGCTTATATAATTTTTGGATTAATAGTTTTTTTTTGGAGTAATAAATAATGAACACTTTATATATAGTACTTTTATTAAATGGTGCTTTATTGTACCACCCATTAGAATATAAATATGGAATGAACTGCTTAGAAACTTTTGAACACTGGCGAAAACATTACACAACCTTCACTTGGGAACGCCTTCCTGGAGAGAAAAATACACAAGGATATTATGTAGACGAAGGAAAATTAAAGGATTCTAAAGTAATTGCTGTCTACTGCCCCACCAAATAACCCCCCAAACCCAGATGGAAAAAAAAATTTTCACCCTGAACCACGGGCTTGTTTTCAAAATTTTGGCGAAAATTTTTCACGGCAATACTCAGAACTTACGGCAATATTGCCCGCACTAGATCCGTGTCATCTTTTTTATAACTGATTTAGGGTAGACATTACGATCACCGAAACCAATGTCGCCATCGTTTTGATAAGAGGCAAAGCTATAGATGTATTTGTTTGTTCTCTTAAACACATAGGCTTCAGTATGTATAGTGGCGACACGCATATTATTAAAGGCGTTCTCGTCACTGATAGACGAATCGCCAACGATATCTTCCCATATGATTAAGTATTTATAATATCTTTTCTCGCCGATTGTTATTGGTTTACTAGGCATCAAAGTCTTTTTTAAGACAATCCTCTCCACCTGCCATCAACATCATACCTGTTTCAATAGCTTCTTCAGGCGATAGTTGTAGACCTTGCCACAATAGTTTGCCGTTTATTTTAGCAGGAAAATTAATTAGTACAGATGAAGGTGCAACCTCAATAGAGGGCATAGGTACAGCGTCTGGGTGTACCATTAAAGCGAGTGTTTTGATATCTTCTTTATCCATACCTTAAATTGTTTATCAGTAAGCGAGTGTTTCATAATGTTTACTCTCTTACATACTAGCTGAATATTACCAGAAATGTATCCCTTTGTCGTATCCTTTCTATCAATACTGATATTATTGGGGTTTCTATCAAACATTTTTAATATGTTAGATGATAGGTGTGTAAGTCTTACTCCCGATAACGCACACCTACCATCTTGTTTATAGTATAGATCTAAAATGTAATTGTAATCTATGTCTACGGGAATCTTTTGTTTTAATCTTTTGGATCGGAGCTGTGTGAATAATCTTTTAATGAAAGCTTCAGGTGTTTTAGTGTATCCAATCTTACGCCTTCTACCAATACAAGTGTTACAAATTGAACGGCGATATGGCTTACGCTTGCCACCTCTTTTATTGTAGTCTACATAAAAAGAAGTGACGGGCTTTGTTAGCCCGCACACTCGGCAAACTTTTGACGCTGTGGAAATCGCACTTACCTACCTGTTAAGTGTTAGGTTTTTTTAAGACTCTTTCTACGAGCAGACTTCATACGAGCCTTGCTGTAGACCGTGCCTTTTTTAGCCTTCATCGCTGCTGCAGAAGTTTTTTTAGATTGTCCTTTCTGCTTCATAGACTTAGACTTTTTATATGTTGATCGCATCGGCATAGGTTTTCTCCTTCCTCTGGTGGTTAGTATTTTTTAGACTTCATCTTCTTGCCAGTCTTTTTGGCAGCTTTTTTCGCAGCCATCTTCCCTTTTTTAGTGTAAGGGAATTTCTTTTTTCCTACTGTCGGCATAACATTTTTCCTTTCTCTGGTTAATTAATCAGACACTTTGATTTTAATCAAGACCGTGTCTATCTTCTCTTCTATCTTATCAAACCTACGACCTAAGTCGTCCATTGATAACCTTAAATCTTTCTTAGAAGCATATTCCCTAGCCATCTCAGTCTTTGCTTCGTACACGGTTCGTTCTATTTCATCTATTTTCACAGACACCCCCCTTATCCACCATACTAAAGATCCACCAGCCACGGTGAGTATGGCATTCCATATCATTGTCATTTCTGGCATTAATCATACCCTCCATCTTTATTCAGTTCTCCTTTAAATGGGACACCATCTTGATGTTGCCCGTCTTTTTTCATTGTGTATTGATTAGCGTAATCAGAATTAAATTCTTTATTCATCACATAAGTCTTGCCAGTCTGATGATTCATTGGGTGTGTTTGATTTGATTTAACACCATCGTGACCAGGGTCTGTCCAGTATTTAACTTGTGGGTGATTTGGATCACCATTCTCCCACTCTTCTACCTTCATCCAGTGTGGATAGACATAGGATTTAGTTGCCGACTGATTATAAGGCTGAGGTAAAGTCGCACTATTCCAAGAGTAAGAAGGTATTTCATCTAACCCGTCTGAGATATTACTATTATCTGGTAGGTCTACAGAAACGGTATAGTATGATGACGCAACATCTAACCTTACAATACCAGTTATATCTTTGCCCCAAGAGTTATACCAGAACTCAATGTTCTGCATACCACTAGAGTAGACAAGAAACTTTACGCATATAGCTGTGTTGTTTGAAGAGGGTGTAATTTTTTGTGTGAAGAAGTTACCACCTGGTCTAGGTATATTATTATTAACTCTATATTCAGGAGTTGGAAATGCTGAAGCACCTGAATGTGACCAAGTGTTTACATTACTACCAGTGGTGGGTTTATACATTATAATAAATCGTTGTAATAGTTTAACGCCTTCGTTAACTCCTACGATTCTTTGTGGTGCATCTTTGTATTCCATTATGTTACCTTTATTTTAACTTCAACTTTCGTTGGGTTTTGATTGATTGGAATTACTGATGGACCCCTATCTTTCTTTGACGATAGACTAGGAATAATTTTTGTTGAACTACTTCTCATACCTTTCGGTACAAGGAGGTTAGGACATTTGGTTATGTTTCTGTTCATTATGTTTTAACTCCTTCTTCAAATACTTTTTTAGGGTAGACAACTTGTGGAACTATACCATCTGGGAAACTTTGACACTCTGTTTTATAACTAAAAGGCATAGTGCTATTTTGAAACATTCCATCTATCAACTCTGCACTCCATCCTTCTAAAAATTTTTCGCATTGTGCTTGATCCTCAAATCTTTCATCTTGATGATACAGACTTAAACATTCTCCGTTAATCCAACAAACAAACATAAGAGGAACAAATAAACTACCCATTTGTCTATCCTTTCATACACAAATAATGTCAGAAATGTGCTACTCAGTCGTCCTTTATTTTATGACCTTTTTGAATTAGGTATGCTTTGTATAACTTAACCCAATCTTCGGCACGCATTACAACTAAACTTTCTTTTGTTTCCATTCTGTTTCGTCTACTAAATACGGCAGGCATCTCGGGTGCTCGCTGGGCAGCCTTACCTTTCTCCGCTTGTTCTATAGACGCGTAAGGTGAAAACTTTTCTGTACGCTTTGCCTCTACCCATATATCTGGTGTGCCTGTTATGTCTGCGGATCCACCTCCCTGAAAAGACCGACCTCCTCCAGACAACGGTGCTCTTAAAATTTTTTGGAACTCTTCGTCATAAAGTATCTCGTCTAAATACTTTGCGACCTCGCGTTCATACTTATCACCTTTAGCTTTAGGTCTTAGAAGTCCCATATACTCTCACTTTCTTTGCTGAATTTTTCTTTACATTTCGTACATATATACTGCCATTTTGGGCGAGGCTTAGTACACTTGCATTTCATACAAGGGCGTTCCCACATCTTCATATGTTTATCTGATGACAACGCAACTACATATTTCGCACCATCAAATTCTGCCAAGCCTTCTCTATGTAATATTCTTTTAACGGTATCTACGCATATGCCAAGATGCCGTGCCATTTCAGTGTAAGGTTTATTTTGTTTGAGAGCCTTAGCCAGATATGCAAGATCACTTTTTGTGACCTTAACTGGCTTGCCCATATACCCTCCTTTCTTGCAGTATACAAACTTTTATCGTTATACCTTAAAGTTATTGATTTTCCTAACAAAAATGAGGGAGCGACAGCTCCCGATTTGGTTTGTCCTTGAAAAAAAGTTTGACGACTAGCTTGACAGGATGGTACACCTATTAGACTAATACACTTACAGCATCTTATGGACTTCGTCCAAAGATGTTTTGTTAGTAGTTCTAATAGTCTATTAGGTTTCTTCATTATCAATACCCAACCACCTCTTAATTTCATAAGCAGGAACCTTAATCTCTCTACTTATTTGTGTAGGATTTTTACCGTCAGTTAATGATAATTTTAATGCTTGTTGTTTTTTAGATTTAGTTGACACTATATACTTCTTTCCATCAATCAGACTTTCACACCAACCAACATAATGTGTTTGATGTAGTTCTGTCTGCTGCCTGATCTTTCCAAAAGATATTTGTGTAACCATAGACAACCTAGAATCAGGCTTCATTTGAGCTTTCAAATAATTATATGGAGAAAACTCTCTGCCATCTAATGTCCAGATTGTTAGATCGCTATCTACCAAACCAGCTTTAGCTTTAGCTTCAGCTTTGTTTTCGTAGACTTGAGTGACGAATACCTGGGTATCAACATCAGTCAACTGAGCCGTAGACCCAGCTTCTCTACCCATTCCTCCTTCACCAGGTTTGTTACGATGATGGACAAGAATTACAGACACACCCATATTTCTTATCTGTTTTGCAACATAGTTAACCTTACCCCATTCTTTAGGACTTGCTTCTTCTAAACCACGAAAGGCATTACGAATTGTATCTATAACAATTATGTCAGGCTCTACAACTTTGAGCCAATTACCTAGTAGTTTGAAATCCTTTTCTTCAAGTAAGTTTATTTCTCCACCATCTTCAGGGTTAATTAAAGTCGGCGACCATAAAGCATAGTGCTCGTTAGTATCACCGAATGTTTTGTTGAACTCTTGCATACGCCTAAGTGCAGTTCTTCTTGGATTGTCATAATCCATATAGAAGATTTTAGCAGGTCTACCCATTTCATATGGACCAAAACTTTCATTACCTGCTGACAAAGCTGTAAGCATAGCCGATAGAAAATAAGATTTTCCGTGACCATTGAATCCAACAACTTGAGTAATAGTAGCCTCGGGTACTAAAGGATTGCACCAATAAGGCTCGTCCACCATCTCTTTAAGGAGCCTTTCCACAGCGTTTATATAAATAGGGACAAGTCTTGACGAGGCTACATTCTTTGTGTCATCTACCTTTTTTTCAGAGTCTATACGATCACCAGATTCGTCATAGTCCTCTGGATAGTTTCGTCTATCTAATTGATAGGCAGATTCCATTTTAGTCCTAAGCCATCTCTCTGTATCTTCATTAGAGTATGACTCAGAGTCAAAGAATTTTTCGTGATAGTTTAAAACAGATTGATATAAGTCCTCTTTAATGACTCCTCTTCTTACCATCTGTCCACAATATCTTATCATCCAATCATCAGTCGCATCTCCAATACGAAGTTTACGACCCAAAATGGACACTCTATTTTCTGTCTGATCCCAGATAGACATAGAGTCTGCGATTGAAGCAACCTTCACATCGCTTAAATCTAATTTATCAAAAGAAAAATTTTCTTCTGATTTAATATCAGTTGGATTACCTTTCCATACAAACTCGTCTATATCTTCAAAGTCAAAACCTTCAGCAAGATTCCATTTGTATTGATGTGTAATAGTTTTTTCTTTTAACTTTATGGAAGGAGGCATAACTACATAGCCTCCATCTCCACGCAAGTCTAAACCTTTTATGTCTACCCAATCACGAGCAACTCCACCAACTTTGTTAGCGAACTTCTTTCCGTGTAATGGATGTTTCCAATAATAGTGATAGCCTCTTGTTGTCTTGACGGCGATAGGAGATACTAGATTATGCTTCTTTGCATAAGCCACTGCATCTTCATTATCACAATCTAAAACTATAAGACCACTTATAGCACCAGTAACCAGTGCTAAATTAAATACTTCTACACGCCTGCCAGATGAAGTAGGTGCTCCTTCTAAGAACCACTCCTCTACTTCTTCTTGTGTAGTAGGTGTTGTTTGATATTTCTTCCAATCGTTTAGAGGTATCTTTCCTGATATGGAAAGTGGGATTATAGTCCAACCTCTATCTATTGCATTACAAGCTTCATCATATAATAAAGCTTTAAACTTTTCTTTTTCGTTTGGCATTAGTGTCATCCTCAAAGTAATCGTCAATACATATGTCTGGGTTAACCTCTTTGATTTTTTCAAAGTGCCAACTGGTCATATATCTTGTGTTAATCATTCTATATGGAGCCGTACGAGGTTTACGAAGAACCTCGGCGATCTTACGAACTCCGCCTGCATCTTCTATAAATTTCTTTGCGTTAAACTTCATCTCTACTCCTGTTAGTATTATGGTAGATTTCATATTGTCATACATATAAGACAAAAACAATATGTATAATATATGCTACAATACTTTATCGGTTATACTCCTTGTATTATATATGATACTGGTGTAGTGTAAGATTACTATTAACATAAAAGGATGGTTATTATGAGCGATTGGGAACAATTTGAATCCGATACCGAGAATGCTCCTATATCTCAAAAGATTGAGGAGTTAAAAGAAAGAAAGAGGAAGCAAGAAGATAATGCCAAAGCTATTGAAAAGTTAGAAGCAGATCTAGTTGCAGAATTTCCAGAGGAGTTCGGAGAGCAAACAAGAGTTTATGGTAAAGATGTCGTTACTATAAATAGACAAGAACGATTCCATTGGGATCAAGACATACTTGAAGAGTTATTCAAGAGTGGGAAACTTCCTGCACATATAAAGAAAAGACTCACCGTTGAAAAAAGAACCTTCCAAAAACTAACTGAAACAGAACAAAAGGAACTACAGCCTGCGTTAACTCGTAAGCCTGGTCCTATTTCTGTCAAACTAACAAGGAGTAGCTAATGTTTGAACCATTAAATACAGCAGGCGATGATACAGCTAAAAGAAAGGTTCTTTTATATGGTCATCACGGGTGGGGTAAAACCACTCAATTAAAATATTTCCAAGAACATTTTGGTAAAGGGTTTATATTTTCTGGAGAGAGTGGACTATCGTCTATTCGTTCAGCAGGTATTGACTACCTACCTTTTTCATCTTGGGATGATCCATCAGACCCTAAGAAAGGGAAGTATTCTTTTAAGGATATTTTCAAATGGACAAAGTCAGAGGACTTTAAAAAGAAAGGGTACTCTTGGATAGGTATAGATAGTTTAACAGAACTATCTGATCTTTCTTATCAACACGCTGAGAAAGAAGAAAAGATAAGAGCAGAGAAACTTGGTAAGAAAAACCCAGATGGTTTTGCCGTGTGGGGTAATCACGCTTCTCAACTTATTGGTGCTTGTAAAGCCATAAGGGATATGAATATGCACTGCATAGTCACTGCTCTTGCAAAAGAATCTACAGACGACAATGGTAATGTAGACTACTGGTGTATGATTGCAGGTAAAGCAACTATGCAACAACTACCAGGAATCTTTGATTGTGTTTTCTGTGGTGTAAGAGTCACTCAAGAGATTGAGGGCAGACAACAAGTTCTTCGTTATGTTATCACTGATGAAGTAAGAGGTTGGCACGGCAAGGTGCGTGATGAAAAGCGTAGACTTAAAGCAGTAGAAAAAACTGGTAATATCGTGGAACTTCTGAAGCGTCTAGATATGGACGATGACGAATACAATAAACTTAAAACTAAGGAGAAAAAATAATGGCGTTTAATTTTAGAGAACTGAACTTGAGTGGCGTTGATATATCTTCAGCACCTCAAATTCTACAACCAGGCAGATATGTAGTAACAATTACAGATGCCTTTATTAAACAAACAAGAAATGGTGGTTCAGCAGTAGAACTATCTTTAACAGATGTTAAAGGTCAAGGAACTCTACGAGCTTGGATCAATGTAAATGTACCTGCAAGTCAGACAGCTACAAGGATTGGAAGGGAGCAACTTAAAGCTTTACTTATACACGGGGGTCATCCAACTCCAGACAATCCATCTGACATAGCTTCTCTTAAAGGTTTGAAAGTTGGTGCTTCTGTCCAGAAGGATACTTACACTATGGACGGAGAAGAAAGGACTGGTTCTAAATTAAAAGGATTTTTTGATCCTTCTGAAATAGATCCAGATACACCAAAGAAGTCCTCCCCAGGGACTGGTATGGCAGAATCTGTAGACAAGGGGGAAGATACTACAGACGAATCTATACCGTTCTAACTTTGTAGCAGGGTAGACATTCTTGTCTGCTCTGCTATTTTTTTCTTAAAGGAACAAAGTATGAACCTCGCAGATTTAATAGATCAAGCATATGAAAAAGAAGAAAAGGACAACCCACAAAAGGCTAGGTCTTATATAGGTGCTAGTATTGTAGGTAATCCTTGCGAGGCTCTTATTGCTTTTTCTCTTCGTGGCTTTCCAGATAGTCCAATAGGTTATAGACTTAAAAGAATCTTTCGTGATGGTCATAGAATAGAAGATGATGTCGTCAGAGATATCAAAAAGACAGGCATAGCAGTTATGGAAAAAGATCCATTTACTGGTAAGCAGTGGGCATTTGAAGGATTTGGTGGACACGCAGTTGGTCACGCTGATGGAATGCTTGGACCTATAGACCAAGACTCTAAACTTTTAGAAATTAAAAGTATGAACGATAACAAGTTTAAAGAGTTTTCTACTAAAGGTGTCAAGTATAGTCATAGAAACTATTATTCTCAGGTTCAATTTATGTTAGGCTTAGGAAAATTAGAAGAATGTGTATTTATATCTTACAATAAAAACAACTCTGAATATCACTCCGAGATTATCCGATACGATGAGTTTTATTATAACGATCTTTGTGTCAAAGTTGAGAGAGTTCTTAATGGAGAAGCAAGGAAAATATCAAGCGACCCTACAGATTGGAGATGTAGGGGATGTTTTAAGAGGGATGTATGTTGGAACGGAAAAGAAGTAAAACAAACAATGAAAACCTGCAAGAACTACCAACCGAAACTAGCGGGGGGATGGACTTGCAATCTTGGTTGTCTGGAAGAGTGCCAGAAATGGGAGAGATTTCAGCCTCTGCCAAAGACTTCCAATATCTAGCCTGTCCGTATTCTTTAAACAATACGGCAGATAGTGAAGAGATGAAGAATAGGTATGAACAAGTGACTAGGTGTACTTATAAGTTGTTAAAAACTGGACTGAATATTTATAGTCCTATCACATATCATCACGCAATACAGAGAGTATGTGGTATAATAAAAGCACCAACAAGGTTTTGGCTTGAGTTAGATTTTGGTATACTTAAACACGCGAAAGGAATGTTTGTTTTAATGTTAGATGGATGGCAAAATAGCATTGGGGTAACTCGGGAGATAGAGTTTTGTAGACATCATAACATACCTATATCTTTCATACATCCTGATGCTTATATTTTAACAGGAAAAGAAGATGACCAAAAACATTGAAGTTGACATTGTCAAATTAGAGCACGAAATTTCTAGCGTCAAAGAAAGAATACGAGATGTTGAATGGAAGATTGAAAACAATCAACCTGTAGACCCTGATGCTAGAACAAAAGCTCAAGACAAACTTAGACATTTAACTAGAGAACTTACAGAATTAAGAGTTCAGAAGGTACTTAATGCGTCCTAAGATAGTAGGTATTACAGGTTATATTGGTAGTGGTAAAACACTATTGGCAGACGCATTGTGTTCCAAACATAACTTTACAAAACTAAAGATGGCATACCCAATTAAAAAGATGTTGTCATCTGTTGGTCTATCATATTCGCATCTTGAAGGTGCTAATAAAGAAATTGAAGAAGAATTGTTATGTGGCAAGACACCTAGATTTGCTATGCAAACACTTGGCACAGAATGGGGAAGAAAAATTATTGGTGACGATATATGGGTAAACCTTTGGTCTACCAAAGCAAACGAACTAACATCTATGAATCAGGGAGTTGTTGCTGATGATGTTAGATTTGAAAACGAAGTAAAGATTATAAGAGATATGGGTGGTATCATAGTTAGAATGACTAGACCATCTTCAGTCAAGACATCTCACGAATCAGAGAGTCAAGACTTTGACGCAGACTTAGTTATAGAGAACAATGGGACTACAGAAAAAGTAATAAACTTTATACCTAAGATATTACAATTGTGATATAATAACAAAGGAGGCTATATGCTATCACTACTAGGATCATTACTTGGATTTGGTACTTCCTTTCTCCCAAAGCTACTTGGGTTCTTTGAAGAAAAGAGAGATCAAGCTCACGAACTCAAGTTAATGGATAAACAATTAGAACAACAAATCAAAATTGGAGAGCAGAAATTACAATTTATGAATGTTGAAGCTGACATTCGTGAAACAGAAGCTCTACAAAAAAGCCAAACAAAGATGACGGTCAAGTCATCACAATGGGTTATTAACCTATCTTCTAGTGTTAGACCTATAATGACATATCTTTTGTTTTTAGAATTTATGATTCTAACATTTATGTTAGCGTTCAATTCTATAGACTTGGAAATGTATAATAGAATTTGGTCTAATGAAATACAAGCAGTGTGGGCTGCAGTTGTTTCTTTCTGGTTTGGTCAAAGAAGTTTCAATAGAAAATGAAGATCAACGCAGAAGGTTTAAATATAATAAAACATTTTGAGGGTTTTTCTCCTACCGTATACCTATGTCCAGCTAATCGTTGGACTATAGGTTATGGCTCTACTTGGGATAAACAAAGAAAGCCAGTAACTAAATCCCACCCACCTATCACAGAAGAAGATGGAGAATACCTACTAAGGCAAGAACTAGACCATTGTTATCACGCTATAGACAAGCTAGTTACTGCAGAAATCACAGAAAATATGCACTCTGCCCTATGTTCTTTTATATTTAATGTTGGTAGTGGTAATTTCCAAAGCTCTACAATGCGTATGAAATTAAATCGTGGCAACTACGAGGGTGCATCTGCTGAGTTTCCTAAGTGGAGAAGAGCAGGTGGCAAGATCCTACAAGGTTTAGTCCGTAGAAGGACGATGGAAAGAGAGCTTTTTGATATAGATATATAAAACAAGGAGATTTTATATATGATGAATCCACAAGCTTTTAACCCTAATCCTACATCTGCGGAAGTAGATCCACAGATGACACAAAAAATAAGTGAAATCTTTAAAAGGTATATGAGTGGTAAGAATAATCCTGCTTATATGATACCACCTGAAGCTATGAATTTAGAGATAGCTCAAGCATTAGCTATGAAAAATAGAATGGTTCCACCTACACAATTACAACATCAGAAAAGCTTAGAAGATACTGGTAAGACTTTGGCTAAAGTTATACAAGGTCTACAAATGCGTGTGCAGGGGGAGCGTGGCTAAAAAGCACAAGTTTGGAGTAAATACTTTTGAACCTAAATCTAAAAAAAAAATAGGTAGACATAAAAAAAATATGAACAAAAGCGAAAAACGAAACTATAAGCGTTACCGTGGACAAGGAGGTAGATGAAAGTAAGCGACAGCACCTCAGTGGCTATGCCGATTAAAAATATGATAGGGATAATAGTTGGGGTTAGTATGGGAATATTCGCTTACACTGAGATAACAGCTAGACTTACATCTTTAGAAACAAGTCGTGAGCTGATGAATGCAGATCTGCTAAAAGCATCAGAACAAACTACCGTAGACAAAGAACAATATATCCTCTTGGAAGAACTTTATAAGACTACCGATCAACACACAGAATTATTAAATAAAAATATTCATAATCAAGTAATGTTACAACACATTGAAAAACAATTAGAAAAAGCATTAGCTGATATTGAAGAGCTTAAAGATAAGGTAAGAGCAAATGGAAATAGTCATTAGTTTATTAATGTTTTTAGGGCAACCTAATCACGATGTATTAAAAGAACATCTGTATGTTCAAGATCAAAAGATGGCAACCTGTTTAAAAATGAAAAGGCTTGCTGAAAGAACTAGCTCTGCTCGTTATCAATGTGCAAAAGTAAAAGCTGTTGTTGTCGTAGACGAGTATTCAGGTGAAAAGAAAATAACTTCTATAGCTAGTATGGATTAATGACAGCTGAACTAGGATTATTAATGTTCTTCTACAATATGGGTGCTTTGCTTATAGGTGCTATTATAGTTTATTACTTTATCAATTCTTAAAAAACACATACATACCAAATAACAATCCAACTGCACCAACAAGTATACCAAGTATAGTCCAGAACAATTGCATATTCTCCTCGTATTGTATTCTTTTCTGATGTGCTATCTTTTTGGCTTCTTCTTTAGCTGCGTGTATTCTGTCTGCTCTTTCTTTTAGTATACCTGCCCAAGTTCCGTGACCAAATCTTAGGTCTATCAATTGACCCATTTCATTTAATCTCTCCCTGGCGAGCTTTGCATTTATTGTTTCTTCTGCTACAGAGTGAACAGAAAACATACTTCTCTTGTTTCTTTTCTTATTGATTTGGCTTTCGCCTTCAAACATATCGTCTATGTGTTTAGCTAATTTAGATACATCATTAGCGTTCTGCACAAGTTTTTTAATTTGTTCAGCTGCTTTATTGACTAAGGTGATTCCTGTTATGATTTCTGCAAATACCAATTCTCATCTCTATTTAAATTTTGAAAACAACTTATCAAAGTCGCTAGCCTTCATAGCATCAAATACATTTCCGCCTTCAGATTGTGATCTACGACCAGTTTGTTCTCCTGCTAGTAAGTCAGTACCACCCTCTGTGAATACTTTATTACCACCAGCTACTGGTATTCTTCTTAATAGAGTTCTTATGAATGCTCTTTCTGATGAGTTACTACCATCTCCCGATACTCCTGGTATTGCTTCTCTAGCTAATTCTATACCACCACCGACATTAGCTGCTGCATCAAATAATACACCAGTTGATGGACCACCAATTGCAGACACCATTCTAGCGGCACCATAGTATCTATTGTCTGCTTGTGCTGCTGTGTTAAAGAATAATTCTGCTAGTAGACCTAGACCACCTAAAGCAACTATACCCTCCAAGTAATGACCGAGGAATTTATCTGCATCTTTACCTAGGTTTTCTTGTAACCATCTGTCTGCATCTTCACCTTCAACACCAGTGAATACTTTAAATGTTTCACCCACTGCTGTTTTACTGAATTTTCTTTCTCTTAATGCTGCTTCTCGTCCATCTTCTCCACCTCTTTGTAGAGTGTAATCTTTTATAGTATTAGCCATCATACCAAAACCACCACCGACAGTTAATAAAGCTATCATTGGTTTAAAGTTTTTGTATTTCCAAGCTTCGTCTACTACACCACCTTCACCAAAAACCATACGCATCATCATTAATGGGAATGATTTAAGTTGGAATACCATTGAACCAATAGGATGTTGTGCCCAAAGAGGTACATCATTAGGATCTGGAGTAAAGATTGTTTCGTTTACAAACCTCATTGTAGCGTATCTAAAGTTATCATCTTTGGCTACGGTTTTCATATCAGCCATTCGTCTAGAACCAGGTTTAGCATACGCTTCTAGACCATATCTTTTTAACAATCTTAAAGATTTTCTATATGCTGCACTATCTATTTGACCTCGTGCTATAAGTTTTTGTGCCATATCAGCTTCAGCTTTAAATGTATTGTAACCAACTACAGCAGATACCTCTCTCATAAAGTTTGTCCAACTCTGTAGACCAGTACCATAGAAGAAAGCGTGTTGGAATTGTTGAGATCCATCACCAGCCATATGGGTCATTCTATCGTGTATTAGGTTTTCAACACCTACACCTATGTCTTTAGCTGCTTGTCTATACTCTGGGCTACCCAAAGTTACATCTTTCCAAGCTTTCATCCAGCCCTTGAAATTACCAGTTCTAATTAAAGGTAATGCCATATCAGGTATAGATGTTAATGTTGTCCAACCAAGTAGAGATACAGAGTTAAACGCTCTCATCTTTTTACTTACATTGTTTAACATTCTACTATCAGACATTGGTCGTCTTTCTAGTACATCATTAATACTTCTTATAAATCCTTCAGATCCTTCTGACATACCTCCAGGGAAATCTTTTAGACCATTAACAACTGCGTCTATTCTTATTTTTAGGTTAGCCATTTGACCTGGGTTTAGGGTGCCAGTGTCTGTAAGAGCAAGTAACCTTCGTCTAGCTGCATCTACTCTTGCGTGGACTGTATTTGTATTAGTGTTAATTAAGCTTGCTTGTATATCTCTAAGTATTTCTTTTAAGTGAGCACGCTCTATTTGATTAGGTGTAGGTATAACTATGTGTGATACTTCAAGTACATCATCACCTGTAGACCTAGGCATAGTTATAAGTTTATTTTCACTTAGTATATCAGCGGCACCTTCCACGCCTAACTTAGCAGTTACCGTGTATGCGTTTAGTCCGTGACCACCAGCACCAAAGTTTTTTGCCATAAGTTTTTTTCTAGTAGTCTTGTCAAAGTATTTAGTAATAATACCTTCAAGATCATCTACTAGATAATCTGCAAACTCAGGGTAAGTATCTTTGTTTAATGTAATAAATCTTTGATAGAATGGATCACTTGTAATACCTGAAGTTCTAGCATCTACATCAACATCAATTCTACCATCTGTATCTATGATTCTATTCATCATAGTAGATGCAATTTCAGCTATCTCTCTAGGATCTACAGTTTTACCTTCCATTCTTTTTTCACGAGTAATAAATCTTTGTAGAGATTCTACAAAAGCTTTAGGATTTTCTCTTACAATATCTGCATTCCATATCTGTGGTACATAATATTTAGTTCCATTACGAAGAGTAACATCACCAACTGGTATACCAAGATTGTGTAGATCATTTAGTTCAGTTTTAAATAGACCTACTAAATGATTTGCTATTTGTTTTTCTGCATCATTAAGATTACTTATATCTCCAGCTCTCATAGCTCTTATAATTCTTTTATGGGATGCAGGAGGAGCAACAGCTTTTTCAGGAACTGCTCTACCTAATAAAGGTATTGCTTGGAAAAATGGTGCTGTTTTATTTATGTATCTCTTAACTGGATTACCATAGTCTGGTAATTTTTGTAACATCTGCATAACTGGTTGTATTCTTTTAGCCAAGTCTGCTGCGTGCATCTGATATAGACCTGGTCCATCTTTAGGTTTAATTAAATTACCTAACCAAGCTGCACCTATTTTTCTTAGGTGTGCAGAGTTTTCACTGATAAAGTTTGTAGAATAATTCTTTTCAATTACTTCAACATCGTCACTATCTATAGCTTCTTTTCTCAAAGTTTTCTTAACAAAACCTTGTAAAGCATCTGGCATACCTAGTTTTTGTGCCTTTGATCCTATGTTTACATAGTCAGAATCTTCCAGTCTTTTATTAAGTTCAACAACATCTTGTAATAATTGACCATTTAATGATTGATGTTTGTCATTCATATTAGAAGCAAACTCAGGGTTTACTACACTATCTTCAACATCAGCATCAACGGTTCTTAAAGATTTATTATTGTGTATTACTATTGCGTCTACAACATCGTTAGTTACTGGGTGTGGTTCAGTAATTAAGAACCCATCATAACCAAGCTGGTTAAATGCTCTGGTAATTAAAGTCTTAGCTTCTGCTTCAGAACGACCAGATGTTGTTAATGAGTCTACAAGGTTTTGATAAAAATCAGAACCATCCATTTCACCTTGTAGTCTAAATTCATTTAACATCCTTGTTATTTCTTGATCTTTGAAAAGACCAGAAGTTTTTAATTCTTTCATAAAGAACCCAATATCATTTGGCTCTCCACTTCCTACTGAGTATGAAGCGTTATCACTAAAATCAAACATATTGTCTGCACGAACAAACATAGGAACAACTTTAGGATTTCTTCTTACTTTGGTAAATTGACCTAATCTTTCAAACAGCTCTTCATTTTTAAGCATAAGTCTTTCGTAGACCTGTGCATCTTGTAACATAGTATATGCAGGATCACCATCAACAGGCTCAACAATACCTGCTTCCATTTCATCCATACGATTAAGAGTTGTTTTTCTTATATCTCTACCAGCATAAGCTCTAGATATATCATTAAGCTTATGGTTGTTTTCCATTATGTCATTAATAATTTCATCTGTAATAGCAATTACATCTGGATCATCAGAATCAACCATAGCTTTCAAAGAGTTTTTATGGGTAAACCTTGCATATGTTTCTGATGCCGTAGGATCTTTTGCTAAGTAGACACCTGGTCCAAATAATGAATCAGCATTAGATGGTTTTGGTCCACGAGCACCTTTGTATTTATTGAAAGCATCACCATTAGGTGTTCCGTGATAGTACACATAATCTAATAAATTGTCTGTAGACCTAGCGTTTAGGAACTCACGATGTGATAAATCAGCAGCATCACTAAAACTAGATATAGTTTCAGAAGCATATTTCTTAGCTAAATGTAGAGTACCACTATTACCAGTTTGGTCTACGGATCTTTTGATTGGGTGTACTGAAGCTGCATCATAGTGCATATCTCCAAAGTAAGTTAGGTATCTATATCTTTGTCTTAACTTTTTGTTACCTATCATCTTATTAAGAAGATAAGCTGAATGTTCAGTTACAGAATCAAGACTATCTTCTAATAAAGCAGAGCCTGATAGGTTATTGTATAGTTCTCTCTTTGTAGTTTTTTGAGATAAGATGTCATTGAATCCATCAATAAACCATTTAACTGCAGCACCTTTAGGATTTGGAACTTTAAAACTTTCAGATATTTTAACTGCACGAGCTTCACCAAGTTCAAGTGCTTCTTGATAAGCATTGTTAATATTAATCTTACCTTCTTCATCAATAGCAGAGTGGTACATTAAGTAACCAACCTCGTCTATTACGGTATACTCTCTACCAACAGGTTTACGAGAAGCTATTGTATTAGGATATTCAATCTTACTCTTACCGCTTTTTAAATTTTGTGCAATTTTTCTAGCAGTTCTTCTAACTATATTTAATACTTCTCCATTGTTAGCGTGTTCAAATGTACCATAGTTAGCACCAAAATAACTTTCTGGGAATAAACCACCAACATCATCCATAGTTAGGAAGTTGTTAGTAGCATTCTTATCATATTGAGTTTTACCTAGAATATTTAATAACCTATATGTAAATGTTCTAGCGTTGTTCTCAACAAGAGGATCTCTGTGTGTAACCTTTCTTAAAAATTCTTTTATGTAGACGGGAGTTCTTGCAGGAATCCCGTTCTCTCCACTAACACCTTTGGATTGTTCTACCTCTTTCATCACCATTCTTTTGACTGGTGCTTTTCTAGGCATTAGATTTAGACCATCAGGCTGACCTCGTAAGACATACATAGCGTAGTCCATTCTAGCTTGATAACCTTGGTTATATCCTTCTTGGAGTAACTGAACAAAATCTCCAGGTGTAGTTGCAACACGACCATTAGATAATCTTGTTATATTAGGATCTGCTTCTATTGACCTTTGTATTACAGAAAACTCTGGAACCTCTGGATCAGATAAAAGTTTCTGAACCAGTTCAGCAGTTAAATCTTTAGTTCTAGCAGTTTGTTTTTTATTTACTTTAGTTTCATCAGCTATTTCTCTAATAGACATCTCTTTTGGAGATTGTTTGAGAGTTGAAGATTGACCTTGTTTGCCAAGAGTTTTCTTCATAATAGAGTCAGCTTGTTTTTCTAAATCCTCTATTTGTTTGATTCGTCCATTTAATTGTCTATTAACATTATCTCTTTTTCTTTTAGCGTTAAGAGATCTAAACCTTTTGGTTGATTTATTTTTAGCACCTTTGATATATACTTGCTCATCTCTACCAACAGCAGTAGTGATATCAAAGCCATCCATTTCGCCAAAGATGTTATGCAACTGCCTTCGTAATCTTTTTTCTGCATTTTCAATATTAGCTAGTACATCAAAAGCCAAAGCTCTTGTTACTGCAAGCTGGTCTATATTATCAGGAGTTTGATTAGCAGCAGCATTTTCCATAACCAATGCAGTCAATGACTTGTTACCACCACCTTGAATATCCGTGGTTCCTAACTGCATAGACATAATATCTTCTGCGTCTACATTGTAATTAGCATCATCAGCAGCTTGTTCTTTTATAAGTCTTTGTATCTCTCTAGCGTTGGCTACATCAATAGCTCCCCTTTCACCTTTACCAGCAGTGGCTTCTAATGCACCAAGATATTGACCAGGTGTTGCTTGTGAATATTTACCAGCTTTTTTATCAGCCTCAATAAATCTTGGGTCACGCATTTTTTTAGCGTGATTTATAATTTTCCAATAAGCATCAGTAATCTTTGTAAATGTATGGTAGTCAGATTGATTTCTGTGTCTTGGTACAGAACCATCAATATCTACCAACTCACCTTCTTCAAAGAATCTTTTTCTATTGTGTTTACCTTTTCTACTTCTTGTAGGATTACCAAACCTTTTAGTTACTTTATCTCTACCTCTAGCATTTCTTAGGAAAGAGTTAAGTACGGTAGCAGCACTAGGTCTATCAGTTTCAAGACCTCTACCACCTAAAGCAGATAAAAGTTCTTCGTGACTTCCATCTAATGCTTTGTCAATTTTACTTCGTACATCATCTAAATCCATTAACACAGATAACCTGTATTTGGTTTTTTGATCTGCGTTAGCAAACTTACTTAATAGATTTGCATACCTATTTACAGGATCTCTATCTGGGAATATTCTTTGGAATAAAGGTATAAGATCTGGTTCTATAGCAGATAAGTGTGTAGCTTGAGTAGCTTCATCACCAGCAACTCCAAACCATCTTCTTATAGTTTCATTTACGGTTCTACCTATTCTTTTCCACATAGACATTACTTCATCGTATGTGCCAGCTTTATTTTTAGCTATGGCATATTGGACGAATTGTTGTGCAAAAAACTCTGAAGGAGAACTTAGTTCATTACCTATATGTGGATCGCCAGGTAGTCTTACTTTTAAAGCATCTAGATCTACACCATCATCAGTTACATATTTACCTATAGTATTCCAAAAATGTTTCTTATGACTAGCGTCTAAAATATTGTTATAAGCCCAATGCCCAAGTTCGTGAAGGACTGTAATTGAAGGTGGCAAACCATTAGAATTTATATTGTTTAAATCTAAACCAATAATGTTTTGCATATTACCATCATTTGGTCCTGAGCCAGGTCCAAAGTATGCACCTCTCATTTGTTCACCTTTAACTATTGCAAAGTTTGGTGAAGCTGCATCAAGTTCAGTTCCTGCCATTCTAGACATAACCATTAAGACAGCATTTATATCTCCTTGGTTTACATTTGCTGTAGACATAATAGTGGCAAACTTTTGCCAAGATGTTTCTCTACTACGATTAGGTAGTTTAATACCTCTTGGTATATGTCTTTCAACAATACCATTAAGTAAATCTAATTGTCTTATTACAGCTTGAACATCACCTTTTGATTTTAATTTAGACCAAGGTGTTTGTTCTAATATCTCAATACTTGTTAATACATCTCCGACAGTTTTGTGTCTTGATTTAAACTCTGCATCATTAGGTATTAACTTATCTTCTAGTTTTACATTAGATGCTCTTTGTAAACCAACTGCCCCTGGCTCCATACTAATGTCGCCTTTAGTATTGGTTATTTGTTTTTGTTTAGGAGTTTTATCTACAACTCTAAATGCCTGACCAATGTCAGTCATAGGTTCAAAAGATTCTAATCTTGCCAATGCACCATCTGCATTAACATCAACCGTGCCTATAATATAGTTTTCTTTTGATTGTTTTTTAAGAACATCAAATACAGATGAGCCATCAAGTTGTTTTTGACTAGGAGTTCTTACCGTATTTGCGTACTCTCCAGTTTCTAAGTAGATACTTAACGCTCTACCTTTTGGTACTTTAGGTAAGTATTGACTTAAAAATGTATTAAGTCTTGGATCAGCATTTTGTTCTACTTCTGTAGGTTTGATAGTATCGTCTACTGGATTTGATTGTGGTTCTTCAGCAGCGTTCTCGTATGTATTAGTTTTGGTATGGTCTTTTCTACGGAAATTTTTAGTAGACCCAGTGTCAGTTAAGTTTGATGTAGCAAGCTTTCCAGACTTACCTGCTTGCAATACTTGTATTTCAAACATTTCTGGAAGAGATCTTTTAGCAAAATCAGAACTTGCAAATCTATGCACTGTATCTAATTCATTAGAATGTACTTCGTAGACATCACCCCTCTTCATTATTCTTCCTATTCTTTTACCTAAGAAGAAAATGTTTTGGGCATCTGCAATACCATCTATGTTTCTAATTTTAAAATGATTATTTACATCAACTTCATATCCTTTAAAGTCAACAACATCTGGTTTATTTCTACCTACTGGTTTTGTATCAGGAGATTCTTTACCTAACTGAATCATTCTATTAATAATAGAACTTACACCTAAGTCATAATCTTCTTTAGATATTTGACCAGATGTCAATTCAGAAACAAGTTCATTTAACTCATCTTTCATCTTTAATTGAATTGCTTCAGCATTTACATCTTGGTCTACAATCTCTTGTGCTATTTCTTCGTCTACTTCGTCAATAGGTTTACCTGTGTATTCTTCAATCTTTTGTTTAGCTATAGCTTTATCTTCAGCAACACCTTCCATATGTGCTTTTTTAATATTAGCCAAAGCTTTTCTGTTAAGTGTTTTAGCTCTAGGATCTCCACCTAAATCTTTGATCTGAGCCTTAATTCTTTTCTTGTCGTTTAATAAACCTTTTATCTGTAATTTAACCAAAGGTGATTCTGCTTGGTTTCTTAATTCAGATAGTGATTTATTTATAGCCCTTAGATCTCTTTGTGCTAAAGCTATATTGTAATTCTTACCACTTTTATAAACTAGATTTTCATTACCCGCTTTTTCTTTTGGAGTAGAATGGGTAAATCTTTTTCTTAAATCTTTAAGAGCTTGTCTTACTTGTTTATATGTAGCAGTAGTATCAGTTACATTGTCTGCAGGTATGTCGCTTTTACTTTGATATACCTTACCTGTTACTGCATCACCAATTCCTGCAGTTCCTTCTGGTGCTTCTATTCTTTCGTAGGTTAGGTTACTAATCTTTTCATACTTACCATCAACTAATTCCTTACCAGACTTTTGTACTTTGTTATGTATGTCTGTGTCAGATACAAGTTTGTATACCCAAGACTTTGTTCCGTCTGAGTTTCCAGGAAATTCTTTAAACCCTTCTGGTGTAGAAGTTACATCTTTTACATCAATTGTAAGAAGTTCATTTGCTCTGCCTCTTGGTGGAACAAAGGTAATGTTTGCAACTTTTAATATGTCCCTTGACATTTGATACAGCTCGTTAGCTGTTATGTAAGAATCTCCACCTTTATCTAGACTTCTTATAGCAGATTCTACTTGTGTTAATGCTTTGTCTATAACAACAACTTTATCTGCTTCAAAACCATAGGTAGCGTTTTCAACTCTTTTACCATCTACCTTAGATGTTTTTCTTTTTGTTTTTAAACCTGTGTTAGCATCAATGTATGCAAACTTTTCAAAGTCAGCTTCTTCACGACCAGTTTCACTTCTACTATCTAACTTAGCATCAAGTAGAGCTTCTTCAGCAGCAGCTGTACCAGTATAGACCTGACCTTTTTTCTTGTATTGTTCTAGTAATGGTCCATCAGTTAAGCCATATCTGTTAGCTTTTCTTAATAGATTTTGTATTCTACCATTTCTATCTTTACCTAAAGATACAGATGTAGACGCTGTAATATCAATATCACCTCCAGCACCTTTCTCTGCCTTAACATCAAAAACTTTATCACCAAGTAATCGTCTGTTTCTAACTTTGTCTATTTGTAATTGTACTATTTTCTTAATGAACTCATCATTGTAGCTTCTACCTGGTTGAGCACCAGATAGACCCTCAATAAACAATGCAGCGGTTTTTTGTATTGCTGCTTTTTCTAAGTCAGTAAAATCAGAAACATCTAAGCCAGATAAGATTTTATTAACATCTGGTTTAATAGTGCTTTTTCTTGATGTAGGTTTTTCTCTAAATAAAAGTTTAGTTATTGGACCTATGCCTTCAGGCATATCTCTTGCAATTGTTTCAAGTACCTGTTCAATAGGTGCACTAGGCATATCCGCTACCGTTGATTCAAATAAGGCAGCAGCATTAGTTTCGTCATT
>MDTD01002408.1_pt1 | contig 28976 bp, 30 predicted proteins | sample 811221 | NCBI WGS metagenome assembly MDTD01 (sample SAMN05326646, study PRJNA326480) | marine metagenome | isolation source: seawater | place: Pacific Ocean: South West | collected 2011 | reverse complement strand
TGCAGCTGCAAAAAAACAGGTTTTTGGTGATGTAGGTATTGATATGGTCGCAGGACCTTCAGAGGTTATGGTTGTTGCTGAAGCAGATATGGATTTAGAATGGGTTGTAGAAGATCTTTTTGCACAAGCAGAACACGACGATAATGCCCAATCAATTCTCGTAACAAAGGATATTGATTTTGCAAAAAGAGTTCTGAAGCGAATAAATCAAAGATTAGAGGATCTTGATGATGGGGAAACCCTAAAGAATAGTTGGACCCGATATGGTTGCATAATAATTTGTAATAAAAATGAAGAAATCATAAAATTTATAAATGAACTAGCTCCTGAACATCTACAATTATGTACGTCAGATGCGCGCGATCTATCAGAGCAAGTTAAAAATGCTGGGGCGATATTTGTCGGTAAATATACACCAGAGGCAGCTGGTGATTATGTTGTTGGTACAAATCACGTATTACCTACAATGCAAACAGCACGATTTTCCTCTGGGCTGTCGGTTCAAACTTTTATGAAACGAACATCTGTTGTAGAGTGTGATAAGTCGAACTTTAATGAAATAGCCCCAAGCGCGATTACAATCGCTGAGCAAGAGGGTCTCACGTCACATGCTGACTCATTAAGGGCGAGATTGAACCGAAAAGATGATTAAGAAAGATGGCTCCACGCTTAATATTAGCTAGTAACTCAATCCGTAGGTATGATTTACTAGGCCAAGTTGGGATTGTCCCTGATATCGTTGACCCTAGTAACGTGGATGAAACTATTTATGATCAGAACTTGCCACCGCATCAGATAGCCCTAATGCTCGCAAGGAAAAAAGCGCATTATATATCTGAGAATGAACAATATAAAAATGATCTTATATTAGCTGCAGACACAGTCGTTGCAATCGGCAGAACAATTATGGAAAAGACTGATGATATTGAAAAGGCGAGAGAAATCTTGGATTCATTATCTGGCCGTAACCACAGAGTTTTTACCGCTGTATGCATACGAGATCAAAAAGGTATTTTTTATAATAGGAATGTTGAGACACGGGTTAAATTTAAGATGTTATCCGAAAGTGAAATACATCGCTATCTCAATACTGGTGAATGGAGGGGTAAGGCAGGAGCATACGCCATACAGGGCTTTGCAGGAGGATTTGTGGCAAGGCTAATTGGCTCATACTCGTCAGTAGTCGGCCTACCTTTATATGAGACCTTAAATTTACTTAATGGAATTGGCTTTAATGCACAAAATAAACCGAAAAATAAATAAACTCACATATTATTGGATATACTCAGGATTACTTATTTTGATGATAATGATGTTACTTTTTTACTTCGTTCATTCAAATATTCAAAGTAATAGTTTTGATGAGGAGCGGAGCTGGATAAGCTATAAGTTTATTAACAATAATTTGGTCATGGAATTCCCATATCTCATAAAAAAAAGATGTTTGATAAAAGAGGTAAGGTATGGAATTAATAACGCAAAACCAAACAATATTCTTGTGATGCCGATGTGTAAAAGTGAGATTAAGGAAATAGAGAAATATAGAACTATCCCGCCATCAACATTGAAGGTTAACTTGTATCTCATTATGATTGATGGTACTAACACAAAAGTTCGAGAATTCTATGTTAATTGAAAATAATAACGAATAGATAACTAATAATGGGAATATAACTCATGAAAAAAGAAAAATGCCCAATGTGTAAACAATTATCGAGTGTAAACTTTGAACCCTTTTGTTCGGAGAAATGTGCAAATAAGGATCTTGGCAATTGGTTAACCGGAAAATATTATATTCCGGGTGAAAAAGTCAATGATGAAATGTTGAACGAGAACCCTGAGATAATTGATATAATAAAAAAAGATAAGCTAGACTTCTAATTAAAAAATTCATATAAATAGGAATATTATGTGCCCTGATAGCTCAGTTGGTAGAGCAAACGACTGAAAATCGTTGTGTCCCTAGTTCAAATCTAGGTCAGGGCACCACAAACTTTTTTCACTCTATCCTGCTTTTAAGTCCAGCCATACCTCGTAGGATCTCAATAAAGCTTGTGACATCTTTCTCCCCATAACCAGCCTCTTCAGAGGCCTGCATGAGCTGAGACCAAATATTCGTCATTAACATGGGCGAGCCAAATTTTTGTCCTTGTTCAAGCATTAATCTGGAGTCTTTTAAAACATTTGTTACGAGGCTTTGAGTTTTAAAATCACCATCTATCATCTTAGGTCCCTTATCGATCATGGTTTTAGATGAGCATGCGCCATCTTTCACGACCGCAAGTAATGATTCAAGATTTAAACCTGACTTTTCTCCCAATACAAGACCTTCCGCTAATGCAAGACGGTTTCCTGCCAGAACAAGATTTATAACAAGTTTTGTACGCGCCCCTGACCCAGATGGGCCCATATAGTAAGACGCTCTGGAAAATGTATTTAAGACCGGGATTGCTTCGTCGTATATCTCTTTTGAGCCCCCAGCAATTATGACTAGATCTCCCATCTCCGCCATCGCACTGGTTCCACTTACAGCTGTATCTAAAAAATGTATCCCGCTATTTGAGAGGTCTCTGGCAATCTCCTCGCTATCTTCTGGCCTTGATGTTGTCGTGTCGCACACAATTAAATCACTATAGTTATTATCTGCAAGCCCTCCTTCACCAAAGAATACTTCCCTCGCAATTGTACTATTTGGAAGTGACGTTATTACAAAATCTACATCCTTACCGACAAGGTGTGGTGAGTTCAACGGCGTACCACCGATATCTTTTAGTTGGGACATTCTTTTTTGATCAGTATCAAATCCTTGTACGTGTATTTGTGCTTTGACAAGATTTTTTATAAATGCTTGTCCCATTAAGCCCATGCCGATTAGCCCAATTTTTTTTATTTTCATGACCACCTCTTAAGGTTCATGTCTATAAAAGAATTATTCGCCTCCACAGACTCGGTTATTGCCTCCAAGGCACGAACAACTTTGAGTCCTTCATACCCTGAAGTTTCAGGAACGGTTGAGGTTTTTATTGAGCTACAAAAGTTTCTTAAATTCTCAATTACTCCATCTAGTTGATCGAGAGTGACTTCTGTCTGTGTCTCTTCACTAATAGCTTGGAATAAGAACTTTGAGCCATCTGCAATACTCCAAGCGGAACCTTTGTCACCGTGTGCAGAAATTGATGCTATAAATGGAAGCCTGAGAGACGTATTGATTACTGCATGCGCACCGCTCTCATATTTAATCATTACAGTTGTAATATCATCTAAAGGAGTATTGTTATCTAGGACACTACTAAGTGCACACAATTTTTCAAAATTTCCACCAAGATAAAATAGGTTATCAATCATGTGAACACCCAAAGCTGTAAATGCGCCTGCCGGAGCCTCGTCTTCAGAGTCTCTCCATGGTCGATTTGGATCTGGTCCGAAGGGTCGACTAAAGTTTGACTCAAAATGATGGATTTTTCCAAGCCTATCATCTGCAATATATTTTTTTAGCAGCCTGGTGGCTGGTAAAAGGCGCCGATAATGGGCGACTTGTATGTAGACGTCATTTTTTTTGGCACAGTCAATACAAACTTTCGCGTGATCGCTATTTAATGTTAGTGGTTTTTCTACCATTATATGCTTTTTTGCGTTTGCAACTTCGAGAATTAAATCTTTATGCGTTGAGTGTGGTGTTGATATTATCACTCCATGCAAATCTTTATCATCAAGAAGCTTGTCGAGACTATCTTTTGCGGCACAATTATGTTTATTGGCAAAATCTTCTCTCTTTTTCTGAGTTCTAGCAAAGCATGAAACTAAATTTGCTTCTGGGATTTTTTGCAACGAGTTTGCAAGTTTACTTCCCCAATTCCCGAGCCCAATGATTCCAAGATTTACCTTATCCATACTTTAGACAGCTCTTCTGTATTGATCGATTTTACTCTCATCAACTTCAATACCAAGACCCGGTCCATCAGGAGTCACTATGTGGCCATTAATGACAGGTATTGGATTCTTAACAATATCATCTGTTAAATATTGATTTGTTACACTCGCGTCCCATTCTAAGGTTGGCAATGAAACAGCTAAATGTGATATTGCGGCGCTTGCTATGCTAGTGTCCGCAGTTTTACCAGCCAAATTAACTGACATGGATAAAGATTGCATCAATTTTGCGCCTTCCATGACTCCCTGTGCACTACCAAGCTTTATTAGTTTGAGACTTCCACCCATCGCGGCACCTGCATCATAATGTTTCTGTATGTCTTCAATTGAATGAATACCTTCGTCTGCACCAATTGGTACATCGCATAGCTCGGCGCATTTGCTCATTGACTTAATATCGTGTCCATGGACTGGTTGTTCAAAAAAATCCAAGCCTGCATTACCAGCGCCTTTTGCGAATGTAAATGCGTTCTCTGGGCTATATCCTTGGTTTGCATCAGCTGAGACATGAACATTATCTCCACAAATCTTTCTTGATTTTTCCGAACGTTCAAGATCGTATTCTGGAGGATTTGGACCAACTTTAACTTTAAAGGCAATGTATCCTTCGTCTATTCTTGCCTGCGCTAATTCCATTTCATCCTTGCTCCCTGCAATCATCCAAAACATTGGAGCTTGATCTCTTTTTTTGCCCCCAAGAAGCTCATACATCGGTTTATTGGTATGCTTTCCAATTAGATCGTATAGTGCCCCATCAATAGCAGATTTAGCGCTATGATTTGCAACCATTAAGGGTTCAATAGTTGCAACAAGTTGATTTTGGTCCTGTATCTCGGTACCCTCAAGCCTCTGAGCCATGAAATTGGTTGCAGCTACAAGTCCTTCAACAGTCTCTCCGGTCATAGTTGGTGCTGAGGAAGCTTCTCCCCAGCCGACGTTTCCTTCTGTGTCTGTAACTTTAACTATAAGGTTGTCGCAGGTTTCTATTAAAATACCTGACATCTTTATTGGCATTTTTAATGGAATAGCTACAGCACAAGCTTCAATTTTTGCTATTTTAAACATCTATTTTATTCTCCTCACATATGTTATTTACTATTTTTTTCTTAATGGCGTCAACAGGTCATCAATTGAAGCATTTTCGAGATTATTTATCACATCAAAAACTTCTTTTCTATGTGCTTCATCATGTTTTGGGCTGAGATCTCTGAATTTATCCTGTACTTCTTCAATAGTCATCGGCCTCTCTCTTTCTCCACGCATATGCTTACCATAGAGCTCTACCTCGTCACCATCAATTGTCATTTTGACTCTGCCAGGCCAAAACTCAGGATGAATGGCATCTAGGTCATCAGCCTGTTGAATGTTTGTTATTGACATAAGCCTTTTAAATTCATCTGATAACCCTCTGTCCAGAGCGCCGGTAAATGTTGTCATATCCGCTCTTTGCTCAGTTAGCGCTAGAGCAACTGCAAAACATCCTGAAAATTGTGCATCAACAGGAGACTGCGGATTCCTTTTTTGTTCAATTGGAGATCCACACAGTTGTACACCATATTTTGGCATATCAATTGTGATTGAAGATATCTTGCTCGTGTCTATGCTGTTTTCTTTTTGATAGTCAATCACCAAGTCGAGTGTTTGATGATTATATCGACACAAAGGAAAGGGCTTTATTGCATTTTCAAGAGTTTCATAACTCTTACCAAGTGTTTTTGTTGCATTTTCTGGCATTGGTCTGAGGGCATAACCCTGCAAAAATCCTTGCTTTCCTTCAAAAACTTCAGCAGCACCTACAAAACCAGATTGCGCTAATGTAGCGGCAATAAAGCTACTGTGGGTATTTATACCAGGATGTGTTCTCTTGTTCCAAGCCCCATTCACAACGTATTGCATAGAGCCTGCAGCTTGGGAGCCATTCAAGCCCATTGCATTTACAATCTCATCTTCGGACATTTTCCTATTTCGGCCAATTATAGCAGAACCTGAGAATGTTGCGCATGTGCCTGTTGGATGAAACCCCATTTCATGTGAAGAATGTGGCCCCAATGCCATAGCAAGCCTACAGGCTATTTCGTAGCCTATTACGACGGATACTATGAGTTCTTTTCCGTTGGAATTATTCTCTTCAGCAGCGGCGAGGGCACAATTTACAACCGAGCCACCTGCATGGATAACTCCTTTGGCGTGATGGTTATCATAATCAAGGCTATGGGCCATTGACGCATTTGCAAATGAGGCCCACTCCGGAGCCATGCTTTCACCAGTTGCTAGGACAGTTGCACCGCCATTACCTCTATTAATTGCCCTTATACCGTCTACAATTGATGGACCGGATTCCATCCATTCATATCCTCCAATATCATTTCCCATGATATCCAATACTGCTTTTTTAACGTGCAATATCACCTCTTCAGGCAGGTCATTATAATCTAAATTTGTAGCATACTGAGCATATTGTCTAGCTATATCCATTTTGGTCTCCCTCGCAATAAATCTTTTATCAAGATTAATAGGTTACTAATAATAGGAGATCTGTCAATACCAATAAGGAATTAATATCTTTAGGCTTGAAGTTAAATAGTATTTGTTGTTTAGTATATAAATCATGGCGAAAATCAATCAAATAAATGTAGGGGTTGTCGGTGTTGGATGGGTTGGCGGAATTAGGGCTACAGCAGTCAAAAAGAATCCTATTGTTGATAAATTATATATCGCGGAAATTAATAAAAAAAGGCAGATCGAGCTCACAGCTGAGCTTGAACCGGACATAATTACCGATAACTGGAAAGACCTCGTTGATGATAAAAGCGTGGATGCAATTGTTATTTCAATGACCCCTGAGACGAAAAGATTTCCTTTAGTAATGGAGTGCCTTGAAAAAGGAAAGCACGTATTTGTTGAAAAACCACTTGCCCCAACCATAAAAGAAGCGGATGAAGCTCTTCAATTAGCCAAAAAAAATAATTTAAAGTTAACTATTGGATATTCCAGAAGATTTGATCCCAGATACGCATATATGAACAAAGCACTAAAAGGCGGTTTGATTGGGGATCCTGTAACTTGTTTAATATCACGGCATTCTACCCGAGAATTAGGGATGAAGATAACCGGTAGATCAGATCTATCTCCTGCCTCAATTGCTGGAGTTCATGATTTTGATTACATACTTTGGGCAATGCAGCCAAGAAAACCAATAAGAGTTTACTCTCAAACCTCAGGGAAGCTATTTTCAAAAAATAGTAATAACCCTGATCATCAGTGGTGCATGATAACAATGGATGACGGTACAACTATAACTGTAGGGATTGGTTGGATTCTTCCTCCGCATACTCCAAATTATGTACAGGCGTTTATTGAGATTGTTGGGACGGAAGGGACATTAACAATTGATGATTCTCATAAAGATATACAACTGAGTACAATTAAGGACGGAATTCAATATCCGATGTCGTCTATGCCTGGTGAGCAGATAGATCACGTTTTTGCAGGCTCCATGCACGAAGAGATTAATCATTTCTTGAGTGCAATAGTTTTTGATCATCCTGTTATGATCTCAGGTGAGGAGGCCAAATTAGTTATGCAAGTATCACAAGCCGCCGATATGTCTGTCAAGCTAGGTGAGCCTGTATCTTTACCGAGAAATGATTTTGTATGATGTCATAATACACTTTGTAATCAAATGATACAGAATATACTATCAAATATTGATTTTATTCCAATTCTTCAGATTATATGGATTGACTTAATCTTGAGTGGCGATAATGCTATTGTTATTGCACTCGCATGTCGCGGATTGCCCGATCACCAGAAGAGGATTGGAATGGTTTTTGGAGTTGCAACCGCAATAATTCTAAGAATATTTTTTGCCAGCATAATTACACTGATTCTAGACATGCCATACATAAGAACTGTTGGTGGCGTTTTATTACTTTGGATTGCTATAAAGCTAATATTGCCAGAAAAGGAGAGTGAGCCAAAAGAACATGACGAAGCAAGGACCTTATGGAAAGTTATCCTTACAATCGCAATCGCAGATGCGGCAATGAGTTTAGATAATGTACTTGCTGTAGCTGCTGCAGCCCATGGTTCGGTTATACTAATTATTTTTGGAATATTATTCTCAATTCCACTGCTATTCATTGGCAGTGCTTTTCTGCTAAGAGTATTTTCGAAGTTGCCAATTTTAATATGGTTCGGTGGGGCTCTATTAGGATGGATTGCTGGGCATCTACTATTTACTGATATCGGCACTCAGGGTTTATTACCATTTGTATCAAAGGATAATATTTTACAAGCGTCAATTGCCTGTGCTATTATTGTGGTTACAAGTTCGTATTTCATTTCAAAACTAAGAGAAAAGGAAAGAAACTAGGATGGCATATAGTGATTTAATTAAAGAAAGGGCTGCATGGTTTGGTCCAGATATTCAAAATTCAAGTGAATGGCTGATACATTTAGATAAAGTAGAGCTCGACGAGATACACAATGCACTTCAATCAGTAAAGGAGCGTAATCTAAAAATACCATTTGAAAAAGAAGACTTCAGCTTGCCGAATTTATCAAAAAAAATTACGTCCTTATACGATGTTTTAGAAAATAAATTAGGTTTTGTTCTGTTAAGAGGAATTGATCGTGATAGGTATACGGACTCAGAATGCGAATTAATTTACTGGGGTATTGGCTTGCATCTAGGCCGACCAGTATCGCAAAACACAAGAGGGCATCTACTAGGTCATGTCACTGATGAAGGAAAGAAAATGTCTGATCCTACAACACGACTTTATCAAACTACATTGAAAATGGATTTTCATTCAGATCAGCTGCCTGTTGATGTTGTGGGCCTATTTTGCCAGAGAAAAGCAAAGAAGGGAGGGGCAAGCTTCCTTGTCTCGGCGTTAACAATTCATAATGTCATTAGAGAAGAAAGACCCGATTTAATAGATGTGCTGCATAGCCCATTTAATCTAGACTGGAGAGGTGAAAATCCCGAGGGTGAGCAGCCATGGTATACATGCCCTATGTACAGTCATTTTGGAGGAAAATTGACATCTCGTCTTACATCAAGAGCTTTTTTTGAGTCAGTTACACGTCACGGTGAGCATCTCGGGCTAACCGATTTGCAGAGAGAGGCTCTTGACGTCGTACAGGAGATAGGTGAACGTGAGTCACTTCGTCTATCAATGGACTTTAACGAAGGGGATATACAATTTATCAATAATCATCAAATTCTTCATGCTAGAGAGGACTTTATAGATCATGATGATCCAAAGCTAAAAAGACATCTGCTCAGAATGTGGATTTCTTTCCCAAAAGAACACAGAAGAGCTTTGGCACCTGACTTAATGGAGCGGTATTCTTATGTTGAGATGGGAGGAATTCCAAAGAAAGACGTTGCATGATTCTATCTGGAAGGGAGTTCAAAAAGCGTCAATTAGGTGTTGCAGTAGTAGGCTCTGGAAGAATGGGCTCACACAGAGCGAGATTGGCATCTCTTCATCCTGCTGTAAGTTATCTTGTTGTTGGTGATATAAATGAAGATCAAGCAAGAAAATTAGCTGAAGCATCAAAGGCAAATGGATACTCAACAGATAATATGGAGTTAATTAATGACTCAAGAGTTGATGTAGTAATTGTCTCAACACCCGAAGACGAACACAGAGAATCGGTTGAAGCAGCAATAAATGCTGGCAAGTCTGTATTAGTTGAAAAGCCTCTTGCTCTGACAATCGAAGATGGCGACAGATTATCAAGATTAGCTCAAGAAAAAGGTGTAGATTTACGTATTGGTTATTCCCAGCGTTTTCTTCAAAAATATTTTGTGGCACACGACGAGATTTCGAAAGGGAAGCTCGGTCCAATATTAGGTGGTATGACGCGTGTTTATAATACGCGGACAAATATGTTGGAAATTCTTAAAAGATGCCCAGAAGCAACTCCAATATTGGATATCATTACATATAATGTTGATTATATTGGTTGGTGCCTAGGTCCAGACGTTTTTCCTGTGGAAGTCCAAGCAATGGGTCATGGAACCATATTCAGAGATCAAGGATTTGATGTTGATGATATTAGTTTAACGATGGTAAAATATTCAACCGGAGCAGTTTTTTCATTTGATATATGCTATGCACTACCGGGAGGTTTTCCGACAACAGGTCAGAGTGTTCGCTTGGAGATAATGGGTCGGGATGGCGTCATACTCATTGATGATGATCATCGAGACCAGATTATGTATTCTGAACACGGGTACAGCAATGCGTATGCTCCGGATCAAAAATTAAATTTAGCATTTTTAGGCAGTAGATCATCTGGAGAGTGGGCGGATGGTATCATGTTTGGCCGAATAGCAGACGAGACAAAGGAGTGGCTCGACTCTCAATCAACTGGGGCAAAATGTCATCTCACTACAGCAACAGAAGCCCGACAAACACTTGCTGTAACATTAGCTATGGCGGAAGCATCAGAAACTGGGCAACCTGTTCCACTAGCTAACATTTAGTTCACGATTTTAGCCGTGCCAACCCTCTTTTTTCAATTCTTCAATAGCCTCAAGCATACATGTAACGCTGTAAGTGAGGACCATTGCGCCTCCCGGATTGACACAAACCATTAATGCCTCAGCAATTTCTTCTGGCTTTAAACCCAATTTCAAACCTTTTTTTATGTGTGCTTTTAAATGTGGTTGATTATGAGGATTTGAACCTTTAACTGCAAGAGCGATTATATGAAAGAGCTCATGCATCTTTTCATCATAAATTTTTGTTTTTTGTCTTATTTCAAAATCTAAATCAAGCATAATTTGAACATATTCTGGGAATTTTTCAGCAAGCCATTGATGTGCGGGATACACGTGGTCCCTTCTTTCAGCAAATACTTTTGCTAATTTGCTGTTTTTGTCATTACTATCTTTTTTTGTCATAATAATTTTCCTATTTAATAAATTCTATTATATTCTCGCTCAAGATTTTATTTTTTTCTTCTTCTGATAGTGACTGACAATTCGTAACAAAGTCAAACGGATAAGGTTCACCCATATCAGCTGGATAGTCACTTCCTAAAAATATTTTATCAATACCAACAGTATCGATTAGATTTCTTAGACCACTCTCAGAGTGTGTGATGGTATCATAATAAAAATTTTTTAGATAAGTAGATGGTAGAGCTGAAATATTTTTATTTGCCTCTTCCCGAACCATAAATCCATGATCAAATCTACCTATTCCTTGGCGAATGAAACCTCCACCATGAGCAAAACATAGCTTTAGGTCAGGCAGTTTATCTAAAATCCCACCAAAAATAATAGATCCCATCGCAGCTGTTGTTTCCAGAGGGTTACCAATTAGGTTACGTAAATGATAGTTTTTTAACCATGAGTCAGCTCTGCCCCGTGTAGGATGAAAAAAAATTAAGCATTTTAACTCATTGGCCGCTTCTAAAACAGGGTATAATTTTTTGTCGTCCCAATCCATGCCATTTACATTTGTCGCAACCATCGCGCCCAGCATCTTTTTTGTATTAACGCATCTTTCAAGTTCCATCACAGACGCTTCAGGATCTTGTAAAGGCAAAAAACAGAATGATTTAAATCTATCCTTGTTAATACTTGTATAATCTGAGATATCATCATTTACATCTTTAGCGTATGCAACCGCATTAGAATTATCTAGACCATGCCAGTGCATCAATGGGCTTATGCTAAGTATATGCATATCGATTTTACGAGCATCCATGGAATTCAGTCTTTCGTCGGGCGTTTCCATTTTCTTTGGCCATGGTAAGGACATCTTCAGATCTCCATAAGATGTAGTGAGTTTATCATTTTTATCGCGGTAAAATTCTACACCATGCCATGTTCCTCCCCTCTCTGCAATCTTTACAGCTTCTCTGGGTGCTACATGGGTGTGCATATCTATACTCATTGTCATTGTCATATCCTATTTAAAAACATTGCTAAAGATAATGGTTCTTTCTTTTTGATGAGGGTAAAATATTCAATTTTGTACGATATTTCGCCACTGTTCTTCTCGCAATATTTATATCATATTTTTTTAATAGGGTTACAATTTTGTCATCAGATAAAATATTTGATGAGGTCTCGTTTTTTATGAGTTCCTTTATTCTATTCTCTATCGTCTTTGATGAAATTTGTCGATCTTTCTCTTCTCCATATGTGCCTTTATCAAAGAAATATTTCATCTCAAATGTCCCCCGAGGTGTTTCAATAAATTTATTTTGAATAGATCTACTCACTGTAGATATGTGCAGGCTTGTAATTTTTGAAATTTTATCCAAATTCAATGGCCGCATATGATTTATTCCACTCTCAAGAAAATCCCTTTGTTGTAGCATTACCTCATATGCAATTTTTAATAGAGTTTTCTGTCTTTGTGCAATACTGCTTATCAGCATCTTTGCATCCCGATAATGGTTTGTAATAAATTCATCTTTTTTCTTTTTTGAGTCCGAAATTATATCATCATATGTTTGGTCAACAGTAATATTTGAAAAATAATTTTGTACAAGTTTTATTGAATAGACACCACTTAAGTTTTTTTCGATGATTATATCTGGCGCAATAATTTCAAGAGGATCACGAGAGTAGTTTAAACCAGGCTTAGGATTACATTTTCTTATTGTGTTTATTAATCTGAATAAATCTTCTCTACCGATATTTAAACGGGAAGATAATTCTTTGAAATTACCCTCTGCAATCAGCTCAATATTTATGAGGAGCTTTTTTAAATCATCATTTACCAAATTCTTTTCCCGAAGTTGCAAGTGGAGACACTCGCTTAGTGTTCGCGCAAATACACCGGTTGGTTCAAAATTTTGTAAGTTTTTTAAAATTTCTTCATATATCTCATTCTCTATTCCCAACTTATTACAAATTATCTCATCATTTTCAGTCAAGTAACCCGCTTCATCTAAAGTATTAATGAGGTATGTTGCAATAATTTTTTCTTTGTTACTCATTCGTGAGATGAGAAGCTGATCCAAAAGGTGTTCTCTTAGTGATTTCGCATAGCTGATATTGTTCAAGAGATCTAAATTAGATGAATTTCTGGAGTACTTATCTGAAAATTTTTGAATCCTCAGCTCTTGTTCTTTTGAACTCTGGTTTTCAATCAAAAGAGGATTATCCTCTATTTTTTTTTCCAAATAGCCCTCTAACTCAATATTGTTTAGACTCAATAGTTTTATTGTTAATTGCACCTGCGGTGATAGCGTTTGTGCTTGATTTATTGTTGCAATATTTGTGAGACCAAGACCCATTTTAAAAAAAACTATATATTAAATTCACTACCTAAATAAACTCTTTTGGCCTCTTCACTTTTGAGTATTTCTTCAGAGGTACCACCAACCAATATGTTCCCCTCATATATAATATAGGCTCTATCAATCAGACTTAGCGTCTCTCTAACATTATGGTCTGTGATCAAGACTCCAATATTACTAGCACTCAGCGATTTAATGATATTTTTTATCTCTTCAATCGCCAGGGGATCAACTCCTGAAAATGGCTCATCCATAAGTATGTATTTTGGTTGACCTGCGATAGATCTGGCAATCTCAACTCTCCTTCTTTCCCCTCCAGAAAGTAGACGTGCAGAACTACTTTGTATTTTCTCAAGTCCAAAGATTTCGAGTAATTTCTCTAGTTTGATTTTCCTAAGTTTCTGATTTCTTTCAGTTATCTCTAAAATAGAATTTATATTATCTCTCACATTCATGCCTCTAAAAATAGATGGTTCTTGCGGTAAATAGCTTATTCCAAGGCGGGCCCGACTGTACATAGCGAGATTTGTAATATCATTCTTATTTAACTTAATTGTACCTTTTCGAGGTTTTATAAGACCCATAATAATATAAAAGAGTGTTGTTTTTCCTGCCCCATTTGGACCAAGGAGGCCAATGATTTCGCCAGGCTTTATTGAAATTGATATATTATTAATAACATTAATACCATTATAGTCCTTTGCGATATTTTCAATTGTGAGTAAATCTTGCATAATTATCTTCTATAACTACCTATTTGGGGTGATGAAGGCTTTAACTCGGCTTTTTGAGTTCATTTTTATTCTCATTGTATTCAAATCAATAGAGACTTTATCAGCTTTAATTGCATTTCCTTCATCACGACTAATAAGCACCTCCTCGCTAAATACCAATTGGCTTGACTCCGCATCATATACTGCATATGCACTTGTTATTACCTGATTTTCATATTCAATTAGCACATTGCCTTCGCAGGTAATTTTTTGAACCTGTATATCGCCTGTCGCATCATCGAATGAATAGAGTAATGTTAAATTATCTGTGGCAAGTAATGTGCTGTCGTGTGATATCCTTACTTGGCCTGTGAATATTGCTTTTTTCTCACTGTCAATAATTTCTAAGCTTGAGCTTTCTATATTTAATGCTGAATTACTAAAAAGTGATTTTATAGTTTCTGAAGAAATACTTTGTGTTGAAGCAAAGTATGAAATAACCAAGATTATGAATAATTGTTTTAGGACGTTATGCATTGATTATTCTCCCCAATAATGAAGTTGACGCCATCTGTGAACCTTATCTTATCTCCATTATTATTTATTTCAAAATTTTTCCCCTCAATACATATATCCTCATATCTAATTTTTACTGGGCTTAGGCTCGAAATTATTTTTTTTCGTAGATCTATATCAATATTTTTAATGAAAACTTCGAATTTATTATTGGATGATATTTCAATATCACTCTCCAATTTTAGATACTTTGTTTTGTTATTAAATAGGGCACTTTTACCAACAATATTTACTTCGAGATCATTTTTAAGTAATAGCTTTGTGCGGATACCAGTCATTTTAACGATATCTTTATCATCTATCGAATTCCATGTTCGTTCTGAACTTATTTCATAATACTGATTTTGCCCATCTATACCTGAAATAACTGAATTTTTTATTTCTATAATATTCTCAGTCATATTTGTACTTTTTTCTATAGATTCAGGAGTTATAGTTTCGACTTCTGTTACTTCCTGTTCTTCCAAATTAAAATAATAAATTAGGCCACCTACACCTAAAAAAATAAGAAAAACAATAAAATTATTGATTATTTTTAAATTCCTTGTGTGAGAATTTGCTTTGTCAATTTGATCATTTTTCTTATTTTTAGCAGTATTCGCAGAAGTATTTGTCATCATTTAGTGATCGAAAATATTTTGATTACCCCAGCCCCTTAGATCTAATTCCACCTGTGTATTTATAAATTCAAAACATGATTTAGCGAGATCTATGCGATTTTCTCTTTCTAACATTGAGTCGAGGCACTGTTTAATTTTATGTAAATAAATTACATCATTTGCTGCATATTTCTTTTGACTATCCGTCAGCTCTTCAGCACCCCAATCAGAGCTCTGCTCTTCTTTTGAAAGAGTAATGTTCAATAGTTCATCACAGAGTGATTTTAAGCTGTGCTTATCAGTGTATGTCCTAGCTATTTTCGATGCAATTTTTGTACAATAAATATTATTGATAGATATACCATAGGATTTTGTCATAACAGCCACATCAAACCGCGCAAAGTGAAATAGTTTCTGTATTTTCTTACTTTCAAGGACTTTAATCAGGTTGGGTGCGGGTTTTATGGGGGAAGAAATTCTGATTAAGTGTGTACCCTCTTTACCATCATTGATTTGTATCAAGCAGAGTCTATCTCGAGCAGGATTCAGGCCTAGTGTTTCTGTATCTATTGCAACTTGATTGGTTAAACACAAATCACTAGGTAGATCATCATGATGTATATATATTTTTGATAATTTACTTTCCAATTCTAATCCTTTTACACAAATTCTATTTTTTTTATGTTGAATATATATTATATTCTCTATTAATTAAATTATATTATTTTATCATAACTTCGATAGAGACTAGAAAATAAATATACCATCAAATAAAAGCAAAATCGTGTCTATCTTCGGCGGCAATGGCTTCATAGGTAGGAATTTGGTTCGAGAGCTCGCCAAAGACGGATTTAGAATAAAAATTGGAACCAGGAATCCGTCAACTGCAAATCATTTATATGTCTCGGGTGTTCCGGGGCAAATTGAAGTGACAAAGGTTAATGTGAAGGATGAGCATTCTATTAAAAAATTTATTCAAGGTTCAGATTACGTTATAAACCTGATTGGTATCCTAGAGGAAAGAAAAAAACAAAAGTTTGAATACATACACTCTGAGCTCCCAAGGATTATTGCTAAGATTTCTACTGAATATGGTGTACTTAGACTGATACATATCTCATCATTAGGTGCTGATATTGACTCAAGTTCAAAATATCAAAGAAGTAAGGCGATGGGTGAGCTGTCTATAAAGAGCGAGAATAAGAATTATACAATAATTCGACCCTCTATTGTATTTGGGTATGATGATAATTTTTTTAATCAATTTGCAAGGATTTTATCTCTAGTTCCAATTTTCCCTCTAATTGGAAACGGAGATACAAAATTTCAACCAGTTTATGTGCTTGATTTAGTCAAGCTGATAATACTTCATTTAAAAGATACAAATAAGAAAAATGTTTATGAAATTGGGGGTAGAGAAATTTATTCACTGCGGGAAGTTATTGAATTAATCTTGACAACGATCGGTAAGAAAAGACTCCTAATCCCAATACCATTTTCATTATCAAAAATATTCATAACGCCAATGCAAGTTTTACCAAAAAGGCCTATCACATTTGATCAGCTAGAGTCGCTAAAGACAGACAATATCTTATTTAATAGCGAAGACGATGAGATTGGGAAGCTCGAAGATTACAATATTGAAGCTTGCTCCGCGAAAAATATTATTTCAGAATATTTGGGGCGTTTTTCAAGTTAAATTCAACTGATAAAATATAAAATTATCAAGCTTACGCAGACTCGATAAATGACGAAAGGATATATTTTTATTCGATCTATAAATTCAATTATTATTTTTATCGAAAAGTAAGATGTAAGAAATGAGAGGATTATGGCAAGAAATATTGTGTTGGTAAGGAATATGTCTTTTTTTTGATAAATTGTTATTGTGATATAAATGAGGCTTGCGAATAATATTGGAAAAGACATAACTGTAGCAATAATAGATGATTCCGTTCTACTAAAGCCTAAAAATCTTGAGACAGTTATGCATATACCAGATCTACTCACGCCGGGAATCAGTGATATAGATTGAAATATTGCCAAGACAAACAAGTTTTTTTTAGTAAGGCTTTTGTTTAATTTTCCCCCATAGTAATCTCCGAGAAATAGAAGTAATGCAAATATTAAATTACACCAAACGATTACACGTATGTTCTCTCTGATTGTATAAATTAAATTATAATTCAGAAAAAAGTATGCCAACAACATTGTTGGTAAAGCGCTGAATAAAATAAGATAAATTGAATTCCGGGGTGACAAAAAATCCGGATTATAATTCGTTATTTTTTTTGATTTAAGAGGGTTTTGTAAAAAATAAACTATCAAAGCTAGAAGTGAGCCAATGTGTAAACTCAGATCTACTTGGACAGATTGATCAATAGTTTGACTAAAAGTATTTATGAACACTAAATGAGCCGATGAACTTATCGGAAGAAATTCTGTTATACCCTGCACTATTGAGAGAAGTAGTAAATATTCAACCATGATAGGAATTATATTATATTGGTTGCTTTATTAAAGTAAATTAACTCAAGGCAGTGGAATAAACTCTTGCTTATCAGTTCGAATTAAGGGGAAGTTGCCGTGAAGCCATTTATTTTTGGCATCTTCAATTTTATCTTTCCTTGAGGATACGAAGTTCCAGTAAATATATCTTGGTCCATCCATGGGCTCCCCACCAAGTACAAGTAATCGAGTACATTCAGTCGCTTCTAATGTAATATCTAATGACGGTTTAAGCACAATTAATGTATTCAAGGGTAGCTTTGTTCCGAGAATATTTGCATTACCCGAAATTAGATAAATAGCTCTTTCAATGAATGTTGGTGGAATATTAAATTTATTTTTTTCCTCAATTGTAACGTCAAGATATAGCGTACCCCATTGTGCGTCAATTGATGACTTTAATCCGTCCAGTTCACCAAATAGAATTTTTCCTTTGACACCCTTGCTATCGATCTTAGTAATTTCTTTAGAGCATATATTTTGGAATGATGGCTCAGCGTCTTCATATTTTTTCGGCTGAGCAATCCAGCTCTGTATTCCAAATAATTCTGATGGCAACTGACGAATATCTTGTCCGGTTCTCTCTGAGTGAACAATTCCACCGCCAGCTGACATGAGATTAATATCTCCTGGTTCAATTCTTACGTCATTACCAAGTGAGTCTTTGTGATCCATTGTACCTTTGAAGAGATAGGTTATTGTAGATAACCCAATATGTGGATGCGGTCTAACATCTAAACCCGCTCCAGAGAGAAATTCTCCTGGACCCATTTGATCCCAAAAAATAAATGGTCCAACCATTTGTTTTTCTTTTGAGGGAAGCGCTCTTCGAACTTCAAAATTACCAATATCACTAGTTCTTGGCAATATTATCGCATCAATATGCCGATCATCCTCTAATTTTTTTTTTGAAGTGGGAAGCCAACTCATACTATTAAACCTATTTTTAGAGAGAAAGTAATGTATTATTAAAGAATATTTTTTACAAATTTTATATAATATATCTTAAATAATAATATGATTAAACTATTTCAATTTAAACTTTGTCCCTTTTCAAGAAGAGTAAGACTCACACTGGAAGAATATAACATAAGTTTCGTGACGATTGACGAGATAATTTGGAATGAGAGAAAGGAATTTCTTGCGATTAATCCCGCAAGATCTCTCCCTGTTCTGATAGATGAGGCTGATAATATTATTATAAATAATTATGCGATAATTGAATATATTGAAGAAAAATATAGTCATACCACAAACGTTGCCTCGCTTATTTCAGGTAATCTCTCGTCAAAAGCTGAGATTAGAAGGCTTGTTGATTGGTATGACAACAAATTTTATAATGAGGTTAGTAAAATAATTTTAAGGGAATTAATTGATAAGTATTACATGAAAAATAGAATTAATGACAAAAGTCCAAATATGGAGTTGCTAAGAATAGCTCATGAGAATTCGATATATCATCTGGAGTATCTCTCGCATCTTATAAGTTCTAGAAGCTGGATTGCTGGGGAGGTTATTTCCCAGGCAGATATTGCAGCTGCATCTCACATATCGTGTCTTGATTATTTGAATAAAATTGATTGGGATAAATGGTTAGAAATTAAAAATTGGTACGCGAGAATAAAGTCACGACCATCATTTTCACCAATCTTAGAAGATCGCATAGCTGGATTTCAACCTCCCAGCCACTACTCAAATCCTGATTTTTGAATTGCAATATGAAATTAATAACAAAAGAAGTCCTAAAAGCTAAAATAGAGATGCTTGGTTTTGATGACATAGGCATTACAGATATTACAGATATCCCGGACCAAAAAGATAGCTTAGAAGAGTATCTTAAAAATGGCTACCATGGTGATATGATATGGTTAGAGAAAAATAAAGATAGGAGATCACATCCGAGTAATGTATGGCAAGATGCAAAATCAGTCATTGTTGTCTCTAAAAATTATGCTCCTCAAGATAACCCACTTAATAATATCCAAGAAAAGCTTAAGGCAAATATCTCTGTCTACGCTAGAGCAAATGACTATCATGAGCTCATGAAAAAAAGCTTGAACAATTTGAGTATATGGCTTCAAGATAGCTATAGCATCGATTCCAAGTTTTTTGTTGATACAGCTCCGATTATGGAGAAGCCAATTGCACAAATAGCAGGTGTTGGGTGGCAGGGAAAACATTCAAATCTTGTCAGCCGGAAATTAGGATCATGGTTTTTTTTAGGAGTTCTCCTATTACCAATTAAGCTCGAAGGATCAGCCCCGGAATTAGATCATTGCGGAAGTTGTTCGTCATGTATGGATATTTGTCCAACAAATGCAATTATTTCACCATATAAACTTGACTCTAGAAAGTGCATATCATATCTCACCATTGAATATAAAGGGCATATCCCAGTAGAATTCAGGGAATTAATAGGTAATCGCATATATGGTTGTGATGACTGCCTTGCCGTTTGTCCATGGAATAAGTTTGCATCCGAGACAAGGGATATTCGCCTCAAGGCAAAAGAGACTCTGGACATGCCAGATTTATCTTTTTTTCTAGAATTTGATTATAATCTATTTAATAAATTTTTTGAAAGTTCACCAATAAAAAGAATTGGCAAAGATAGATTCCTCAGAAATGTTCTAATTGCAGCAGGGAATTCGGGATCACATGAGATATCGACGAAGGTTAAAAAATTTATCAAACATGAATCATCAATAATAAGAGCAACTGCAATATGGGCGCTAAAGAAAATTATCTCGAAAAAGGAATTTCAAAAATTACGTAAGATATATATCTTAGAAGAGTGCGATCCTTTAGTTATCTGTGAATGGAGTTAGATATTGAATAAATTATTTTGCTTTGGTGTTGGGTTTACTGGATTGAATACATGTGCATATTTTCTCAATCAGAATTGGATTGTTGCAGGAACAAGCCGTGATATAAATAAAAAAGTAAATTTAAACATTGAGTTTACCGAATATAATCCTGGTAAAGGTAAAATAAACATAGGTGAGTCGTTAGCAAATTCAAACGTTCTCTTGGTATCAATTGCCCCAGACAGTGAGGGTGATATTGTATTACAGTCAAATTATGAAGATATAGCCAAAGCTCTTAAGACATCAATTAATAGAGTTGTTTATCTATCAACAACTGCTGTATATGGTGATGCAAATGGATCAAGTGTAGATGAGAAATATACTATAAATCCAAAGTCGGATCGAGCGAGGTATCGAGTATTGGCAGAAAAGCAATGGACAGATTTGTGTAACAAATTGGGTGTTACACTGAATATACTTCGCCTATCTGGCATTTATGGGGTTGGCAGAAATCAAATTAGAAATTTGATAAATGGCAATGCGAAAAGAATTATTAAGAAGGGGCATATCTTTAATAGGATACATGTTGCAGATATCGCCAGAATTATTTACATGCTTTCAGTTTCAGATATTAAATCAGAGATCTTTAACATTTCGGACGATATGCCCGCCCCTCCTCAAGATGTTGTCGAATTTGCAGCAAATCTATTAAACATAGATCCACCCGATCCTGTTATATTTAGCGAAGCAAATTTATCAGAAATGGGAAGGAGTTTCTACTCAGAGACTAAGTACATCAGGAATGAAAAAATAAAAGAAAAGTTGAGCCTACAATTAGAATATCCAAATTACAAAATTGGCTTACAGGAAATTTTAAAAGATGAGCTTAATAGTTGATTAGGTAGTAATAATTATTTGATTTGTCCAAAATTTTATATATATTTATAATTCTTAGAAAAACTAATATTGGAGATTACCCATAGCAAGAAGAACAGAAGATTTCGCAAGAAAAAAAACTGAGCCTGCACACAAAATAAATAATTTAATAGATGCAGGAAAAATTAGACTTATAGGACCGAACAGCGAAAATTATGGTGAAGTAACTCTAGATATTGGTTTACAGGAGGCAGAAAAATTTTCACTAGACCTTGTGGAAATATCTCCAAACACAGACTTACCCGTTTGTAAAATAATGGATTATGGTAAGTTCAAGTACCAATCTCAAAAGAAAGCAGCTGAGGCAAAAAAAAAGCAGAAAGTAATTGGCGTGAAAGAAATTAAGATGCGTCCGAATATTGATACTCATGACTATGAAGTAAAATTAAGGAATATGAAGAAGTTTATTGAATTTGGGGATAAAGTGAAAATATCACTAATGTTTCGTGGGCGTGAAATGTCACATGCGGAACTTGGGGTGAAGCTATTCGATCGCATAAAAGACGATACTGATGAGCTAGCGAAAGTTGAGCTTGAGCCAAAATTTGAAGGGCGGCAAATCATCATGGTACTAGCACCTAAATAAATTAGACTAATCAAAGATTTTTATATTTTTCTATTGTAAATAGTTCTTACCTAGCCTATAAAGTCACATAGTTTGTAAATTCTGTAAAATTTGTAAAATAATGCCAAAATTAAAAACTAAATCTGGAGCCAAGAAAAGATTTAAAGTCACAAAGAGTGGCAAGATAATGTGTGCACAAGCAGGCAAGCGACACGGTATGATCAAAAGAACTAATAAATTTATTAGAAATGCCAGAGGTATGTCGGTGTTATCTGATGCTGATCAAAAGATTGTAAAGCAGTTTTTACCATATAATTAGGATAGAATAGATGGCGAGAGTTAAAAGAGGCGTAACATCACATGCTCGACACTCAAAAGTGTTGTCAAAAGCAAAGGGATATTATGGAAGAAGAAAGAATACAATCCGCGTTGCAAAGCAAGCCGTAGAAAAAGCAGCACAGTACGCCTATAGAGACAGAAAAGTTAGAAAAAGAGACTTTAGAAGTTTGTGGATCCAGCGTATAAATGCAATGGTCCGAGAGCATGGAATGCGCTATTCAACTTTTATGCATGGTTTGAACAAGGCTGGAATTAGCATCGATAGAAAAGTACTAGCCGATCTTGCAGTAAATGAACCACAGGCATTCATGGAGATACTTAGCAAGGTTCAAGCAGAACTTAAGTAAATTCTATTTACCATTCATTTATCTAAATGTCGTAATATTTCTATTGTAATAATTGATAGGTTCTTTGCGTATGAGTAAATTCCAAGATATTTCAAATTTAAAAGCAAAGCTCTTGAAGGAGATTAATAATATTAAGTCATTGGATCAACTTGATAACATAAGAGTTTCTGCTCTCGGAAAAAAAGGTGCTATAACGTCACTGCTAAAAAATATCTCATCCCAAACAATTGAAGTTCGTAAGGATTTTGGCGAACAAGTGAATGCACTAAAGAAGCAAATTACTGACGAGATTGAGATATGTAAATCTGCACTGCAGCAAGCAGAGATTACAAAAAAAATAAGCCAAGACGCAATCGATGTAACTCTTCCTCTTACAAGTACAAATCTTGAAAATGGTAAAATTCATCCAATCAGTCAGGTAACCGAAGAGATAATAGAAATATTTTCAGACATGGGCTTTAACATAGCTGAAGGTCCTGATATTGAAGATGAACATCATAATTTTAACTCGCTAAACATTCCCGAAAGCCATCCCGCTAGGCAGATGGTTGATACTTTTTATTTACCAGGAAAAGATGGTAATGCAAGGCTGCTCAGAACTCACACTAGTCCAGTTCAGATAAGAACAATGATGCGTGAGGAGCCACCGATAAGGATCATAGCTCCGGGTAGAACATACAGGTCAGACTCAGACCAAACACATACACCTATGTTTCATCAGGTAGAAGGGTTAGTTATAGATGAAGAAGCAAATATGGGGCAGCTTAAATGGTGCTTAGAAGAGTTTTGTAAGGCTTTTTTTGAAGTTGATAATATAAAAATGCGGCTTAGACCGAGTTATTTCCCATTTACAGAGCCATCACTCGAAGTTGATATTGCATGTCAAAAAGATAAAAATCGTCTTATAGTGGGGGAAGGCAATGACTGGCTCGAAGTTTTAGGCAGTGGGATGGTCCACCCTCAGGTTTTAAGAAATGTTAGTTTAGATCCAAGCAAATACAAAGGATTTGCATTCGGCTTAGGGATAGATCGCTTAGCTATGCTTAAATACGGCATGACAGACCTTAGATCCTTCTTTGACTCAGATCTGCGTTGGCTAAGGCATTATGGTTTTCGAGCGCTTAATATACCTTCTCTATCAAGGGGGTTGTCTGAATGAAATTTACATTGTCATGGCTAAAAGATCACCTGAATACAAATGCCAGTTTGGATCAGATTTGTGATAAATTAAATATGATAGGGCTCGAAGTTGAGGATGTTTTTGATCCATCTGAAATTTACAAAGATTTCACGGTGTGTGAGATCTCAAACATAAAGAAACATCCAGATGCTGATAAGTTAAAAATCTGTACCTTAAATACTGTTAACGGAACACAAGAAGTCATTTGTGGTGCTAATAATGTAAGAAAAGGTATGAAAGCAGTTTATGCCCCACAAGGCTCATACATTCCGGGATTATCAATGACCCTACAAGCTACAAAGATCCGAGGTATAGAATCATGTGGAATGCTCCTTTCTGAGAGAGAATTATCACTATCTGATGAGCATGATGGTATTTTGGAGCTCAATCCAAAATCTGAAATTGGTACAAATATTTACGAACAAATTAATATCTCAGACCCCGTAATTGAAATCTCTATTACACCTAACAGGGCGGATGCACTTGGTGTAAGGGGTATCGCTCGTGATTTAAGTGCGGCTAATATGGGTAAATTAAAGCCCCTTAAATTTAAGAAGATTATTGGCCAGTATGATATTAAAAAAGAGATAAAAATAAATAAAGATGCCGAAAGCAATATATATGCAAGCTTTAGATTAATAAAAAATGTTAAAAATTGTGACTCGCCAAAATGGCTGAAGAATAGATTGGAGGCAATAGGATTGAGGCCTATTAATGCGCTTGTTGATGTGACAAACTACCTCACATATGATTTGAATCGCCCTTTGCATGTATTTGATTATGATAAAATCACTAAGGGCTTGGAGATAAGAAAAGCAAAAGCTGGCGATACGATTCTTGCGCTTGATGATAAAGAGTATGAGCTCAATCGAACTCATACTATTTTTACAGATAATAATAATCCAGAGTCGATCTCAGGTATTATTGGTGGGAAAAGAACTGGATGCGATTATGACACTGTAAATGTTTTGGTTGAGAGCGCGATATGGGACAAAATTAATATCGCAAATACGGGAAGGGAGTTAAATATTAACTCCGATGCAAGGTATAGAAATGAGAGGGGAATAGACAGAGGATTTATTGATAAAGGTTTGGATAAAGCCGTTGAGATGATAAATCAAATATGTGGAGGCGAAAACTCAAAAATAAAATCTGTTGGAAAGCCACAAGATTATCAAGAAAAGATAAATTTTAACTTAGACGAAGTATCAAGGCTTCTTGGTGTATCATTCAAAAAAACTGAGATAAATAATATTCTTACAGGGTTAGGGTTTTCGTTGATAGAAAAAAAAGGTGTAATCGAAGTCACTGTTCCATCTTGGAGACATGACATTTCTGAAAATGCATGTATTGTCGAGGAAATAATGCGGATCAAGGGAACTGATAATATAAAGCCAATTCCGCTAAAAAAATCTATTGGTGTGTCACCCAAGAAAATAAATAGAACTCAAAAAATTAGGCTCAACATAAAGAGGGTTTTAGCAAGTAGAGGTATGATGGAAACAGTAAGCTACTCATTTATTTCGGATAAATACGCAAAACTTTTTTATGAAGTCAATGATGATTTGCGTTTATTAAATCCGATATCGATGGAGATGAATGTGATGCGCCAGCTTTTAATGCCAAGTTTATTGTTATCGGTTAAAAAAAATTTAGATAAAGGTCAAAGAGATATATCACTATTTGAGGTAAGCCACTGCTATAATGGAGTTAATGAAGAAGATCAATTTGAGTTTACATCTGGGATTAGGCTTGGGAAAGCAATCTCACATGGGGGAGATAGTGACTGGAGAGGCAATTCACGAGATTATGACACATTTGATGTAAAAGAGGATATAGTTTCAATTTTAAGATCACAAGGCATAGAAGATAGTAACTACAAAATTACTCAAGATGCTCCACAATACTTTCATCCAGGTAAGTCTGGTGTAATAAGACAGGGCCCACTAAATATTTTAGGTCATTTTGGTGAAATTCACCCAACCATCTTGCAAAACCTTGACATAGACTGCCCAATATTCGCTTTCGAGGTATTTATGGATAAAATATCATCAAAGACTAGAGCCAAATTAAAAGTGAGACAGGGATTTTCAGTAAGTAATTTTATGCCAGTTTCACGTGATTTCGCCTTTGTGGTAAACATCGATAAAAAAGCTGAAGAAATTCTTCATGTAATAAAAAGAATTAAAAACACCATGATTGAAGATATTAAGGTTTTCGATATTTATTCTGGGAAAAATATACCAAAAAATAAGAAATCAATTGGGATTAATGTTATAATACAATCATATGAAAAAACATTGACGGATCAAGAAATTGAAGAAATATCAACAATGATTATATCTGAAGTAGAGAACAAATTCGAAGCTGAAATTAGATCATAAATATGGACTCCTCTAAAAATTCCAATGAAATGCATAATCTATCCAAGATCAGAAATTTTTCCATAATTGCTCATATTGATCACGGCAAATCAACGCTTGCTGATAGGTTGATTCAAATCACAGGGGGTCTTGAGCAAAGAGAAATGAAGGATCAAGTTCTTGACTCAATGGAGCTTGAGAGAGAGCGCGGAATAACAATTAAAGCACAGTCGGTAAGCTTAAAATACAACAGTAACGAGAATGAAGAATTTACACTAAATATCATTGATACACCCGGACATGTAGATTTTGCATATGAAGTTAATAGATCTCTTGCGGCTTGTGAAGGTTCCATATTAGTAGTTGATGCCAGTCAAGGGGTCGAAGCACAGACCCTTGCAAATGTATATCAGTCTATTGCCAATAATCATGAAATTTTAGTTGTTTTAAATAAGGTTGACTTACCAGCTGCGGATCCTGAACGAGTAAAAGCTCAAATTGAGGATGTTATTGGATTAGATACAAGTGATGCAATTGAAATTTCAGCGAAAACAGGTTACGGAATCAGTGATCTGCTTGAAAAAATCACCGTGAAGCTTCCGCCACCATCTGGAGATATAAAACGTACAACCAAAGCACTACTCGTTGACTCTTGGTATGATACATATTTGGGTGTTGTTGTTTTAGTTAGAGTTTACGATGGATCTATCAAAAAAGGACAAAAAATTAAACTTCTATCCAACTCTGCGACATATCAAATAGAAAGAATTGGGGTCTTTCAGCCAAAACAAAAAATGCAAGAAGTGCTTGGTCCTGGTGAAATAGGTTTCTTTACTGCATCCATAAAACAAGTTTCAGATATGAGGGTTGGAGATACTATTACGGACGCAAAGGCTCTCGATGTTGATCCACTTGATGGTTTCAAGCCTTCGCAACCAGTTGTTTTTTGTGGTCTGTATCCCCAAGATACGTCAGATTTTGATGGCTTGAGAGACTCGATTGAGAAGTTAAGTCTCAATGACGCAAGCTTTCAATATGAAAAAGAAACCTCAGCTGCTCTGGGGTTGGGCTATCGTTGTGGTTTTTTAGGACTATTACACCTCGAGATTATCTGTGAAAGGATTGATAGAGAATATAATATTGATTTGGTTACAACTGCGCCGAGCGTTATTTATAAAGTACACACCACCGATGGTAGAGTAATCGATTTACATAATCCAGTTGATTTGCCCCCTCAAGAGAGAATATCAAAAATAGAAGAGCCATGGATTGATGCATCTATCATTGTGCCTGAGGAATATCTTGGAGCAATATTGAATCTTTGTGAGGAACGTAGAGGAGTGCAGAAAGAGTTAAATTTCTCAGGTAACCGTGCTGTTATCACTTACCAAATTCCATTAAATGAGGTTGTGTTTGATTTTTACGACAAATTAAAATCAATTTCAAAAGGATACGCTAGCTTTGACTACTCAATAGCAAATTATGATGCATCTGATCTTGTAAAAATGCAAATTTTGGTCAATGAGGAGTCCGTTGATGCATTGGCAATGATCGTTCATAGAAGCGTTGCAGAAAATCGGGGAAGAGTCATAATAGAAAAATTAAAAGATTTAATTCCACGACATCTGTTCAAAATACCTCTGCAAGCAGCCATTGGCGGTAAGGTTATTGCTAGAGAGACAATATCTGCTGTTAGAAAGGATGTTACTGCAAAATGCTATGGTGGCGATGTGACACGTAAAAGAAAGCTACTTGAAAAGCAGAAGAAAGGTAAAAAGAAGATGAGAAAATATGGAAAAGTAGAGATCCCCCAAGAAGCCTTTATTGCAGCGCTCAAAGCTGATTATTAATCTGAGATTTGCGATGATGAAAAGTTTTTCAGTTAGGCTAATTTTGCTTATCCTTATCTACTTTGCCAACACAGACTTGGTTTTATCAAAAGAATTTGCAAGTGAGATATTCCATAAAATAAGAACTGAAACTAATTCTGAAGCGAAGAGTATCGGCTCTTACTCAAAAGGTTGCCTATCAGGTGCTGAATACCTCCCAAACCACAGTCTTCACTATGAGGCCCTAAGACCATCAAGAAATAGATTTTGGGGTCATCCAAATCTAATAAGATATATAAAGAATACATCAAAAGAGGTTTTTGAAATTCACGGAAATGGGCTTATTTTAGGAGATTTATCAATGCCAAGAGGTGGACCCATGCCATATGGGCACAAAAGTCATCAGACTGGCCTCGATGTTGATATTTATTTTGAAAAAAAACCGGATTTGGCAATGAACAGGTATGAACTTGAGACTTTCAAACCAAGGTCTGTTTTATCTCCAAATCAAAGAGAAATAAACGAGCAATTATGGTCAGATTACCATTATGATTTACTAAAAATTGCATCAAAGGATGATATCGTGACAAGGATTTTTGTTAATCCATTGATTAAGAAAAAACTTTGTATCAGGGCAGAAGAGAATGATGATATGGATTGGTTAAAAAAGATACGACCTTGGGCGGGTCACTATAAACATTTCCATGTTCGATTGAGTTGCCCTGTGGACTCCGAACTATGTATCAATCAAGCTGAAGTAAATGACTCCAGTGGATGTGGGAGTGAATTAGATTTTTGGATGAGGAAAGATAAGCTTTTTGAGTCAAACTCAACAAAAATACGTAAATGGATGTTGTTGTCTGATTTACCAAAATCATGTAAAAAAATATCAATGGAATAATTTATTCATGGAGAGGTGGCCGAGTGGTTTAAGGCGCACGCCTGGAACGCGTGTATAGTAGCAATACTATCGAGGGTTCGAATCCCTCTCTCTCCGCCATTTGA
>MDTD01025418.1_pt1 | contig 28987 bp, 22 predicted proteins | sample 811221 | NCBI WGS metagenome assembly MDTD01 (sample SAMN05326646, study PRJNA326480) | marine metagenome | isolation source: seawater | place: Pacific Ocean: South West | collected 2011 | reverse complement strand
GAAAAAAGTAAACAAAAAAATCTAGGCCTGTTCCCTAATTTAAGTCTTCCACTCCTAAATGGCGATGATTTCAGTGATCTCCAAAGGTTCACTTTGGAGCTTCTTCAATCATTAGCCCCATTTAGTTCGCTACAAACTTAAATTATGAAAATGGCCATCCTGTTATGAAAATGGCTCAACATCTATTTAAATCAGTTTTAGGTATGATTACGAATATTCAATTTATGCTTTTACTTTTTCCCATTCCGGATAGCAATCGGGATGAAAAAAGTAAACAAAAGCCTCCTGCCTCTCAAAAGCCTGTGCTTCGGCGGGTAGGAAATCTAGTCCTGTTTCCTAATATAAGTAGTTTTAGGTATCATTACAGACATTCAGACTTTATAATATAAAAAAAAGCCGCAAAATGCGGCTTTTTTTATTCCTTTGGTCGCTTTATGCTACAACCAATGGCTTTTGTCGTTTGAGGATTTATCTTTTTCCCTTCTGCTAAATTGTTTAAAGCATCTTTTAAATAAGTTGCTTTTACAGCTTCTGCTTCTTTAAAGTTATCGTCGATAGCGCCTTCATAAACTAATTTCATTTCCGCGTCAAAAAGAAATACATGGGGCGTTGTTTTAGCACCAAAGGCGTTAGCCAATTGAGAGTTTTGGTCAATTAAGTAGGGTATTTCCGAATAGCCATTTTCTTCAGCGTGATCCATCATTGCTTCAGGAGAATCTTCATCTTCTCTTTTTAATGTATTAGAGTTTACTAAAGCAAATCCGATATTAAGCCCTTCAGCCATTTCAGCAATCTCGGGATAGCGATCTTCCCAAGCTACTACAAAAGGGCAAGTATTGCAAGAAAAGATAATCAATGTTCCTTTTTCTTTTGCCAAAGATTCCAAACTATATGCATCTCCTTCCGGGGTGTTCATCATATAATCTTGCATAGGAGCAGTTTTTCCAATTTTGAGCGTTTCGTATTTTTCTCCACCAAAAGTGAAAGAAAAAGTTACAAAAGCCGCAAGGGCTAAGACAGCCAGTATACTTACTTTTTTCATCGTTTTAAATTTTAGATTAGTTTACTAAGTTAAGAAAACAATGAATCGTAAATTCAGTTCATTAATTAGCTAAAATAATAAACTCTGTTCTTCTGTTCGCTTGTCTGCCTTCTTCTGTTTCATTATCAGCTACCGGCTGCGTTTCTCCATACCCTTTAGCTTCTAAACGCTCTGAACCAATTCCTGCTTTTACTAAGTAATTGCGAACCGATTTTGCCCGCTCATGCGACAATTTCATATTTGCCTCGTCAGATCCCACATTATCAGTGTGGCCTCCTATCTCAATTACCATTCTAGGGTTAGCATTTATCAAGGAGACTGCTTTCGCTAACTCAATGTAACTTTCTTGCGTTAAAGTAGCTTTTCCGGTTTCAAAAAAGATGTTATTCAATACAACTCTAGCGCCCTTTTCTATTGGCTTTAAAGCAATATTTTTCTCAATTTCTTGATACTTGGAGGTGGTTGGAACTTCAAACTTATTGGAATAAAAGAAATAACCTTCTTTATTTGCAGAAACACTATAATTTCTGCCGGAAGGCAAAACCACTAAATACTCACCGCTTTGAGAGTTACTCTTAGCAGTGGCGATTAATTCGGCTGTGTTTAAATCTTCTACCAACACCCAAGCTTCCATATTTTGATTGCTTTTGGCATCTTTTACCACACCACGTACAACTACCGAAGGCTTAGGTCTGAGTTTTTCCGGAATTTCAATTGAAAACAAATCCAAACCACCTAATCCACTGCGATTAGAAGCAAAATATGCACCCTCTCCACTTGCTGAGATTGAGAAATAGGTATCTTGCCCGGAGGAATTTAATGGAGCTCCTAAATTTACCGGCTCTGACCATTTGCCATTTTCAAAAACACTCATAAAAATATCGTAATCTCCAAAACCGGGATGACCCTCAGAGGAAAAGTACAATGTTTTTCCGTCCGGAGCAATATATGGACTTTTCTCTCCAAAAGGAGTATTTAATTCACTGAGATTGGCGGGCACACTCCATTGTCCAAATTTATTTTTTCGGCTAATATACAAATCCATACTTCCACAATAAGAACCCTCTCGATCAGATACAAAAATGAGCATATTCCCATCGGAGGATAAACTTGGTTGAGAATCCCATGATTTGCTATTTACTACATCACCCATATTTTCAGGACTTGTCCAATTTGTACCCTCTAAGCTTGCCATCCACAAATCACAACTGCCCATACCTCCCTTTTCTCCGCATTTCACATAAATCATTTGTTGTCCATCGGCAGAAAAAGTAGATGTTCCATCATTGTTGTAGGTATTTATGGGTTCCGGCAATAAAATCGCCTGGCTCCATCCATTGCTTGTTTTTTCAATATAATATAAATCTTCTCCCCAATCGTTTTCTTCCTCTTCATCCTTGTTATCAAGTCCACCTTTTCGAGAAGATGTAAAATACAAACGATCGCCTGTGGGGTTAATCTGGGGCATCATATCATCTGAAATGGTATTCACATCTTTACTTAAGTTTTGTGGGCTCTTCATTTCGCTTGCTTTTAAACGTAAGTCAGAAGCTTTTTTGGCATATTCCATTTTGTAAGCCGCTTGATGATGAAAATGAATGCGGTCGGCAGTTTTACTATACTTTGATAAAAACAATTCATAATCGCTTGCCGCAGATTCAAATTGCTCTAAAGTTGATTTTGCATTTGCTCTTAAATAAATGTACCATGGCCAATAATCGGGAGAAGCTTCTTGTAAAAGAGTGTATACTTCTACCACTTTATCATATTCTTTAGTATCATAATAAGCGTAACCCAAATAACAAAGTGCATCTGCATGTTGAGCATCTTTTTCTAAGGCTTTTTCCAGCTGATCTATTGCTTCTTGATAAAACTTTCCGTTGTAGGCTTCTTTCCCTTTTTCAAAGTAAAAGTTAGCCATTTGAGTTTGGGCAGTTAATTGAATGCAAACAAATAACAGCCCAAGTAGACTTATATTGAATTTCATTTCCTTAGTTTTAAAATAAAAAAGAGGCGACCGGCTAGTAAACCGTAATCGCCTCGATGAAAAAAGCAAACCTTAGCGTGTTTTTAATTTTGAGACATTTTTCTTTTCATAAGCCCAAACAAAATTGCCGTCTTCACTCAACTCTTGTTTGGAGTCTTTTTTAGCATTATATGATAGGTATGAACAATCATCCAGATTAAATGCAGCAAAATCATTCTTGGCGGTTACCATTAAAAGTATATTGTCTACTACTTTCATTGCTTTTGCTTTTTTATACTTATTGCTATTCACTAGGCTACCATCACTCATTTTATGAGTAGCAACTCCTTTCTCACCAACCATTACAATAAGATCTTTGTACTGTAAAATTTCAGTGGCATTTCCAACACCATCGCTCTTTATGTTTACTTCATAATTTACTCCCCCATCTTTGTAGTTTATTGAGTAAAGTGCCTTCCCTGAGCAGATATAAAGATCACTTCCTACCGCAAAACCGTTGGTAATTCCCTTTTTAAACTTTTCAGAATCCCATGCAAATGAGCCGTCTTTGGTGTTAAATGCTTGCAATCCGTTTGGTTTTACATTTTGAAAATCAACAATCCACTGTTCAGTAGTTCCCTCTGGAGTAGTTTGCCTTATGTATGCTTGAGTTTCCACAACTCCTCCAATCTGTGCAATTACCTTATCGTCAATAACAAATAAATTAGGGATTGCTTTCGCTTTTTTAATTTCAGGAGAAGTCCACAATAACTTACCGGTATTGTAATCGTACTTTTTAATAAACTGCTTACTTTTTTTATCAAACTGAAGCACATAAACATCATTTCCAACTCTTACAGGCTTGGCAACAGCACCATAAACTCCAAATGCTTTTGCCCCTGCAGGCGCTCCGATCACTTTAGGGGTTTGCTCATAGGCAGCCGACCACAGAGCTGCTCCTGTATTAAAGTCAAATACTTGTATTCCGTTTAGCATTAACAAGAGTTTATCTCCTTCTAACTTTAAATCATAAAGTGGCTCTTTGGTAATTACCTTTTTCTCCGGTTTTCCAACATAAGCCGACTGCCACTTTATGTCTCCATTACTCAGGTCGATTCTTGCAATCTGATTTTTGTATCCTTTAAAAAATCCGACTAATCCTGAAGGAGTCATATTAAAGGCAACAACATCACCATCAGCAAAAATGTATTTTGCAACAGATCCTTTAAAGGCAGAGGTTTCCCAAACTTCTTCTCCGGTTCTGGCTTTCACCATTGTAATCGATTCAGAAAGTGACAATAAGAAGGCATCTACCTCCGGCAAATAAATAATATTTTCACTTCCTAAACCTTGATATCGAGTGCTTTCCCACAGCACTTCTCCATTATTCAAATCAATAACTGCTAATTGATCTTTGCCCGTTTTATAATCAAATACAAATAGTGCATCTGATTCCCAAAATGCCTGAAAATGATCTGCTTTTCGCAAACGTGGAACCAACTCCTTGAACTTAGACGTCCAAACGACAGTACCATCGGTAGTTTTATAAACCGTAATTTCTTTATCGTCGGCTATGTAGCTTACTTCATTAGGTCCTTCTAATCCCGTTCCAACCCTTTCCGACTTATGTTCGTACTTTTTTTCCCATGCAATGGGCATATCGTCTTGAGCAAATGCCGCCGTGCTAATTGCAAAAGCAGCTGCCAAAATACTTACTTTACTTTTCATAATTAATTGGTTTTGATGATTGTTTTAGTATTAAAATTTAAATTCATAGCGAAACTTATAGCGTTTATTTTTTGGCATCTTAAATGGGAACTTGAGTAATTTGATGTAGTCTTTCATATAATTCTGTAGCTTAATAGCAGCATTGCTTTCCACTACATTTACAGAAACCACCTCGCCTTTATGTCTTAAGGTAATATCCAGCACATAAGTACCGCTCATTTTAGTTTCACCGGTATTTCTCTCCAATCGGTGTTCAATATTTTCTCTTAACTCCCCGGATTCTATCCATCGATCCAGAGTAAGGTAAGCAGCCTCTATCACCTCCTCTTGAGTACTGTAATACTCTTTTTGAGCTTTTAATTGAAAACTTCCGCTTAGTAAAAAAGTTAAACTGATTAGTTGAATTATCTTTTTCATAATAAATTGATTTATTTCTTTATTTTCCACTTAATTAGTGAATTTCCATAAGCGATTAAAACATGCCTTTGATCCGGCAAAAACACAAAGCTTGTGTTAGTTCCGCTGTATATTTTCTTCTTCATGTTTTTCCAGATTTTCATCTTGGTATCATAGCTATCGAGCATACTACCACTATTTACATCGTAAATATTTACTGCCGGCCACTCATCAACCGTAGCTATACCAAAAACCTTATTATTCCAACCGTAATTATAGTCCGGCTGCTTATTGGTTCTACTTAAGTAAGACTCTCTTAATGGTTCGTAATTATTTGCATCAATTACATTTACATAAGAATTTGGGGCAGCGTTAAAGCAGGTCAACTTATTGCCATCAGCAGAGTAGAACATCAAGTTTATATTGTCATAAACTTCATTAACAAGCTGCTTTTTATCAAAACTTTCAGCATCGAAAATGGCAATCATGTGGCGAAACTTTGCCGCCTTCTTTAGTACTTTTTTGTTGTTGCGCAATGAGGGAACATTTTTCAACTCCTTCTTTTCCGGTTTCACAGCTACGGCAATTTCACTCCCATTAGGGTGAATAGCTAAAGCATTACATGCAGCATCAAGCTTTGCCTTTTCAATCACCTTTAGCTCCGGTAAACTGTAAATTTTTAACTCTTCATCTTCTAAAACATACAGCTTAGATTCATCTGTAGAAATTTTTGCATCACTAATTTTTTTGAAACGAATAATTTCTTTTTCCTGATTTAAGTCTACCACAGCATAGTCTACCTTCTTGGCTTTTTTAATGCTGGTTTCCAGTTTTCTTTCTTGTATCAGAAGGTAATTTCCCAACTTAGAGTAATAGACATTGTATCCCTCAAACTCAGCTTTTACCTCAATTTCCTTAACAATAGATCTTGAAGCAATATCATAAATCATCAAAGGGTTGTTGTTTACCTTCCCACAAACCAAAGCAAGCTGATTAGCGTCAGGAGAAAGATCCATTCCGGTAATGTTAATGGCTTTTTCCTTGACCGTCCACTTCTCAAAGTCTTCGTTGATGCTCTGTGCTCGCACAAAAGCCAAGGATGAAAAAGTCAATAGACAAAATATTATCTTTTTCATTATTGAATAAGTTTATTGGTTAAGGCGTATTTGATCATTCCGGCAAGGTTATGCACACCCAATTTGTTTCGAATATTTGTTCGGTGTGTGTCTACTGTTCGGTGACTGATGGAAAGCTGTTTGCCAATTTGGGTATTGGAAAAGCCATCTGCAATTAACTTTAACACTTCCACTTCTCGTGGAGTTAGATTTTCAGCTGTTGTCGTTTGTTTGTTCATAGTACTTCTTCGTTTTCATAAGAAATACTCGAGTACTATTAAATACAGGAGCATTTCCTTCATTGAAAAATTTTCTACGAAGTACGCCCATGGCTCTAAGTGAATAAATAGAGGAAAAAACGTAATCAGTATCCGTGAAATACCCTAGAGGTGATAATAGGATGCAAAATGTTACTCCACCAATCCATTTTTTATAGCAAATTTGATGAGTGCAGCCACATTGTGAGCATCCAGCTTTTTCATCAAATTGGTTCGGTGGGTATCTACAGTTCGGTGAGATATGAATAACTGTTCCGCAACTTCCTTATTGGAAAAACCTTCTGCAATTAGTTTTAAAACATCTAACTCTCTTCCTGTGAGTTTAGCTAAAAGCAATGTATTGTTATCAATGTTAAAGTTAGCTTTGTTTTTCCCTTCAGTATTGAGAAGACTTTCAGTTACCTCAGCACTAAAATACTTTTTGCCTTTTGCTATACTGCATAAAGCATTGTAAAATTCTTCGCGGTCAGCATTTTTTAATACATAACCGTCGGCTCCAATTTCCATCACTTTGCGAACTAAGGAAGGCTCATTGTGCATAGTAAGTATGAGTACTGACACTTGAGGGCATTCAGTTTTAATCCTTCGACAAGCCTCTAATCCATTCATAATAGGCATATCGATGTCCATTAACACTAAGTTGGGAGAAAGCATTTCTGTTAAGGAAACAGCCTCTTTTCCGTTAGAGGCTTTACCAACAATTTCGTATTCTTTTAGCTCTTTAACAATGGAAGAAAGTCCGTCGATTACTAATTGGTGATCGTCAACTATGAGTATTTTGGTTTTCACAGAAATGCTTGAAAGAAATTATTCACCAAAAGTATCACTTTTGAATAAAATTAGAATGAACTTACACCTTTTTGCTCCTTAAGTTTTTAGTTAACTTCGCCCAAGATTTTTTAAAACCATCGATGAGCAACGCTTCTCTACTTTTTTTAAGCACTCAATTGCCTTATCCGCCAAAGAGTGGAGGCACCATGAAATCATGGAAGTATGTGGAAGACTTATCGAAGCGCTACCAATTAGGTTTAGCTTGCCTATTGAAAGATGAAGACGAATTCTACCTTGCCGAGTTTGAAAAAAAAATCAAATTAACCCAATTTATACACCAAAAGTTAGAAGTTAATCGTAACCCAATCAATCTGATTAAAAGCTATTTTGGGTTTCCTTGCCTAAATGTTTTTCGCAATTTCTCAAAGAGTTTTCAAGAAAAGGTTAAGCAGATAGCCAATGAATACGACTTAATCGTTGTAGATCACTATGAGATGTTTCAATACATTCCTAAAAATTACAAAGGAAAAGTGGTGATGCATACGCATAATGCAGAGTTTATGCTTTGGCAAAGAATGGGAGAGCTTACCAAGAACCCTCTAGTAAAGTGGCTGCTGAAAGCTGAAGCAAAGCGAGTGAAAAAATATGAAAAGGCTATTTTTAAAGCTTCTAACTTAATTTACTCTACTCCTTCTGACATTGAGCTTTATAAAACTCATGCATTTAAAACTGACAAACATCGCAGTACCTATCACTTAGGAAACGACCAATTGTTGGAACTTCCGCCACTTAAATTCAGCGATACTGAATTGGCTTTAAGTTTTATGGGCACACTAAGCTGGGAGCCAAATATTGATGCTCTGCTGTGGTTTATTCAAGAAGTTTGGCCCCAAATTATTAAAAAACAAACTGACTGCCGCTTTTACATCATGGGGAAGAAAGGAGATGAACGTATTTACGAAGCAGCAAAAAAGTTTCCCAATATAATTTTTACAGGCTTTGTGAAAGACTTAGAAAGTTATTTAAAGAAAAGTCGCGTATACATTGCTCCCTTGCGCTTTGGCAGTGGAATGAAGGTAAAAGTTTTGGAAGGGCTTTATCGCGGTGTACCCATGGTTTCAACCTCAGTTGGAGCAGAAGGCTTGGCATTAAAAAATGAACAGCATATTTTAATTGCAAATGATTCAACTCAATTTGCTGCCGCTTGCCTAAGATTAATTGAAGAACAAACTCTTTGGAAACAACTCAGCGAAAACAGTCGAAAAATAGCAGCTGAAAAATACAGATGGGAACCACTTTTTGAGCAAATGGACAAGGAATTGCAGCTTTTGCTTTAATTATAATGCTACTTTATCGGCAACCTAACAGTTGCTAAAGTTCCGCTATTTGGACTTGGAGATAAATTCACTTCTCCTTTAAAAGAATTAAGCCGGCTTCTTATGTTCAACAAGCCATGTCCATCAGTATTTTGAGGTACATTAATCCCCTTTCCATTATCCTCTACAACCATTATTAATGCTCCTTTATTTTTGAACAGTTGCAGCTGTACTTCAGTAGCTTCTGAGTGCTTTATAATGTTATTAACTAACTCTTGAGCAATTCGATACAAACTAATTTCAATTTTTTCAGGCAAACGTTCATTCAGCCCAAAATGCTCAAACTGATAGTTGATTCCTCCGGCCTTTAAGCTCTTTGACAGCATATCTTCCAAAGCATCAATTAAACCTACTTCCATAAGTGCGCGCGGCATCATTTGGTGCGATAAGCCTCTGACGTCTTCGGCAGTTTCACTGATAATTTTAGCCAACTCATCTGCTTCTCTAGCTAATTCTTGATCTTTGCTTTTTAAAGCCCTTGATAGCTTTTGCGTTCCCATTTTCAACCCACTAAGTTGTTGACCAATGCCATCGTGTAAATCTTTGGCAATGCGCTTGCGTTCTTCTTCTTGTGCCTCAATAACAGCTTCTAAAAGTGTCTCCTGTTGCTCAATTTTAAGCTGTTGTAATTCCTGCTGCTTTTTGTTTTTATATCGTTGATAAGCAAAAGCAAAGATCCCGAGAACCAAACCAACTACTGCTAACAGAACAAAAATCATTCTTTGTCTAATTGCCAACTCATGTTCCTTTTCTGCCAATACAACATTCTGATTAGCAATCATTCGCTCTTTCTTTTCATTTTCATATTTTGCCTCTAAATTGGTGATTTGTGCTTTCTTCTTTTCACTGTAAAGACTGTCTTCAATTTCATCATAGGCAATGTAATAATGCAAAGCAGAATCGTATTGATTAAAATCTCTATACAGTTCATAAAGTCCATGAAAAGCCTCAGATATATACTTTAAATGGTTTTCAGCTTGCGAAATTCTTAGCCCTCTTTGAAGAAACTCCTTCGACTTTTCAAAATCACCCATCGCGCGGTAAATCTTCCCAATGTTCATAATTGTTAAGCCCTGAGAAAACTTCTCATCATGTTGCTCTTTAATTTGTAGCGCTTTTGTACTTGCTTTTAAAGCTTCTTCAAGCTTCATTTGCTTGCGATAAGTATTTCCTATATTGGAAAGAATCACCCCAATATCCATTGAATCTTTTCGCGCTTCTGCATAAGTTAATGCAATTCCATTGTAATAGTGCGCTGAATCGTAAACCTCTAGACCATCGTAGGCAATTCCAATTCTGGTGTAAGTCAAACCCGCCAAGGAGGAATCCTTAATTTGCGCAAAAAGTGGCAAGGCCTTTTTTTGCCAACTAATCGCTTTATTAAATTCTCTTAGTCGATCATAGCAATAACCAATCTGAGAAGTGTAAACTCCAATTAAAAGCGTATCTCTTTCTTTTTCTGCTATTTTTAAAGATTTTAAAAAGTAATCAATCGCTTTCTCATACTCTCCTTTTTCTATTAAAAACCAGGTAATGTTTTTGTAAATGTGTGGTGCCCATCCTTCGTTTTTGGTTCCTTCAACTTTATTTAGTACCAATAAATAATGATGCAAACTACTGTCTTGCTCATTCATCTCAGCATAGGCTGCAGCTAAATAAAAATGAGCTTTTACATTTAAATCAGTCAAATTTTGATCATCCAATGTTTGATGGTAAGCATATTGAGCAATTGGCAAAGCTCCACTTCCTTTGCTATGAATTACACAATCGCGCGCAAACATGATTAAACTGTCGTATTTGGCGCTGTCGTTAACGTTTTCCCAGCGTTTCAATAAACTATCTAACTGACTAGCTTTTATTGAAAAAGTAAAACAAAGAAGTAAGGCTGCGAAGTAGACTTTTTTCATCTGCCGAAAATAAAATAATATTTGAATTGTTTGAAGAAAAAAATTGCTCTGCAACCAAAATACAGCAAAGTGCGTAGAAATTACATCAATTCATCTTGTAAAACAATTCATTCTATATATTTGCCGACTTTAGTCAACTTTTTACTGTGAAATACAACATTATTCTATCCTTAGCTTTTATTACTTTAGTAACAGCTCTACCTAAAAAAATCTTCGGCAACAATTTAAACGGCAATCCTTCTTATAAAGCCGACAGTTTACTGGAAGCAGGGAATTATGAAGCTGCTTATGATGAATGGGAAAAGGTAGTTAATTCTCTTGCAAATGGAGATTCACTAATCCTGATAGCAAAGAGTAAAATGTATTATTCTTTGGGAGCAAATCAATCCACAAATCAAAACTATTCAGCTGCCATAGAAGCCTACTCAACTGCAGCAACAATTGCCAAGCAGTTAAATCTAAAGAAGTACTCTTCATATCTAAAGAAGCTTTACACCGGCTACTACCACGCTGCTGCCTATTCCGGTAATTGGCAAAAAGCGTTAAGTATTTCTGAAGAAGGTTATTCTTTATTCTACAAATACTTAGAAGGAAAATTAAAAGCTGATTACATCTATGATTTGGGCTTTTTATACGATAAAAACGGGAACTATTTTGATGCGATTGAGAAATATGAAGCTTCCATCTCCGTACTTCAATCGATAGATGATGCTCCTTTATTTGACATAGGCTTAGCTTACAATAATCTAAGTACTAACTATAAACAAATGGGCTTTTTTACTGCTCGTTTAAATTGTCTACTTAATGCAAAGAAATATTGGGAAAAAGATGCAAAAAACATTGATTACACCTACTTCACAACACTTTATGGAAACCTATTAAAGGTCTATTTAGAATATGGAGATCTGTTCTTAGCGAAAAAAATGCTCCATCAAGTAGACTCTATTCTTTCTAAAAAAGAGCACCCTATAAGCCAAACGATTAATCAACATAGATTACATATTGACTTTCTCACAGCAGACTTTCAAACAGAGGCTGCAGTATCCCGATTAGATCGCCTGATCCAACTTTTTAAAAGTGCAGATAAGACTACTCAGCAAACCTATATTTCACATTTACTTTCCGGTTTTCATAGCATTATTGACTATTTATCAGACAATAATCAAGCTGAAAGAGCTGAAAAATACTTGCAACTAGGTTTGAATTTGGCGAAAGAATATGACAATTTGTATTATCAAATGATCTTAAATTCTGAGTATTCTAAAATTGCTGATTTAAGAAATAATTCCCTTCATGAAATTATTCACTACCTGGATGAAGCTATAAATATCAATAAAGTAGCAAATATTGGTCAAGAGAACTTGATGACGCTTAGTCTTAGAAAAGCATATCATTATCAACAGTTTGGAAAAGCTGATAGTTCAAAAAAATACATTCAACTTGCGTTTAGCTACTTGGACAGCTTTAGTGAAAGTTCGCTTATTAAATTAAATGAGTCAAACTTTATTAAGCAACACAGTATTTATATTATTCGCGCTCTAGTGAATGCGGCAGATTATTATCATTCATTTTATGAAATCGACCAAAATAAAGAAGACATAGAACTAAGCTTACATCTTTATAAATTAGCTGCTAAAGCATTTGATTATTATTACCAAAACGGCAATTACAATCCTTCATTAAACGACTTAAATATTAAAATTCAGGAAGGAATTTATACTGCAATTCATTTACTTAATCATAAACTGGACGCAAATCTGCTTGATTTAATTGAAAAAAACAACAGTCAGACTTTAAGAAAAGAGTTTGAAGCAAAACAAGAGCGATTTACTGCAATACCGGCAGACTTACTAAACAAGAGAAATTTGCAATTCTCAAAACTACAAGCGCTCAAAGAAAAAGTAAAAGAATTTCCCGATTCGTCAAGTTTAGTGAAGATGAAAGAAGAAACAGAATTAGAAATCAATAAAATAAACTCAGAGATTGAGCAAGTCGACGCCCGTTACGATAAATTTTATTCTAATGAAATAAGCATTTCATCCATTCAAAATCAATTAACAAATAAGGAGTTAATTGTTAAATATATACAAGGTAAAGAAAGGTACTTTGCTATTTTGATCAATAAAAACAGTATTGAATTAATAGCCATTGGAAATCGCAAGAAAATTGACTCAGCCATCACTGATTATCATGCTAAAATTCAAAGAATTAATAGCGATATTGTTGCTGCTTCTCAAAGTTGCTACAAATTGATTGTAAGTCCGTTTAAAGAAAGCTTAGCTTCTAGTGACCACCTCATTATTATTCCCGATGGCAAACTGAACTACTTATCTTTTGAATCACTTGTTTCTGATGAAAACAATGATTATTTAATCCAACATCATGAAGTGAGCTATAGCCCGTCTTTATCGTTATGGTACTTAACAAACAGGTCAAAGCGCAGTGTAAACGAAAACAAAAAATTAATTGCTGCATTTGCTCCGGTATACTCCGATAGCTACTATAGCCAGAGTAGAAAAGCAAACAGCAACCGTTTAGAAAACATTGCGGGAGCAACAAAGGAAGCAAAAGCCATAGTAGACAGTTATGGAGGAGATTTGTATTTAAGCAATAATGCAAGCAAACAAGATTTTGTAAATCAAGCTCATAATTACAACATTTTCCACCTGGCGATGCACACCATTTATGATGACGAAGAGTCGGAAAACTCAAAACTCGTTTTTCAGAATGAAGAAACAATGAGCTTTAATGAACTTTACAACTTAGACTTTCCGGCAGAATTAGTCGTATTAAGCGCATGTAACACCGGAATTGGGGAGCTCAAAGCAGGAGAGGGAATGCAAAGTCTCTCACAAGCTTTAGTTTATAGCGGAGTGAACTCTTCAGTTTACAGTTTGTGGCCGGTTCCGGATCGTGAAACAGCTCAAATAATGCAACTCTTTTATGAGAACTTAAAAAATGGGGCTACAAAAAGTGCTGCTTTGGCGAAGGCAAAAAGAGATTTTTTAGAAACCAATCCGCTACATCAGCACCCTTATTTTTGGGCGGGTTTTGTAGTTCAAGGAAATCAAAATGCAATTGTAGAAAGCTCAAATAGCTTAGTTTATTGGCTGATTTTTGGTTTTTCAATCATTCTATTTACTGTCTTATTCTGGAGAAAAATAAATTCACTTTAATTCCTCAAGCAATTTTTCAGCGCTTTTGCTCAATGCATGATCGGAAACTTGGATTTCTTTAAGTAAATGAACAGCTTCTTTTTCATTGGCTAATTTTAAATATGCTAGGGCAGCATACCACTTTGCAGGATATTCAAATTCACTCTTTTCCCATTGTTCATTTTGCTTATATAACTCAATTGCCTTGGCGTATTCTTCACTGCCCATTGTGCTGATCAACCAATAGAAACGAGCATATTCTTCATGTTCTTGACTGTAAAGCTCTTCAAATGCCAATGTAGCTTTGTCGTATTTTTCATTCTCATAAAGTTGGAAAGCTTCTTTTTGCAGCGCTGATATATTGCCATTTGAAGACCGCTCAATCGGAGCAATTACATTGGGGTAGGCTTGAAAATAAGCTGAATAAAGTTGGTCGTTTTGTTGATTAATAGTAAAAAGATTAAATACCCATGCCAAGACAAATAAAACTGCAATTGAAGCTGCTACTGCCCACCACTTTACTTTAAGAGGAGAACCTTTTTGATCAAGCAATTGAAGTCTTTGCTTTATTTTTTTCTTTTCATTTTCTTGAAGCACTTTTGAAAGCTCAAGCTGAAAGATAAAATCTTCTTTTGTCGCAGAATCATCTTGCAAACGCTTTTTAAGCTCCTCTACCTCATCTGCACTTAGCTTATTTAAAAAGTAGGCTTCTATTAACTGCTCTGTTGTCATTGTCATTAACTATTAATTGTCAATTTTCTCAAATGACTTAAACATCTAGATTTTTGACTTTTCACTGTATTTTTATTCTCTAAATTCATTTCGTTTTTTATTTCTTCTAAATCGAAACCTCTGTAGTAAAAAAGTTTGAGTAGCTGTCTGCATTTTTTTCCTAATTGCTCAAAAGCTTTATTAATCAATTTCATTCTTTCTACATTAATTTCTTCCTCAAAAAGCTGGTGAGTTGTTTCTTCTTGGTGTTCAATTGACCATTCTACATTCTTTTTCTGACTTTCTTGATTAAAACGATACAACTTATACTTCCCAACTGAAAACAAATAGGTTTTTAAGCTACTATTTAAGGTAGTGAGCTTGCTACTTCTAACGTTTTCGTACAAAACAATCATACAATCCTGAAAAACATCTAGCAAGGTTTCCTCATCTTGTGAATACTTCTTGCCAAAATTGATAAACTCATTTTTATACCTTAAGTAGATTTCATCTAGCACTTTTTGGTTTCCTTCTTTGAGCTGTTCCAAGTAATAATTGTCCTTGTCCATTAATAGAAAACTTTTGAAAAAGTAAACATATCACATTTTTTTTTGAATGTCCGTTTATTTACCTAAATTAGTTAGCGAACTATTAAACTACCTTGTTTATAATATTTCTATCTTTACTTTTTTCCATTCCCGATAGCAATCGGGAGAAAAAGTAAACAAAAAAATCTAGGCCTGTTTCCTAATTTTAATTTTCCACTCCTAAATGGCGATGATTTCAGTGATCTCCAAAGGTTCACTTTGGAGCTTCTTCAATCATTAGCCCCATTTAGTTCGTTTCAAACTTAAATTATGAAAATGGCCATCCTGCATTATAAGTGATTCAACATCTATTTAAATCAGTTTTAGGTATAATTTTGGATATTTAGTTTTCTATTTAATTAATCAGAAAAAATAATACCAATAATCAAAAAACATCATTATATTGATTTATATAGTTTTACAAATTGGGTAATTTAAAAACTGTATCTATTTTTACTTACATCTGTAAATAAAACTACCCATTTAATTAATCTCAAATTAAACTTAAAGGACTAACTTGGCTAATTAATAATTAAAGATGGTTATGGAAGAACTAAAATCAGATAGTAGTTTACTTAAAACACTGATTAAATATTTTTTACAAGGTCTATTTTATATTGTTCCAACAGCTGTTACCATTTATGTTATTTACTACTTGGTAGTAATGCTAGACAATTTAATTCCTTTGGAAATTCCCGGTTTAGGTATTTTGTTTATTCTTCTATCGGTTACTCTAATTGGCTTTTTGGGCAGTCACTTTTTCTTTACCTACTTTAAGCCTTTTGAAAGAGCCATTGAAAAAACACCTCTGATTAAAATTATTTATAGCTCTATGAAGGACTTAATGAATGCCTTTGTAGGAAAAAAACAACAATTTAAACGTCCGGTTTTGGTGAAAATGGACAGCCAATCAGATGCTGAACGCTTGGGCTTTATTACCAAAGACAATTTAAATGAATTGGGAATTGAAGGAAACAAAGTGGCTGTTTACTTGCCTTTTTCTTATGCCATTAGCGGTCAGGTTTATATTGTTCCCACAAAAAATGTAACTCCAATTAATGCTTCATCGGCAGATGTGATGAAACTAATTATCTCCGGAGGCGTTACATCTGTAGAACAACTCAATCAAACAATTAAAAATAATAACGATGAAAAAATGGAATAGAATCATTCTTTTTACCTTACTATTAAGTTTAGGATTTACAGCTCAGGCTCAAAAAGGTGTTGAAGTTACGGAAAGTACGGAAGAAATAAACGATGTGAATGGCAATGCTCTTCGCACGATTATTAATCGCGCCGACGAAAAAACCATAAGCAAAGAATGGAAAAAATTAATGAAAAGCTACAAGGCTTCAGTTAAAACCAAGGGCAATGAAGTTCATGCAACAGAAGTGATGGTTTCTTCAATTAGCGAATTTCCGATTCAAGTTTATGCTCAAATCAATGAAATTAGCGAAACAGAAATGGAGCTTTTAGTGATCTTTATGAATGGTGACCGAAGCATTTCTTCATCCTCTGACATTTCCGGTTATACAGCAGCTAAAAAAATTGTGGAAGATTTTGCCTTACAAATTTCGAATGAGGCAACATCTGCTTTTTTTGAGAATGAAGAGGATCAACTTAAAAACTTAGAAAAACAGCTCGATGATTTAAAAGATGAAAAAAAGAAAGCTGAAAAAGAAATTGAAGAGGCTAAAGAATTGATCAAAGAGCGAGAGTACGATTTAAAAGAAAACGAAAAAAAGAGAGAAGAAACCCTTAAAAGTATTGAAGCACAAAAACAAGCCGTAAAAAATGCAAAAAAAGAATTGGAACAATTTAAGTAGGTTAATCCTTGTAACATTATTATTTACAATTGCTTGTCAAACTCCTAAGAAGGAAATACCCCCTTCGATAAAGCAAGGTGTTTGGAGAATGCAAATGGATTTAGGTAAAGTAAAATTGCCCTTTAATTTTACCATTGATAAAAAAAAAAGTGACTGGGAAATGGTCATCATTAATGCTGAAGAACGAATTAATATTAACTCTATTCAGCAAAAAAATGATTCTCTTTTTATTGACTTACCGATTTACGAATCTGTTTTTGAATTAAAGATTGAAGATTCTACTAAATTGAGTGGATTATGGAGAAACTTATATAAAAGTGAAGATTATACCATTCCTGTTGAAGCTAACTTTGGTGATGCTTTTCGATTTTCTGCTGCAAAAGAAGATTTAATGAAAGACATAAGCGGAAAGTATGAAGCGACCTTAAAACCCAATACAGAAAATGCTCGAAAAGCCATTGCGCTCTTTAAACAGGATGGCAATAAACTCAGTGGAACTTTTGTAACAGAAACCGGTGATTATCGTCATTTGGATGGCAATTTTGTGAATGATTCTCTGTTTCTTTCAACCTTCGATGGCTTTAGCGCTTACGTTTTTATAGCCGAAAATCAAGATTCCATAATCAAAGGAAAATACTATTCCGGAAAACACTTTTCTGACAATTGGGAGGCCTTTAAAAATGAAGATTTTGAATTGGCAAATCCTGACTCTTTGACTTTTATTAAAGAAGGCTATGAAGGTTTGTCGTTTTCTTTTCCGAATGCGGATGGTGAAATGGTGTCCTTAGAGGATGATCGTTTTAAAAACAAAGTGGTGATCGTTCAAATTATGGGATCTTGGTGTCCCAATTGCCTAGATGAAACCAGATATTTAGCCGACTTGCACAACAAATACCAAAAAGACGGTTTAGAAGTAGTTGCTTTGGCATTTGAACGCACTAAATCAGAAGAGAAGGCATTTGAGAATGTGGGTGAATTAAAAGAACGCACAGGCGCTAATTATCCCTTTTTACTCGCTTCTTGGGAGCGAAAAGCAAATGCCGCGGAAAAACTACCGATGTTAAATCACATCATGTCGTTTCCCACGGCTATTTATTTAAATCGTAAAGGTGAAGTTGTTAAAATCCACACCGGTTTTTACGGTCCAGGTACTGGCGAAATGTATGAGAAATTCAGCCGAGAAACCGAAGCTTTTGTTAGTGCTTTGTTGGAAGAGTGAAAAAATACAAGAAGCGAAAAAAACAACCGAAGACGTTCATCCTGAGATACGTCTCAGGATCTGTAGCTACTCTATAAATTTCATTAAGAGTAATTCCCAAGCTTGTTACAGATGTTAAACCAAGTTCAACATGACACGACTCCAAAAGTAATTTACGTTAAACTTTTTAGTTATTAATCATTGGTAATTAGGAGTCAAATATATCTAACAGCGCAAGCGGTCTTTATTCTATACTTTTACTCTTTAACTAAAGCCTTCTTCAGATATAACAAACTATTTATTGTTTAAACATTAAGAATTTAAGGTAGATTAAGGACTTCATTAAGATTAATTAAAAAGAAAACTTAATGCTAAATTTTCTAAATTCCTTAATGAGCTTAATGTTTCAAAAAAATCAGTTAGAGCGTTTCAAATCGAAGCGTTCACAGTTATTTAAACATTTTAAACTTTTATCTTTAATCCTTCGTCATTAATCCACTTGTTTCTCATTCAACTGAATCCTTTCTTCTCTATTCGCAATTTCCCAAGCGGTTAAAAAGATTAATTTGGTTATACGTGCTGTTTTGTCAAAGTCAATTTTCTCAACCGTATCAGATGGTCGGTGATAATCCTCATGTACACCACTAAAATAAAATATTACCGGAACATTGTTTTTCGCAAAATTGTAATGATCTGATCGATAATAAAAACGATTTGGATCGTCCTCTGCATTGTAAGTGTAATCTAAACCTATATTCATATAAGTTTCATTCACTTTTTCACTTAAATTGTGTAAATCATCACTCAGCTTATCTGAACCGATTAAATAAACATAATTGCTGTCATTTTTATGAGCATCATCATAGCGGCCAATCATATCAACATTTAAGTTAGCCACCGTATTTTCCAATGGGAAAACAGGATTATTCACATAAAAACTAGAACCTAAAAGTCCTTTCTCCTCTCCGGAAACGGCCATAATTACAACACTTCGTTTCGGTCGAAAACCATCCTCTGCTGCTTGTTTAAAAGCTTGTGCCATCTCTAATAAAGCTGCAGTTCCGGTTCCATTGTCATCAGCACCATTGTATACCATAGAGTCTTTCATTCCCAAATGATCGTAATGAGCAGTTAAAATAATTACTTCTTCGGGCTTTTCAGCTCCTCTAATAAAAGCCATTACATTTTCACCACCCAATCTCTTACTGGGTTTATTAATGGTTAATTCAATGGTTTCACTAAAGCTATCTTTCTTTTGAACTCCCTTTTTCTTCAACTTTTTAAACTTCACCTTTCCTTCTTTCAAAAGAGTTTCAGCCATTTTTTCACTTATTCTAAAGGTATAAAACTGTTGCTCATTTGCCAACTCTCCATCAAACAATTCCGTTTTTGGTTTTTCATAGTAATGAGCATATTTTTCTAGGTGTTTTTCTAAATTCTCATCTAAATAAAAAACAGCCGCCGCTCCTTTTTCTTTGGCTAATTTAATTTTATCCTTAACTGTCCACTCCTTTTCCAGCTTAACTTCCTTTGGTTTTTCATTCCAAAGCAAAACTGCTTTTCCTTTTACATCTATTGATTCATAACTATTCAACGACTCCTCTTCTACTCCATAACCCACAAAAACCAATTCTAATTTTTTGTTCTGATTATTAACCACTGAAGGTTTCATAATAAAGTCTTCTTGAAGGTAAAAAGCATTTCCGTTTACCTTTACTTCCACTCCATTATTTTCTTGCTCAACTAAAGAAAACCACTGAATGTATTCATTTCCTCTATAGTCGGGAATTCTATACTTAATAAACTCATTGCGAATGTAATTTCTAGCTAACTGTTGACCTTTTTCTCCGGTTTCTCTACCCTCAAACTCATCAGAAGCTAAAATATTAATATGGTATTTTATCTCTTTTGCTTTAATTGTTTTAGCATATTTCCAAGCAGTTGAATCAAAGCTTTGCGCAAATGAGTTAATACTAAAACCTAAAATTGCTAATACAAAAATTGTTTTCTTTAAATCAAACATAATCTATTATTTATATTACTTTACAGCTATTTTATCTACTCTTCTTTGGTGTCTTCCTCCTTCAAATTCATTATTTAAAAAAGCATCAACACATTTAATAGCAGTTTCAACATTAATAAATCTTGCCGGCAATGCTAACACATTTGCATCATTATGCTGACGTGCCAAAGCAGCCAACTCTTCGTTCCAACAAAGTGCAGATCGAATGGCTTGATGCTTATTTACTGTCATATTAATTCCGTTACCGCTTCCACAAATTACAATTCCTAAATCATTCTCACCTTTTTCAACACTTACTGCTAAAGGGTGAGCAATATCGGGGTAATCACAACTTTCCTCATTTTCCGGTCCAAAATCAACAAGCTTGTGCCCGGCGGCTGAAATGTGCTTTTTTAAAGTCTCTTTTAATTGATAACCGGCATGGTCTCCTCCAATGGCAATTTTCATAAAATGTAATTTTAAGGTTTTAGTTTAATTATCTATTTATTAATAACTTAATATAAAAACGTAGTGTAAACAAAATTGTTCGTAAAGTGTTTATATCTCTTGTTAATTACTTTTTTAAAAAACTCACAACTTCTAAAAAGAATAGTTGTGCAATCCGAATTTTTTTTCAATCCAAATCAAAAACGAAATTAAACCTATTTTAAAGATTGATTTCTTATCGACTTGTTAACATCAACTAAACGTTTTTTAAGATCAATTTTTCATAATCTTATCAGCATATACTGCTTTTAACAAATTGTTAATTACTTTAAAGAAGTATATAATATCAATTCTTTACACTAAATTTAACTGTTAATAGTTTGTTATGTTTATTTAATAACTGAGGTGCGCAACAAAATGCTGATTTTTGTTTTAACAGAATTAACGCCCTAATAGTAATAACATCTTTTTTTAAAATTTTTTTAAAGATTATATTTTATAATATATCATGTTGATAAAGTTCAACTTTTTATTTTTTTCGCTTTTCTTGTCTTTCACTTTTGTGTTAGGTCAAACGATTGATTCTTCCGCCGAAAATTACAAAGCCTATTATTATGAAAATGGACAAATATCCAGTGAAGGATATTTGGAAGATGGCAAACCAAATGGTTATTGGATTACTTATTATCCCAATCAATTGCGTGAATCGGAGGGAAATCGAATAAACTTTCAATTAAACGGTGAATGGAAATTTTACCGCGAAAATGGTGATTTAAAAACAATTATTCCTTATAAATCAGGAGTTAAAGATGGAAAAGTTTTACACTTTGAAAATTGTGTTTTAGTGAAAGAGGAACCCTTTGTTGATGGAAAAAAAGAAGGTTTACAAATTGAATATTATACAGATAGTACTCATCAAATTAAATTAACAACACCTTTTGAAAATAATGTTGAAAACGGTGTGGCTTATCACTATGCTAAGGATGATCGCTTAATAGAGCTGATTACTTATAAAAACGGATTTGTTGCTAATCGAGAAAAAATTAATAAAATAGATGAACAAGGAAGAAAGCAAGGAATTTGGAAAACTTACTTTCCTAACATGCGCTTAGAAACAGAGAGAAGATATAAAAATGATTTGCTGAATGGATATTTAAAATACTATAATTCAGATGGAAAATTAGAAAAAGCAGAACTTTACATAGATGGTGTAAAGCAAGAGGGTGAAGATAATGAAGCCGATTTTACCATTCAAAATACTTATCATGAAAATGGTGAAGTTAAAGAAATGACCAGCTATAATATGGCCGGTAAAAAAGATGGAATAAGTAAGCGTTTTAATCAAGCAGGAGAGATTGAAGAAGCTGCTTTTTATCAGAATGGGTACCTTATTTCAAAAGGTGGAATTATAGATGCTGAAGGTTTGTTTCAAGGAGAATGGAAGTATTATTACCTTGATGGAAATTTAAAAAGTAAAGGAGAATACAAAGACGGTAAAAAGTACGGTAAATGGACTTATTATTTTACCAATGGACAAGTAGAGCAAGAAGGCTATTTTGACAAAAATGGAAATTATACCGGAGAGTGGAAATGGTATTATGAAAATGGAAATTTATTGAGGAAAGAAGAATACAGAAGAGGTAAAAGAGAAGGTTTTTTAGAAGAGTATTCAATTGATGAAGAATTAATTACAAAAGGAGAGTATTTTGACGGAGAAAAAGAAGGACCTTGGTTTTATCAATTGAATGATCATAAAGAAGAAGGTGAATACCGCTATGGTTATCGAAATGGAGAATGGATTCATCATCATTTAAACGGTAAAATTTCTTTTGAGGGAAATTATATTGATGGTGAAGCTGAAGGGAAACACAAATACTACAATGAAGAAGGTATTTTAATAAAAGAAGAAAATTACCGCTACGGAGAAAAACACGGCAAATGGAAATGGTATGATTCTTTTGGAGTTGAAACAACTACTATGCATTATAAAGATGGAGAGTTAAAAAAAGTTGACGGTAAAAGAGTCAATTTTTCTAAGAATTAGCTCTATTTATTGGCTTCTTAATATCTTTACTCGATGCCAATTCAAACAAATACTATTAAACGAAAATTTATTTCTTCTATTAATCTTCTTCGTCTTGAATTAATTATAGGTTTTTTTGTAGTTAATTTTTTTGGTTTATTCTATTCAGAATTAGGTCATGTAGGTTTTTCTTTAAGTACTACCTTTTCACTTTCTCTGCTATATTTATTGGTTTTTGTAGCAACTTTAGTTTTTAATTTAAAAAGGAATAAAATTAAAACACTGCTTTTAATTCTCTATGATTTGTCGCTTTTGTTTGTAATTTGGATTTGCTTTCAAAATAATTTCAAAACAGAGTATGTTTTTTTCTTTTTATTTATTTATACCTTTTTTGTTTTTTCGCAAGATAGAATAAAACAATTTTTATACATTAATTTATTTATATTTAGTGTATTATTAGTTTCTGTATGGATAAAAAGAGATGCAATTGATTTTTCTATTTCTATTTTGTTGTTTTCCTTTTTAGTTATTTTTCTTACCGGTTTTGCGATTACTTATTCAAGAAGCGTTTCTAAAAGAAAATTAATAAGCAGAAAAAATTTACTCAATCATATATTTAACCAATCTTCTGATGGTTTGATACTGGTAGATAAAAACAGCTTAAAAATTATTGAGTTAAATCAAAAAGCAGTTCAAATATTTACTTTAAACGACCGCAAAGATCTTCTGGGAAAAAGTATTGAAGAACTAAAACTTCCTTCGAAAAAAATAACAGATTACATAGGAAAAGATACAATTCAAACTATTGAATTAGAAGATAAAAGGATATTAAATCTTTCTTCAAAATCCATAGAATATATTAACAATGATTTTTGGTTAATCGATATTAAAGAATACAAAGGTTTGAATGAGTTAAACCTTTCAGCAGAATTTGATCGTCTGCGCTCAGCTTCTGAAGACAATTACAAGTATTTATTTGAGCAAAGTTCTTCCATGATCTGCATTATTAACAAAGAAGGAAAGATTATAGATGTTAATTCAACATTATGTAAAACAGTTAATTATACTAAAACTGAACTGTTAGATAAAAAGTACAGTTTTTTAAATTTTACAGAAATTGAAAACAGAGAAATAATAAACCGAAATGCTTGGGATGGACAAAATCAAGTTTTTGAAAAATCTATTAGAAGTAAAGAAGGTAAAGTCATTGAAATAGAAACAATTCTTCGAAAAGGAAAGTATTTAGGTGAAGAGGTTTTAATCAGTAATTCAAGGGATATTTCAAAACGTAAAGAGCTTGAACGAAGAGTTCAGTTTAATTTAAAACGGTATACTACTCTTTTTGAGTTATCTCCCATTGGTATAGTTGTAACGGACTTAGATGGAAATATACTAAGTTGCAATCAATCTTTCAGCCGAATGGTGGAATACGATGTGAATGAAATTAAAAACTTAAATGTTAATGATATAACTTTTAAAGAGGACATGAAAGTAAACTTAAACCTTCGCAAAAAATTAGTGGAAGGTGAAGTTCAGTTTTTAGAAATGGAAAAGCGTTATTTGAGTAGGAATAAAAATGAAGTACATGTATTGTTAAAATCTGTTATTCAAAAAGATGAAGATAATAATACTCAATCAATTTTATCGCAAGTAGTTGACATTACAGACATAAAAAACACGCAAAAAAAATTAGTAGTTTCGGAGAAAAGTTATCGCGATTTGTTCGATAACTCTTATGATTTACTTTACATTTTAAATAAAAAGAATGAGTTTATTGATGTGAACAAAGCCGTAATTGAAAAATATGGTTTTTCAAGAGAAGAAATAATAGGTCAAACTCCACATTTGTTTAGCGCTCCTGATTTAAATGATTTGGATGCTGTAAAAGAAATGTTGAAAAAAGCTCATGATGGTGAAGAACAAAATTTATTATGGTGGAGCAAGAAGAAAAATGGTGAAGTTTTTCCAAAAGATCTAAACCTTAAAAGGGTTTTTTATCATGGTGAAGAAGTTTTAATGGCTAGCGGAAGAGATATTTCTGAATCTTACAAGTACGAACGTAAATTAGAAGAAAAAGAAAAACGATATCGCGATTTATTTGAGCGAAATTTAGCAGGAGTTTACAGAACAACTTATGATGGTAAATTATTGGAATGCAATAATTCCTTTGCAAAAATTTTAGGATTTAAAGATAAAAATGAAATTCAAAAAGAGGCGAATGCAAAGGATTTTTACGTTTATAAAAAAGAAAGAGATGATTTATTGCTAGAATTAAAAATCAAAAAGCACATTAAGGGAAATAAAATTCATTTAAAGCGAAAGAATGGCGTTGAAATAACTGCTTTACTAAATGTTTCTGCCATTTATGATGCCAATCAAAACTTTAGTTATTTCGAAGGAAGCTTAATTGATATTACTGAACTCGATCGGGCTCAAAAACTTTTAAAAGAAAGTCAAGAAAAGTATAGAAAGCTCATTGATAATGCCGCTTTTGGTGTTTTGATATTTCATGAAAGTAAAAATATATTTTCCAACGACAAAGCCAAAGAAATATTAAACTTTAGAGATGATGAAACCGTTTTTGGAATTTATCAAAATCAGTTAATCCGAAAGTCTGATGAAGTTAATTTTTTGGAAATGCTTCAATCTCTAGAAAATGGAGAAGAGCTGCCTTTTGTTGAAATGAAAATGAAAGGAAAAGGGGGTTTAATTGTTGACGTAGAGTTAAAAGCAAGTAAAGTTAATTTTGAAAATAAAGAGTGTTTGTTGATTTCATTCATTGATATCACCGACCGTAAAAAAGTGGAAAGAGTTCAAGCAAAAGCTCGCTCTGCAGAAACATTTAACAAAATTCTTCAAGCTGAACTTAAAGAGAAAGAGAAAGCTCAAAAACGCTTGGTTGATGCGCAGTCTTATACAGAGGGAATTATTCAAAGTTCTTTGGATATGATTTTTACTACCGACATTAATGCAAGATTCAACAAACTAAATAATGCTGCGGTAAAAGAATTAAGAATTGATAATAAAGATGCTGAAAAAAAATCAATTGATATAATTTTTAAAGATAAAGAAGAAGCTAAAAGCGTATTGTTCAGCTTAGAAAAAAATAAAACTTTTAGTGGAGAAGTGCAGTTGCTAAGAGCAGATCAAACTACTTTTCCTGCTTATTTATCTTTGAGTTATTTGTACAATTCCGATGATGTAGTTTTAGGTATAATGGGTGTTGGTAGAGATATTAGCATTATAAAACAAAAGGAAATTGAAATAAAACAACAAGCGGCTAAATTAAATGCCATTATCGAAAGCAGTTCACATTTCTTTTTTACAGTAAATAGAGATTATTTTATTACTTCATTCAATCATGTATTTCAATCAGATGTAGTTAATAATATTGGAAAACATATTTCTGAAGACATTCATTTTTTTGAAATATTTCCCAATTATTTAAAAGAGGAATATGAAGATCTTAGTGCATTTTGGACAGAAAAATTTAATCAAAGCTTTCATGGAAAGTCAATCAATTTTGAAATTAAACGTAAAGATTTAGATGGAAATATTTACTACAGAGAGTTCTATTTAAACCCCATTTATAATGATAATGAAGAAGTTGTAGAAGTTTCCGGAATTGGTCATGATATAACAGATAAAAAGCAATCTGAGAAGAAACTTAGAAATTCACTAAGAGAAAAAGATGTTTTATTAAAAGAGGTTCATCATAGAGTAAAAAATAACATGCAGGTTATTTCCAGTATTTTGAACTTACAAACAGCTTATGTTGAAGATGAAGGCGTTTTAGATATTTTGAGAGAGAGCCAGAACCGAATTAAGTCTATGGCGATTATTCACGAAAAGTTATATAGAACAAAGGATTTCTCTTTGATTAAGTTTTCTGAGTATGTTCAGCATTTATCGCAAAATTTAGTGGATACCTATGAGCTTTCTTCAACTGATATTAAGTTAAATTATAATTTAGATGAAGTTTTTTTAAACATCGATAGTGCAATCCCTTGCGGACTAATTATAAATGAATTAATTTCGAACTCTTTAAAATATGCATTTGTAAATAAAAGTAATGGTGTAATTTTCATAGATTTGCATCAAAATTCGAATGAAGTTACACTACGAATAGGAGATAACGGAATCGGTTTTCCGAATGATATAGATTATAAAAATACAGATTCTCTCGGTTTACAATTAGTTAACACATTAGTTGAACAGTTAGAGGGAAACATTACGTTGGATAATAGCAGAGGGGCAACATTCACCATTAAGTTTAAGATAAAAGATTCGAAAGATGTCTAAAAAGAAAATTCTAGTTGTTGAAGACGAAGCTATTGTAGCTAAAGACATTTCCGTTTGTTTGAATAAAATTGGATATGATGTACTTCAAACATTTGCCCGAGCTGAAAAAGCTTTGGATTACTTGAGCAGTGATTTAGACAAGCCTGACTTAATTTTAATGGACATTATGTTGGCCGGCGATGTTTCAGGAATTGAAGCTTCTGCGGTTATTAAAGACAAATACGATATTCCGGTTGTTTTTCTAACGGCTTATGCCGATGAAAAAACCATTAGTAAAGCCAAAGTTACTGAACCTTATGGTTATGTAATTAAGCCTTTTAAAGAGATTGATTTGCGTACAAGTATTGAAATGGCGCTCTATAAATTTAAAAAGGAAAAAGAAAAGTTAGCCGGCATAGAAACTTCTCAGTTTAATCATCAATCAGCTATTTCTAAAGAATTTATTTACGTTAAATCAAACTCTAAACTCGTTAAAGTTCAAAACATCAACATCTTTTTCGTGGAAGCACTTAAAGATTACGTAATTATTCACACCAAAGACGAGAAGTTTACCATTCACTCTACCATGAAGGACATTGAGAAAAAATTACCTTCAGATATGTTTATGCGGGTACACCGTTCTTATATATTGAACTTAAAGAAAATCAAATCAATCGATAGTAATATTGTTCTTTTAGAGGATACGGACAAAAAAGTACCGATCGGCGGCTCCTACCGCGATGATTTGTTTAAAAGGTTGAATTTGGCTTAGGGAAAAACATCATTTTTCAATAATTAACTGTATCATGTAACAGTTATCATTCCAAACCTCATCAGACCAATAGTTCCATTGTTTGTATTTTTTATAGGCTTTCGTTCCTTCTGTTATTTTGTTTTTACTACTTAGACCTATACTTATTGAATTTACAACATTTTTTTTTGAGTATTTACTCTCTATCCATTTATTTTTTATGTAATACTCTGCACTCATGGCTTGAATAGCAACTAAAATACCTTCCTTTGGTAAAGATATTTGATATTGACTTAAATTTATTTCTACCCAATTACCACCTTTGGGTTCTAAATGAATAATAATTTCTGTAGGAGTAATTTCTTTTTTAGCCGGATTAAATTCATTTCCTTCATATAGTCTCAGTTTAAAAGGTCTGAATTTAAATTCTTTATCAAAGATATCTTGCATATAAATACGAACAGACTTTATAATGCCTTTTTTGTTTTTTATAGGAATATATATACCTTTTTGAGCTTCAAAGGAAAGACTAGAAGATAAAATTGACCTTTTTTTTAGATTTCCTAATTTATACGATTGAGACTTTTTTGCAGTTATTGTAATCTCATCAATTTCAACAGAAGAGGCATTTAACCTAATTTGCTTGTTTTTTATTGCTCTTGAAGCAAGAACAACTTTCATTTGATAACCAATAGCTGTTACTTTAATGGAATCTTTTTTTGTTCGTGGAGTATATGAAATACTTACTGCTCCATCTTGATTGGCACTAAAAATATAATGGCTTGTTTTATTGAAAATCTGTACATGTGCATAGGGGATTGGTTTACCTTCATTATTTTCAATAATAATAGTTTGAGATAATAAATAATGAGAAATGAATGAAAAGATTACAACTAAGATTAACTTCATGAGGGTATTAAGATAAAAGGATAGAAGGTCTTAAACACTTCTATCCTTTATTATATAATTAATATTTTCTTCTATAAAGGTCCTGCACAACCTCCTCCAACATCTCTACTACCAAAACCAATTCCAAAACGATATCTTGTACATGACCACATTTGAGTACAACCATTATCAGTTATAACTTGAGTTCCGTCTAATGGGTCACAGCTTCCAAGCCCCCAAAATCTTCTTTTTTTTCTGATTAAGTCATTATCCCCTTCATTGTCAAATGGACCATACTCATCTTCATCACCATTATCATCAAAAGAATCAGACCCTGCCGGGTTTAATGCATGATGAACAGTAGTTACAGCAGTAATTCTTTCCAAAATATTTCTAGATTCTGAGATTGGACTTTGAGCAAAAGTATTAAAACTAATGTCTCCAACACTTTCAATGTTAAAGTTCTCATTGGTAACGTCAATTGTTACTTCATTTGAGCTACCACTAGTTGATGAAATAAGGTATTCAATTTCAAGGGT
>MDTD01026137.1_pt1 | contig 28993 bp, 18 predicted proteins | sample 811221 | NCBI WGS metagenome assembly MDTD01 (sample SAMN05326646, study PRJNA326480) | marine metagenome | isolation source: seawater | place: Pacific Ocean: South West | collected 2011 | reverse complement strand
CCCCGCCTGCGCGGGGAGGGCGATAAGGGAAGATCATCCCCTTCCCTGTCATCATCGGGCTTGACCCGATGATCTTTCGAAAGACTCGGCGGCGGACAGAGATCGTCGGGTCATGCCCGACGATGACAAGTGAGGAGGAAAGGCCGCCGCCCCCTACGCCGTCACCACCCCACGGGCGACCTGGTCGCGCTCGATCGACTCGAACAGCGCCTTGAAATTGCCCTCGCCGAAGCCCTGGTCGCGCTTGCGCTGGATGATCTCGAAGAACACCGGCCCGACCAGCGTCTGGGTGAAGATCTGCAGCAGGAGCCGCGGCTCGCCCCCTTCGGTGCTGCCGTCGATCAGCAGACCGCGCGCCTGCATCGCCTCCACCGGCTCGCCATGGCCGGGCAGGCGCTCGGCCAGCATCTCGTAATAGGTCGCGGGCGGCGGCTTCATGAACTGGACGCCAGAGGCGCGCAACCGGTCGACCGTCCCGTAGATGTCCTCGGTCGCCAGCGCGATGTGCTGGATGCCCTCGCCGTTATAGGCGCGGAGGAACTCCTCGATCTGGCCCGGCTTGTCCGTGGCCTCCTCGTTCAGCGGGATGCGGATCCGCCCGTCGGGCGCCGTCATCGCCTTGGAATGAAGGCCGGTGTACTCGCCCTTGATGTCGAAATAGCGGTCCTCACGGAAGCCGAACAGCGTCTCGTAGAACCGCGCCCAATACCCCATCCGGCCCTTGTAGACATTGTGGGTCAGGTGATCGATCGCGGTGAGACCGCAGCCTTCCGGGTTCGGGTCCACGCCGTCATAGAAGCGGAAATCGATGTCGTAGATGCTGGCGCCGGGTTCGTAGCGGTCGACCAGGTAGATCGGTGCGCCGCCGATGCCCTTGATCGCCGGCAGCTTCAGCTCCATCGGCCCACAGGGAACGTCGAGGGGCTCGGCGCCACGCGCCAGCAGTTCGTCCCATGCCTTGTGCGCGTCCCTGACCCGGAACGCCATGCCGCAAGCCGACGGTCCGTGCTCGCGGGCGAAGAAGTCGGCGAGGCTCCGCGACTGGCGGTTGACGACGAAGTTGATCCCGCCCTGGCGATAGAGCGTCACGTCCTTCGAGCGGTGATCGGCGACGGCGGTGAACCCCATCGCCGTCATCACGCCTTCGAGCATCGCGGGCTCGGGCGCGGCGAACTCGACGAACTCGAACCCGTCGAGGCCGATAGGGTTGTCGAACAGATCGGTCATCGATGCCTCCATACGTTTCCGCAAACGTCGTTGCCGCAGAAGCCATTCTCCATCGTCGCCCCCGCGGAGGCGGGGGCCCATCGGCCGTGCCGCTTGCTGGGTTCCCGCCTACGCGGGAACGACGCCAGAAGAGATATGGTCCTCCCCTTTCCCCGGACAGAGCAGCGTTTAACCTGGTGATACGCTCCCGCCATGCCCGATCCCACCCGCACCCTCTACCGCGGCCTCCTGGTGCTGGAGCAGCTCGACCGTCTGAGCCCGGCTTCCCTCGCCGAGCTCACCGAAGCGACCGCGTTGCCGAAAGCCACAGTCCTCCGACTGCTGCGCACGCTCGTCGCCTGCGGCTGGGCCCACCGCCGCACCAATGACGGCCGCTACGGCCTCGCCCGCTCGACCGGCGAGACGGCACCGGAGGCCGTGCGCCCGACCCGTCTCGCCCGCATCGCCGCGCCGGTGCTTCGCGATCTCACCGCTGCGACCAGCTTCCCGGCCGATTTCACCGTCGTCGCCGCACCCGGCATGCTGGAGATCGTCGAATCGACCCGTACGCGCCAGCCCGGCGGAGTCGACCCGCTGGTCGTCGGCTTCCGCCCCTCCCTGGTCTTCTCCGCGCCGGGCCGTGCCGTCCTCGCTGCCTGCGAGGCCGAGGCCCGCGCCCGCCATCCCGACCACCTTCAGCGCGCCGACATCCCCGCCGAGCGCTACTTCGTCTCCAGCGGCGCGCTGGATACCGAGCTTCGCCGCACCCGCGCCCGCGGCTGGGCGGTCCGCGCCGCCGGCTACTGGCCCGACAGCTCCGACTACGGCGAGGAGCCAATGGACATCGCCGTGGTGGTGACGGGAGGCGAGGAGCCGACAGGGGCCGTGAGCATTGTCTGGCCGGCGGCCCGGCATGCGCCGGAGGACGTTGCGGCGCGGCATTTGAGCAGCCTGATCCGGAGCGCGGAAAGGCTCAACGCCTTAACGAAGTGAAATGGACGCATGGGGGCCACAGGGCAATCCTGACAGTTCCTAGAGTTGTCGCGGATCAAGATACCTAGCCAAATGGCAGGGTGTTGCTCGATCCATCAGCGTAATCCTCATGAAGCGCAACGTGATCTGGATTGCGAGCTATCCGAAGTCCGGCAACACCTGGCTTCGGTTCATCGTCTCGACCATCCTCAAAGGGGACCGGCTTGCCTCGTCCGGCGAGATCGAGAACCTGACCCCCGACATCCATAAGACCGAGACCGCCAGGCTTCCGGTCTCCGGACCGTCGCTGTTTCTCAAGACCCATCTGGTCGCGGGCCGGGACATTCCTTTCTACAAGCGGACCAAACGTGCGATCTACGTCGTCCGCCACCCCGGCGACACGCTGATCTCGAACCTCAAATATCTGAACATCCCCGCCTACTTCTATCCGCCGTTGATCGACCAGTTCCTGGTCAAAGGCGGCCTCGACCACTGGCGGCCCTACGGGTTCGGAAGCTGGGTCGAGAACGTCGAGAGCTGGTGCCGACAGCGGCACCCCTTCCCGAAACTGGTCATCTCCTATGAAGACCTGATCGCCGACGCTCCCACCGAGATCACTCGGATCGCCGACTTCATCGGCCGGCCCCTGTCGATAGAGGACGCCGCCTTCGTCGCCGACGCATGCAGCTTTGACGCTCTGCAGGGGATGGAGATCCGCGAGAAGGAAGAGGGCAGGACTGCCCGCGAGAGCTTCTTCACCGGCGAAGACAACGCCAAGCCCGGTGAAGCGATGTTCATGCGGTCCGGCCAGCGGGAGCAGTATCTGGCCTACATGAAGCCCTACCAGATCGAGCAACTCCGTAAACGGTTCGAAGGTTATCTGAACGGCGGTTGAGGGGCAGGTCTAACCCAGTACCCGCACCAGCCACAGGCTCAAGGCCGGGAACGCCACCAGCAGGACGATCCTGATCGCGTCCGAGGCCAGGAACGGCAGGACGCCCTTGAAGCTGTCGAGCATCGGCACGTCCTTCGCCATCGAGTTGATGATGAAGACGTTGAGGCCGACCGGGGGCGTGATCAGGCCGACCTCGACGACGACGAGGGCGATGATGCCGAACCAGATCGCCGCTTCCTCCGGCCCCAGCCCGAAATCGAGCTGCATGAGGACCGGGAAGAAGACCGGGATGGTAAGGAGGATCATCGACAGGCTGTCCATCACGCAGCCGAGGAGGAAGTAGAGCAGCAGCATCGCCGCCAGCACCCAGATCGGCGCCAGTTCCAGCCCGCCGGCGAAGGCCGCCGCCTTCATCGGCAGCTGCGAGAGGGCGAGGAAGCTGTTGAAGAGGTCGGCGCCCAAGATGATCAGGAAGATCATCGCCGTCGCCTCGGCCGTGCCGAGCAGGCAGTCGATCAGTCCGCGGCCGCGCATCCGGCCGTGGAAGACGGCGAGCAGGCCGGTGCCGACGGCCCCCACCGCCGCGCCCTCGGTCGGGGTGAACCAGCCGGCATAGATGCCGCCGATCACCAGCGCGAAGATCAGGATCACCGGCCAGGTCTCGCGGAGCGCGTCGAGCTTGGCGGTGCGGTCCGAACGCTCACCCACCGGCCCGGCGTCCGGATTGGCGCGGACATAGAGAGCGATGGCGATGATGTAGCCGAGCGCGGCAAGAAGGCCGGGAACCAGGGCGGCGATGAACATCTTGGCGATGTTCTGCTCGGTGAGGATCGCGTAGATCACCAGGATTACCGAGGGCGGGATCAGGATGCCGAGCGTCCCGCCGGCAGCGAGAGTCCCCGTCGCCAGCGCCCCCGAATAGCCGTAGCGGCGCATCTCCGGCAGCGCCACCTGCGCCATCGTCGCCGCCGTGGCGAGGGAGGAGCCGCAGATCGCCCCGAAGCCCGCGCAGGCGCCAATGGTCGCCATCGCCATGCCGCCGCGGCGATGGCCGATCCACACGTTCGCCGCCCGGAACAGCGCCTCGCTCATCCCCGCCCGCATGGCGAACTGGCTCATCAAGAGGAACATCGGGACGATCGAGAGGTCGTAGGAGGCGAAGCGGTAATAGGCTGTGGTGTCGAGATAGTTGATCAGCGGCAGCCAACCCGAGAGCGCCGTATAGCCGCCGAGGCCGACGACGAGCATCGCCACGCCGATCGGTATACGGAATGCAATGAGTGCGAGAAGGGCCGCGAAGCCGAGCAGGCCGGCCCCGACGTCGCTCACCGCTTCACCTCGGCGAAGCTCCGCCAGGCGGTGTAGAAGGCGACGACGGTGAGCAGCACCAGCCCCGGCACGATGGGGACGAACCCCCACCAGACCGGGACCCGCAGCACCATCGTCGTCTCGCCGTAGAGCTTCAGGTTGGCGCCACCGTGAAAGGTCCGCCACGCCAGAAGGGCGGCGATCAGCGCATAGACGAAGGCGCCGAGCGCGTCGAGCAGGCCGCGAACACGCGGGCCGGCGCGGATGGTAAAGACGTCGACGATGACGTTCCCGCGCCGCAGCTGGCAGTAGGGCAGGAACGAGAAGATGGCGATGGCCGCACCGACCTCCACCAGCTCGAAATCGCCGGGGATCGGAGCGCTGAACAAGGCGCGGCCGGCGATGCTCACCACGGTCATCACCGCAAGGGCGAGCAGAATCGCGCCGCCCGAGAGCGCCATGATCCTGCAAAGGGTTTCGAGCAGGCGGCCGAAGGCGCCGGGTGCTTCCGCCGGCCCGTCCATTTCAGACATGGACCGGCCGGCTTCGTGCCGAGCGGAACCGCCGCCCCCTCTCCCTGCCCTCTCCCGCAGGAGAGGGTAACCATGCGGCGGCCGTCATCGAACGAGCCCTCTCCCTCTTGGGGAGGGTTGGGTGGGGGACCGGCATCTCCGCCTGCGGCAAAATCAGCCGGCTTCGATCCAAGCGGTACCGCCTTCCTCCCTCCCCCAGAGGGAGAGGGACAAGAAAGAGAGGGCGGCTGGTGGCCCGCGGAAAGCCCACAAAAGTCACGCGCGCGGGCGCCGGGCGGGGGTCACTCGCTGAACTGGTCAATCAGCGCGCGGGCCTCGGCGAGGAGGGCGGCACCGTCTTGGTCTCTGGAGTCGGCCTCCGCCACCCATTGGTCGACGACCGGCTGGGTCGCCTGCTTCCAGCGTTCGAGCTCCGCCCCCTCGATGGTGTAAAGGGCGGCGCCGGTCGCCAGCGTCACCTCGCGCTCGGTCTCTTCCGCTTCGGTGAAAGCCTCGGCAAAACGCTTCGCCGTCTCCACACCGGAATTGGCGTCGATTACCGCCTTCAGGTCATCCGGCAGGGCAGCGTAGCTGTCCTTGTTCATCGCGAACAGGAACACAGCCGTGTAGAGCCCGCGCGTCCCCGCGATCTCGGTATGGGAGTCGGTGAGCTCGTGGATCTTGAGCGGCACCACGACCTCGTAGGGCAGCGCCGTCCCATCGATCACGCCACGGGACAGTGCCTGCGGCACTTCCGGCACCGGCATGCCGAGCGGCGTCGCACCCAGAAGGTCGAGCGCCTGGAGGATCGCCGGTGTCGGCGCGCGGATCTTCGTTCCCTTCAAGTCTTCGAGCGTCATCACCGGATGGTCGCGCATGTGCAGCGTCCCCGGCGCATGGGTATGGAAAGCGATCGGGTGGACGTCGCCGAATTCCTCCCGCAGATGGCGTTCGTAGAAGACCTGGAGCGCCTGGCTGGTGGCGACCGTGCTGCCGGCGACGAAGGGAAGCTCGAACACGCCGACGGTCGGAAAGCGGCCGGGGGTGTAGTTCACCACCGTCCACATCAGGTCGACGACACCGGTCCGCACCTGGTCGTAGAGCTGCGGCGGTTTGCCGCCGAGCTGCATGGACGGGAAGATCTGAACTTCGATGCGCCCGCCGGAATCAGCCGCGACCTTGTCGGCCCACGGCTTCAGCATCATCGCATGTGCGGTGGCGCTGGGCGGCAGCATGTGGTGAAGCCTCAGCGTCACGTCGGCGGCTGTGGCGCCCGCGCTGCTCGCGATCAACAGCCCCAAGGCCAGGGCCCATTTGCCGATGGTCACGTTCCCGCCCTCCGTCGTTCTTTATTATGTCTGCAGCCATCATAGCGGTTGGCTCGACACACTCAAACGGAGCGGCGGGGTCTCCGGCGGCTCAGTCGGCGCCGCTCGCCACGCAGTTGCGGCCCGCCCCCTTGGCACGATAGAGCGCGTCGTCGACCTGGCTGAGCAGCAGATCGACGGTGGCGGCCCGTTCGCTCGACACCGCCACCCCGAAGCTGGCCGTCACCGAAAACGACGTGCCGTTCCCATCGAAGCGAAGGGCGGCAAAGGTCTCGCGAAGCCGTTCGGCCACTGCCGCCGCCGCGTCGAGATCGGTTTCCGGCAGCAGGACGACGAACTCCTCCCCACCCCACCGGCCCAGCGTGTCGACGTCGCGGAGCGCCCTCTGGGCCGCCTCTGCGATCCCTCGCAGGACCACGTCGCCGACATCATGGCCGAACCGGTCGTTGACGGCCTTGAAGTGATCGATGTCGAACATGACGATCGCCGCGGGTCGACCCAGTCGCTGGCCATGCGGCAGTTCGCGTTCCGCCATCTCCATGAAATGGCGGCGGTTGAACGCCCCGGTCAGTGCGTCGGTGATCGCTTCTTCCCGATAGCGGGTCCGCTCCGCCTCCAGCTGCTCGGCGTAACGGACCCTCTCCGTCACATCGATGAAGATGACCTGGGTCGCCGAACGCCCCTTCCAAACGACCCGCGTCGAGATGTAGTCGACCCAGACCACCGCCCCGTCCTTGCGGCGCTGCGGGAAACGGCCCTTGAAGCTTTCAGCGGATCCGTCCAGGAGGGCCTTGTTGCGGGCGATGTACTTATGGCGGTCCTCTTCGGGCAGAAGCGCGAGAAGGGACGGCATTTCCAGCACGTCCTCCACCGAATCGAAGCCGAACATCTGGGCGTACCGCTCGTTGGCGAAGACCGGCTTGAAATCACAGTGAATGACGACGGCCTGCAGCGAACCGGTGATGAGGTCGCGGAACCGCTTTTCGCTGGCCTCCAGCTCGCGTTCCATCCGGCGCCGCTCGGTGACATCGTGCATCACCGCGCAAGCGCCGATCACCTTGCCCTCGGAATTATGGATCGGACCGAGATGGACTTCCACGACCACCGGCTCGCCCTGGTCCGCGGAGTATTCCACGACGTCGATGAACTGCTCGCCGGCGAAGGCCCGACGATAATTGGCCTCGACTCTTTTCCGTTGATCCGGAAATGCCGCCAGGGCCTCGGGGATGCTGTCGCCCACATCGACCGACCGCCCCGCCACGCGCAGAAACATCGCGCGGTACGGTTCGTTGCAGGCCGTGATCCTGATCGCCTCGTCCACGGCGACGATATGCCTGTGGGCGCCCGCCATGATCTGGGAGATGAGGCGATTGGCATCGTTCAAGGATTCCCGCGTCCGACGGAGATCGGCCTCCGCCTGTTTCGCCACCGTGATGTCCTGAAGGATGCCGCTCAAGGCAACGGCCTGGCCGTTGCGGACTTCGCAGAGCCCGATGCAGAGGACCGTGACCTCGCTGCCATCGGCACGACACAACCGACGCTCGAACGTGAAACGGCTCTGGGTCGCCACCGCCCGGCGCACCGCGGTTTCCACGGTCTCCCGGTCTTCGGGATGAAAGAACCCGACGGCCTTTTCGTATGACGGCACGAAGCTCTCGCGATCGACGCCGTAAATCCGATAGACGCCGTCGGACCAGGTTACGCTGTCGCCGATCAGGTCATAATGCCAATGGCCGAACCGCCCCACGTTCTCGGCGAGCGGCAGCAACTCGTTCTGACGGGCAAGCGACTGGCGGCGGACGATATCATCGGACACGTCGATCAGGCTGCAGTAGACGGAGGCGCCGTCGCGGGACGGCGCGGCCCTGACCTGCAGCCATCGCCAACCGTCGCCCCCACACCGCCATCTGGTGACGACCAGATCGGCCGGAGCCCCTATGGCGGCGCGGCCAACGGCTGCGCGCAGGGCGATCGCGTCCGACGGGTGCACCCATTCCCAGGCCCAGCTCCCCACCATGCCTTCGAGCTTCCAGTTGGGGCTTACCCAGGAGATACAGCCGTCGGGTCTGAGTACGCAGAACCTAGCCGCGGACAGTTCGAAGAACCGACCGGGATCGGGAATGAAAGCGTCCGGCAGCGGCGACTCCGTCGGCAAGCGGGCGGGCGCGGTCCGTCGCGGATCGGAATCAGTCATCGGCGCACAACACCCGGTTCCGCCCCGTGCGCTTGGCTTCCAGCAGACGGGAGTCCGCCCGCTTAAGGACGCCTTCAAGCGTGTCCGCAGGCCCCTGCCACTCGGCGACTCCGATACTGACCGTGAAGCCGAATGCGTCCTTCTCCTCGCCGACCGTAATCTCCGCGATCCGTTCCCGCAGACGCTCGGCGACGAGTCCCGCCTCACGCAGCGGCGTCGCGGGCAGAAGGACGGCGAATTCCTCGCCGCCCAGTCGCCCCAGCACGTCCGAGGCTCGCAGCACACTCGCGCAGGCCTCGGGTATCCGGCGCAAAGCCTCGTCGCCGGCGGCATGTCCGAAACTGTCGTTGACCAGCTTGAAATGATCGATGTCGAAAATCAGGAACGAGACCGGCCGCCCATAGCGCCGTACCCGCCTGAGCTCCCGTTTCGACAGCGCCATGAAGTGCCGGCGATTGGCGATCCCGGTCAGGGGATCCGTGATCGCCTGTTGACGGAAATGGGCTCGTTCCGCTTCGAGCTGGCGCTCGTATTCGATCTGCTCGCTGATGTCGACCAGAGTGACCTGGGCCGCAGGCTCTCCGTTCCATTCGATCCGGCGGCCCAGCACTTCCACCCAGGTCGACGTTCCGTCGCGGCGCATCTCGACATGACGGACCGTGAAGCCGTTGAGTTCGGCACGAAGCAGGGCCTGATGCTTCTCGAGAGCCTCGCCCCGGACATGCTCGGGGACGAGCCCGAGCAGCGAGGGCAGGGCAAGGACCTCGTCAGGATGCTCGAATCCCCTGATGCGGGCATAGGCGCGGTTCGCGAACAGCGGCTTGAAGTGCCGGTGGATCACCACTCCCTGCAAGGACTCCTCGGTCAAGGCGCGAAACCGCGCCTCGCTCTCCTCCAATCGCTGCCGGGCCCGCAAGCGCTCGGTCACATCGCGCGCGACGATCGACAGCCCGATGACGGCGCCGTTCTCGTCGCGCATCGGGGCGTAGCTGAGGTCCAGAACCAAGGTGCCGCCGGCGCCGTCCGGATATTCGCGGGTGACGCTGAACGCTTCACCGCCCAGGACACGCCGGAAGTTGGCTTCCGCTTGGCGCCTCTGTTCGGGAAGATTGTCGATGAGCGTGAGTAGATTGCGCCCGACCTCCAGGACCGTGCCATTGATCCGCCGCATCACGTCGGCATAGGCATCGTTGAAGATCAGGATGTTGAACGCGGCGTCCAACGCCAGAATCGCTTCATCGGTGGCGGACACGATCCCCGACAGCAGATCATTGGCGGCGAACAGTTCGTCCTGCGCGGCCAGCAGCTTCGCTTCCGTACGCTTCCGATCGGTGATGTCCTGCGACAGACCGAACAGGGCGACAACCTCATCGCCCTCGATCTGGGCACGGCCGAGCGAGCGGATCGTTCGTTGCCGGCCGTCAGGGCGGACGACACGCAAATCCAGTTCGAAGCCACGGCGGGTCATGACCGTCTCTTCCAGATGACGGATGAACACGGGCCGATCGTTCGGATGATAGCTCTCGATGATCCGCTCCAGCGTCGGCGCGTGGGCCCCACGCTCGATCCCTCGGATGCGATACGCTTCGTCCGACCAGGTCACCTCCCCGGTGCCGAGATCGATTTTCCAGAAGCCGATTTTGGCCAGATGCTGTGCCAGTAGCGGCAAATGCATCTCGGCCTCCAGACGTTCTTCCTCGCTGGAGGCGGACGTGTCGTCCCTGGCAACGCAATAGATCCCGCCATCGTCGTCGCGGGCCATGCTGAACCGAAGCCACCGCCAGCCATCCGAGACCGCGCATTTGGCGCGGACCGCTCCAGGGGCGCCACCGGTTACGAGGCCATCGAGAGCCGAACGGAACGCCGCCGCGGACTTCGGAGACATTATGTCTGTAAGCCGCCCCCCCGGATGCATGGAGGCGTCGTTCGCAAACTCCGCCCAGCCCTCACCGAGCCAAACGATACGCGCCGCAGAATCGACCACGACGAACAGATCCGCGCCGCCTTCCAAGAAGCGGTCGTAGTCCGGCAACCAGCCCTGTTCGAGCCCATGCGGCAACGCAGACCCCATTGTGCGCGATTCTGCTCCCTCGAGGCGGTGACGAAACCCGTGCGGAATTTCCCGCTCGTGACCTGTTCTCTCTCCGAAGGCGGTACCCGGATAAAATGGATACGTGCGGAACAGGCCGTGGATCGAGACTCGTTCGCCTCGCGATGCGGGGACTATGCGATCCTATGGTTTTTTATAGGTTAACAAATTTGCGGCACTGCACAACGGCACGCGACAGTCCTTTCCTCAATGCCCGATCAGGCTCCCCCACCGGGCAACGACTCCATCACTCCGTCGCTGGTGCCCGAATGAACGAAGACTCTGTTGCGGCCGGCGGCCTTGGCCTCGTAGAGCGCCTCGTCGGCACGTTTGAGAAGGGTATCGACCGTGTCTCCGGTCTCGACCACTGCGGCAACTCCGAAACTCGCCGTCATGTGAAACGGGTGCCCGTCGATCGCGATTCCCGCCGTCGACAAGGCGTCGCGCAAACGCTCCGCCACGGCCACCGCTTCGGGCAAAGACGTGTACGGCAGGGCGACAGCGAACTCCTCGCCGCCGATCCGCCCGATCACATCGGATTTCCGCAGGACCTGCTCACATACCGATGGGATCGCCTTCAAGGCCTCGTCCCCGGCGGCATGCCCAAGTGTGTCGTTGATGTGCTTAAAATGGTCGATATCGAACATGCACAGCGCGAACGGCATTTCGGGTACGCTCGCGCGGCGGATCCGCTCCTCGACCTGGGCGATGAAGTGGCGACGGTTGCTGAGCCCGGTCAGTTCGTCGACCGTCGCCTGCTGCTCAAAGAACGAGCGTTCCGCCTCAAGCTGCGACTCGTAGAGAACCTGTTCGGTCACGTCGATGATCGTCACCTGAACCGCGGGCGTTCCATCCCATTCGGTACGTTTGAGGATCGCGTCGACCCACACCATCGTCCCGTCTCGGCAGCGCTCCTGATGACGCGCCGAGAACGCCTCTTGCTCCCCGTTCAACACCGATTCATGCGCCGCCCGGGCGGCATCGCGGCGATCCTCGGCGAGGAAATCGAGAACCGAGGAGGCCGCCAGAATCTCGTCCACCGACTCGAACCGGAAGATTCGGGCGAAGGCTTCGTTCGCGAACACCGGCGTGAAGCCGGTATGGATCAGCACACCTTGAAGCGAGCCCTCGACCAGCGCCCGGAAACGGGCCTCACTCTCGCGAAGCGCCTGCTCCTGACGCAGGCGCTCGGTGGCGTCGCGCATGATGATCGAGAGCCCGAAGATGTTGCCGTCGTCATCGCGGATCGGCCCATAGCTGAGGTCGAGCGTGATGCTCCCGCCGTCCAGCGTCGGATATTCGCGGATCATGGAGAAGGTCTTCCCCGCGAGCGCGCGGCGAAAATTGGAAACCGCGCCGGAATGCTGATCGGGATATTCGGCAAGGATGTCGGCGTGGTTGTCGCCCAGCGCGATCTCCCGACCGACGATGCGCCGCATCATTTCCGCGAACGCGGTGTTGAAGGCGATGATGCGGAACTTGGTATCGAGCGCCAGGAACCGGTCCTGCGTCCCGGCGAGAAACTGGGCCAGGACCCCGCTGGTGGACTTGAGGGACCGCTGGGTCTCTTCCAGGTCGGCCTCGACGTGACGCTGCCGGGTCACGTCACGCAGGATGCCGAACAACGCGACCACGTCACCGTCGACCACTTCCGGACGACCGACGATGTGCACGATGCGGGTGGTGCCGTCGGCGCGGACGATCCGCGCCTCGATCACCCCGGTCCGCCGTTCGCTCACCAGCGCATTGATGCCTTCGCGAACCCGCAGCCGGTCGTCGGGATGATAGCCTTCCTGAACGCCGTCCAATGTCGGCTGGAAGACGGCCGGATCGCGTCCGTGAATCCGGTACATCTCGTCCGACCACAACATGGTTCCGTCCCTGAGATCGAGACGCCAGTGGCCGACCTGTGCCATTTCTTCCGCTGAGGAAAGGCGCGCGTTCTCCTCCGCCAGGGACGCGATCTCGAGGACATCGTCGGTAACGTCCCGCCCGGTGCAGCAGATCAGTCCACCGCTGACCGGCGTCGCTCGCCAATCGAGCCAGCGGCTCTTCCCGGAGCGGGCCTTCCATACCGCCCTCAAGGGTGTGGCGAGCCCATCCCTGCCGACCGCCAGCATCGCCTCGACCTGTGCGGCGCCGACGAAATGGCCGAGCTGCTGGCCCGCCAGCCCCCGCGACACTTCGTCGCTCAGGTTTTCGAGGCTGGGATTGGCCCAGCGGATGACACCCTTTCGGTCAGCAAAGCAAACCGGGTCACCTGACGTCTCGAAATACTGTATCAGCGCGAAAGGTGGCTCGACCATCGATATCCCGGGCGCTGTCTGAAATGGCTTGCCCGTTCGCGCCTGCTTATCGGGCCTTCGCAACGACGACGCCGTATCGAAAGATGCTCCTCGTCCAAGCAAGAGCAACGGCGTTCCTCCCAAAAGGGTACGGCCATGGCACCTGCCCGACTGTCGGCCGAGCTCCAGCACCCAACGGCGGCGACAATATGAACCTATAATTTCTTATAGGTTAATCCTCCGCAACAGAGCGGGGCGAGCGACTCCCACTCCCGACACGCGCGTCTCTCTATCTATGACCCTCGCGCAACCCCTGGAGATAGTCGATCAGCGCATCTATCTCGTCATGATTGAGAGAGAACTCGGGCATTGGCTTTGCCGCGTCGTGCGCCACCACGATGCCTTCCGCCAGAGCCTCGGCCAGGTATTCCGGCGGCCAGCGCTTGGCGATGACGACGAAGGGAGGAGCTTTCGGGTGCGGGCTCTCCGCAACCGCAGGCGAAACCGCGTGACATTCGGCACAGAGGCGTTCAGCCACGGCCATGCCGCCCTCTCCGCTGGCGAAGGCCTTCCCGACCGGATTGGCCGCAATCGCTATCACTCCCACCAGCCAAATCGCCCGCATCGTCACGCCTTTCCCTTCCAGCTCGTTCCTCCAAATGCGCGCCATCATGCCGCACATCTTTGCGGGCGTTCGCCCTTAGCGGCATAATGGCGATCACGCCGCTCACAACGCATTCGGTATCGAATGGTGTTTCTGCGCCCGAGTCTCATCGCAGCTCTGATTCTCCTGTCGGGGACATGGCCCGCATGGGCCTTCAACAACGTCACGACCGATTTCGGCACTCCGGTGGTCCTGCTGGATGACGAGCCGGAAACACGGCATGCGGTCATGGTGGCGCTGGGAGAACTCGCTTTCAAATCGCGCGAGACTTTGGGCGTCAGCGTCTTCAGCTGCGACACCTGCCATCCCGACGGCCATGCCAGCCGAAAGTTCTTCTTTCCCGGCCTTTCCGACAAACCGGGCAACATCGACGTCACCAATCAGATTCTTACACATATCGAAGACGGCTTCTTCAATCCCCTGAACATTCCCAGCCTGATCGGCATCGCGCATACGCCGCCCTACGGCCGCGACGGCCGGTTCCCGGAGATCGCTGACTTCACCCTGTTCGCGATCATCAACGAGTTCGCCGGTCTGCCCCCCTCCGACCTGGCCCTCGAGGCGCTGGTCGCCTTTCAGGAGTCGCTGGCGTTTCCGGATAATCCGTTGCTCGACGGAAAAGGCGGACTGACCCCGGCGGCCACCGACGAGGCCCGGCGCGGGGAAGCCCTGTTCCACGAAGCACGCGGCGAAGGTGGTCTTTCCTGCGCGAGCTGCCACGTGCCCGAAACCTACTTTCGCGATGGCGCGATCCACGACGTCGGCAGCGGACGAGCGAGCAAGGCAGGGAAGGAGTTCGAGACGCCGACCCTCCTCGCCACCACGGAATCGGCTCCCTACTTCCACGACGGGCGCTTCGATACGTTCGGAGAAGTCGTCGACTACTTCGACGACTATTACGGCCTCGGCTTTACCGAGATGGAACGTGCCGACCTCGTCGCCTATTTGGACGCCGTGGGAGGAGGCACCACCCCCTACCCGCAGCCCAAGGACGAGGTCCATCCGGAAACGGCGGCCAAGCTGCTGGAAGCGACCCTTGGTGGTGACGACTACCTCCTCACCGACATCGTGATCGAAAAGGTCACCGCCGAACTGTTCGACTACCGCCGCAGCGGTATGGGCCCACCGCCGGAGACCGTCACCGCCTGGATTGCCGCCCTCCGGAAGATCGAACCGGCAGCGGCGAAGGGTGATTTCGACGCCGCTCGGGCAGCGCTGGCGGAGTTCCGACGCCTAGTGGCCGCAGCCGAAAATCCGCCCCCCGCGACCCAATAGATCGACGGAATCAGGCAGCGGCCATCACCACCCGGTTCCGACCGGACTCCTTCGCCGAATACAGGGCCGCGTCGGCGCGTTTCATGATCCGGTCGATATCGTCGCCAGGCATTCCGGTCGCGAAGCCGACGCTGATGGTAACGCCGAGCCGCCGTTCCTCGCCATCAAACCGAAGCCAGGCCACGGTTTCGCGCAACCGTTCCGCGACACCCGCTACGAAGTCGGCATCGGCCCGAGGGAGCAGCACCGCGAACTCCTCTCCGCCCAGACGCCCGAAGAGGTCTTCTTCGCGCAGCGCTTTGCGCACCGCTGCGGACACTTTGACGAGGACCTTATCCCCGACCTCGTGTCCATAGGTGTCGTTCACCCGTTTGAACAAATCGATGTCGAACATCATGACCGCATAGCCATGGTCATGACGCTTGCAGCGCTCCAATTCCTTCTGCGCTGTATCCATGAAGTGGCGGCGGTTATAGATGCCGGTCAGCGCATCGGTCACCGCTTCCCGCCGGTAGCGCGCCCGCTCCGCCTCCAGCTGTTCGGCGTAAAGCACCCGCTCGGTGACGTCGAGGAAGGTAACCAGCACGGCCGGGGCCCCATGCCATTCCACGCGGGTGGAGACGAAATCCACCCAGATCCAGGCCCCGTCCCTGCGCCGTTCCCTGAACCGGCCGCGATAGCTGCGGCGGGTTCCGGCAAGAAGCTCGCGATGCTTCGCCAGCGTTCTTTCCCGTTTGTCTTCGGGCACCAGAGACAGAACCGAGGTTTCGGTAAGAACCTCCTCGATCGACTCGAAGCCGAACATCCGCGCGTAGCTCTTGTTCGCAAACAGCGGCACGAAATCGCGATGAATGAGCAGACCTTGCTGGGACCCCATGATGAGATCGCGGAAACGCCGTTCGCTGGCCTTGAGTTTCTGTTCAGCACGCAGCCGTTCGCCGATGTCGCGCATCACGGCAGCCGCACCGATGACGCGACCATCCGTGCCGCGGACGGGTCCGAAGTTGAGGTCCAGAGTCGTCTTTTCGCCCGCTTTGTTCACATACTCGACCGTATGCGAAAACCGTTCGCCGGAAAGGGCACGCCGGAAATTGCTTTCCGCGGCGAGGCGTTGTTCGGGAAAGGCCGCAATCGCTTCCGGGATCTCGTCGCCGATGTCGATCGTACGGCCAATGACGCGCTCGAACATCGCCTTGTAGGACTCGTTGCATGAGACGACGCGGATGTCCTGGTCCACGGCCACGATATGCTCGCGCGCGTTCTGCATGATCTCGGAAACCAACCGGTTCGCCGACTGGAGGGACGACTGGGCGTATTGAAGGCGAGCTGCCGTCTTCTTGGCCGAGGTGATGTCCTTCACCACACCGATCACCGCCACGACCGCCCCGCCTCTGGTCTCGCAGACTCCGCGACAGGAGACGGTCATGATCGTCCCGTCGGCGCCCTTCACCCTGTGCTCGGCATCGAACGCGCTGCCAGTGGCCGCGGCCGCCCGAACCCGGGATATGAGATCATGGCGATCAGCGGGAAGAACCGTCGACAACGCGCGGCGGAGACTTGGCTTCGCGCCACTGCCGCCTGCTCCGACGAGGCAGTGGATACCCTCCGACCACCGAAAAGCACCCGTTTCGACGTCGTAACGCCAGAACCCGAAACGTCCGAGCTCTTCTGACCCCGCAAACTTTCTATCCTTGAGGAGAAGGGCTTCCTGCTCCGGAGTCCGGTCCGGCACGAAATCGATGGCGCACCAGATGCGCTCTCCGTCTTCCGCCCGAACGGCGCGCAGCTCGATAGGACGCGGCGGTGCGCCGGACGATAGCCAGTGCAGCGAAACTGCAACCGTGGCCGCGCCGCCGGCCAGCCTGTCGAACGCCGCGCGAACACGAGTCCCGTCCTCCTCGGCCATCTGCATCCAGAGCGAGCTGCCCTCGAGTCCGGTCTCCCGCCAATTGTCACTCACCCACTCGATGCGCCCGTCGGTTCGCAACAGGCACAAACGATCCTGGCCCAGCCCAAACATGCGGAGGCGCCGGAAGGCGCGAATGTCGCCGCCGTACGTCATGCGGCGCCCGCCTGAACGACGCGGTTGCGCCCGGTCCGCTTCGCTTCATAGAGGGCTTCGTCGGCGCGGCGCAGCAGTTCGTCGAGGTCTTCCGATTTCGCGTCCCGCCCCACGACCCCCAGGCTGACGGTGAAGCCGAAGGTCTGGCCGTCACTTGTCACCTCGATGCTGGCAAACTCCCGCCTGATGCGCTCGGCAACGTCGACCGCCTGTTCCCTGGTGGTTTCGGGCAGAAGCACCGCAAATTCTTCGCCGCCAAGCCGACCGGCGACGTCGGCGGCTCTCAGCACGGTGCCAAGGACCGCCGGAACCTGCCGCAACGCGTCGTCACCGGCAGCATGGCCGTACCCGTCATTGATGCGTTTGAAGTGGTCGATGTCGAACAGCAGCAGCGAAACCGGAGATCCGTGGCGAGCCGCGCGTCCGAGCTCCCGGGCGCCCTCCGCGAAGAAGTGCCTCCGGTTACTGAGACCGGTCAGGGGATCGGAAATGGCCTGAGCCTGATAATGAGCCCGCTCGGCCTCAAGCTCGCCCTGATACTGCAGCTGCTCCGAAACGTCGATCAGCGTGACCTGAACCGCCGGCTCGCCGTCCCAGTCGACCCCTCTGACCATCACGTCGACCCAGCGCGTCGTGCCGTCGCGCCGCGTTTCCTCGAACCGCGCGGAATAGGTCTTACGTTCCCCGCTCAGCAGCTCCTGATGCACCTTCAGATGTTCCTCTCGAAGCGCCTCGGGAATGAAGGGCAGCAGACTGGGAAGCTGTAGAACCTCGGCCGGGGTCTCGTAGCCGATGATGTTCGCGTAGGTCGAGTTGGCGAACAGCGGCTTGTAGTTCCGATGAATGACGACGCCCTGCAGCGAACTTTCGATGAGGGCCCGGAACCGGGCTTCGCTGTCGCGCAGGCTCCGCTGCATCCCCAGCCAGCCGCTGACGTCACGCGCCATGATGGAGATCCCCATGATGCTTCCGGCATCGTCGCGAATGGGGCTGTAGCTCAGTTCCAGCGTCAGCTCGCCGCCGTTCCGGGTCGGGTAGCGCCGGGAGATGGTGAAGGACTCCCCCTGCAAAACGCGCTGGAAGTTCTCCTCTGCGGCCTTCTTCTGCTCAGGCAAATGGCCGATCAGTTCAAGGAGATTGTCGCCGATCTCGACCCGGCGGTGGATGATGGTCTCCAGCATATCCGCGTAAGGCTTATTGAACGTCAGCACATCGAAGTTCGAGTCCAGCGCGAGAATCCGCTCGTCGGTCGCGGAAATGATGCCGGAGAGAAAGTCGTTCGTAGCGAACAGTTCCCGCTGCGCCTCACTGATCCGATCCTCGGTCAGCTTCCGGTCGGTGATGTCTTCGAAGATGCCCCACAGACCGACGACCTCGTCGTCCTCGACCTCGGTCTGTCCGCGCGAGAGCACGTTCCGGATTTCCCCATCCGTCCGCAGCAGACGAAGCTCGAACTCGAAGCCGCTCTTGGTCGCGACCGCCTCCTGGACGTGTTCCGTGACCACGGCACGATCCTCCGGATGATAGGCGTTGATGCCCTCCTCCAGGGTGGGCCGGTAGGTCGCAGGATCCCGGCCGTGGATTCGAAAGATCCCGTCCGACCAGAGCACTTCTTGGGTCCTTAGATCCAGCCGCCAACACCCCACCTCTGCCAGTTCCTGCGCGCGGTTACGGAGATCGATCGTCGCGCGGAGCCGGTTCTCCTCCTCTTCGACCGACTCGATCTTGCGTCCGCTGCAATAGATCGCCCGATGGGCCCCCAAGGCCACCGAGAACCGGATCGGATGCCAAGCACCCTGATCCCGCCATCGCACGACCACGGATCGCGTGTCGTCCCGCCGTCGCACGTCATCAAGGGTCGCAAGCAGCGACGCGGCGTCCTCGGGATGAATCAGCTCTGCGATCGACTTGGACAGGAAGCGGTGCGGATCGGTGAAATGCTGCCGCCAGTTGGGGCTGAACCAGCGGATCCGATCATGACGATCGACCAGGACGAACAAATCCCTGGTGATGGCGAGGATACGCGTCGGATCGCGATACCCGCCCACGGTATTCTCAATTTCGGAAACCGGTGTCATTCGCGTCTTTCGTACCACCTGCTGGTTGCGGGCAATGATCGGTAGCGCAAAAAAAGACGGCAGTTTTAAACAGGTCAGCGGCGCATCACCCTTGGACTTGGGCCTTGAAAGCCTTGAGTCCCGAAAGCGCGCCCAGACGTGGCCATTATTGTTGGCCCCCGGGGTCGTTTCTCGGCCATGACGTCCCGATACTCAGACATCTAGGTACCGAGACAGACGACAACCAGGGATTGGCATCGCAAACGACTTGGCAAGGTCGAGCCGCGGAGGCCATTCCCCCGGCGGCCGTCCGGAAGAATACGCGACCGTTCGTTGACACTTCCTTACGGTTCAGGCTCTTTGCTGAGGAGGGAAGGGCAGGCGACGAGAGAGGATGACAGCGTTCTCGAAGATCCTGGTCGCCGCACGAGGCGCGGCCGCGTTGAGAACCGTCCGGACCGCCCGGGCGATGGGCTATCGCACCGTGGCGGTATTCGGGGCGAGCGACCCCGAAGCACCCCATGTCACCGCCGCCGATCAGGCGGTGGCCGTCGATACCATCGGTGAGGATGTCTCGGTCGAGGCCGTTCTCGACGCCGCGAGGCGGACCGGCGCCGACGCCGTCCACCCGGCGCGTGGTCGCGCCGCCAGAAACCACGTCCTCGCCACCGAGTGCCACAAGGCGAGGCTCGCCTTCATCGGTCCGCCGCCGGAGACCATCCGGCTCGCCGACGACAACAGGCTGGCCCGGCTCTGCGCGCGCGGCGCCGGCATCGCGGTCATTCCCGGATATGACGACAAGGATCAGAGCGACAGCCGGTTGGTCGCCGAAGCGCGGCGCCTCGGCTATCCCGTCGTCATCAAACCGGCTTGCGGCGATTCCGAAGGCCGCCTGGTCCAGGACGAAGAGTCCCTGGTCCGCGCCCTGGCTACCGCGCGGGGCGACGAAGGCGGCGATCGCGGTCTGGTGGTGGAAGCGCTCATTCCCGATGCGCGCCGCATCGACGTCCCGATCTTCGCCGATACCCATGGCAACGTGGTCTATCTGGCGGAACGCGAACACACCGTGCGGACGGAGGGCAGCACCCTGGTGGCGGAAACGCCGTCGCTGGCCGTCGATCCCGAACTCCGTGAGAGACTGGGCGCGGCGGCCGTGGCGCTGGCCGGGGCGATCGACTATGTGGGCGCCGGCACGATCCAGTTCCTGCTGGATGCCGAGGGCCGCTACTATTTCCTCGACATGCTGCCCGAGCTGTCGCTGGGCCACGCCATGACGGAGATGGTGAGCGGAATCGATCTCGTCGCGTGGCAGATCAAGGTCGCCGCGGGCGAGCCTCTACCGCTGGCTCAGTACGCCATTCCCATCGCCGGTCATGCGATGGCCGCCCGCCTGCACATGACGAAAGACGATGACCGGCGGCTGCTGGCCTGGGAACCGCCCGGCGGCGCCGGCATCCGCGCCGACCACGCCGTCGATCCTGGCCGTGCCATCGGCCGCGTCCCGGGGGAACCCCTCGCCGATTTCGCCGCCTATGGCACGAGCCGGGAAGAAGCGCGCCGCCGCCTGTCCGCGGCAGTGGCGCATTGCGTGGTCCTGGGCGCCGCCACCAACCGCGATCGGCTGGAAGAACTCCTGGAGGATGAAGCTCTCGCCGATGGCGCGCCGTCCGACCGGATCGGCAGGGGGCCGAGTGCGATGGAAGACCTGCCATCGGCGGCGCATATCTCCCTGGCAGCGATTCTGCTGGCAGGAGAGGCCGTCGCGGAGATCGCGATCGCCAGCGGCGGCAACCGGTGGCAGATTGCAGTCGAGCGGGACGCCGAAACCTACCGGGTCAGCGCCTCAGGCCGCAGCCGGAGCATCACCCTGCTCGCCCGCAACGACACCCTGCTGAGGGTATCCTGCGACGGAATCGTCGAGCCCGCCCATGCGTCGCTCGACGGCCGGACCCTCCATCTCGACTATCGCGGGCGCATCCGCAGCTACCGGCGCGAGGGCTGATCCCTCTTCACGCCGCTGCCAGGCAGGCGTCGTGAAACTGCCGTTCCAGCGCCACGGTCCGGCGGAAACAGGCGGCGAGCCGCGCGAAAGCGGGATCGGGGAGTTCCGAGCCCACGGCATCGAGACGCGTCTTGAGCCATTCCACGAAGACGACGAAATCCGGATTGTCGTGCAGCGCGATCCACTCGGCATAGAACGGATCGAGGTCCGGAGCCGCCGTCACCCGCTTCGCCCAGGACAGATAGAGCCATTCCGTCACCACCAGCACCGCCATCATCTCCGCATAGCTCTGCCCGTCGCCGACCTCCCGCAGGAGATCCCGGAAGGCATCGGTCACCGGCAGATAGTCGGGACGATCCCGCGTGCCCGCCGGCACGTCGAAGGCATCGAAGGCGCGCTGAAAGAACGTGTTCTCGTCGCTGGTCAGCATGCCGACGAACTGGCCCAGCACCACGCGGTCGGCCATCGCCGGCGCATGCCCGATCGCATGTCCCAGCAGCGCGGTGAACGGATCGATGAAACCGTAATCCTGGACCAGATAGCGGACGAAGACCGGGTGCGGCAGGCTGCCGGCGGCAAGCGCCGTGGTGAGAGGATGCGCGACCATCGCCTCCCAGTCCGGCGCGCTGATCTCGCGCAGCCAGTCGCTCAGTCTCGGTTCGGGCCGGGCCGACGCCCAGGCATCGAAACGGGTCCGGTCAGTCATCGTCACTCCTCGGGTCGGTCGCCACCATCGCCCTCCATTCCTCCGAAGCAGATCAAGACTCACGTCTCAGGTCGGTTCGACCTGAGACGATCTAGGGCGTCGCCACGCCTGTATAGGGGTGGCTCGCCACCCACCTCAAGAATGTCTGGGTAGGCCCACCCTCGCGCGGGGTTGCGTGGCTCGGGCGCGCAATGCTTTATAGCGGCAGACAAATCCACCCCCGGAAATCGGACGAGAAGGATCGGAACGATGCCGCAGTTCGGAATGGGCCAGGCCATTCGGCGCAGCGAAGATTGGCGGTTCTTGACCGGCCATGGACGCTATACCGACGACATTTCGTTGCCCGACCAGGCTTACGTCGCCTTCGTCCGCTCGCCGCACGCCCATGCGACGATCACGGGCATCGATACGGATGAGGCAGCGGCGGCGCCGGGCGTTCTGGCGATTTACACCATCGCCGACCTGCGGGCCGACAACATCGGCGACATCCCCTGCCTGATCCGCAACAAGAACCGCGACGGGTCGCGCCAGTTCACGCCCAACCGGCCGGTCCTCGCCGAGGGCCGCGTCCGCTATGTCGGCGAGCCGGTGGTCGCCGTGATCGCCGAGACCCAGGCCCTGGCCCGGGACGCCGCCGATCTGGTGATGGTGGACTACGATGACCTGCCGGCGATCGTCGAGCTGGCCAAGGCGGCCACGAACGACGCGCCGAAGGTCTGGGACGATGCCGCCGCCAACACCTCCTTCGACTGGGGCAAGGGCGATGAGGCCGCGACCGAGAAGGCCTTCGCAGAAGCGGCGCATGTCGTCACGCTCGACCTGATCAACAACCGGCTGGTGCCGAACTCCATGGAACCGCGGATGGCGATCGGCGAGTTCGATCCCGGCACCGACCGCTACACGTTCTATACCTCGTCCCAGGGCAGCCACATGCTGCGCAAGCAGATGGCGACCGCGATCCTCGGCATCGACGAGACGCGGCTTCGCGTGGTGACGCCGGACGTCGGCGGCGGCTTCGGCATGAAGATCTTCATGTATCCGGAATATGTCGTCGCCGTCTGGGCGTCGAAAAAGGTCGGCCGGCCGGTCAAGTGGACCGGTGATCGCAACGAAGCCTTCCTCTCGGACACCCATGGCCGCGACCACGTCACCCATGCCGAGCTGGCGCTCGACAAGGACGGCCGCTTCCTCGGCCTTCGCGTCGACTTGATCGCCAATATGGGCGCCTATCTCTCGAACTTCGCGCCCTACATCCCGATCCAGATCGGCGTCGTCGCCGGCGTCTACACCACGCCGGCGATCTTCACCCGCGTCCGCGGCGTCTTCACCAACACTGCGCCGGTCGACGCCTATCGCGGCGCCGGCCGGCCGGAGTCGATCTATCTGATGGAGCGGATGGTCGACAAGGCGGCGCGGCAGCTCGGCATGGCGCCGGACGAGATCAGGCGCCGGAACTTCATCCCCAAGGCGCAGCTCCCTTACGCCACGCCCATGGGCTACACCTACGACAGCGGCGACTTCCAGCGCATCATGGAAACGGCGATGGACCACGCCGACTGGAAGGGATTCGCCGCCCGCAAGGCCGAGTCGGCCAAGGCCGGCAAGCTGCGCGGCCTCGGCCTCGCCTGCTATATCGAGGCCTGCGCCGGCGGCAATGACGAGATGGCGGAGCTCAGCTTCGATCCCGCCGGCAAAGCAACCCTGATGATCGGCACCCAGTCGAACGGCCAGGGCCACGCGACCGCCTATGCGCAGATCGTCGCTGCCGGGCTCGGCATTCCGTTCGAGAACATCCAGGTCGTCCAGGGCGACACCGACATCGTCCGCTACGGCAACGGCACCGGTGGCTCGCGCTCGGTGCCTGTGGGCTCGGCGGTGATCGGCAACACGGTCGAGAAGGTGATCGCCAAGGGCAAGCGCATCGCCGCCCACATGATGGAGGCGGCGGAAGCCGACATCTCGTTCGAGGCCGGCAACTTCACCGTCGCCGGTACCGACCGCAGCGTCTCGATCCAGGACGTGATCCGCACCTCCTACGACGCCAAGTCGTTGCCGGAAGGCGAAGGCTTCGGCATGGACGAGACCGGCTATCACGAGGCGATCCCGCAGACCTTCCCCAATGGGTGCCACATCTGCGAGGTCGAGATCGACGCCGAGACCGGCATCACGCATATCGACCGCTACACGGTGGTCGACGACGTCGGCAACGTGGTGAACCCGCTGCTGGTCGCCGGTCAGGTGCATGGCGGCATCGGCCAGGGCATCGGCCAAGCGCTGCTGGAGCAGTGTGTCTACGACGCCGAGTCGGGCCAGCTCATCACCGGCTCGTTCATGGATTACGGCATGCCGCGCGCGGCCGACGTGCCGTCGATCGACGTCCAGTTCGAGCAGATCCCCTGCGCGACCAACCCGTTCGGCATCAAGGGCGCGGGCGAGGCCGGCGCCATCGGCGCACCGCCGTCGGTGATCAACGCCATCGTCGACGCTCTCGCCGACAAGGGCGTCCGCCACATCGACATGCCGGCGACGCCCGAGAAGGTCTGGAAGGCGATCCGCGCCGAGGCGGCGTAGAGAAGAGGCGGAAGAGGCGGACGAGCCGGGTTCGGCCCCTCCGCCTCTCAATCCGTCTTCGGTTCGAAGAGGGGCCAAGACACGGTGTGCTCGGCCCCGCTCCAGTCGCGGAGGACCAGCCAGAGGCGGCGCGGCGCCTCCAGGGAGGAGAGCGGCGGAAGAACGGCGGAAAGGCGGTTGGCATCGCCTGCGAGCCGGCGCCGCGCCGCCGGATCGGGACCGGCCGCGTCGCCATAGGCGAGCGCCGCCTCGCGCAGAAGGTCATAGCAGCCGACGCAGAGCCGTACGCGCCAGCGAACGGGCCGGTCGTCGTTCCGCGCCGGCGATCGGTCCGCGCCGGCCTCTGCCTGCCACCGGCCGACCGGGCCCGATCCGGCCGCATGCGCCCCCAGCCCGTCGGCTGCCGTGCCCGGCAGCCAGAACAGCAGGAAGCACCCGACCGGCACGATGCCGACCGCCACCAGGCTGGGCCATCTGAGCGGGCCCAGGAAGCGGAGACGGATGAGAGAAGGCGCGCTCCGCAACCGCCGCAGGTAGATCAGCACCCCGGTCAGGGCGGACAGGCTGAGCAGCAGGCCGAACCCGACCCAGACGAGCTTGCTCGCGAGGCCGGCGAAATCGCCGAAATGGAGGGGGTCGGCGGTCTGGACCCATCGACCGAGCGGCGTCATGTCCTCCACCCGGTCGACCGCCATGATCGCACCGGTCAGCGGGTTCACCTCCACCCCGTTGGCGCGGTCGCGCACCAGCCACGCCGCCGCCTGCCCGCGCACGGCAAGCGGCGATTCCGGCTCCGTCGGCAGCCACAACTGGCGGACGGACAACCCCGGAAGAGCGACCGAGGCCCTGGCGATCAGAGAGTCGAGCGGCAGGGGCCGGGGCACCTCGGGACCCATGGCGTCGAGGACCTCTTCGGCGATCGCCGGACGCGGGACATCGAGGTCCACGCCTGCGCGGTAGAGCACCCGCTCGCCCAGGTACCACAGCGAGGTCACCGCCATGAGAAACACGAACCAGATCGACCACAGGCCGATCAGGCGGTGGACGTCGCCCCACAAGACGCGGGCGCCCTTGGCGGTCCGGGGCAGCCGAAAGAAGCCGCGCCAGAACTTCTTGTAGGTGATAAGCCCGGTGACCAGCGCCCCGGCGAGCACGCCTCCGAGAGACGTCACCAGGAAGAAGCCCCAGTCCCCCGGCGCGAAGAGCAGATAGTGAAGCGCGCGCAGGACCGACACGACCGAGATCCAGTCCGCTTCGCCGCGCACGACGGCTCCCGCCGGGTCGACATAGATGACCCGCTGATCGCCGGAACGGTCGGTCGCGCTGAAGCGGGTTGCCAGATAGGGCTCCTCCCCGGCGATCGCGAAGGTGATCACATGGCCGGGATATGCGCGGCGGGCCGCCGCCAGCTGCTCGCCCCAGGTCGCCGGCGTGTCGGTGGCGGTCGCGCGCACGGCCGGCCGCAGCAGCCAGTCGATCTCGTCGCTCACCACCGCCAGCGTGCCGGTGAGGCACACGAACAGCGTCAGAAGGCTGAGCTTCAGGCCGAGAAGGCTGTGCAACCGGAACGCCAGCGGCCGGCGCTGCCGGCGGTGAGAACCGTTCACCGGATCTTCGGGCGGCCGCCTCCGCTCCGGACCGCGGACGGTCTCACCATTCCAGCGCGTAGGAGACGAACACCCGCCGCCCTTCCTCCGGGAGCCAAAGGAAGCCGGAATTGCCCGATTCGGCGGGGATCGACGTGTATTCGGTGTTCAGCAGATTCTCGACGCCCAGCCTGAGCTGACCGCGCCCGAGATCGAAGGCCGCGGAGACGTTCACCAGGATCTCCTCGTCGATCTTGCCTTCGCCGAAAGCGACGCTGCCGGGGAAAGGATCGCGCTCGCCGCGATAGTTCACCTGCAGGGTCCCCGTGACCCAGGGAGCCGGGCTGTAGTCGACGAACCCGGTGACGAGGACGGGCGGAAGGTCGCGGTTGTCGATCCGGCGGGTGTCGCCGTTGGCGACACGAAGCCCGTCCTGCCAAGTGAAGACACCACCCACGCCCCAGACCGGGTCGATCTGCCATGCGGCGATCGCTTCGACGCCCCAGAACTCGCGCGGTTCACGCAGCGGAATACAGGGGTTGATACCATCGCAGATCAGCGAGCTGAGCAGGTCGGATTCCGTATAGAAGGCGGCCAGGGCGAGGCTGAGAGATGCCCAGTCGCCACGGATGCCGATCTCGTACTGGTTGGACTTCGCCGGCTGCGTGTCGACCTCCGCCGCCGTCGTGGCTCCGCGCGCCGAGCGGCCCAGCTGGCTGATCTCGGCGCCTTGCGAGAAGGTCGTGTAGAGCTCGGTCGAATCGTCGACGAAGTAGACGAGGCCGGCGTTGAACAGCGTCAGGTCGAAATTCCGGATGTCGCCACCGACGATGCCGCCGACCCCGGCCCCGGACTCGGCTTCGCCGTCATAGCGTTCATGGCGTAATCCGCCACTCAGCACGAAGTCGCCGACCGGGACATCGAGCTGTCCGAAGACCGCCAGGCTCTCCAGGGTCACGTCCGGCGACACGAACGACTGAAGCGCCCCCGTATCGGTGAAGAAGACCGGACGGAAGAATCGATTCTCGATGACGTCGAGACCGTAGGTCACCGCCCCGCCGGGGACGAGGCCATCGAGCGGCGTGCTCAGGCTCGACCGGAAGCCGTGATAGACGTTCGTCTGCTCGTCGCGGACGACGCGCGCGCCCACGGAACGAAAGGATTCGTTGTAGGTGTCGCTCGCGAACACTTCGAGGCGCAGGGCGCTTCCGGCGACGTCCGCGTTCTCGTAGTTCAGGTTGACGGTGTAGGAGCGGCGGAAGCTCTCTTCTCCCTGCGGCTGCGGATCGAGCGAACCGTACGGTCCGCGGAAGACGCCCGGAACGAGCTGGTAGCGTTCGCGGAAGTCGACGTTCTGGAAGGTGGTCGAGAGCCGAAGCCGCCCTGCATCCCCCATGTCGTAGCCGAACGACCCGTCGATGCTGCCGATGACCTCCTTGCCGTTGTTGAGCAGCGCGCTGTTATCGAACCCGAGGGCGAGGTCGCCGGACGGATCGAACTCGGCGCCGTCATAGGCGAGCACGCCGCCGACGTGGTAGTCGAAGTCGCCGACGATCTGCGCCGCGCTCTGGTACAGGCTGGCCTGGTGGCTGCCGCCGACGCGGTGCGGATTGAAGCTTTCGCGGAGAACCGTTCTCAGCGTCAGTTCCTCCGACTCCGCGCGGGGCGTCGACAGGGCGATGATCCCGCCGGACGATCCGAATCCATAGGCGGAGTTGGCGCCGCGACTGACTTCGATCGCCGACAGCTGGTCCGGCTGCACGAGATTGAGGTCGGACCCTGCGCTCGCCCGGAGCTGCTCGTTCACCGGCACGCCGTTGATGAAGACCTGCGCCGTCCGGCCGCGAATGTTGCGAACGCCGTTGTTGGTCGGGTTGAAGCCGGGGACCGTGCGCGAAACGATGTCTTCCACCCGGTTCGTCACCCGCTGCTCACGGTCGATCTCCGCCTGCCCGACATAGGTTATGGAGGCGGGGATGTTGGATAGCGGAGCGTCCAGACGGCGACTGCCGAGAACCGTCACCGGCGGGAGCCGGACCGACGCCCCCGTTTCCGCGGGCAACGCCACCAGGGTGGCGGTCCCCTCTCCCGTCATCCGGTAGTCGAGGCCCGTGCCAGCCAGAATCCGGGACAGCGCATCGGCAGGCGCGAACCTGCCCGCCACCGCACCGGAGGTGACGTCACGGGCCATTTCGGAGGGATAGCCGATCTGCCACCCGGTCTCCGCGGCGAAGGTCGCCAGGGCCGCGGCAAGCGGCTGGGCCGGAATGTCGAGCGTCACTACCGGCTCGGCCTGCGCCAGCACCGTCATCGGTGCCGGATCGCGGGGAGCGCTGCCGGAGACGGTCGCGTCCTGCGCAGCCCAAGCTGGAACGCACCACGCCCCTACGGCACCGAACACGGCCCCGTAGGCACCGCGACGCCAGCGATTCGCCGCATTGTTCCGATCGTCCGTCATCTCCCCTCCGCACATGGCCATCCAGCGACTGCGATGCAGTTGCAGCAATGAGGACCTTGACGTTTCAGGAGGCGGAAAGGCACAGCGCCGCGGAAAAAATATCCGACGCGGCGGTCGGGACGCCGTTACCGGATGATCAGGATGCGGTCGGTCACCCGGGTGACGTCGGCGCCGACGACCGCGGCGAGAGCGGCGACGGTCGTGGCGGTGTCGTCCAGACGGTAGCTGCCGGATATCGGGATCGTTCCCAGGTCGTCCCGCAGCAGGACGATGATGCCCCGGTGGTACCGTCGCAACTCGTCGATCACCTCGCCGAACGGCCGCTCGGTGAAAACGAGCCTCCCCGCGGTCCAGGCGAAGGTCGCATCGTCGGCCGCGAATTCCCGCACCCCTCCGTCCTCGGCCACCGTCACGGCCTGACCGGCCCGGAGTACCGCGGCATCGCGCCCGGCATACGCCACCCTGACGGACCCGTGACGCACGGCGACGACGACGGTCTCGTCCGCGCGGCGGACCGAGAAGGCCGTCCCCAGCGCCTCGGCGACGACGGCGCCCGCGCGCACGGCCAACGGCCGGTCCGCGTCGGGGGCAACCTCGACATAGGCTTCCCCCCGTTCGAGGGTGAGCTTCCGCCGGTCGGGCTGGAACGCGACATCGACGGCCGAAGCAGTGTTGAGATAGAGGACCGAGCCGTCTTCCAGCGCCACATGCGTCCGCTCGCCGGCGGCCGTGGCGAGGTCGGCGGCCGACGGTATCGGGAGACCGAACTGGATCGCGCCGAGTCCGATTACCGCGGCAAGTGCCGCGGCGGCGGCCAGACGTT
>MDTD01086728.1_pt1 | contig 28994 bp, 22 predicted proteins | sample 811221 | NCBI WGS metagenome assembly MDTD01 (sample SAMN05326646, study PRJNA326480) | marine metagenome | isolation source: seawater | place: Pacific Ocean: South West | collected 2011 | reverse complement strand
TTGATAAAAAGGCTAGATGAAATAGCCAAAAAGAATATAATTTTTTTAATATCTATCACAAGGAATATTATAAATCTTTGGTTCACTACTTTGCGCAATATAAATCACAGAAAGCTCAAAGGCACCTCTGTAATGGGTTACTGATGAAAGGTCTGAAATATTAATATCATAACTAATTCCAATTTGCCACTCTTGCCTTCTTGCACCAAATATAACGTTCGTAGCATCATAATTTCTATCGAAACCGTTTCTAAAGTTGGCACCGCCAAAAATCTCATCAATTTTTGCTTTATTCTTACCTGTTTTCATCCTACCAATTGCCCCTAAAACCATATCCTGAGCTTCGTTTTGCAAAGAATAAAGCATATTTGGTGACAACACATATTTTGAGCTCAACTTGTAATTAAGTCTAATGTTGTAAAGCTGTCGAACATCTAACTTGTTGGGGTTTCCCAAAAAACTTTCTTCAGGAGTATTCAAGTGAAAAAAAGCAACTCCTATTTCAGGAAAAAGCTTGTCGGTTAATTGACGGGCCCAACCAATTCCTAAGTTGAAATCTAATAAATATTGGTTAGTGTTCGTAAAACTTTCAGTACTTCCTACGCCAATCTGAAATTCCCCAGAAACATCATCCCAATTTGACGGTAATGTATTTTTTGGATCTAGCCCTTTATGCAACATTCCAATTTGAGTTCCTAAACTTAAATAATTCCCTTTTATTATTTTGCTGTATCCTCCTGAAAACATAAGGTTATTCCTTGTCAAGTTATTCAAACCAGACCTGTCGTTACAGAACTGTATTCCCGCACTTAGTTTATGACCATAAAAGGAAAATACTTTATCATAACTCAACCCTAATGTTTCATATTTTTTATCCATAACCGCTCCCCATTGAGAACGATAGTTTCCTACAACTCTATAGTCACCATTAAATCTTCCTGTTTCCCCTGGGTTTAAATTTAAAGGAGATGACATCCATTGAGTAAAATGGATATCCTGAGCTTTAGATGCTAGTGTTGTTAAAAAAAATATAAGGAAAAGTTTCTTTACCATAGATAGCTTCTTCCTGTTTTCATAATCATCAACATTCGGTTCATTTGTCCCCTTGTAAAAAACTGTTCACAACTGGGACTGTAAGAGCTCATAATATTACATACAGGCGGTTCAAAATAAACACCTGATGAATGATCAAATTTAGCGGGACTTAAGTGGCATTCCGAATCAACTGAACCTTTTGGGTCAGCCTTGGTATCACAAACTAGATCTCCTGCTGTAGAACAATTTGAACCGTCAGCGCTTTCAGGACCAAAAGAAGAAGTTTCAAAAGTATTATACAATCCGAAATAATGACCTAACTCGTGTGCCAGAATATCCGAGTCAAAACATTCTTTTTGTAAAAATATCGCATCTCTAAGATTAGTATCTTTAGGAGTGGTTATTGAGCCCATTGGGGCATACCCACAAGGCCCTGGGTCGGGATCATCATTTTCAATTTCTTTAGCAAAATATAGATTAATGACGTTTTTCTTTCGGTACAAAGCAGCTATTTCCTCATCATGAATTCCTTTAATGATTTTGTCCTGACGATGGTTGGGCAAAACGTTAAATTGACACAATTTAAAATCTACACAAATTTCGGAAAATTTATTATTTAACGTCTCAATTTCTAGGAGTATCTGACTTTCGGTTATTGGATCATGCAAGTTTGCTGTATCCGTCAAAACCCATGCAACCAAACTAAACGTCTTGCCGTAACATTCATCTGTAGAACCAAATTCTTGATTATATTGAGCATTACTTGAAACAAATCCGATAAACGTAATGAATGTTAATAATTTAAATTTATTCATAGTGTCAAATTCGATTCAAATATAAAATTTTAATCATAATTTCAACTAAAAAGTTATCCGATTGGGTAAAAATGTTACATTTGTTTTTGTTAAAGTCTTTTTATTTTGAAACTACATATACCATTATTTTTAATATTTGTTGCACAGTCTATTTTTGTTTCGTCCCAAATAACCGTAAGCCAAAGTAGTGGATGTGCCCCTCTTACCGGAATTGAGTTCTCTAGCCCGGTCGCTGGCAACTGGGATTTCGGTAATGGTATAAACGCCATTAATCAAGATACCGTCTCTGCAACTTACGGATTCCCAGGGGTATACATAGTTACCCTAACCGATGATATTGGCGACACTCTTGACCTAGATACAATAACGGTTTTCGGTAATCCAACAGCTGATTTCAATACAATTGGCGCAACCAGTGGATGCGCTCCATTTACAGCATCATTTAATGATGTATCAACGGCAGAAGGATCTTCTTCGATTATTGGGTGGGACTGGGCTTTTGTTGGAACGAGCACAGGGAGCTCTGAACAAAACCCAAGTCATACATTTACAAGTACAGGAGATTGGACTGTTATACTTATTGTTGAGGATGATAACGGGTGTACTGATGACACAATAAAAACAGACTTTATAACGGTTACGGACCCGCCAACTGCAAATTTTTCAGCAACTCCTTTATCATCATGTACAACTCCTTTAAATGTAACATTAACAAACACATCAACAAGCACAAGTGGTGAAACTCTGGAATACAACTGGGATTTTGGAGATTCAGAAACATCAACAATTGAAAACCCTGGTACACACACATATGACCTAATTGGAAGTTACTCAATATCACTTACAGTTTCTGAGCCTGACGGATGTTCAAGTACTCAAACAAGAAATATTAATATTGGTGCTCCAAAAGCAATAATTGATGTTAAAGACACCGTTTGTATTGGTGTAAGCACGTCATATTCTAGTGTTTCAAGCGGAGGAACATCGTTCAAATGGGAGTTTGATGATGGGGAAGTATCAACTTTAGAAAATCCTAATAAAACTTTTAACACAAGTGGAAATCATGAAGTCACACTAATAGCAAATGACGTAGGATGTAGTGACACAACCACAAAAACAATCTTTGTTCAGCAAGCAGAGGTAACATTAACAGGTAGCCCCAGTAATCAATGCGAGGAACCGTTTTGTGTCCAGTTTACAGCTACGGGAGACGAAATTGAAAATTGGAGTTATCTTTTTTATGGAGGAAAATCATCAACGGAACAAAACCCAGAACACTGCTACGAACACTTTGGAGGGGACGAATACACCGTTCATGATTATGAAGGTTATAATTACAACACAATAGTAACAGGAACTACAGTTCATGGTTGTTCAGCAAGTGCCAGTTTCAGAGATACTATATTCCCACTAAGCGCTAACTTTGCACCCAGTATTACTCAGGGATGTGCTCCTTTAAGTGTTACTTTTCAGGACTCTTCAGCTTCAGGATCGCCAATTACATCCTATGAATATAATTTTGACGATACATCAACAGGTTCTTCAGATTCTGTCAGTCATGTCTTTACAACACCGGGAGAATATGATGTTACCTTAATTATTGAAAACGAAAATGGTTGCAAGGACACATCATTTCCTATTCAAATTCAAGTTGGTGATACTATAGATGTAGATTTATTAGTATCTCCTAGTACTGTTTGCATTGGAGATACTGTCGTTATCACTGACGCCACAGGAGATGCAAGAATTGATGACTATCATTTTGCCACCGATGAAAGTAGAGGGTCGGAATCTTGTCCAGGTGACTCTATTCAACAGTGGTCCTATTTCAGTGAAACTGGTCTTCACGACATAACATTTTATGCAAATTATAATGGCTGTGTAAGCGAAAAGGTTTTTTCTGACGTGGTTACTGTTGAGGGCCCATCATCTAGTTTTAAGTGGTCAGGAAATTGTGCTTCACCAACAGAAATCCACTTTGATGCTAACGTTAGTGATGTGGATAGTTTGTACTGGCATTTTGGAGATGAAAACGCACTTGCCAGTGATGATTTAGCAGACACACTAGTAACCCATAACTATGATACCTCTGGTGACTATACTGTTGTTTTGATTTCAACAAATAGTTCAACAGGTTGTAAAAACGATACAAACACTATGTTGGTCAAAATTAGATCATTAGAGGCTAGAATAGAAATTGATTCTCTAATATGCTCTGGATCTACTTTTACAGCCTCCGGAGAAAAATCGGTTGAAGTTTTTGGAGACTGTGAAAACTCTTATCGTTGGGACTATGGAGACAGCACCGAAATGTTTTTGTCAAGTTCTCCAACATGGTCAACTTCACTCGTTGATACTGGACAACACAAAATAAGACTAATGGTTTATGATGTCAATGGATGCAGAGACACGGCTGAAACAACAATTATCATAACTGATCTGTATGCAGGATTCGTAGCAGACACAATATCTGGCTGTATTCCCCTAACTATAAACTTTACAGACACATCATGGAGCGCAACAAAATTAGAAACTTGGAGTTGGGATTTTAAAGATGGTAGTTTTGGAACAGACTCTATTGTAAGCAATACTTACACAAATTCAAATATCTCTCACTACGATGTAGTTTTAAATGTCACGAACTCCTTAGGTTGTACAGACGATGCCACTTTGAGAATTTCACCAATTATACCAGACTCCAATTTTACTGTTGATGACGAAACCATTTGTGTTGGTGAATCCGTTACTTTCACACTAGACTATGAAAATGAAATAAATATTGCCCTATGGAGTTTTGACGACCTGGGCACATCTACGGAGCTAAACCCCGAGTTCCAATTCGATAGTGCGGGAGACTATAGCATAACTGTTCAGTTAACAGACACGAACGGTTGTCAAACAGAAAGAACTAAAAACAAACTCATAGAAGTTGACGCATACCCTATAGCAGGCTTTCTTTCAGACAAGGATGATCAAGATATAATTTGTTACCCCTCAATAATAAAATTCACAGACACATCTAAGGTTAATTTTGGCGTAACTTCGTTCGGAGCGAGGTTTTGGGAACTAGATGACATGCCAATATCTTCGTCCGGATCATCAATTACTCTACCATTTCTTAAACCGGGAGATCACTCTATAAAACTAATAGAAGAAAGTCTTAATAAATGCCGAGACACAATAGTAAAACCCATTAAAGTTTCAGGTCCAACAGGTGAAATATCTCCCATTTTATCAACTATTTGCATTGGTGATAAGGTAACCTTAGATATTATAGACTCATCTGATGTCTTTGCATTATATTGGACATTTGGAACAAAAGGTGCAGTATCAGATACAATAATTGTTTCGGATAAATCCAGCGTAGACACAACCTATAGAATTACAGAATTACCACTTGACGGAAGCACAAAAGCACAAATGACACTGTTTAGTGAAGATTACAAATGCGAAGCGTATGCCGAAATAGATATTAATGTTCACCTAATAGAAGCTGATTTTAGTTTTGTAGACTCCACAGTTTGTTTAGACAATGAGGTTGTTTTTGTAGACAACTCTTTATCAACAGTTGAAACAACTTATTCATGGGATTTCGGAAACGGTTCAACATATAATTCTGTAACTAATAATTTACCTGAGCCCCAATTGTATAGTAGTACAGGAAATTATAACATTCAGTTGATTATTAATGACTCCTCTTCAGGATGCGTAGATACAACTGTCGAAGAACTTTTAGTGTTGCCTCTACCTAATGTTTCAACAGTTAACAGATATATATGTAAAGGTGATCCTGCTTTACTTGTCGCTAGGGGAGCAGAAACTTACCTGTGGGTTGATCCAAATTCGACAATAACAAATTTAGACACAAGTTCAACCTTTGCATACACAGATGATTCGACCAGTTACAAAGTTTTCGGAACTGACACAAATGGTTGTATTGATAGTGCTATAGCTACTGTATCTGTTTTGTACGAAAAAGAATTAATAAGAAAGGACACTTGTGTTATAATCGGAGACTCAGTTACTATTGGAATTGATTACGGGCCTGGCTTCACTTACGACTGGAGTGAAGGACCGACACAATTTCTAAAATGCTTAACTTGTCCTGTTCAAACAATACAAATAACCGAGGAGGTTGACTCAATATTATATCAAATGGCTTACAATGATTCCTTAAATTGCTTCCCTAAAGTAAATGAGTATAATGTTTGTGTAGAAGATAAATACACTTTTGATGTACCTTCTGCCTTCACTCCCGATGGCTCTGAGGAAAACAGCATAATATATCTTAAAGGACATGGAATTAAGGAATTGATATATTTTAGAATCTACAATAGATGGGGTGAATTAGTTTTTGAAACAACTGACATTGATTCTGGATGGGATGGTATTTATAAAGGAGCTAAACAAGGGATTGAAACATTTGTATACCAAGCGAAAGTAAAATTTTACAACGATAAGTTTGAAGTCAAGGGTGGGGATATTACTTTAATTCGATAATCAAATACTTTTAATCACTCCTTTAATTAATAATTAAATAATACAAGCTTTAAATTCATTAGGTAAACTGGCTTAAAATCGCGTTTTTAATCAACGCATCTTTTTGAGTTTTTAATTCTACTTACTAAAACTTTGCTGTTTATCGTCAATCCAAAATTTTGAAGTTCTTATAAGGATAAGAAACCAATGAAATCATTAAATTTAATAAAATGTTAAGCAATAAGGACATTCATTTTATTGAAGAAAAAACAAAAACAAAAGTTCTTTGTCAAGAAGCGCTTAGTGGTGGAAGTATAAACAGAATCTACTTGCTTGAAACAACAACACTTCCTTTAGTTGTAAAATCTAATTCTCTAGAAGAATACCCCAACATGTTTGAATATGAAAAGAAAGGACTAGAAAAACTTGGACAAACTAAAACAATAAGAATTGTTGAAACGATTAATTATATAAACAGTGACCATCTGTCTTTTCTTATTTTAAATTATATTCAGCCAAAAATAGAAACAAAAAAATTTTGGGAAAATTTCGGAATAAAACTCAATCAACTTCACCAAAACTATTCTAATTCTTTTGGTTTAGACTCACCTAATTATATTGGTAGTTTACCACAATTAAATAATTGGTGTTCAACATGGACTGAATTTTATGTTACACAACGTTTGGAACCTCAACTCAAAAAAGCAATTGAAAAAGGATTTTTAAAAGGGCTAGTTCAACAATTCGAAAAATTATTTCATCATATAGATACTTTATTTCCCCAGGAACCTCCCTCTCTACTACATGGTGACCTTTGGAGGGGAAATTTCATTTCAGGAGAAGATAACGCTCCGTTTCTTATTGATCCGGCAATTTATTTTGGTCATCGGGAAATGGATATAGGTATGTCTTTACTTTTTGGAGGATTCGAAAATCATTTTTACAGCGCCTATAACAGTGAAATTCCACTTGAAAAAAATTGGGAAGAGCGAGTTCCTCTTACTCAACTTTACCCTTTACTGGTCCATTTAAATTTATTTGGTAATCAATACGCTTTGTCAATAAAAAAAACACTTAATCGATTTGTATGATTAAATTAACAAGAGCAATACCAAATCCCTTTCGTCAAATTAAGAGAAATTAACTTAAAGCTGAGAACAACCAAATCCTTTTATTATTTTAGAAAGAATGCTGAGAAATATACTCGAAATAAAAAACCTGACAACTGAATTTACAAGTAATAACAACTCTTTAAAAGCCGTAAATAACGTTAGTTTTTCGATTGACGAAGGAGAAATTGTTGGAGTTGTCGGTGAGTCTGGTTCTGGTAAATCTGTCACCAGTTTAAGCGCTATGGGATTAATACCTTCCCCTCCAGGTAAAATAACCTCTGGAGAAATACTTTTCACAAAATCAGACAATACTACTGTTGATACTACAAAAATCAGCTATGAGAGCTTAAGAAAGATTAGGGGGAATGAAGTTAGTATGATTTTTCAAGAGCCAATGACATCTTTAAATCCTGTTTTTTCATGTGGTGAACAAGTTGCTGAGGCAATAATTTTACATCAGAATGTTAGTAGCAAGGAAGCTAGAAACAGAACAATTCATTTATTCAAAAAAGTCAAGCTACCAAGACCAGACCAGATTTTTAATCAGTACCCTCATCAACTATCTGGGGGACAAAAACAACGTGTAATGATTGCAATGGCTATTAGTTGTAATCCAAGACTACTTATTGCAGATGAACCAACAACAGCACTAGATGTAACTGTACAAAAAACAATTTTAGAGTTGTTGAAAGAATTACAAGGTGAAACAAAAATGGGGATACTTTTTATTACCCATGACCTAGGAGTTATTGGAGAATTAGCTGATAAAGTTGTAGTAATGTACAACGGAAAAGTAGTGGAACAGGGGAAGTCCTCAGATATATTTAATAATCCTCAACACCCTTATACAAAAGGCTTAATTTCTTGTAGACCTCCTTTAAATACTAGGTACTATAATCTTCCTACGGTGACTGATTTTATGGAGATAAGTGAAACAGGTGAGATACGTTCAAAATTAAAATCCATACCAGAATATCTCTCTAAAATCTCTATTCCGATAAAATCTAGAAAGAATGCTCAACAAAAATTATATACACAAAAACCACTTCTAGTAGTCAAAAACTTAAAAACCTATTTTTCTTTAAGAAGAAACCTCTTGGGTAAAACAATATCTTGGGTAAAGGCCGTTGACGATATTTCATTCAATGTTTATCCAGGCGAAACACTTGGCCTAATTGGTGAAAGTGGATGTGGTAAAACTACAACAGGAAAGTCAATAATTCGATTGACGCCAATAACATCAGGAAAGATATTATACAAGGGAAAGAACGTTTTAAAGATGAACAAAGAAGATCTTTTTAACTTCAGAAAAGAGGTTCAGATAATTTTTCAGGACCCATATTCATCACTAAATCCGCGAATATCAATTGGTAATTCAATTAAGGAGCCAATGTGTGTTCACAAAAGATTTAGTTCTGATAAAGAAAGAAAAGAGGAGGTATTAAAAATACTCGAAAAAGTCGGTTTGAAAACCGAAGACTACAATAAATACCCACACCAATTTAGTGGTGGACAAAGACAAAGGATATGTATCGCAAGAGCACTAGCTATGAAGCCAAAATTTATAATTTGTGATGAAAGTGTCTCTGCTCTTGATGTTTCAGTTCAAGCTCAAGTTTTAAACCTATTAAATGAACTAAAGAAAGACTTTGGGTTAACTTACATTTTTATTTCTCATGATTTGTCGGTAATAAAATATATGTGTGACAGAATGGTTATAATGAATAAATATGGGAAAATTGAACGATATGGAGATTGCGATGAAATTTATGAGGACCCTCAGACAGAGTACACAAGAAGCTTGATTGATGCTATACCTAAAGTTTAATTTTTATTAATTCAATTCCTGCATCGAACATAATTTGTAATAATAACTCTTTCTTGCATACAACTCTTCGTGAGAGCCTTCCTCGACTATTAAACCTTGATCCATCACTACAATAGTATCTGCATTTTTTATAGTGCTTAACCTATGAGCAATAACAAGAGCTGTTCTTCCTTTCATAACTTTCTCTAATGCCTGCTGAACTAACATTTCTGAGGTAGTATCTAAAGCTGATGTAGCCTCATCCAATATTAATAACGGAGGGTTTTGAAGCACAGCCCTTGCAATACATAGACGTTGACGTTGTCCACCGCTCAACTTTCCTCCACCCTCTCCTATTGTTGTTTCTAACCCATCATCCAGATCCATAACGAATTCTTTAGCATTTGCAATAGTTAAAGCTTTTAGAATTTGGTCATCTGTTAATCCTTCAACTCCAAGAGATAAATTATTTCGAACGGAATCATTGAACAAGATAGAGTCCTGGGTGACTATTCCGGTTAATTTCCTGAGAGACTTAACATCAAGCTCATTAATATTTTTATCGTCGATTAAGATTGACCCACCTGTCACGTTATAGAAGCGAGGTAATAAGTCTGCGATAGTTGATTTTCCACTTCCAGAGTGTCCTACTAAAGCGATTGTTTTTCCTTTGGGTATTATTAAATCAACACCTTTTATAACCTCTTCATTTTCATATTTAAATCGAACATTATTTAACCTTATTTCGTTTTTAAATGAATCTATTTTTTGTCCTCCCATACGCTCACTTTTCTCATTCGCCTTTAATATCTCATCCAGACGATTCATAGAGACCATAGAAACCTGGAGATTATTGATGGCCCCAATCAAGGCCTTTAAAGGAGACAGTAAACCCCACATGTACATTAAAAAAGTAATTAGTGTAGCTCCTCTCAGTCCATCATCAGTGTCAAAAACGATGTTGCCCCCAATCCACATTACAATGGCAAAAACAGCAATACCAATAGTTTCACTAATTGGAGAGGATGCAGAACTTTTTCTGATTTGACGATTTCTTAATTCATAAAATCTTTTGTTATGTTTTTTAAATGATTTAATAAATGATGACTCAGCCGCGAAACCTTTTAATAATTTAATAGCAGAAAGTGTTTCTTCTACAACAGACAGCACTTGACCCAATTGCCCTTGAGCTTTTTTTGAAGTCCTTTTTAATCCTTTTCCAATAATTGAGACAAAAAATGCAGACAGCGGTAATAAAAGAAGAACGACAAGACTAAGTTTCCAACTAATAAAAAACAAACCAAAAAGAAAAATGATAACTTGAATTGGCTCTCGTAAAAACCTTTGAAAAGCGATCATACCAGATTCAACTTGCATAACATCATTAGACATTTTACTCATGAGATCTCCTTTTTTTTCATCGCTGTAATAGGATACTGGTAAATTGAGCATTTTTTGGTAAACATCATTTCTAAGATTTGCAATAATCCCATTCCGAACAGGAGCTAAAAAGAAATTAGCCAGATATAAAAATAGATTCTTGAAAAAGAAAGAACCAGATATAAATAAACAAACTATGAATAAGGTTCTTTTTTTTCCTTCTACAAAAGAAGGTGCTTCAGAAATGGAATTAGCAAACCAATGATTGACCTCGTATTCTAAGTATTTTCTTGAAAACGCAGTATTTGGATTAGGCTTCAGGAACTCTAATATAGAGTTGCTATCTGCTTTAAAAAGAAGTTCGATAAGCGGCATCATACTACTAATACCAACTAAAGTAAATGCTACGCCAACTAAATTAAAAACTACATTTAGGGTAAAATACCCCTTGTAGTCGGCCAAATAATTAAGAAGTAATCTTAATCTTTCCATGGCTTAAAGGTAATGTTTTTCAAATTTAGTATATGTTTATATTAGATGACTCTAAATGTTAACATAAGTTAAGTTTTTAAATAATGTTACATTTGTAACAGCAGAATAAACCATAGGAAGCATGGAAAATTTTTTTTCAATAAAAGACGTAAAAAATCTTCAAGACCTTTTACAAAAAACCCTAAAGGTAAAATCTAATCCCCTAGCCAATAAAGAACTGGGTAAAAATAAAACACTTGGATTAATATTTTATAACTCAAGTTTAAGAACAAGAATTTCATCTCAAAAAGCAGCTTATAACCTGGGAATGGATGTAATCGTTCTTAATATTGGTTCAGACGGCTGGGAATTAGAGTCTAAGGATGGTGTTGTAATGGATAAAGGAACAGCTGAACACATTAAGGAAGCTGCGGCGGTAATTAGTGAGTATGTCGATGTAATTGGAATACGTTGCTTTGCAGGCTTAAAAGATTGCGCCTTAGATTATAAGGAAGAAGTTCTTAATAACTTTATTAAGCATGCTAAAGTACCTGTTGTAAATTTAGAATCAAGTACACTTCACCCGCTTCAATCACTAGCTGATTTGATTACTATTGAAACCAACAAAATAAAACCTCGCCCAAAAGTTGTTTTAACGTGGGCTCCTCATCCACGAGCCCTTCCTCAGGCCGTCGCAAATTCTTTTGTACAGTGGATGAAAGAAGCAGATGTTGAATTGGTCGTAACCCATCCGAAAGGCTATGATTTAGCCCCTGAATTTAATAAGGGTGTGACGGTAGAATATGATCAAAAGAAAGCCTTTAAGGACGCAGATTTTATATATGCTAAAAACTGGAGTTCATTTGAAAAATATGGGCAAATTTTATCTGTCGACTCTTCTTGGTGCGTAACTGCTGAAAAGATGTCAGTTACAAATAAGGCTAAGTTTATGCATTGTTTACCGGTAAGACGCAATGTTGTTGTTAGTGATGAAGTAATTGACTCTGAAAACTCATTAGTTATTGAACAGGCAGGAAATCGCGTGGTTTCTATACAAACCGTTTTACAAGAATTTCTTAAAAAATAAACTATGATTAAAGTCATAAAAATTGGTGGTGGAATTATTGAAAACGAGCATAATTTGACTCTTTTTCTAAAGTCTTTTTCCAAAATAAACGGTCCCAAGGTTTTAATTCATGGAGGTGGAAGGCTGGCAACAAAATTTGCTGAAAAACTTGGCTACAAAACAAAAATGGCTGAAGGGCGCAGAATTACTGACGAAAATATGCTAGAAGTTGTCACCATGGTTTATGGAGGTCTCGCTAATAAAAAAATTGTTGCCGAGTTACAAAGCCAAGGAATAAACGCTCTTGGATTAAGCGGAGCCGACGGCAATTTAATTAAGGCGCACAAACGCCCTGTTGAAAAAATTGATTTTGGTTGGGTTGGAGATATTGAGAAGGTAAATTCAAATTTACTTTTAAGTCTAATCAAAAGAGATATCGTTCCCATAATAGCCCCACTTTCGCACGATGGACGCGGTAAAGTTTTAAATACAAATGCAGACACCATTGCAAATGAGGTCGCAAAGGCTTTAGCACAAAAAGAGGAGACACAACTTATACTAGGTTTTGAATTAGAGGGAGTGCTTAAAGATATTACTGAAAGTTCAAGTGTAATTCCAAAAATAACTACTCAATTATTTAGTCAATTAAAATCAAAGGGAGTTATTTCAGAAGGGATGATTCCAAAACTAACTAATGCATTCGACGCTATTCAAGCAGGAGTAACCTCAGTGCGTATATGCAATGCCTTGAAAATCGAGGAGGATTCTGGGACTCTAATTTTAGAATAGAGCAAACGTCAAATAAGAATTTTTTGAAAAAATTGAAAAAATTCAAGCCGATTTTCTATAAAATACATCCATACATAAAACATGAGGAAAACTTACACAAGAAAGGAAAATAAAAAAATAAGCTATATTCTCTTTTAGGCTTAAGTCAACATTACTAAAAAAAACAAAAAACAATACCACAGCTCCTATATTGAAAGGTAAGGCTTTCAAATACATTTTGATATGTGAAACCTGAAGCTTGCTTTTTAGGTGAAGCCAACCAAGTCTACTGTGGTGAAAAATAAAATAGAGTCCAAAAGCAAAAATTAAATTTGTGAATTGAGAGAGAAATAAAAACACAATAATTAAAGTCCAATCCAACTTGCGGTAAAAAACAGCAAACGATAACGCGCCGGCTAAAATTAAAAAACTAAGAAATTCTATTTCTGGAAAAAAACTAACTAAAGGAACATCCAGAGCTGAAAGTATCAAATTCAACTCTTTGAGATGAGTAACAAAAAGATATGTTAAAAGAATAAGCCCCCATAAAAATCCAACTATTTTTGATTTTATACCCCATTGCTCTACATCAGTTTGACCAAAGTGCCAAGCGGAATAAATTAAAAAACTAATTAAAGCAAAAGATGGACTCCAAATCCAAAGAAAAAAAACTGGAACCATTAAAATCATATAACGACTTACGAATTTAAACGTTATTTTTTTTCCTTTATCAATAGCATTTGTAAAGTGATCCAAAGCTCCATGAGGTATTCCAATCACCAATAAACCAATTACCAAAATAGCTGTTTGAAAAATTGATATTCTTAAATCATCACTTTCCACACTTTTAGATGGAATCAAAATTGAAAAAATCATGAGGAAATAAATTAAATACTTTTTCAATCTCCAACTTATCCAATACAATGTAGCTTTAAGAAAAACGCCTATTTGTAATTTAAAAAACATTTTAAATTCTTGAATTGGTTTAGATTTTTCATCCAAAAAGTTAAGTACAAATCCTGCACTTTTCACTTTAAACAAGCGTTCAAAAATAAATTTACCTTTATCCGGCCATAACGTAAGAATAATAAGAAGCAATTGATCATAAAAGTGAAACCGCCTTTTCCTTAACTGGGTTTTTGGCTTGAACGAATCAGAATTACAAATTTCGACTGATTGGTTATACATGTTTTTAAATGCATACCCAGTGCTTGGCTTAACATTTCCTGCTCGTGTTCCAATAAATGTCCAGGTTTCTCTTTTCGATTGTTTAGGTAAAATAGGATCCATAGGAATCAAACCCCTCTCTTTTTCCATAATATTGAAAGGACCGAAATTGTCAGTAATATACTTATTCAACAATTTCTTAGCTTCATTTATCTCGATTATTTTCTTTCCAAAACGTGTAATCTCAACTAGCGCTTTATTTTTGCTGTAAGGTAAAATATACACAAACTGTGTTGCACCATTTTGACTTATTCGGAAATCCATCAAAGTACAAACATCGTCATCAAAAAACTGCTCAATTAGTTCAATTTTTAATCCATAAAATGATTGATAAATATAATATCTTCCTGGATTTGGCATTTTTATTTTAGGCGTACGACTATCAAAAATATATTTACTTTTATAAGTTGTATTTTTTGTTTCCAAATAAAAGGTTTCTTTCTCTTCAACATGCAAAACATAGTCTTTGACTAGTCTAATATTATGTTTGGAGCTTATTTGTTTAGCATAGTTATATAAGTCTAAACTATTAATGTGAAAATATTGCAAGGGTCGAATCGATTCCGGAGTACTATTGTTTATTTGAATATTACTCCAGTTAGCTGAAACTATTTTACTGTAATCGTGATATATGTCATCGTGATCTGTTGCCCAAAAACAGAACGTTTTATCATTTTCCTTTTTCTCATCAGGATCTATTAAAAGAACACGTTTTCCTTTTAAAAGATCTTTTTTTTCCATCTGAATTAGGAGAATACAAGCGCTAGCACCCCATCCAGCGAAGACAATATCATAGCTTTCAATTTTTAAAGTCATTCAGGTGTAAAAAATCAATTTGCATTACGAATTAAATACTAAGGTGTTGCTTTTTACAATATGAATCAATTTTTATTGGTTGTTATTTTCAATATGTCCAAAAAGTTCTTGCTCTACAATTTGACAAATAATATGACCTATTAAAATGTGGGCCTCCTGAATACGCGGAGTATCTCTAGAAGGAACAGCCATTAAAAAATCGGCGTAATTAGCCATTTCTCCACCATCTTCACCAGTAAATGCCACAGTATGCATTCCAATCTCTTTAGCTTTTTTCATGGCTAGAACCACATTATCCGAGTTACCGGAAGTTGAAATACCAACAAACACATCCCCTTCCCTACCTTGAGCTTCAACCATTCTCTCATAGACAACATCGAAAGAATAATCATTGGCAACAGCCGTAAGGAACGAACCATTAACATGAAGTGCTTCAGAATCTAAAGGCGGACGGTCAAAGTAGAATTTACCACTCAACTCAGCAGAAATATGCTGAGCGTCTGAAGCACTTCCCCCATTACCGCAAAATCTTGTTTTATTTCCTGATTTATAGGCTTTTACGATTGTAGAAGCCGCGTCAATAATTACTGATTTAATTTCTTTATTTTCTAAAATCTCATTTTTAAGCCTTATGCTCTCCAAAAAAGATTTTTCCAAAATTTTCTTCATATAAACCAAAAATACCTAATAATATTCAAACAGAAAGATTTAGTTTTAAAAGGAAAATCGGTAAATCCGGTGGATCAAATAAAATTTGTGCAACAAACATGAAGTAGATTAAATCAATAATTTTACTATATCCTCTGGTTATTTTCATTATACCTCCTCTTGACCAACTTAATTGAAAGAATAAAACTATATTTGCTTCTCAAAAAGTTAATGATAAATGTTTATGCGTTGTTTTAGCTTAATTCTTGTGTTTGTTTCATCTTTGGCCTTTTCTCAAATCTCTCTAACAGATTTAAAAAGAGCTGGGGTAAAGTCTGAAGAAGATTTAAAAAAACTAGGTGTTTCAACCGAAGAAATTAATGATTTAAAAAGAGAATATGTTCAAAGTCAACAAAGTTCTAAAGCCCTTTTGAATTCAAATGAATCATCTAATGATATAAAACCACCAAAAATGCTTCCGCCTGAGCATGAAAAACCTATTATGCTCGAATCAACCAAAAATACAAATAGAAAGGATTTTGTTTTTGGTCAATCCTTATTCAATGCTGGAGCCGTTTCAATTCAAAAAAACAGTGATAGAATTAAAGCAAATGACAACTATATTATTGGTTCAGGAGATAGAGTAAACGTAACTATTTGGGGATTTTCTGAATTTAGTGATGATTTCACAGTTGATGATTTAGGAAATATCTCGCCTAAATTAGTAGGAAAGATTAATTTGAAAGGCAAAACTTTTAAAGATGCTCGAAGTATTATAAAATCTAAGTTTTCACGTGTTTATGACTTAAAAAACTCTCAAATAGGAATAGAATTGAGCTACTCGAAGGTGATTTCTGTTAATTTGATGGGAGAGGTTAATTCGCCAGGAACCTATTCAATACCAAGTATCAATTCTGCGTTTAACGTCCTTTCATTATCAAATGGTCCGAATCAAATGGGATCAGTACGAAATATTTCCATAATTAGAGGTGGTAATATTATAGATTCTCTGGACGTTTACCAATTTATGAATACACCAACCAATTCATCTCCTATTTATTTAGAGGATGGAGACTTTATACTAGTTCCAACATTAGGAAATGTTGTGACAATACACGGAGAAGTTCAACGAGTCGGAAAATATGAAACTAAAAAAGGTGAAACTCTTGCTGATCTTATTGGTTTTGCAGGAAATTTTACTGCTTACGCCAATCAAAAAAATTTAACCATTATCAGGCAGACTACCAATGGAAAAATAGTTCAGAGTTACTCATTTGAAAACGCTAAAAATATTTTGATTCATAAAGGAGATGAAGTTTTTGTCCCTAAAAATTCTCAACATACTGTAAATAAAGTTACTCTTAAAGGAGAGGTTAATGCTCCTGGAATATTTGAATTTAAAAATAACGAAACAGTAACGAACCTATTAAGCCGAGCCAACGGCCTAACTCCTGAGGCTTATTTAAAAACTGCTCATATTTATAGATTAGACAGTGAATTAAAACGAAAAATAATATCACTTGATTTAACAGATAATGATTTACTCAATTCCACTAAAATTAAAGACTTAGACGAAATATTTATATTCAGCAAAACAAGTTTTATTGACACCAATCATGTTACAATCAATGGTTTAGTAAGAAAACCTGGAAAAGTTGAATTTAAAAAGGAAATGAGTTTAAGTGACCTTATAACTATCGCAGGAGGTGCATCTCCCCAAGCTGATCTTAATAGATTAGAAATTGAGAGAGTAAATTTTTTAGTTCCTCCAAGTGATAGTTTAAATTATGTACAAATCTTATTTAAAACTATAGAATCTGACGCAGACTTCAAGCTAGAACCATTTGATATTGTAAATGTTAGGTCACTACCTAACTTTAAATTTCAAGAAAGTATTACTATTGAAGGAGAAGTTAAATACCCAGGAGCCTATTCATTATCTGGTAATAAAGTTAAAATATCTGATATTCTTGAAAGAGCTGGAGGCCTAACTGAATTAGCATATGCAAAGAAAGCATTTATAGAGCGAGAAGAAGATAGTTTAGGCATTATTTTACTAGATTTAAATTTTGTTCTAAAAAAAGTAAACTCCTATAACAACTATACTCTTCGACCAGGAGACAAAGTCATTGTTCCAAAAATAAATGATATCGTAAGTATTTCAGGTGCTATCGGAGCAAAATTCATAAACAAAGAAGATAAAATTAATGTTGCATTTATTAAGCGAAGGAGAGCATCATTTTATATTAAAAAATATGCTGGTGGTTATGATAAAAAAGCAGACAAAAGAAGTGTTTACTCTGTAACACTCAATGGACAGGTTAAAAGATCAAAGTTCTTCGGCCTTTTTAAACCACGTATTGAAAGTGGTGACAAAATTATTGTTAGTTATTTACCAAAGAAGGAAAAAAAAGAAAATGAAGGTCGAATTAACTGGAATAATCAAATAGAAAATTTCACAATTAAGCTAACCGGACTTGCAACTCTTTGGGTTCTAGTTTCAAATGTCACGAATTAATGTCAGAGGGTGTTTCTGTAAAACAAGTTATAGTTGAAATTATAATAATTATTAAGCTAATTAAAAAAAATTGGCTCAAACTTATTTTTCTTTCAATTTTAGGAGGTGCTTTATTTTTTTCCGGAGGAAAAGTATTGTTAAAAAAGAAATACGAATCTACAACATCTCTTTCCTTAGCAGATTCAAACGGGGGTGCGTTTTCTTCTTATATGGCCTTAGCTACACAATTAGGTTTGTCAGATGTAGATAAAAACACAGAAGGTAAATTAATAGCATTACTGAAGTCAGAAAGGAACTTTACATCTGCCCTTTTAAGCGAAATGGATAATGGTGAGAAATTAATTAATTACTATATTGAAATTAAAAAAATAAGAGAGTCATGGGCTCAAATACCACGAATAAAAAGCTTTAAATTCACCTCCTCTTCCTATGATAATTTATCTTATTTGGAAGACAGTATATTAGAAACTGTTATTCTAAAACAGGTTTTTAAAAATGTAAGTACAGAGCATGATAAAGAAAGTAATCTTATTATATTAAAAGTTGAAAGTACGGATGAAGCTTTTGCCTACCATTTTAGTAAACAACTAATAAACTCTGTTATTAAATACTTTACCGTTCAAGCATCACAAAAAGAAAAGAGCACTTACGAAGTTTTAAAATGGAGTCTTGACTCTGTGGTAACCCAACTTAGAATAAAAGAGGAAGAGTTAGCAAAAGTCAAAGATAAAGGACATAGTATTGTTAGGCGTGAAGGAAACATCAAGGAAATGAGATTAATGCGAGATGTCAAAATATTAGGTTTAATGTACTCTGAAGGTTTAAAAAACTTAGAGCTTGCAAAAATTTCTTTTCTTGAGAAGAAACCTATTGTAGATATAATAGACAAACCGATCTTACCTCTCAAGGAAAATAAAAAATCTGGAATTGTAGTATTCCTTGTAGGAGCTTTTTTATTCGGAGGAATAACACTATTAGTTATATTATTTAGATATTATTTTAATTTCAAAGAAATTTCAAAACATGAGAATTTGCATTGATATTGACGGAGTACTAGCCTCATTTAAAAAAGAAGGCCAGACTTATGCAGATGTAGCTCCAATTGAGGGCAGTGTTGAGACTTTAAAAATGTGGAAGAATCAAGGCCACTATTTGATTTTACACACAGCAAGGCATATGAAAACTTGCGACGGAAATATTGGAAAAGTAATTGCTAAAGTTGGAAAAGTAACTATTGACTGGCTTGATATTCACGGATTTGTTTATGATGAATTACTTTTCGGAAAGCCTTGGGCAGAGGTTTACATTGACGATAATGCCTTCAGATTTCTCTCTTGGAAAAACTTAAAAGGTGATGCAGAAAAAGTATTACCAAAATATAAAGAAAAACTTGCAGCAAAACTATGAATATTGTAATTCCAATGGCTGGAAGAGGTTCTAGATTTGTTGAAGAAGGTTATAAAGAACCAAAATTCCTCCTTAAAATTGATGAGAAAACTCTTTTAGAGCTTTCTATTGAGTCCCTCCCAATCAAATCAGCTAATAAGTTGATTTTCATTTTGCTGGAGGAACACGAAAATCAATGGGATGTCTCATCCTTCATAAAATCTAAATACAATAACCTTAAACTAGAGTTCATCTTTTTGAAAGATGTCACCAGGGGCCAGTCGGAAACCGTTTTAGCAGCTGAATCATTAATTGATAATGAAGATCAATTAATTGTGTATAATATTGACACCTTTTTCTACAGCAAAACTCTAAAGGCTAATATTCTTGCAAAAGATTGTGATGGCTATATTGGTGCTTTTGAAGATAACAAGGATAAGTGGAGCTTCGCAAAAACGAATGAAGATGGATGGGTTATCAAAACCGCAGAAAAAGTTCCTATTTCAAATAACGCTCTAACTGGAATGTATCATTTTGCAGCAGGAAAAGACTTCGTAAGAGTGGCAAAAAATGCTATCAATAAAGATAATAGAGTTAAAAATGAATTCTATATTGCTCCATTATACAATCAGTTAATTGAAGAGGGGAAAAAGTTCAAGCTAGATATTGTTGATGATTTCGTAGCTTTGGGAACTCCACAAGATTTTGAATATGCCAAATCGCAAAAACGGAATAATCTTAACAGCAGCAAAAGTTGATAGTGGTTTAGCTCAACTTTTTGGTGAAATCCCTCCTGCATTAATTCCTGTTAACGGGAAACCATTAATCTTTCACCAGATTGAAAACTTCATTCAATATGGCGTTACCGATTTGTATATAAGTGTAGGATATAAAAAAGAAAGATTAATTACTCTTGTCAAAAATTATTATTCCGACCGTATCAAACTAATCTTTGTTGAGGTTGATTATAAAAAACGCCCTGGAAATGCACTGCTAAATTGTTTAAAGGAAATAGAGGGGGGGAGTGTCACAATAGTTCTTGGCGACACATTTCTGCCAAATAATAATTTTATTGATAATTCCAATACGGTTTATGTTTCCAAAGCAATGGGTCAGTCACACCGTTGGAGTAAGGTAAGTATTGATGCTAATGGAGAAGTTCGGTTTCATGAAAAACATGACCAAGGAAATCTTGCAATAATTGGAGTTTATCAAATCTCTGAAATTAATGGTCCGGTAGCTAATATTAAAGATTCTGATTGCGAAATAACAGAGGTTCTTGATGCGTTAAAAACACCTTTTAAATCCGTTGAAGAAAATGGTTGGTTGGATTTTGGTCACCTTGACAAGTATCAGTCATCGAAAAAGAGACTACTAGAATCAAGATCTTTTAATACGCTTGATTTTAATGATTTATTAGGCACAGTAAATAAAAAAAGTACCAACATCAATAAATTCCTCAAGGAAATTGAATGGCAATTAAGTGTTCCTAAGGAATTAAAAGTACTATCTCCAAGAATTATCGATTATAGTACAAAAGAGGATGGTCCGTTTGTAGAAATGGAATATTACAGCTACCCTACTCTCTCAGAAATATGGCTTTACTCAAGTTTTAATGAGACTGTTCTTAAGAGAATTGTCTTTAAGACTTTTAGCATCTTGAAATGCTTTTTAAACCATAAAAAAGAAGTGAGTCAAAAAAGCTATGATCATATATACTTTGATAAAACGAATAAAAGAGTTAATGAGTTAATAGAAAATGACAAAGTGTTTAGATCATTTCTTAAAAGAGATACTCTTGTAATAAATGGTGAAGAATTAAAAAACTGGAATCTTTTGAAAGATAAAGTTTTTAGTCTCATCCCTGCCCTTTATAACACCGATCATAATTGTTTTATGCATGGAGATTTTTGCTTTTCAAATGTTCTATTTGATGTTAACTCTGGAATTGTTCGATTAATCGATCCAAGAGGTATTTGGGGAGAAAACAAGAATGGAGATTTAAAGTATGACGTCGCTAAGTTAAGACACTCAATTCACGGTGATTACGATTTTATAGTACAAGATTTATTCGAGGTTGAGGGAGAAGATAATTTTATTAATTATAAAATATATAATTCTCCAAAGCACAGTTTAATCAAGGAATACTTTGATTCCTTAATTACAGAAGAATTTGATCTAAACCAAATTAAACTAATCGAGGGACTTCTCTTTTTATCCATGATCCCACTGCATAAAAACAACCAAAGGAGGCAAAAAGTCATGCTTTGCAAGGCAATTGAAAATTTAAATCAACTTTAATGCTTAAAAGCTTAGAAAAAAAAGATTGGATCTTTGCCATTTTTAAGTATTTTTCGGTTGGAATTGGGATTATAAATAATTTTTTCAGACCAAGATTATTTGAAGAAAGCTTTGAAGAGGGGAACTTTGCTTTTCTAACTATTTTCTATGGAATAATTGTCTATCTACTTTTTTTTGACGGCGGTTTGGGAGTTGTTATTTATCCTCTATTAAGAAATAAACAAATTAATAAAAAACCATTAGAAAACGATTTAAAGCCTCTTTTTAGTCTTTACACATTTCTTTTTTGCATCTTTAGTCTGGTTTTTATTCCCGTAGTAGTTATATGGGGAATGTCCAGCTCTAGTTTTGGTTTTTTGGTCCTCTTTCTTCTAGGGTTTACAGCTGTTTTTAATACTATTATCACCTATTTTAAGTCTGTTTTTCAAGGAATAGGTCATTTTATCTTTTTTGAAAAGATTGAAATATTAAGAAAAACTGGTAACTTAATAAGTATTCTTCTACTATTTGTAGATAGTAGCTTTACCTCGTCTGTAATCTTCACCACAACTTTTCTGGCAATAACTATATTTTCAATAATTATTTTTTTTACTAAAAATTTTAAGATCACCTTACGAGATATTTTTTTTATTTCAAAAGCCAATTTACTACATATAAGAAACACTTATTGGAAAGATGCTTATCATTATTTTCAATTTAGTCTCATAGAGGGTTTCATGTATAATTTTGGATTCATCCTCTTTCCGATTTTTTTCTCTGGAAACAAATATCAAATAATCCAGTTTGGATTATGGTTTACAATTTATGGTGGAATTTCTATTATTCTTAGAGTCATAGGAGAAGTTTTGGTAAACCCGTTAACAAAAAGTTATTTTTCAGGAAACAGTTACAAAACATTGAAATTGTTCAAAAATGGTTTGATAGTTAGTATTTCTATTTGCTTAGTAATTATAATCGCCTTTTGGTTTTTAGAACCAATATTTTTTGAGTTATGGATGCATGGTAAATATCGATTTAACAATTTATTTATTATTTCATTGGCTATATTCACTGTTGGTAACTCAGGGCAAAATATAGCAGGTAAGATTTTGATTTCAATCGGAGGTAATTTTAAAAAAGTAAAGATTATTAGCCTAATTATTACTGTTTTAATAACCTTTGGCTTTTTTTTAAGCTTTTTTATTTTACCAGATTTTGGATTTATTCTGACCGTTTGCTCATCTATCTATTTTGCTGGTGCCTTATTTTATATTTATTTTACATACAAAAAGTTAGCGAATGGCTCAGTTCCAAGTAAAGAAAATCTCTGATTTGTATCATTTAAAGGAAAACAAACATCAGTACTCCGAAATATTTTTAGACGCCTCATTTTTACATTCGTTAAATCTTGTTAGATACGCACTTAAATATGCCATTTGGAACTTACCCATTAATGGAAAAGTTGTGATTAAAACTAACCCTCACAAAAGTTTTGGCTTTCGAAAAGACTACATTGATTTTTGGCAAACTTCTTTAGAACTTGGAAACGCGCTAAAGGACCAAATAAACATCACACACTTCGATAAAAAGAAAGGTGAAATTGAATTTAAAAAAATAAAAGAAGATTATGAAAATTCTGGGGTGACTTTGGGTATTGTCTTCTCAGGGAGAGACGAAGAGTTAGAGGTTATTGGAAAAGCTCTTAAATCACTATTAGATCAAGAAGGAATTGACAAAATCCCAAACGAAATCATACTTTGTGGACCAGAAAATTATAATATTACAAAAATATCAGAGCTAGGTATAGATGTTTCCAAAATAATATTTTTACCATGTGAATTTCCAACAAAACCTAGATTAATGATTACGGTCAAAAAAAATGAAATTATAAAACAAGCTAAATACAATATTGTTTCTATTTCACATGGTCGGATTTCGTTTCCCTCCAACTACATAGAAGAATTATATAAAAGAAAACTCGACTTAATAACGCCAAAGGTCGTTGCTAAAAAAGGAGATAAATATTTTCCGTTTTTAGATTTAGGATTAATTGGATCTTATGATATTTATAAACCTGCGACGAACAGGTCTATTTCAGGTCCATTTATCAAAAGTAATTACTTGTCACAATTCAAATATAGAGTCCCCTATGTTGAAGGTTCTGTAACTGTTTTTAATAAAAAAACCTGCCCAATTTTATATAATGAAAACGTAGCATGGGGCGAAGCAGAGGATGTTGAAATTTCAGCGAGAGCATATTATAATGGCAAATTAATTGATTATTTTGACGATTTAATATGTCAAACTAACTCTATGAAATATGACCCGGAGCAAACGGTAAAAGAAAAACTAAAACATAATATTATAAAATGGCTTATTGATAGAGGTTTAAATTAAATGAAAGAGATAGAATATAAAAATTTTGTCAAAAAAGATCAAAAAGTCCTATTTATTGCTCCGGGTATTTTTTTAGCGTTAGGAGGGATGTTTGAATACGTTAAAATGTGGTTTAACGAAACTAAAAAGTATTCAACTGATGCTAAATTTTTATTAAAGACAAATCTTAATTTCCCTCAAAAACAGAACATTACTTCCAAAATATTAACCTCTGATTCGACTATTAAACAAATTGTAATTACATCTATTTTAAACTTACTTTTCCCTCCTAAAATTTCAGGAAAATACTTTTATAAAGATTACAACAAAGAAGTTGAGAAGGTCGACATTGTTCATGTTCTATCAGCTTCATTAAACAATTACGCTTTATTTAAATGGCTTTTAAAAACCTACCCTAGAAAGAAAATTATTTATACACTTCACGATCCTAAACCTCACACTGAAAAAATATCATTCTTAGCGAAAATTTTAAGAGATAATGGGAATAATGGGATATTCAAACTTGCTGAAAAAAACAAAAATTTTATTATTCATCTTCACAGTTCAAAGCTAATTAAAGACCTGCCTAAAAAAGTTAAGAGAGTTATAATTCACCCTCACCCTCTTCCAGAAACTAGAGCTAAAAGAAAAAGAAAAAACAATTCTATCATTAGACTTGGTTTTATGGGAAGAATTGAACATTACAAGGGTTTAAGCTTGTTTTTTGAAGCATTAACACAACTGCCTAAAAAGCTTCACTCAAATATTGAAGTTTTTATTATTGGAAGAGGAAGTATTGTGAATAATTGGAGTGATTTACCTTTTAAAACAGTTGTTAAGAATGAGCTTGTAACCGATGAAGAATTTCACCAAAATATAGCTAACCTGGATTGTTTGGTTTTACCTTACATAAATGCCTCACAAACTGGTGTTGGTTACATGGGAGCAGCCTATAAAGTACCTATGATTCTCTCTAATATCGGCGGATTACCTGATGTTTATCGCTTATGCAAAACAGGAAAAAGTATTCTCATTAAACCAAATAATAAAGAAAGTTTAAAACAAGGAATTGAAAAATTTATAAATTCAAACAATTGATTTTATTTAAGTTAATAGTCGCTTTTCTAATTGGTTCAGGTTTAGACACTGCATTACTTAAGATCGTATTCTCATCTTTTGTGATTTTTGAATTCTTAGTTGTTTCGAAATCTTGGAAAGAAAAAATTCATAGCGGCACATGGTGCTTACTCATCTTTTTTTTAATTGGCACATTAAATTCGTTTTATCAATTATACCTGGGCGATTATGAAGTAATTAATCTTGTAAATTATTTATTGAGAATACGATTTTATTTTATAGAAATACTATTTGGCGTTTCTGTGTATCTATTCTTTAAACAGCGACCACTTGAATATTTACTTGAAGTCTTACTAATAGCTCTATTATTAAATACTCTGGTAGGCGGTGTTCAGTTTCTATTAAATCCAACAGAGAGAATTCAAATGCTATTTAGTGAACCCTCTGCCGCAGGATTCTTTTATTGTTTTGTGATTTTTATAGCTTTTGCAAAAATGAAACAAACTCGAGATTCCTTTATCATATCACGATTGTATTCCATCATAGGTGTTTTAATTTTCTCTAAGGGACAATTTTTAGCTTTAGGATTAGTTCAGATTTTTAAAGCCTCTAGAAAGATAAAAATCATTCTTATTGCAGCTATATTAGTTAGTTTAATTTTCTTTCTTGACTACATAAGATTGTTAGGGGGTAAGTTTAATCAAATTATTAATGTTTACGCTAATTTGGTTAAGTATGGAATTAATGGATTAAATGAAAAGTATGAGGTTTGGAGTTCATATGTTACAAGAATTAGTGCGATTTATTTAGCATTTACTTCTTTGTTTGAACACCCTCTTGGACTGGGATTTGGAGGCTTTAATTCTTATTATGTTGATTGGATTAAATATTCAGGTGTAGATATTGTTTCAATCGAAACAGATGAAATAAAAGAAGGATTAAAATACGCCACTCCAAGATCACATATCCTAGAGCTATTCTCAAGTTGCGGTTTATTAGCCGTTTTTCTTTACCTAAAAATCTTCATTAAATTCTTTAAAGCGCGCAAGAAAAAGACATATTTATACGTTAGTTTTTTATCCTTAACAATTGTTGCCTCAATACTTGAGTTAAATCCATTTTATTGTTACTTAGCCATTTTGTTTGTCTTATACGATAAGGAGTTTAACACCCCAAATAAGATTATCGTTAGGTATTAAACAAAATACTATTTTTGTTAATTAACACATAAACTTTGAGCAAAAGGAAAAAGTTATTAATTGTTGGTGCTATTCCTCCTCCTTTAGGTGGTGTTTCCATTCATTTGGAGAGAGTATTGAAATGGCTTTCCAAACAGAGCTATAAATACGATTTTTGCTCAACAAAAGACGGATATATAATAAATGTAATAACTGCATCATTTAGGAATCAAGTTGTACATTTACATATAAGTAATTCTAAAATCAGACTATTTCTTGTCTTTGTTTTGAGGTTTTTACTTTTTAAAAAAGTGATTTTCACCGTTCATGGAAAAATTGGGAAGCACAAAGGGTTTGTAGACTATAATCTGGACATGTTAGCCATTAAGTTTGTTAGTATTCCAATATTACTTAATGAAGCTACTTTTGAATTAGCTAAAAAAATAAATCAAAATTCGGTAAGCTTCACTCCTTTTATAAATCCATCTAACTTTGAGGTAGGTATTACCAATGAAACTGCGAGAAACCTCGATGTGTTTTTAGAGGGTATTAAAGATGGAAAAGTCTTTTGCACGAACGCCTCAAGCAGAGCTTTTGATCAAACCGGAAATGAAATTTATGGCATCAGCTTACTATTGAAAGCTTTTTCACAAATAGAACCTACCTTCGGTTTAATAATTTCTGATCCTACAGGTGAAAATTATGACGAGGCGAAAAAAAATAATGCAATACCAAAAAACGTTTTCTTCATAACAGAACTCCATAATTTTTCAGGAATTATTAAAAAATCAAACTGTTTTATTAGAGCTACTACGACAGATGGTGATCCACTATCTGTAAAAGAGAGTTTAATATTGGAAACTCCAGTTATTGCCTCTGACTGTATCGAAAGGCCTGATACTGTAATTACTTTTCGATCAAAAGATATAAACTCTCTTAAAGCTACAATTTTAGATTTCCAACCTTTCAAGCCGCAAGTTGAGGTGAAAAGTGGATTAAAAGATTTGGACAAATTATACAACTCAATTCTTTGATGAAACAAAAATTATATAATCTACTGCCAATATTTTTACAAAACATTCTTGTTACTATAGCAGGAAAGCAACGAAGGAAGTCCAGATATGACAACCCTATTTCTAAAAATATACAAGAGGAATTCAATCTCTCAATCGAGAAACAAATTGAACTAGGAGAGAAAAAGCTTAAAGATTACTTAACTACTGCTAAAAACGAATCTGACTTTTGGAATGACAAAATAAGTGAGGAATTTATTAGGAACTTTCAATCTAAGGATATAAAAAGCCTTCCAATTATTTCTAAAAAAGATATCCTTAAGAATCAATCAAGCTTTGAAAATAGAAGTGATACTGAAAAAAACTATTCAGTGATTAAAACAAGCGGAACAAGCGGAACAAGCCTAAAGTTTAGGATGTCAAACTACGCTATTGCAGCAGGGTTTACTCTTTGGGATAAATGTGGACATTATAAGTTAGGTGATAAATATGGTACGTTTAACGGAAATATTATTGCTCCTTTAGAACAAACAAAGAAACCCTTTTGGCGTTTTAACAAATCTGCAAATCAAACACTTTTCTCTATTTTTCATTTAAAAGACGAATTTCTTTTAAATTATTATAATGAACTTATAAATGGATACAAGTATTTAATTGGATATCCTTCATCTATTTTCATAATTGCAGAGTACATAATAAAAAATAATCTAGAGCCCCTTAATCTCGAAGGAATTTACACCTCATCAGAAAATCTATATTTATGGCAAAGGATTCAAATGGAAAAAGCTTTTGGATGCAAAGTTTTTGATAAATATTCAAACGCGGAGCAAACAGTCCTTATTTACGAAACCTTGAATAATAAATATTTCGTTTCACCACTATTCTCATATGTTTGGTTCAAAAGATCAGGAGTTATCGTAGAGGGTGAGGAAGCTTACAGCGTTATCGGAACAAGTTTTAATAATTCATCTACATTTTTTATAAACTATGACACGGGCGATTTAGTATTATTAAACGATGACAGAACTGTACGTAAAGTTTTAGGCCGAGAAGATGATGTAATCGAACTTCGTGATGGCAGAAAAATAGGAAGACTTGATCACTTATTTAAGGACGCGTCAGATGTTCTAGAATCACAAATCATTCAGGAATCAATAAACAAAATAACAATAAAAGTGAGGTTGAAAAATAAAAATAAATTTGACTCTAAAAATGTGATTGTCAGGGAAATAAGAAATAGAATCTCAAAACAAATTGATGTTAATTTTGAAATCGTTGATACAATACCTAAACAACCAAATGGAAAATTCAAATTTGTCATAAAATTGTTTTAACTTATTTTATTAGAAAGGAACAGAAATTAACCCGTAAACATATTGGCTTACAGTTAAAAAAATAAAGGGCGGTAAATCAATCCGCCCTTTATACTTTTTACTTCGCTTAATCTGTCAGGATTTGTTAGAAGAACATATTTTAAATAATATATTAACTAAAAACGCTGAACCCATTAAAATGTTACACAACTATTAAAAAAAGACTTTC
>MDTD01202887.1_pt1 | contig 28997 bp, 31 predicted proteins | sample 811221 | NCBI WGS metagenome assembly MDTD01 (sample SAMN05326646, study PRJNA326480) | marine metagenome | isolation source: seawater | place: Pacific Ocean: South West | collected 2011 | reverse complement strand
TTTTTTAATTTTATCCTGTTCAGCGTTGTCTTCACCTTCTTTGACCATTCTTTCGATTTCACTATCATCTAATCCGCCAGATGCTTGTATCGTTATATTATGAACCTTTCCAGTTGCTTTATCTTGAGCACTAACGTTAACTATTCCATTGGCATCTATATCAAATGTAACCTCAATTTGTGGGACACCTCTTGGAGCTGGGGCAATTCCTTCTAAATTAAATTCTCCTAATAGTTTATTATCAGCAGCCATTTGTCTTTCACCTTGAGACACTTTAATAGTTACTGCAGACTGATTATCATCAGCAGTAGAAAATGTTTGTGATTTTTTTGTTGGTATAGTGGTGTTTCTTTCAATTAACTTAGTAAACACACCTCCTAAGGTTTCTATTCCAAGCGAGAGAGGAGTGACGTCTAAAAGTAAAACATCTTTAACATCACCAGTTAAAACTCCACCTTGAATAGCAGCTCCAGAAGCAACAACTTCGTCTGGATTAACACCTCTATGAGGCTCAGCTTTGAAAAAGTCAGTAACGGTTTTAATAATTTTAGGCATTCTAGTCATTCCACCTACCAATATAACTTCATCTATATCACCTGCATTAATACCTGCATCCTTAAGTGCTTCTTTACAAGGTTTTATGCTTTTAGTTATTAAGTCATCTACAAGACTTTCTAATTGAGATCTTGTTATTTTTATATTTAAATGCTTAGGCCCTGATGCATCTGCTGTTATAAAAGGCAGATTAACTTCAGTTTGGGCAGAACTGGATAGTTCAATTTTTGCTTTTTCTGCAGCCTCTTTCATCCGCTGTAGAGCTAGTTTGTCATCTCTGAGATCAATACCAGCATCTTTTTTAAACTCATCTGCTAAATAATCGATTATTCTTTGATCAAAATCTTCACCACCAAGAAAAGTGTCACCATTAGTGGACTTAACTTCGAAAACACCGTCTCCAACTTCTAATATCGAAACGTCAAATGTTCCCCCACCTAAATCATAGACGGCAATAGTTCCGCTTTCTTTTTTGTCTAATCCATAAGCTAATGCAGCTGCTGTTGGCTCGTTTATGATTCTCAACACTTCCAACCCTGCAATTTTACCAGCATCCTTTGTAGCCTGTCTTTGAGCATCATTAAAATAGGCTGGTACTGTAATAACAGCTTTATCAACAGTCTCTCCTAAATATGCTTCAGCATCTTCTTTTAACTTACGAAGAATAAAACTTGAGATTTCTGATGGAGCATAATCTTGATCTTTGACGTTTACCCAAGCGTCACCATTTTTAGCAGATACAATTTTGTATGGTACTAATTTTGAAAACTTTTTTGCAGAGTCGCCATCAAACCTTCTGCCTATTAATCTCTTAATTGCATAAAGTGTATTTTCTGGATTTGTTACGGCTTGTCTTTTAGCTGGTTGACCAACTAGTTTTTCGTCATCTGAAAAAGCTACCATCGATGGTGTTGTTCTTGCACCTTCACTATTTTCAATAATCTTTGGATCTTTTCCATCCATTACGGACACACATGAGTTTGTAGTACCTAGATCAATACCGATAACTTTAGCCATAAATGCTCTCCTCTGAATTATTATTTATAAATTGCATAATTATGACTCATATGGGTTAAGTAACTGAATATACAAGATTAAAATATAATTTATTCGTTTTTTTCTTCATTTTTTTCTTTTTTCTGTGTTTGGCCTTTTGAAACACCAACCATCGCAGGCCTGATAAGACGATCATGTAAAATGTAGCCGGGCTGAATGACTTCTAAAATTAATCCTTCATCAAATTCTTGAGAAGGTGCTTCAAACATCGCTTGATGAAAATTATAATCAAATTTCTCATGAAGAGGTACGATTTTTTTGATTTGGTTTTTATCTAATATTGAATTCATTTCTTTTAATACTATTTCAATTCCATCGACTAAATTTTTCATATTTGATCCTGATTGATCTTCTAATGTGGACGAATTAAGAGCACGATCTAGATTGTCCGCAACAGTAAGAAAATCTCTTAAAATACCTATATGTCCATATTTTTTAACTTGTTCAATCTCTTTGGCAGTCCTCTTTCGCAAATTTTCATTTTCAGCTAATGATCGTAATAATTGATCTTTTAAATCTTTGACTTCGTCTTTAATTTCAGTTTTATTATCGTCCATTACCCCTGTATTTTCATGGCTATGATTTTCTTTGTCATGCGAAAAAGATTCTTGATTTTGGTCATCATCTACATTATCAGGAGTATTTTTTTTGACTTTCCCATCGTTGTCTAAGTTAATATTTTTATCAGTATTTTTACCCTGGTTCATTTTAACACATCACCTCTTGCTTAATGATATTTATTTAGTAATGTTGTATAAATATTCAACTAAAAAGTAAAAGATAAAAAATATTTTATGAATTTTAAAAGATTAACAAGAAAAAATACTGATTTAAGAGAAATCAATTTTCAAAATAATTTTTCACCTTATGCCGAAGGCTCTTGTTTTGTAAAATTTGGGAACACTCACATTATTTGCACAGCATCTGTTGAAGAGAGAGTCCCATTATGGCTTAGAGGAAACCAAAAAGGATGGATTACAGCAGAGTATGGTATGATACCAAGATCAACACACTCAAGAATAGAACGGGATATTTCAAGAGGTAAAATTTCAGGAAGAAGTCAAGAAATTCAAAGACTAATAGGTAGATCACTAAGATCTATAATTAATTTAAATGAGCTAGGTGAAAGACAAATAAAAATTGATTGTGATGTAATTCAAGCAGATGGAGGAACACGAACTGCTGCAATTTCTGGTTCTTGGGTAGCTCTATATGATGCTATTAAGTTTCTATTATCAAAGGGTAAAATTACAAAAAATCCTATTCAAAACCAAATTGCTGCAATTTCATGTGGGATAATAAACGAAGAAATATTTATTGATTTAGATTACAATGAAGATTCTAAGGCTACTGTAGATGGAAATTTTGTTCTTACTGAAGATAAGGAAATTGTTGAAATTCAATCTAGTTCAGAACAAAAACCTATTTCAAAGTCTAATTTTTTAAGAATGTATGCGCTAGTTGAAAATAATATTGAGGTAATTTTCAAAAAACAAAGAGAAATTTTATCTTTATGAGAGAGTTTATTGATAAAAAATTAGTAATAGCATCTAACAATAGTGGAAAAATTAGAGAACTAAAAGAAATACTAAAAATATTTAAGATTCAAATATTATCTAATGAAAATTTTAATATCGTAGAGCCAAATGAAGATGGAGATACTTTTAAAAAAAATGCTTTTATAAAATCCTTTAATACAGCCTCAAAGACCAACTTAGTATCGTTATCAGATGATAGTGGCATTAGTTTTTCTGCACTGAACGGCAGACCAGGTGTATATTCAGCAAGATATGCTGGTGAAAAAAAAAACTTTTCTCTGGCCATGAAAAAATTAAATGAAGAACTTAAATTGAAAGATGATAAATCTTGTAAATTTACTTGTGCGTTAAGTTTATGTTGGCCTGATGGGTTCAATATAACAGTTCAGGGTGAAGTTTTTGGTGAATTCTCATGGCCACCTTGTGGACTTAACGGATTTGGTTATGATCCTATATTTTATTATCCCAAATTAAAAAAAACATTTGGCGAATTAGAACCATCCATAAAACATAGAATAAGTCACCGTAACGTAGCCTTCAATAAACTTATAAATGAAATTAAAAAAATAATTAATGCATAAGTTAGGAATATATATTCATTGGCCTTACTGTATTTCAAAATGTCCTTACTGTGATTTTAATTCTCATACATTAAAAACTTATGATCCTGACGAGTGGCTAAATGCATATAAAAACCAGATTAAATTTTTTAAAGAGTATCTAATACTTCATAATTTTACGCAATTTAGTTTAACCTCAATTTTTTTTGGTGGAGGAACACCTTCGTTAATGCAACCAAGATTAGTAGAAAAAATTTTATTGTATATAAATAGTCTTTTTGATTTTGAAAAAAATATTGAAATTACTTTAGAATCAAATCCTACCCATTTAGAATTAAATAAAATTAACGATTTTCTAATGACTGGAGTTAATAGAATTTCCTTAGGGGTACAAGGTCTTAATGATACAGATTTAAAATATTTAGGTCGACTACATAATATAGCGGACACATTTACTATCCTTGATCATATACAAAATAAGGTAGATAATATATCTGTAGATTTAATTTTTGCATTATCTTGCCAAAATTTAAATACCTGGAATAAAGAATTACAAGCTTTTTTAAAAAGGTTTTCTATTAAACATTTATCTGCTTATCAACTTGTCATAGAAAGAGGGACAAAGTTTTACGACTTGTTTAATAAGGGTGAACTTAAAATAGTTTCAGATGATGTGTATAATAAATTTTATTTTAGCACGAAAAATATTTTGAAAGATAACAAATTTGATCAATATGAAATTTCAAACTTTTCAAAACCAAATTTTTTTTCAAAGCACAATATAATTTACTGGAAATCTGATAATTGGATTGGAATCGGCCCTGGCGCAATTAGTAGGATCTGGAATCCAAAAAAAGAAAGAATAGAATTAGAAAATTTTAAAAAACCTCAAACATGGTTAAAAGATTGCCTAAGTAAAAATATCAATTTCAAAAAGGTGTCAAAAGTCAACTTAAATACTACAGAACAAGAAATTCTTATGATGGGATTAAGACTAAATGAGGGAATAAATCTAAACAAAATACAAAACAAAACATTTCTTAATAAAATTGAAATTTTAAATCTCCAAAAAAAAGGGATAATCGATATTAGACATAATAAATTAAAAATTAATGAAAACTATTTTAACGTACACGATTTTATAGTTAGGAAAATCATAAACAATTATTAGTTTTTTGAATTGTACCAGTCTTTCCAATTTTATATATATTTACGGGCCTTAATACATCACCATTAGATTTGAATGTAAATTTATTTCCAAGAACAGAAAATTTGTTTTTTCCATTTTCTATTTGTCTCTCAAAACTTAAATCTTGAGATACCGCCCAAACACTAATTTTTGAGATGTAATATCCTAATCTTGTCAACTGATCTGTTTCTTGTTTTAACCATACCGAATTCCAGAGTGTATTAAATTTTTTTATATTTGTTTCTGAAATAGAAGGAAATTTTGCATTAATTAAAGAATGTTCGTTTAATAATGTTTTATCATTTAACACAGAAGTAGCAAATAATTCAGTTTTTGTTAAATCAACATCATAGAATGTTAAAATAGGAGCTAATCCTAAAACAAAGTTTTTATTACCAATTAAAATTATGAAATCATATTCATTATTAGATAATAAATCTTTATTATCACTCTCATTATAGTTTAAAAAATTACTAACAGTTTTTCTAAGTATCTCTTTGTTTTTAAAAGTTTGGTCGTTTATAAAAATTTTATCTTTTAATAAATTTATTACTTCTGAATTTTCAACTAAGTTGTAAATTTTGTGGCCATAATCATTGTCAATACTTATGAAACCAATTCTTTGTTTTTTACACTTAATTGCATAATCCATAATTTTATAAATTTGATCAAATGGTGAAAAACCTAACACCCAAATACCTTTTTCAGATAAAGAACTATCATTAGTAAGGCTAAAAACAGGAATTTTAAACTTATGTAAAATTGGTTTTAATTTAATTAAATTTTCTCGTAACAAAGGACCTACAATTAATTTAGGCTTCAATTTCTCTAAAATTGATTTAAGATCTTCAGAGTTAAAATTATTTCCTGTATTAAAATATACAAACTTTATCCTATTATTATTAGTTTCAAGCACTCCTAAATCAAATGCTTTTCTTATTTTTTCTCCAATGGATCTATACTTACTTGATAATGGTAATAAAACTAAAACAGTAATATCATTGTCAATTATAGAAGTGTCGCTTTTTATATAGTAGTTTTTAAAATCAAAGTTGATTTTGTGAGAAGTGTTTTTAATCTTTAAATGTTCCATTCCCGTTGTCGGTGCTTTAGAAAGCATTTTAAACGTTGCTTGAAGTGCTTTTTGTGCATAATTGATTTTATCGTCAAATTCTTTATTTTCGATGCCCTCGAGATATCTTTCTTTTCTAAATTCAAAAATAACACTTTGACTAGGTTTATTAGGTACATATAAATTTTCTAATTTTTCCTTATTAATTACTTTATTTGATTTTACTTCATTTTTAAATTCATTGCTTTTCAGTTTTATAGAATTAATATCATTAGTGTGTTTGTTAAGAGTCTCAATAGAACAAGAACTTAACATTACAAATATAAAAATTATGATTTTTGAATTAATAAATGTCACAATAATTTAATAATAAGTTTATTTTATAAGATAGTATAAAGTGCAACAAATTTCAAAAATATTTGATAAAATTGAAGTTGAAAGTAATATTCTATATATACTAGCTACACCGATTGGTAATTTAGGTGATATTTCTATAAGAGCGCTAAAAATTTTATCATCTTTAGATGTTTTATTATGTGAAGATACAAGAATTGCTAAAAAACTTCTAACAAATTATAATATCAACTCTCCAAAATTTATTGTTTATAATGACCAAAGCAATCAAAAACAAAGACAAATTATAATAAATAAAATAAAGTCTTCAAAAAAAAAAATTGGCTTAGTTTGTGATGCAGGCACACCACTAATATCTGACCCAGGTTATAAATTAGTAACAGAATGTATAAAAAATATGATAAAAATTACACATATTCCAGGTGCTTCCTCACTTACCACCTCTCTAGTTTTATCTGGATTACCTTCTCATAATTTTTTCTTTGGAGGATTTTTAGAGAAAGGTGTAAGCAAAAGAAAGAAGCAACTTGAAAAAGCTTTAAATCTAAAATTTAGTTCACTATGGTACGAAAGTCCTAATAGATTAACTGAGACTTTAAAATTGATAATTGAACTAAACAATAATGCTAAAATTTCTATCTTAAGAGAATTAACTAAGCTTAACGAAGAAGTTATTACAGGTTCACCATCTGATGTATTTACTCAAATAAATAAAAAAATAAAAGTAAAAGGTGAAATTGTACTCGTAATATCTAACAATAATCGAACACATTACACAAAGAAAATGATTTTGGATATGATAAAAAAAGATTATGGAAATCGTTCTACAAAGGATTTAGCTTTACATATTTCAAATAAAACTGGATTACCAAAAAAAATTATTTACAATAATATTATTGAATATAAACCACAGTAATTAGATTATGCGCCTATTTCTTATATTAATTATAGCTCTTAACCTTCAATCTTGTGCAGCACCTATATTAGGTGGTGTGGGAGCAATAGCATTCAGTTCTTCAGCTCAAGAAAAAGGTTTGGGCACTTCAATTAATGATAAAGTAATTTATGTTAAACTAAGAAATAATATTTATGATTGGGATCCCTCTGTCTCAGAAAAAATTTCTATCAGTGTAGATGATGGTTCAATCTTGGTTACAGGACAATTAAAAAGTTTCGATACAAAAATAGAATTAACAAAAATTATTTGGGAAATCAATGGGGTAAAAGAAGTTAACAATAAAGTTCAAATCACACAAACAAATAATATTAAAAATATAGCTAAAGACTTAGCGTCCCTGGGTGAAATTAGAGCTAAGTTAATGGCGTCAAAACAACTAAATAGTTTAAATTTTTCAATAGATGTTGTTAATAATGTCGCTTATATAAGTGGCATTGCTTCAAATGAAGAAGAAATAGCTATCGTTTCTAAAATTGCACAAGAAGCAAGGTTTATTAAAGAGGTTCAAAATTTTGTTAAAGTAAATAAAGACAAAAGATGAAACGAAAGCTAAAGATAGCGCTACAAATGGATCCTTTAGAAAAGTTAGACTTAAGAGGGGACACTACTTTCATACTTGGACATGAAGCCATTAAACGAGGTTTTGAAGTATTTTTTTATACACCTAGTGATTTAATATATAAAAAAAATTCAGTGTATGCACATGCTAAAGTGTTAGATCTTGCAATTAATAATGGAAAAGAAATATTTTCTTACGGTAAAACAAACATTTTGAAATTATCATCTTGTGATGTTGTTTTAATGAGACAAGATCCTCCATTTAACATGTCATATATAACTGCAACGCACATATTAGAGAAGATTTCTTCAAAAACTTTAGTATTAAATGATCCGTTTCATGTTAGAAATGCTCCAGAAAAAATTTTTGTTACGGAATTTTCTCAATTCATGCCTGATACTTTGATAACAAGAAACTTTAATGAAATTATAAAATTTAAAAGGAAAAATAAAAATATTATTATTAAACCACTTTATGGAAATGGCGGCGAAGGCGTTTTTTTAATAAAGGAAAATGATTCAAATTTCAATGTAATACTTGAAAATTTTTTAAACTCATTTGAAGAACAATTTATTGTACAAAGTTATGTTTCAGAGGTTAAAAATGGGGATAAAAGAATTATACTTATTGATGGAGAGGTTGTAGGAGCAATAAATAGAATACCTGCAAAAAATGAAAACCGCTCAAATATGCATGTTGGTGGTAAACCTGTTAAAACTTCGTTAAGCAAAAATGATAATTTAATATGTGAAGCCATCTCCCCACATCTTAAAGCTAAAGGATTGTTTTTCGTAGGAATAGATGTAATTGGAAAATATCTAACTGAAATTAATGTGACCTCACCAACTGGGATTAGAGAAATTAACCGGTTAAATAAGACTGAAATTGAAAAAATCTTCTGGGATAAAGTTTCGAAGAAATTAGTAAATTCAATTTAATAAAGCTAATATTTACATTCTCCCTAAATTTTGTCCTGCCAGCAAATGAAAATGTAGATGTGGGACTTCCTGATTAGCATTTCTACCTGCATTTGTAATTAGTCTATAACCTGAATCTTCGAGATTATTATCTTTAACCAACTGATTAATTAACAGAAATAAACTATACACTTCTTCTTGAGAGGCTTTATTAAGAAAATCATCATATTTTATATACTTACCTTTAGGAATAATTAAAATATGTATAGGAGCTTGCGGGGATATGTCGTTAAAAGCAATTGCGTGCTCATTTTCTAAAATAATTTTAGTTGATAGCTTTTTATCAAGTATTTTAGCAAAAATATTATCATTATCATAAGGCATTAACTTAACCTACTCTTTTTTTCATCTAAACCAGAAATTCCTTTACGTTTGTAAAGTTCAATCCAAACATCCTTAGGTTTAACATTACAAGAAATCCACATTACGCTAAGATGATATAACAAATCTGCAGATTCTTTGATAATATTATTTTTATTATTACTAAGGTATTCTATTATCATTTCAATCGACTCTTCTCCTACTTTACTTGCTAATAAATTTTTGTCCTTTAGGAGCGTAGATGTATATGAGTTTTTTTTAACAGAATTCTGTTTTTTTAATAAATCATTAAACAATTTTTCTAAATTATACTCAGTCAAATTCCTACCATGTTTTTCTTACAGGGATCTTGTATTTTAACATCTCTTTTTTTACATTTTCAATAGAATAAATGCCAAAATGGAAAATTGATGCAGCTAAAACCGCAGAGGCCTTTCCCTTTTTTACAACATTAACCATGTCTAGTGGTTCTCCTGCACCACCAGAAGCAATGACGGGGATAGTTAACTCATTTGAAATTAAACTTGTTAATTGAATGTCATAACCCCGTTTTGTACCATCTGCATTCATAGAGGTTAACAAAATTTCACCCGCACCATTTTTTTCACCCTGGATAGCCCATTCCAAAGCATCTATATCTGTTTTTTGTTTTCCTCCATGCGTTGAGACATTATACCCAGATTTGAAATTATTGTGATCCTTATAAGCATCAATTGCTAAAACTATGCATTGACTTCCATAATTATCAGAAGCTTCTTTAATTAATTTTGGTTTGAAGACTGCAGCAGAATTAATTGAAACTTTATCTGCACCAGATTTTAACAAATTATTAATATCTTCTTTCTCTTTTATCCCTCCACCAACTGTCAAAGGAATGAAACAACTTTCAGCAACTTTACTAACAATACTAAAAAGAGTTTTTCTTCCTTCATTAGTAGCAGATATGTCTAAAAAACAGATTTCATCTGCCCCTAGATCATTGTATAATTTTGCTTGTTCAACGGGATCACCAGCATCAATTAAATCTACAAAATTTATTCCTTTTACAGTTCTTCCATCATGAACATCTAGACATGGTATTACCCGCTTTGATAGCATTTTTAATTTCCTGATAATTTAACTAAATCATTAAGATCAAATTTATTTTCATATATTGCTTTACCTATTATAACCCCTGAAATGCCAGCGTTTTTTTGATCGTATAAAGCTTTTACATTATTAATATTTGAAATACCACCAGAAGCTATTATTGGAATTTTTATAGATTCCGCAAAAGTTTTTGTCTGCGATAAATTAGCTCCTTTAAGGGTCCCGTCTCTTGAAATATCAGTATATATGACTTTTTCAAAATATTTTTTATCTATCTGGTTTACATATTTAATTGGGTCAATCTCTAGTAATTTTGTCCATCCTTTAACAGCAATTTTTTTATTTTTTATATCCAATCCTAAAGCTAATTTTTTTTTAAAAAAATTGCCTAAATTGTTAATCAAATCTGGATTTTGAAACGCAATAGTTCCTAACACTATTCTTGAAACACCCGCTTCTAACCAAAATTTAATGTCTTCAATGGATCTGATTCCCCCTCCTAATTGAATATTAATATTATTTTTAAATTTTTTTATAATTTGTAAGATAATTTTTTTGTTATCTTTTTTTCCAAAAGCAGCATTAAGATCAACTATATGAATCCAACTAAACCCCTTTTTAAAAAAAAAATTAACTTGTTTTATGGGGTCTTCTTCGTAAACAGTAATTTTTTTTTCCTTTCCATGAAGTAATCTTACACAATTTCCATCTTTTAAATCTAGAGCTGGATATATTTGAAAATTAGTCATCTTTATTCAAATCTTTATAAAAATAAAATCCAGAGTAATACTGCTCTCCTATTAAAACAGATTTTGGATTTTCACCACTTTTCTTAAATCCAGCTTGATTATATATTTGGATAGCTCTCTTTTGTGTCTCTCTAACCTCAAGAGTTATTACACTAAACTTGTTTTTTTTTGCTTCTTTTTCAGCTTCTTTAATTAGCATTCTCGCCAAACCATACCCTCTCGCCCATGAAGCGATAAAAAATGTAGTTAAATTACATAAATGAGCTTGAGCTTCGTTACTCCTTGCAGGCTTAATTAGTTGAATAGAACCACATATAACGTTATCAATTATTCCAACTATTAGTAACCTTTCAGGCACTAATAATACCCCTTTCCAGTAATCAACCATCTTTTTTCTCTGAGGTGGCTTTATCCATCCAAATCCTCCATCAACTAAAATAGCATCTTCCGTAGCATCGCATAATTCTTGTATGTCTACATTACTAAGGCTTGAAGTAAACTTTGCTTCTATCTTAGGCTTAGGTAATTTTAACTTAAAGTCATTCATTAATTTAATTTTAACCAATTATACAAAATCTTTAATCCTGACCTCCCACTTTTTTCAGGATGAAATTGAAATCCATAAATATTATCTTTTTTAACTATAGCAGGAATATTTATTCCATACTTAGTATTACAAATAATATTTTCTTTGTGCTTTATATCAAAAAAATAAGAATGCACAAAATAAAATTGATCTTTATGAGTAATGTTATCAAACAAACTATTTTTTTGCAGGATCTCTAAATTATTCCATCCCATGTGGGGTATTTTTAAGTTTTGTGCGCTATCTACAAAATTTTTTAAACATTTTACATCACCATTGATCCAAGATAAACCTTTTGTCTTTTTATTCTCATACCCAAAATCAGCTAAAATTTGCATCCCTATGCATATTCCTAAAAATGGCTTCTTATATGTAACAACTTGGTCATTTAATATTTCAACTAGATTATTCATTCCTCTGATACTTTTCATACATCTATTAAATGAACCTACTCCAGGTAAAATGATTTTATCAGCTTTTTTTATTTCTGAAAAATTATTGGTAACTTTTATATATGAAGATTTGTTAAAATCATTAAGTATTTTTTTTACAGAATTATATACGGATTTTATATTACCTGATCCGTAATCAATAATAAGTACAAACATTGAAATATTTTAAATCACTCCCTTAGTCGAAGGAATTATATCTTGATTATTTGTCATTATAGTAAGACTCTTTTTTAAACATACAGCTAAAGCTTTAAAACAAGACTCTATAATATGATGAGCATTACTACCGTAATTATTTTCAATATGTATAGTCATTTTAGCGGACTGTGCAAAAGCACGAAAAAATTCTTGAAAAATTTCGGCATCTACGGTTCCAATTTTTTCATTCGGCAATACCACTTTCCATTCTAACCAAGCTCTTCCAGATACATCAATAGCACAACTAGTTAACGCTTCGTCCATTGGTAGTGATAATGAAGCAAAACGAACTATTCCAGCTTTATTTGAAAGTGCTTTGTTTATCGCTTCTCCAATGCACCAACCTAGATCTTCAACAGTATGGTGAGCATCAATTTCTAAATCACCATCACATTTAACTTCTAAATCAATATGACTATGTTTTGAAATTTGTTCAAGCATATGATCTATAAATGGAATAGTTGTACTAATTTTGCTTAAACCTTTTCCATCTATATTAATTTTACAATATATTTCTGTTTCAGAAGTTTTTCTGTAATTTTCAGATTTTCTTTCTTTCATTTTTTACGATTTATATTTTTTTTTATTTTTTAATCTAACAAATAAAGCACCTTCACCACCTTTATTATGTGGCATAACTTCAAAGCCAACAACAAATTTTGATAATTCAATGCCTTTAAGCCAAATAGGGGTTTTTATTTTTAATTTACCTTGGTTATTTATTCCTTTTCCTGTTATTATAATAATGCTTTTGAGCTCATTTAAAAAACTACTTTTAACGAAAGCTTTAATTGTTTCATAAGCTTCAATTTCTGTTTTTCCATGTAAATCAACAATGGCGTCGAATTCAAATTTCTTACTGTATAATTGTTTCTTTGTTTTGTGGTCTAATGTGAAATTGATATTTTGTTTCAAAGTTTTAGGAATTTCGGATAAATTTACAGGATTATTCTGTTTTCTTTTGTCCGCTCTTTTAATGGAGTTTAAATTTGACGTATAGAAGTTCCATATTCTTTTGTCTTTATCTGATATTTTACGCATCTCTAGTTTCGACTAATCTCCAATTTAGATTATCTGACTGAACTCTTTTTTCAAATGTCCATAAATCTTTAACTAAAATAGTATTTTTTGGATCTCCATCTATAATTTTTCCCTTTTTGTCTTTGAGAACTTTTATTTGCTCTGTTTCGAAAACAACTGAGATCTTAATTAAATCTTCAACTGATTTTACTTCTTTAATTTTAATAGATTTCATTTCAATAATTTCAATCTTTAATGTTTCATTGTCTTCATTACGCTCATCAATAACAGATTGGAAATTCTTGATTAATTTATCATCAATATAGTTTGTAACATTACTTAAGTTTCCCTTCACGAAACAATCGATAACCATTTCAAAAAAGTTTTGTGCCCCTTTTAAAAATTCTTTTTCATTAAATGTTGGATCAATTTTGTTAATTGATGTTTTATTTGTTCTTATTTCATTAGCATCGAATTGTTTTTTTCCTATTTTTACAACATTTGAAAAGTTTTTTTCTCCCACATCAATTTTATTGTTTTGTTCATTACCTTCCGAATTTTGTCCCAAAATGCTTTTGAGTCTATACACTAAAAATATTGCAATTATCGCGAATATAATTATATCTATGAATGGTAATGAAAGTTGCATAATAAATACCTATGATGATTTTAAATTATTAATTGAAATTTATCAATTTATATATGTATATTCATTTAATGTTCAATCATTATGGGAAAATAAATTAATGAAACCTAGTGAAATTATGTTAATGGGCCAGTATATTAAAGACTTGTCTTTTGAGAATCCATTAGCTCCAAATTTGCCAACACAAAAAATAAATCCAACTGTTAATTTAGATATTAATACAACTTATCAAGACTTGAAAAAAGATCATCATGAAATTAATCTTAAAATTAAAAGTACAGCATCCATAGATAAGGACACTTTATTTATTATAGAACTTCAATATGCTGGATTGATTAAAACGATTTTAAAAGGAGAAGATGATAAAAAAAATCTTATCATTTTTGGCAGTAAATTACTTTTTCCTTTTGCTCGAAGTATTATAACAAATATTACAATGGAAGGCGGTTTTAAACCCCTAATCATCCAGCCGGTAGAATTCGACAATATTTTTCAAAAATAATTATTTAATTTTTTTCCATATTGAGTTTTTCATATCACTTATAAAGTTTTCATGATCCTTTTCTTCGACATCTGAAAGTTTCATTAAAAAATTTCTTGGAGTTAAAAAATTTTTTTTTAGTTGATCGTTTTCGTCTTGATTGGATGCTTTTTCCAATTTATTTTCAATAAAATTTAATTTTTCTTGCTTTCCTGTTGTCAGTTTTAAATATACCTTAGTTAATAAGGTCGCATCTAATAAAGCTCCATGGTATTCATTTCGTGTGTTAACGATATTAAGTTTTCTACATAGAGAATCTAGACTTACCATTTGTCCAGGAAATTCTTTTTTAGCTATTTTAATTGTATCTATTATATTATTATTTAACCCACCAAATCCACAATTTTCTAGTTCTTTATTAATAAATTTTGTATCAAAAGCGGAATTATGAATAATAAGAGTGTCATTTTTAATGAAATCTAAAAATTTTTTTACTATTTCGTGAAAGACTGGCTTATTCTTTAGAAATTCATTTGAAATTCCGTGAATGTTCTGTGCTGATAAGCTTATTTCTTTTTCTGGGTTAATATATTCATGAAAGTAATGTTGACTTAGTATATTATCATTTAATTCAACTATACCTATTTCAATGATTTTATCCTTTTCGTAATCTAAACCCGTCGTTTCAGTATCTAGTACTAATATTCTTTCTTTTTCCATTTTTTATTTTTTAATTTATAATTTATCTTTATTAAGAGTATTAATACTTTAGTAAAAATGAGAAAGTTTGAACAGTCGGTTTTTACTATTGTCGGTTTATATTTAATTTTTTCATTAAAACTTAATTGAGATGCAATTATTTTTTCAAATAATACTTCTGTTATATCATCTCTTTTTAAAACTCTTTGTTTTTGTATATCTTTATCACAATTAGCTAAAATGATTAAATCATAATTTTCTTCAGATTTCGTTTCATAAATTAGTGGGACATCATAAACTAATATTCTTTTATTATTATTTTTTTCTTCAAACCCTTTTTTAATAATCTGTAACTTTGGATAAAGTATCTTTTCCAATTGTTTTTTTGCTATTTTATTTGAAAAAATAATAGAACGAAGTTTAAGTTTATCAAAATAGTTGTCTTGTACAACATTTGGCCATTTTTCTTTAATTTTATTTTTAATTTCATTTATAGCTAATAATTTTTTAACTTCTTTATCAGCATCGAAAACAGGTATTTTAAGTAAAGCAAATTTATTTGCTATGGTTGTTTTCCCTGATCCAATAGATCCCGTTATTCCAATTTTGTACATGATTAACTGTGTATAACCCTTTCTTCTTTTTCAATGTTATTTTTTTTTAACATTTTACAAAATTATTATTTTGTAGATATTTCATCAACATACTGTTTATATTCTAATTTTAACAATAAAATCAAATAACTATAAAAATTACGGTTGTTGATAAATAATTATAAATATTTATAAACATTTTAAACAATACTACTACTTCAATATTTTATAAGATATATATATATGATAAACAGGCTAATAAAAGACAGAAATTGTGAAATAAAACCAAAATGGTTTCTTAGACAAGCGGGAAGGCACATACCTGAATATTTTAAGATTCGGAATAGACATAATAATTTTCTTGATTTTTGTTTTAATGAAAATTCAATAATTGATGCAACTATGCTCCCCTTAAAATATTATAATATTGATGCTGCAATTTTATTCTCTGATATACTCTTAATACCTTATTGTTTAGGGCAAGAAGTAGAATTTAAAAAAGATATAGGTCCAGTTTTAAAAAAAATTGAATTTAATCAAACTTTTTTTAATAAAGAAATTGATTTTAATAATTTAAATCCAATAAAAAATGCGATTATTAAGATAAAAAAAATGATTTCTTCTAACCAAGATTTAATTGGTTTTTGCGGAGCACCTTGGACCCTCAGTTGTTATATGATTGACGGAGGTAGTTCGAAAGATTTTATAAAAACGCGATCATTTTTGTGGAATAATGAACAACTTTTTATTAAATTAATTAACAAGTTAACTAATGTATGTGTTAAATTTCTTGAATTTCAATATATGTCAGGAGCATCTGTTTTAATGATTTTCGACACATGGTCAAATATGATTCCTGATAAATATTCGAGTAAATTTGGTATAGAACCCACAAAGTTAATTATTGAAAAATTGAGAAAGAAAAGCATTAATTGTCCAATTATTGGGCTACCATTCAAATCTGGTGAAATGTTAATAAAATATAGTTATGAAAGCTCTGTTGATATAGTTTCTATTGATTGGAAAACTAACTTAGACTGGGCACTAAAAAACATAAATAAAGATATTGCAACACAAGGAAATTTAGATCCTGCTTTACTTTCTTGTGATAACTTTTTGTCAATTAAAAGTGAAGTACTTAGAATATTAAATCTAACAGAAAAAAAATTACATATTTTTAATGTAGGACATGGGTTAACTCCAGAGGTTAAAATTGATAATCTTAAATACTTGATTAAGCTAATTGACGAATACGTTTAAACGGTTACTTTTAAATGAGTTTGATTAGCAAAATAGTGAAAAAGAAATATGTAACTGATTTTGTAAGTATTTAAATGATATAATAATTATTTTACCTGTTGTACTTAACTAAATAATAGGTTAAAACTAATTCTCTCAACTTTTTTTATCGATATTTATGCACTTAAATGAATTAAAATCTAAAAATCCCTCTGATTTATTATTATACGCTGAAAGTTTAGACGTGGAAAATGCTAGTAATCTTAGAAAACAAGACATGATGTTTGCATGTTTAAAAAAACTTGCAGAAAATGATGTTTCAATCTATGGAGAAGGTGTTCTAGAGGTTTTAGCAGATGGTTTTGGTTTTTTAAGATCAGTTGATTCGAACTATCTTGCGGGACCAGATGATATATATGTTTCACCAAGTCAGGTTAAGAAGTTTGGTCTCAGAACGGGAGATACTGTTGAAGGAGAAATTAGGTCACCAAAAGATGGAGAAAGATACTTCGCTCTTTTAAAAATTGAATCAATAAATTTTGACAAGCCTGACAATATAAAACAAAGAATTAATTTTGACAATCTTACCCCATTATATCCAGATGAAAAGATCAATTTTGAGACAGAATTTAACCCAGAAAATAAAGATTATACTCCAAGGATCATAGATTTAATTTCTCCAGTTGGAAAAGGTCAAAGAAGTTTAATAGTAGCACCTCCGAGGACAGGAAAAACAATGATGCTACAATCTATAGCAAAAGCGATAACAACTAACCATCCAGAAGTTTATTTATTAGTTTTGCTTATTGATGAAAGGCCAGAAGAAGTTACAGATATGCAAAGGTCAGTAAAAGGAGAAGTAATTAGCTCTACATTTGATGAACCAGCAACAAGACACGTTCAAGTAACAGACATGGTTATTGAAAAAGCTAAAAGACTAGTAGAACATAAAAGAGATGTTGTAATTTTGCTTGATTCTATTACAAGGCTAGCTAGAGCATATAATACAGTAATTCCATCTAGTGGTAAAGTGCTTACAGGTGGTGTAGATGCAAACGCTTTGCAAAGACCAAAAAGGTTTTTTGGAGCAGCAAGAAACATTGAAGAAGGAGGATCATTATCTATAATTGCTACAGCATTAGTAGAAACAGGGTCAAGGATGGATGAAGTAATATTCGAAGAATTTAAAGGGACAGGAAACAGTGAAGTAATTCTAGATAGAAAATTATCAGATAAAAGGGTGTTTCCTTCTATAGATGTAACCAAATCAGGAACAAGGAAGGAAGAGCTTTTAGTTGAAAAAGATACTTTATCGAAAATGTGGGTATTAAGAAGAATATTAATGCAAATGGGTCCTGTCGATGCAATGGAGTTTTTAGTTGATAAGTTAAAACAGAGCAAGTCAAACGAAGATTTTTTTAGAGCAATGAACAAATAATACGGTTTCACGTGAAACAGAACGATTATGACACAATTTTTGCTTCTTCAAATCAATATAAGTCTGCTATAAAAATTATTAGAATTTCTGGTGAACATGCCTATAAAATTCCTAAAATATTTAATTTTAAAAAACCAAGCTCTAGATTATTTGCACTAAAAAAATTAACCTATAAAAATAAATTAATAGATTATGCTCCAGTAATATGGCTTCCCAAGAGTAAGAGTTTCACAGGAGAAGAAACCTTTGAGATTTACATTCATGGAAGTCTTGTTATAGAAAAGTTAATCTATAAGATATTATCTTCATACAAAAATTTCAGATTAGCAGAACCAGGTGAGTTTACGAGAAGAGCAACAATTAATGGTAACATTGATTTAGTTCAAGCAGAAAGCATAAATGATATAATAAATTCACAAACAGAAAGACAACTGGAGATAGCACATGCACAGTTAGATGGTTCATTAAGTAAGATTGTAAATAATTGGAGAAATGATATAATAAATCTATCATCATTAATTGAATCACTTATTGATTTTTCAGATGAAGATCTTCCTAAAGAAAATTTTAGTCTTTTTCGTAACAATTTAGATAAAATACAAAATAAAATAAAACGTGCAATTAACACTGCAAAGTTATCTTATTTTATAAGAGATGGTTTTACTGTTGCGATTATTGGAAAACCTAATGTTGGGAAAAGTAGTCTAATTAATGCGCTTACTAATTTAGAAACATCTATTGTAAGTGAAATACCAGGAACAACAAGAGATATTGTACATCAAAAAATTGATTTAAAAGGATTGCCTGTTATTCTTTACGACACGGCGGGTATTAGAAAAACAAATAATATAGTTGAAAAAAAAGGAGTAGAATTAGCACTTAATATTATAAAAAAAAGCAATCTAATTCTTAATTTAAGTGATCATGGTAAGTTCGATCTCAAGTATTTAGGAAGTCAGATATTCAAACAGAGCAAAACTAAGTTCATAAACGTAACGACTAAAGTAGATATTAATAAAAAAATTTATAAAAATGCAGATATAGAAGTTTCATCGAAAACAAATTTAGGAATTGATACTTTATTAGAAAAAATATATAAGTATTTATCTAACTTGGAGCCAAAAGAATCGTCTTTAATCACATCTGAAAGACAGGTCTTACATTCAAAAAAAGCATTAAATGCTCTCAATAGAATAAAAAAATTATCAATTATTGATGAAACAGAGCTTATTGCAGAAGAATTAAGGCTTGCGTCTAAACACATTAGTAATATAACTTCTTTTATAGATAACGAAGAAATTTTAGATAAAATATTTAGTAGTTTTTGTATTGGGAAGTAAATGAAAAAGAAATTAGATGTTATAGTAATTGGCGGTGGACATGCAGGAATTGAAGCCTCAAGTGCAATATCAAGATGCAATTGCGATGTGCTTTTAATTACATTGAAGAAAAATCAAATCGGAGAAATGTCTTGCAATCCCGCTATTGGTGGACTGGGCAAAGGACATTTAGTTAGGGAAATTGACGCATTAGATGGTGTAATGGGTAGGGCTATAGACAAATCAGGAATTCAGTTTAGAATGTTAAATAAATCTAAGGGGCCTGCAGTGCACGGCCCTAGATCACAAGCTGATAGAAGTTTATATAAAAAAAACATTCAAAATATACTTTTTTTGGAACAAAAAATTAAGGTATTTGAGGGCTTTGTTGACGATTTAATAATTGAAAATCAAAAAATTAAAGGTGTGGTATTAGAAAATGATGAAAAACTATATTGTAATTCGTTAGTTATAACAACAGGCACATTTCTCGGTGGAAAAATATTTATTGGTAATGAAATATTTCCAGCCGGAAGAGTTGGTGATAAATCATCTTCTAAACTTTCACAAACAATTAGGAAATTAGGGTTCCCAGTGGGCAGGTTAAAAACAGGAACACCACCTAGACTAATTAAAAACACAATTAATTGGCAGCTAATTGAAATGCAGCCAGCTGACGAAATTCCTGTGCCATTCTCATACTTAAATTCTAAAATAGATGTTCCACAAATCAAATGTGGAATAACAAGAACAACTTATAAAACACACAGCATTATAGAGAAAAACTTAAAAAAATCTCCTGTTTTTTCAGGATCGATAAAAGGTTATGGACCAAGGTATTGTCCAAGCATAGAAGATAAAGTGAACAGATTTAAAGATAAAATTTCTCATCAAGTTTTTTTAGAACCAGAAGGGTTAGATAGTGATTTGATATATCCTAATGGAATCTCTACAAGTCTACCTAAAAAGGTTCAAGATAAATTTGTAAAAACTATTCCAGGTTTAGAAAATGTAAAAATACAAGAGTATGGTTATGCTGTGGAATATGATTATATTGACCCTAGATGCTTAAAGTATACCTTAGAATCTAAAAAGATAAAAAATTTATTTTTCGCTGGACAAATAAATGGAACAACAGGTTATGAGGAAGCTGCGGCTCAAGGATTAATCGCAGGTGTGAATAGTGCATTAAATGCTAAAAATTCTAATCAAGAGTTTGTTTTAAGCAGAACTGAAAGTTATATTGGTGTTATGATCGATGATTTAGTTACGCGTGGAGCTCCTGAACCTTATCGTATGTTTACTTCTAGGGCAGAATATAGATTATTGTTAAGATCTGATAATGCAGACCAAAGATTAACTGAAAAGGGGATTAACATTGGTATAATAGGAAGTTATAGAAAAAAAGCTTGGTTCAAAAAAAAGAAATCTTTAGACATGGCAAAAAAATATATTGATAATTTAAAATTGAATAATAAACAATTAAAAAAAATGGGTTTAGATTCTTTAAAAAATGGAAATGTTCCATCGATACGTAATTTGATTACAGGAAATAAGATCACATTAGAAAAAATATTAGATAATGTCCATCCCAACAAATTATTCCCATCGAATTATGTAAAACAAATTGAAATAGATATGAAGTATGATGTTTATATTAAACGTCAACTTAATGATATAAAACAATTGGAGGTAGAGCAAAAAACATTAATTCCTGAGGGTATTAATTTTAGAGAAATTAAGGGATTATCAAACGAATCAATTGATATCCTTACTCAATACAAGCCCTCAACTATTAGACAAGCATCACTAATACCAGGATTTACATCATCTGCATTATTCTTGTTACTTCATTATTTAAAGAATAATAGAATAAAATCAGCCTAATGAAACGAAATTTTGATATAATAAAAAAACAAATAGATGTTTCATGTGAAACATTGGATAAATTAGCTATATATTTTGATCTTCTGTGTTTTTGGCAAAAGAAAATGAATTTAGTTAGTAATAATTCTTTATTAGATGCAGTAACGCGTCATTTTTTAGACTCAGCTCAATTATATAGTTTTTGCAGAAAATTTAACGGAAATAAATTAGATTTTGGATCAGGTGCAGGCTTCCCAGGTGCGGTTTTATCTATTTTGGGAATATCTAAAATTTTCTTAATAGAGTCACGCAAAAATAAATGTGATTTTTTAACATTGTTAAAAAAAGAGACAAATAGTAATTTTAATATAATCAATTCAAGAATTGAAAACTTACAATTTTTAGATCCATCTTTAATTATATCTAGGGCTTTAACATCTACCAAAAATCTAATCATATTGACAATAAATCATATGCTTAAATCTGAGAGCATTAAAACCAGAAAAGAAGCAAGAAAAAAAATTCCTAACCTATTGTTTTTAAAGGGAAAATCGTTTCAACAAGAGTTAAATGATGTTCCAGCAAACTTAAATATAAAGTTTCAAATTTTTCCATCAGTTACCAGTGTTGAAAGTAGAATTTTATTGTATAGTAATAATATTATATGACATTGACTAACACGAAAATTATTTCAATAGCTAACCAAAAAGGTGGTGTCGGTAAAACAACAACAGTTATTAACCTTGCTACTGCAATGGCAGCTTGTAATAAAAAAGTTTTAATAATTGATTCTGATCCTCAAGGAAATGCTAGTACAGGCTTAGGTTTTGATAAAACAATCTTAAAAAATAATTTCTATAATGTAATCAGGGGTGATATATCAATTAATGAAACAATCATTAAAACTCAAATTCCAAATTTATTTATGGTTCCTACCTCAATGGATTTAGCGGTTGTGGAACAAGAGTTTGTTAACTTAAAAAAGAGAGAATTAAGGTTAAAAAATGAAATTGAAAAAATTAACACCTATTTTGATTATATTTTAATTGATTGTCCTCCATCTTTAGGTCTTCTAACTCTAAATGCTCTAGTTGCATGTAAAGATTTATTGGTTCCTCTCCAGGTAGAGTTTTATGCTTTAGAAGGGTTAACTCAGTTAATGGAAACAGTTAATCAAATTAAAAATAATTATAATAGGTCGTTACGCCTTCAAGGAATAGTTTTAACGATGTATGATAAAAGAAATAAAATTTCTGAATTGGTAGCAGCAGATGTTAAAAATTTTTTTAAGGATAAAGTTTATAAAACAATCATTCCCAGAAACGTCAAAATATCTGAAGCACCTAGTCATGGAATGCCAATTTTAATGTATGACATATCATGTTCAGGGTCTCAAGCTTACGCCTCTCTTGCAGCAGAAATAATTAATCAGGAGAATAAATTAAATGACAAAGGTTAGTAAAAAAAGACAATTAGGAAGAGGATTATCAAGTTTATTAGGTGAAAATTTAAGTGTAGATAATTTGACAAATCCTAATTCGAAAAGGGATTCAAGTATTGTCCCAATTGATTATATATCACCAGGTTCATGGCAGGTACGTAAAAACTTTGAACAAAATGAATTAAATAGCTTATCTCTATCTATTAAAAACAATGGAATATTTCAACCAATAATTGTTGTTTCAGACAAAGATACAGATGGAAAATATTTAATTGTAGCTGGAGAAAGACGCTGGAGAGCTGCACAATTGGCTAATTTACACGAAGTTCCTATAATTATAAGAGACGATTTGTCATTAAAAAAAATAGTAGAAATTTCTTTATTAGAAAATTTAGAAAGGACAGATTTAAATCCACTAGAAGAAGCAAAGGGTTATCAAGATTTAATAAACGAGCATAAATATACTCAGGACGAAGTAGCTAAAATGTTTAGTAAGTCAAGACCTTATATAACTAACTTTTTAAGATTACTTAACTTACCTGATGAAATTAAATCTTACATTATTAATGGTAAACTATCTGTAGGTCACGCAAGAGCAATAATAAATAGTGAAGATGCATTAAGAGTTGCTAGAGATATAATTAAAAAGAAATTATCTGTTAGAGACGTTGAAAGGATCTTAAAAAACAGTAAACGAGTCAACGAATTATCAAAATTTGAAGATTATTCAGACATTGAAAATGATTTATCAACTAAAATTGGTCTCAAAACAAAAATTAGTTTCAATAAAAAGAAAAAAACTGGTTCTTTGTTAATCAAATTTAAATCCTTAGATCAGTTGGAGCACGTTATGATAAGATTAAAAAGTTAATTTTTAATTTTGAAATATACAAACAAAAAAAACTGATTTAAATAAATATATTCATATTTATTTTTTGATTTACAATTTAGTTCAGTTTTAAATAAATAATAAAGACATTCATCAATCTTGTACATGTTCCACAAATCTAACATTTTTGAAAACATAGACTGCTCACTATAAAAAATGTTAAGAGATTTATCATTCAAAATTTCTTTTTTTGTAAAACCATTTTTTTTCATGTTCAAACATTTTTTCAGTAATTTAAGTTTCAATTTTATTAGATGTATTATGGAGTTAGAAGAAGTATTGATTCGCTCAAAATTTGTTAACAAATTGGCTGATTCATAATAATTCCCTGTTATTAATTTATTAATCATGTCAAAAATAGTTTTATCATTATTATCATCTATTAGACTAAGTAATTGATTAAAATTTATATTGTCTCTATTATTAAGCTTAATTTTTTCAAAAGTGTTTTTAAGTATCTTAGAATCCTTAGATAATTTAGTTGTTAACTCATGAATTTGATGTTCATCCAATTTTAAATTTATTTTTGTCAGCTCATTTTGTAATTTACTCTTTATTTTATCTTCATTTTCTTCATAACAGGAAAAACAAATAGCATTTTGGCTATTTAATATTTTTTTAGTTAATTGATCAGATTGTTTAAACATATAACTTACAAAAATAATTTGAGTTTCTCTTAATTTAGTAAAATCTAAATTGGTAAAGATATTTGAGATATCTTTTTTTCGATCTCCTTGTCTGGTATCAATTATAATTGTTTTTTTTTCATCAAATAATGAGATTGAAGATAACTCATCAAAAAATGTTTCAGTATCATTCAATAATTTATTTTCATCAAAATAATTTACTGTAAATGGATTTTCTAGATCAATTCTAAGTTTTTCTTTTAATTTTGAGTAGCATATGTCAATTAAACCAAAATTGTTTCCGTACAGAAAAAAAATGTTAAAAGAATGATTAATTTCTTTTGAAAAAAAGTTTTCATTAAGTGGGTTAATTTTCACTGGAGTTAATACTTAATAAAATTCTTCTAAATAATTTTGAAGCCAAAAGCCTCGAAATTCTCTCTTTTGCAAAGTTATTATTTTCATCTATACCATATAAAGACGAAATATTTCCTGTATTTATAGAACTTGATAAACTCCCAGAAATAACTTCTTTATTTGATATGTTGAATATTTTATAATCTACTTTTCCACTAACAATATTTAACTTATTATTACCATCATTTGAAAGTGCTTTATCTGTTTTAAATGATAAATTTGTTTTAACTGTAAGTTTATTTAATTTATCATTAAAAGTATTTATATTTTTGTTAAAATAATGTTTTAAAATTAAAGAATATTTATCTTGCTCAACAATAAGGTTTATAATAGGGAGTTTTTTATTCTCGCTGATCGTATTACTACAACCAAAAATTAAAAATACAAAAAATATTTTGATTATAAATTTCATATAACAATATTAATAATTTTATTTGGAATATAAATAATTTTTTTTGGTTCTTTATCTAAAAACTTAGCTACGTTTTGATGATTTAACGCTAAATTTTTAACTTCTTTGCTACTTAAGGATTTAGAGATTCTAATTTCCCCTCTTCTTTTTCCATTAATTTGAATTGGAAGAGTTATCTGGTTTTCATTTAAATAATCTTCATTAACTTTTGGCCATGAAACATCAGATATAAAATTGTTATGACCTAAAATTTCCCATGCTTCTTCACATATATGTGGGCAAATAGGATTCAGTAAAATCAGAAAATTTGAAATACAAAATTTTTTTATAATTTTATCATTATGAGATTTACTTTCATACAAAGATAATTCATTAAACAAAGACCTTATATTAGCTATAGCTATGTTAAAATGAAAATCTTCAATTGCTTTTGTTACATTTTTAATGGTTTTAAAGGTACATGAAAAAATATTAAAATCATTCTCATTTATGTGTTTTACCTTTTGAAATGGAATATCTTTATAATTGTCAGAGTTTATTAATTGCCAAATCTTATTCAAAAATTTAGATGCTCCTTCGACACCCTCGTCTGTCCACTCCATGTCTCTTTGTGGTGGAGAATCAGATAAAATAAAAAATCTTGCAGTATCAGAACCAAATGTGTCAACAATAGTGTTAGGATCAATAACATTTTTTTTTGATTTACTCATTTTCTCAATTCTTCCTGGAGAAACTATTTGGTTATCATTAATTGTAAAGAATTTACCATCAATTTTTTTAATATTATTTGGAAAAACCCATTCATTTTGATTGTTTTTGTAAGTTTGATGACATACCATTCCTTGTGTTTGTAAAGAATAAAATGGCTCATTAAGATTTATTAAGTTTAATTTATTCATAGCTTTTATAAAAAATCGTGAATATAGGAGATGTAATACAGCATGTTCTATTCCTCCAATATATTGATCAACGGGCAACCAATAATCAGCATGATTTTTATTTATAGCATCGTTATAAGTAGGGTCAGTAAACCTTGCAAAATACCAACTTGATTCAAAAAAGGTATCAAAAGTGTCAGTCTCTCTTTTTGCATTACTTGAACATTTAGGACATTTGACATTAATCCAGTCTTTTTGATTTGATAAAGGATTACCAGATCTTTGTAAATCAACGTTTTCTGGAAGTTTTACTGGCAAATCTTCTTCTGGAACAGTTTGAATTCCACATTTTTCACAGTAAATAATTGGTATAGGGCAACCCCAGTATCTTTGTCTAGATACTCCCCAGTCTTTTAATCTATAGTTGACACTTTTTGAACCTAAGTTTAATTCTTCTAATTTTTTAATAGAAAGTACCTTTGCTTCTTCGACAGTAAGGTCATTAAGAAAGTCTGAATTTATTAAGTAACCATTCTCTGTAAAAGCCATTTTCAAATCATTTGTTCTTTTTTTATTTCTTTCTTTGCTGACAACTTCAATAATTTCAAGATTATATTTTTTAGCAAAATCAAAATCTCTCTGATCGTGTGCAGGACATCCAAAAACAGCTCCAGTCCCGTAATCCATTAGAACAAAATTGGCGATAAAAATTGGGATAAGTTTACTTTTTATAAATGGATGCGATGCTTTTAGTGGTGTTTCAATACCAATTTTTTCAATTTTATCTAAATTTTGTTCATTTGTATTGCTTGATAATAATGTTTTAAGTTTATTATTAATTTCAGGATAATTAATTTTAAGTTTTTTAACTAATTTATGTTCAGGCGAAATGGCAATAAAAGTAGCGCCAAATAGAGTATCTGGCCTCGTTGAAAAAACAGTAACTTTATCATCTATTTCTTGTATATGAAAATCTATGTGTGCTCCAAAACTTTTTCCAATCCAATTTTTTTGCATTAATTTTACTTTTTCAGGCCAATTTTTAAGGGATTTTAAATCTTCTAACAGCTCTTCAGCAAAATCAGTAATCTTTAAGAACCATCCTTTCATTTTCTTTTTTTCAACTATTGCTTCCGAACGCCATCCCCTTCCATCAATCACCTGTTCATTTGCAAGAACAGTCTGCTCAACAGGATCCCAATTTACAATTGTTTTTTTTTGATAAGCTAATCCTTTTTTATAAAATTCTATAAAAATTTTTTGTTCATGTTTATAGTAGTCAGCGTTACATGTAGAGAGTTCTTTACTCCAATCATAAGACAAACCCATTTTTTTTAACTGATTTTTCATATTCTCAATATTATTTTCAGTCCAAGATTTAGGATGAACATTATTTGAAATTGCTGCATTTTCTGCGGGCAGACCAAATGAATCCCAACCCATTGGATGTAAAACATTAAATCCATTTGCTCTTTTATATCTTGCTATTAGATCGCCAAGTGTATAATTTCTGACATGTCCCATATGTATATCACCAGAAGGATATGGAAACATTTCTAAAACATAAAATTTTTTTAAATTTTTTTCTATTTGAGTTGAAAAAGTCTTATTATTTTCCCAAAATTTTTGCCATTTTTGTTCGATTTTTGATGGATTATATTTTGTCACACAAAAACTCAAAAATCATTTCAATTTATTTTTTTGTCTAAGTTCTCTAGCTTTTGTAAGAATTAAATCTTCAATTTTTCTTGAAAGATTTATATCTTCAGATACTTCGTTATTATTATTTTTAATATAAGCTTTTATATTAATGCCTTCAGATCGCAAATCTCTAGATTTTATCAAAGCAGTAAATTTAATTTGTTGGTTATTTTTTTTAAACCATTCCGTTACTATAATACCTCCAAAAGCATCAGTAGATTGAAATGGAGCAACTGACAGTACGTCTAGAGTTGCTCTCCATAAAAAGGAGTTTACATAGAATTTTTGTGATTGACCATCTCTATTTAAAAAATCTGTTATATTTATACCTTTAGATGCATCTTTACTAAACAGACCAGGTTCAGGCTTTTTTGTTGCAACTTCATTATTTGAGGAGCATGAGGAAAGCATTATTGATAAAAGTAAAAAATAAATTAGCTTCATGATTTTTATAAATATAATATTTAATTATTAAATGTAAAACAAAAAAAAGGGATAACCGAAGTTATCCCTTATAATATATAATTTAGCTCTAATTAGAAAGAAGCAGAAATAGTCAGGTTTGTGATTGAACCGGAGTCATCTCCACCTGCTGCACCACTTGCTCCAACATCACCACCGTTTTTGAACTCATAATCGGTATATGTGATTTTAGCCTTTAGGCCTGGGGCCACTGTGTAAACAACCTCACCAATGGTAGCTGTGTACTTTTCTTCTTCTGAACCACTTTTATCAACTTCATCAACTACTTCAACAGTTGCAGCACCAATAGTCATTCCGCCGCCCATGTCGTATTTGATACCAAAGCCATCTCCTGAAATATCATCATCGTTAGCTTTTTCTTTTGTACCAGTTGAAGCGATAATTGTCATAGCACCCATACTTACCTGGACACCCATGTTACTTGTGTCAGTATCTGTAGCTCCATCTGCTGTAGCTTGGTTATACTTTACAACCACTGATCCACCGCCTACAGGCATAGTATAACTGGCACCCATTGCTTGAACATCCGTTGTTCCATTAAGACCTGAGTCTTGAACTGAGTAACCAGCTTGGAAACCACCCATTTTTGGAGTTAAGTAAGCTATTTTGTTAGTATCACCACCCATAGTAAAGTTA
>MDTD01157476.1_pt1 | contig 29007 bp, 19 predicted proteins | sample 811221 | NCBI WGS metagenome assembly MDTD01 (sample SAMN05326646, study PRJNA326480) | marine metagenome | isolation source: seawater | place: Pacific Ocean: South West | collected 2011 | reverse complement strand
TTGGTTACGATGGCGGCGCCTTTTTCTCGCCTGATGGCACCAAGCTCATTTTTAGGGCTTCGCGGCCAAAGACTGAAGAGGAAATCAAAGAATACAAAGAGCTGTTGGCCCAAGGCCTGGTACAACCCACCGAAATGGAGCTCTTTATCTGTAATGCCGATGGTTCTGACCTGAGGCAACTGACCTTTTTGGGAAATGCCAATTGGTGTCCGTTCTTTCACCCCTCCGGGGAAAAAGTCATTTTTTCGAGCAATTTTGAGTCAGAACGCGGCTTTCCGTTCAACCTATACATGATCGATATCGATGGCAAGAATTTGGAGCGGATTACCCACGGCGAGACCTTTGATGCCTTTCCTGTCTTCTCGAACAACGGAAAATATCTGGCCTTTTCAAGCAACCGAAACAATGGCGGAACGCGAGACACCAATTTGTTCATCGCAGAGTGGCAAGACTAATCGGAATTTAATCACCATTTAGACGGTCGCGTTCTTTCTTATCGATGCCCCGTTGGTTGTCTTCCAGTCTGAAGTTCCCAAAATTATAGGTAAACCCAAGGCGGATGAATTGGGTTTCTGGCCTGCGACGGTAAAAGTTGTCTTGGTTCAAATACCTTGAGGTATAGGTGGGCACATAGGTGCGCAACACGTCCTCAGCGGCAAGTGAAACTACCGCACGGTTGTTCCAAAGGGTCTTGCGCAGGCCCAAAGTGAGATTCAATTGCTCGTCAGAAATATAGGATCCATAAAGAAAATTTGAGATGTAGGTCAGGGTGGCCTCACCCGTCAGAGAACCATCTTTCGACAGGGTAAGGTAATTGGCCAAGTAGGTATAAACGCCATTCAACTCGTTTCTAAACTCTTGATTGTTGCTCTCGACGGCAAGAAAGGTTTCATTTTCATGAAAGATAGAGACGTAGGCATATACGTACCATGGGTTCAAAATACTCTTGCTAAACGTAAAGTCAAGCCCGTATGAGGTGCTCTCAAGCACATTTTGTCTTAATTCCCTCAGTGTCAGGTTTTCATTGTCTTGAAAGACCAGATAGTTGATAAACTGACCATTGTCTCGATAATAGACATCCACAAAAAACTCACTGTTGAAAGTGTAGTTGAAATTGAAATTGTTTGAAAAGTAGGGGCGAAGTCCCAGATTTCCTTCCTCAAAATCATTTTCGTTGTTGAAGTTTCTGAAAGGGTTGAGGTCGTTATACCTTGGTCGGTCGACCCGCCGGCCATAATCAAAGGTGAAGCTGTGTTTTTCCGAAGGTGAGTACAGTAGGTAAATCGATGGAAATAGTTCAAAAAAATCTTGTTCACTGATGGTGTTCAGCGTAAGCGATACGCCCTGCGCATCTGTAAGCTCGCCCCTAACCCCAAGTTTCATAGACCACTTTTCCCAGCTCTTCACCCAACTCAAATAAGCGGCATAGACCTTTTCATCATACTCAAAATCATCTGAAAGCGAGGCATCGACCGTTTGGCTATTCCCTGTGAAATTGAAATAATCTATGGCGCTTTCCGACGAGATGGATGAGAGCTTTAGCCCCGATTCGAAAGACGAAGCGCCCAAGGGTGTGGCATAGTCCATCTGCCCCGTGAAAATCTGTATCTGTTGGTCAGATGCCGTGGTGAAGCCAAAGTTTCTTATGAAATCACCGTTGTCGTCAAAATAATCTGAATCTATTCTTTGTGAAAAAGACTGATCGAAATTCGTAAAATGTCCGTTAAAAGACAGTTGCGCACCCTGTTTTTTCAGTTTATGGACATAGGTCAAGTCAAAGGCCAAGTTGCTGTTGTCTACATCTATGGTGTTCTCGGTGTTGAATGTTGAATCAATCGTCCCCAATCGGTTTGCAATCTCGGTGTCGAGTACGCTTGTCCATCCTTGGTTTGGATTGAACAATATATTTGTGGTAAAATTTAGGCTGTTTTTGTCGTCAAACTCATAGTCGAGCACCCCTGTGGCATTATGGGCCTTGGTTCTCTTGATTTCGTCGATGTTGGTTTCCCAAATAGAATAGGGAGAATTGGTGTCATCTATGAAATTGATGCCTTTCTTGGTTTTTCTGAGCTCCTTTTTGGGGTTAAAGGTATAGTTGGCAAACACATTTAGCTTTTCGGTCTTGTAGTAGTGGCTCATGCCTGCGCTATATTTCGGAAAAACAGCTTGGGTATAGGTGCCGTTGACGCTTCCCTTATAACCAGGCACGATGCTTTTATTGGTCACAATATTGAGAATTGGCCCTCCCTCTGCATCAAAACTGGCCGGCGGATTGGCAATCACCTCAACCGACTTGATAGCGGTGCCCGAAAGACCCTCAAGCAGGTCTTTTGCCTCTTGCCCCGAAAGCTGCACCTTTCTGCCGTTCAGATAAATAGTCGCCGATAGCCCTCGTATCTGCAAATCTTCTTGGTTGACGATGACCCCCGGTGTGCTCTTGAGAATATCCCAAGAATTGCCCTGCGAGACCACTGTGTTTTCTACATTGAAGACCAATCGATCGGCCAATCGCTCAAGCGTGGGCCGTCTGGCCGTGACCACTACCTCATCAAGACTTTCAATATTGCTTGGAATAAAAAGTGCGCCGAGCGAAATATCGGCTTTTACATCAAGTGGCAAAGGCTTGGAGCCCCTGCCGACATAACTTGCCTGAAGCAAGTAGAGATCAGGCGTGATCTCTTCCAACAAAAACCTGCCATCCTCATCGGCCGAAGTGCCTTTTACAAAGGTTGAGTCGATGGCGCTCAACAGCAGCACATTGGCAAAACCAATCGGTTCGTTGCTTTCGTTGACCACCTTTCCGCTAATTTGATGGGTCTGAGCCGTCAAATTGCAAAAAACAAAGAACGCCAAGAGTGGCAATAAGCGTAAGCGTTTCATTCAGAGTTTGGGTTGTCACTCAAATCTAATGAAATTATTTTGAGTAGTTCCCATATTCGCCAAAAACCAAGTACATAGGTCTGAAAAGCGCTATATTTGCACTCATTTAAGACGTTGGCTTTTTTTCGAGGAATATCTATGAAACACATTCGAAATTTTTGCATAATTGCCCATATCGACCATGGTAAGAGTACCTTGGCCGACCGCCTGTTGGACTTTACCGGTTCGGTGACCGAGCGTGAAAAAAAAGAGCAACTGCTCGACAACATGGATCTTGAGCGCGAGCGGGGCATTACCATTAAAAGCCACGCCATTCAAATGGAGTATGTTCATGAGGGCCAAACATATGTGTTGAACCTTATCGATACGCCGGGCCACGTTGATTTTTCTTATGAGGTCTCTCGGTCGATTGCGGCCTGTGAAGGGGCCCTTTTGGTGGTCGATGCGGCACAGAGCATTCAAGCCCAGACCATATCAAATCTATACCTGGCCTTGGAGAACGACCTTGAAATCATTCCTGTTTTGAACAAGGTAGACCTGCCCAGTGCGAACCCCGAAGAGGTGACCGATGATATTGTTGATTTGCTGGGGTGCAAACCAGAGGAGGTGATTCCGGCCAGTGCAAAGACCGGCATCGGAATTGAAGCTATTCTCACGGCCATCATTGAGCGGGTTCCCGCACCTACTGGGGATCCTAAAGCACCCTTGCAGGCCTTGGTCTTTGACTCGGTTTACAACCCATTTCGCGGGGTTGAAACCTACTTTCGCATTGTTGACGGTGAAATAAGGAAAGGGCAAAAGATCAAGTTCATGGCCACTGGTAAAAACTATTTTGCCGACGAGATCGGTACTTTGAAGCTCACCCAACACCCGAAGGACAAAATTTCAACTGGTGATGTGGGCTATCTGATCACCGGCATCAAAGATGCCCGTGAGGTAAAGGTGGGCGATACCATTACCCTTGCCGAAAATCCTGCCAAAGAGGCCATCGCCGGCTTTGAAGATGTAAAGCCGATGGTGTTTGCGGGTATTTATCCTGTCGATACCGAAGATTTTGAAGAACTGCGTTCTTCCATGGAAAAATTGCAGCTAAACGACGCCTCGTTGGTGTTTACCCCTGAGAGCAGTGCGGCTCTCGGTTTTGGTTTTCGATGTGGTTTTCTTGGCATGTTGCACATGGAGATCATACAAGAACGGCTTGAGCGCGAATTTGACATGACCGTTATTACCACGGTGCCCAATGTGAGCTACCATGCCTTCACCACCAAAGAACCAGAAAAGCCGGTTATCGTGAACAACCCCTCGGATCTGCCCGATCCCTCTACCCTTGACCGGGTAGAAGAACCCTATATTAAGGCGACCATCATTACCAAGTCTGATTTTGTGGGCAATGTAATGTCGCTCTGCATCGAGAAACGGGGGCAGATTACCAACCAGACCTATCTGACCACCGAGCGGGTAGAGCTTACCTTTGACATGCCCTTGGCCGAGATCGTGTTCGATTTCTATGATCGGTTAAAAACGGTTTCAAAGGGTTATGCCTCATTTGATTATACCCCTATCGGGATGCGGGTCTCAAAACTGGTAAGGGTCGATATTCTATTGAACGCCCAGCCCGTGGATGCCCTTTCGGCACTGGTGCATTTTGACAATGCCTACCATATTGGCAAAAAAATGTGCGAAAAGTTGAAAGAGCTTATTCCGCGGCAGCAGTTCGACATTCCGATCCAAGCGGCGATCGGCTCAAAGATCATCGCCAGGGAAACCATCAAGGCACTGAGAAAAGATGTGACCGCGAAATGTTACGGGGGCGACATTTCACGAAAGCGAAAACTGCTCGAAAAGCAGAAGAAAGGAAAGAAACGTATGCGGCAAGTGGGCAATGTCGAAATTCCACAGCAAGCCTTTATGGCCGTTCTGAAACTAAATGATTAATTTGTTGAACCCGAATCATTTTTATCCTTTAATTCAAATCTTTTGCCCAAGTAAACCAGTTTGTATCCGGGTTTAATGTCTTCTAATTCAGTGACATAGACCGAAATTATTTTAATGTCGCCATTGGTATTTTTTAAGAATAGGGGAATAATATTTCCGTCGGCCTTGCTCATTTCTATTAGGCCCTCAAAGTGCTCATTGTCCTTAAGTTGAATCTCATGTATGGTCGGGTATTTTCTCGCAACCTCCATTAAGTTGATAAAATCAGCTGTGTGTGAGAATAGGCCTTCTTCTGGGTTGTTTTCGGGGTCAGACATCTCTTCTGGATTCACGAGCCTAAAAGCCCCATTTTCACCAAACTGTTTCCCTAAGTTTTCAATAGCATAACGATTAATGTCAGAGTTTGCGGTCAATGCCATAAGATAGCCCACATCGTTCAATTCTATGTTGTCGGTAAGCGTGTCAGAATATATGTTCGCAACAAAAGCCTCGATTCCCAATTTTTTGGCCTTTTCAATATTGGCGGGATTGTTGTCGATCAGTACCACGTGGCGGCCGTTGTTTTTCAAGTAATTGGCGATCAATCGCGATACTTTTGAGGCACCAATAATCAAGATTCCCTCAGATTTTGTCAAAAAGACGCCCACCAATCGTGCAAAAAGACGGGCGGTAGTGGCATTTAAAAGTACAGTTCCCAATACAATCATAAACACCAATGGCGTTATGTATTCAGCGCCAGGCTCGCCCCTCTGGAGCAATCTCGACCCAAAAAGCGAGGCAATTCCTGCCGCTACGATACCCCTTGGGCCCACCCAACCTATAAAAAGCTTCTCATTGAATTTGAGGTCCGAATTCATTGAGCTCAAGAAAACGCCCAAAGGCCGAATGACCAAAACAATAACCGCAAACAACAAAACGGTATTCCAATTGAAGATTAACTGCATGTCATTGATGTTGATGTTGGCCGCCAAGAGAATGAACAGTATCGATATCAGCAACACACTCAAAGATTCTTTGAAATACAACAGCTCTTTTAAGTTGGGAAGGTTCATATTGCCCATTACCATGCCCATTACCACTACGGCCAAAAGCCCAGACTCATGGGCAAAAAAATCTGACTCTACAAAAACAAGCAAGACCACAGATAATGAGACCACGTTCAACAGGTAGTGCGGAATAAAGTTCTTTTTGATGGCGAATGCCAGGGCATGGGCAAAGGTGAAGCCGAAGGTGAAGCCAAAAAGCAAAATTTTGCCAAATTCTATCAATGCGGTCTTGGTAAATGCCTGCCCCTCGCCTACACTGATGAACTCAAAAACCAAAACGGCCACCAAGGCACCAATGGGGTCAATGAGAATGCCCTCCCATTTCAAAACTGTTGACACGTTTTTTTTGAGGGGAATGTTTCTCAATATGGGCGTAATAACGGTCGGGCCAGTTACAATGATCAGTGCCGAGAACAAAAAGGACATTTGCCAAGACAGGTCAAAAATATAATGGGCGGCCAAGCCTGCCCCAAAAAAGGTAACCAACGTACCGACTGTAATAAGTTTAGTGATAACGGGCCCTAAGTTGCGAATCTCCGACCGCTTTAGGGTCAACCCTCCCTCGAATAAAATGATGCTTATGGCCAGCGACACAAAATAATACAATCCGTCGCCTGGAAAAAGCCCTTTTTCACCATTCCAGATGGGTTCGATCAACTTACTGCCGTCATCTGTATAAAGTGTTGATATGGGGCCTACCAACAGCCCTATCAATATCAATGGTAAAATAGCGGGGAGCTTCAGTCGCCAAGCCACCCATTGGGCAATGATTCCGAGAATGACGATGCCGGCCAGTTCGATCATGGTGGTTATTTTTTTTGAAATTTACTGCTTTTCTTTTGAACCCCAATTTTTTGCCTTTAGTACTGCATGTTCAATGTTTTGACTACCGGCACCAATGCCGGGGGTGTCAAAAGCAGGGGGTTGGTGAAAATTGTTAAAATACCAATAATAAAAGGGTGTTCTTAAGCCAATTACACTCCACTTTTCTTATTTTGCGCACCCTTTTCCCGTTAAATGAGACTATACCCCATAGAGACAGGAAATTTTAAATTGGATGGTGGCGCCATGTTCGGTGTGGTGCCCAAGTCGATATGGAACCGTACCAACCCTGCCGATTCGAACAACATGATCGACCTGGCGGCCCGTTGCCTATTGGTTGAAGATGGGGAACGTTTGATCCTTATCGACACCGGTCTCGGCAACAAGCAATCTGAAAAATTTTTCAGCTACTATTACCTATGGGGCGACCACTCACTGGATGCCTCTTTGAAAAAATATGGCTTTCACCGCAATGATGTTACCGATGTGTTCATGACCCACTTGCATTTTGACCATTGTGGGGGAAGCATTCAGTGGAACAAAGACCGCACGGGCTATGAACCTGCTTTTAAAAACGCCCACTTCTGGTCCAATGAAGACCATTGGCAATGGGCCACCAACCCAAACGCCCGTGAGAAAGCCTCTTTTTTAAAAGAGAACCTGCTGCCCATGCAAGAGAGCGGGCAACTCAACTTTATCTCACCGACCACTGAGGGCTTTTTGGAAAGGTCTGAGCTGGGTTTTGGCATTTTATTTGTTGATGGACACACCGAAAAGCAAATGTTGCCCCATATTTCATACAAAGGAAAAACAGTGGTATTTGTCGCAGACCTTATACCGACCTTGGGACATATTCCCCTACCCTATGTAATGGGCTACGATGTTCGGCCCTTGGAAACGTTGACCGAAAAGAGTGCCTTTTTGAACAGGGCGGCTGACGCGGGATACCTTCTCTTCTTCGAACACGACGCCCACAACCAGATTTGCACCCTCAAGCACACCGAAAAAGGGGTCAGGTTCGACGAAGTATTTACCTTTGATGAAATTTTTAACGATTGACAAAGCAAATTGCACTTATATGATAGCTAGATTTCTGAAACTTCCTTTTGCCATTTTAGGGATTTCTTTTTTGATGGTGGGCTGTGGGGCCACTACATTGGTCACCACCCCCGTGGAAAATATTGACACTGTTCCTAAAAAAGTGGCCGAACTAACCGAGGCCGAAAAGCGGCGATGGGGCCATGCAGACCTGGTGACCGACACCATACCGGGAATGAGCATTGACCGGGCCTATGCCGATATTATCAAGAACAAGAAGGGGCAAACGGTAATCGTGGCCGTACTCGATTCGGGCATCGACCTTGACCACGAAGACCTTGACGATGTTCTTTGGGTCAATAAAGATGAGCGGCCCGGTAATGGAAAAGACGATGACGGCAATGGCTATATAGACGATGTACATGGTTATAACTTTTTGGGCGAATCGTACCATGAGCAGTTGGAGTATGCCCGAATTCTGCGCCTAAACCTAGGCGATGCCGCCCTAAGGGCAAAGGCAAAGGCAAAACTTGATAGCGAATATCCGGAAGCATTGCAGAACAAACAGCAATACGAACAAATTTTGCAAGTGGTAAAAAATGCCGATGAGGCCGTCAAGAAAGAACTGGGCAAAGACTCCTATACCAAAAAGGACGTGCTGGCCATTGAGCCCAAGACCGATGCGATGCAGCAACACGTGGCCGTCTTGACCCAAATGTACAATTACGGCGACACCATCGAAGAAGTGCTTGAAGAATTGGAGAAGGGCATCAACTATTTTGCCGAAAGGGTCAACTACAACCTGAACAAAGACTTCAACGGCCGCGAAGTGGTGGGCGACAACCCCTACGACATTGCCGATACGGCCTACGGCGACGGAAACCCTGACAATAGGTTCAAAGATGAAAGCCATGGCACCCATGTGGCGGGCATCATTGCCGCTGAAAGAAACAACGGAAAGGGCGTCGACGGTGTCGCCAAGAACGTCAAGATCATGGCCATACGGGCAGTGCCAAACGGCGACGAATACGACAAAGACATCGCCTTGGGTATCCGGTATGCCGTCGACAATGGTGCCAAGATCATTAATTGTAGCTTCGGAAAGTCATTTTCGCCCAACCCTGAATGGGTATATGATGCCATTCGATACGCCGCGCAGAACGATGTGTTGATCGTACATGCGGCCGGTAACGATGGTGAGAACCTCGATGATCCCAATAACCCCAACTACCCGAACGACCATAGGTTTTCCGGAGAGGAATTCACCGACAATGTGCTCACTGTAGGCGCGTTGACAAGCGATTATGGTTCGGGTATGGTGGCCGTGTTTTCGAACTATGGAAAACAGAATGTGGATATTTTTGCCCCTGGTGACGATATCTATTCAACGCTTCCCAACAACGACTATGATTTTCAGGGGGGCACCTCAATGGCCGCTCCGGCAGTGGCTGGCATCGCGGCGTTGATTCGCTCATATTATCCAAAATTGACGGCCAAACAAGTGAAAGAAATCATCATGCAGTCGGGGCTGTCGTCAAAGGCGTCCGTTATCGTTTCGGGCGACCCCGAAAAGGCCACTACCTTTGATAACATCTCTAGATCCGGGAAAATGGTCAACGCCTACAATGCATTGATTTTGGCCGAAAGCATTTCCAAAGGAAAAAAAACACTTGATTTTAACGCAGAATAACCTATGAAGTACCGCGCATTATTTTTACTGTTTCTTACCGTGTCATTGAACATCATGGCACAGGGCAACCATTGCTATTGGCAACAAAGGGCCGATTATGTGATGGATGTTGAGATGGATGTCAAAACCTTTCAGTACAAGGGTGCTCAAAAATTGACTTATACCAACAATTCGCCCGACACCTTGAACAGGGTCTACTACCATCTCTATTTCAACGCTTTTCAGCCCGGAAGCGAGATGGATGTTCGGTTGCAAACCATAAAAGACCCCGACGGAAGAATGATGGAGGATGGCAAGAGCAGAATAGCCTCCTTGACTGAAGATGAAATGGGCTATTTGCATGTAAAGACTTTGAAACACGACGGGCAACCGGTCAAATTTGTCGAAGAGGGCACTATTTTGGTGGTGTACCTCGACAAGCCCATTCTACCTGGCCAAAAAACCGTGTTCGATATGGAGTTCGAGGGGCAAGTGCCATTGCAAATTCGCCGTTCGGGCCGCAACAGCAAAGAGGGCGTGGCCTTGTCAATGAGCCAATGGTACCCAAAAATATCGGAATACGATTTCGAGGGTTGGCACCCCAACCCCTATATCGCTAGGGAATTTCATGGGGTTTGGGGCGATTATGATGTGAAGATCACCATCGACAAAGAATATACCATCGGAGGCACCGGATATTTGCAAAATCCACAAGAAATCGGTCACGGCTATGAGGCACCGGGCACCAAGGTCAAGCACAAGGGCAAAACACTCACTTGGCATTTCAAGGCGCCAATGGTTCACGATTTTATGTGGGGGGCAGATCCTGAATACATTCACGATACCCTGCAGATGGAAAACGGCACCACCCTGCATTTTTTCTATAAAGACAAACCTGAAATAGCGGAGAACTGGAAAAACCTTCAGCCCAAAACGGCCCAGGCCATGGAGTTCTTCAACAAAAATATCGGGCCTTACCCCTACCAACAGTACTCAGTTGTACAAGGGGGTGATGGCGGCATGGAATATGCGATGAGCACCCTGATCACCGGAGAAAGAAGTTTTAGCAGCCTTGTCGGTGTGATGGTGCACGAGCTTGCCCATTCGTGGTTTCAGCACGTTTTGGCCACCAACGAATCAAAACATGCCTGGATGGACGAGGGCTTCACCTCTTTTATCAGCAGTCTTTGTATGAACGAGATCATGGAACAGGGGAAGCAAAATCCTTTTGAAGGATCGTACAAGGGCTACTTTGCCTTGGTCAATTCTGGCAAAGAACAACCGCAGACCACCCATGCCGACCGGTACGACCTAAACTTTGCCTATGGCGTATCTGCCTACAGCAAGGGCTCTATCTTTTTGGCACAATTGGGGTATGTAATCGGGCAGGATAAGCTCATGCAGACGCTCAGAAAGTATTATGACGATTTCAAGTTCAAACATCCCACGCCCAACGATTTCATTCGAACGGCCGAAAAAGTCACGGACATGGAGCTCGACTGGTATTTAACGGATTGGACCCAAACCACCAACACCATCGACTACGGCATCAAAGAGGTGGTGGCCGAGGGCGACAAGACCAAGGTGGTTATGGAGCGTATCGGGCTGATGCCAATGCCGCTGGATATTTTATTGGTCGATTCACAGGGCAACCAAGAAACCTATTACGTGCCCCTCAGGATGATGCGCGGCGAAAAGGAAAATCCGTACAGCCAGTTGAACCGCACTGTTCTTGACGATTGGGCCTGGGCCTTCCCCAGTTATGAATTTACCATCGATAGGCCGATAAATGAAATCGAAGCCGTTGTCATAGACCCTTCGATGCTCATGGCCGATATTGACCGTGCCAACAACACCTGGCAGAAAGAATAATACTGTTTACCCTTTACAGAATCCGTTCGGGGTCATCGGTTCTCGAACGGATTCTTTACATTTATAAATGGACTTTTCCTTTCCCAAGAAAGAACGCCTAACTGGCAAAAAACACTTTGAACGGGTTTTTGTAGAAGGAAAACAGCTAAAGGCCTTTCCCTTAAAACTCGTTTACGCCGACGTACAATTTCGTGATAACGTGCCGGTAAAAGCCGCATTTGTGGCCCCAAAAAGGGCCTTTAAAAAGGCTGTTCACCGCAATCGTATCAAAAGGCTTCTCCGAGAGGCATATCGCTTGAACAAACATCTTATTTTTAACAACATTGAGGGAAATTTTGCGTTCGTCTTTTTATATCTTGGAAAGGATTTACCAGATTTCAAACAGGTCGATGGGCAGATGAAAAGCCTTTTGAAATCCTTCCTAAAAAAAGAATTCCATGAAAAGAATCCATAAAAAAATCGTCGTTCCGGTATTGGCCTTGGTCATTTTCGTGGCCGGAAGCAGCTTTAAAAGTGACTTTTTCGAGATTGCCAAGCAGATTGAGATCTTCACCACGCTCTTCAAAGAACTGAACATGAACTACGTCGACGAAACCAATCCGGCAGAACTGATGGACTCGGCCATTAAAAACATGCTGGAAGAGTTGGACCCCTATACCCGTTTCTTGAACGAACAAGATGTTGAAGCCTACAAAATAAACAATGCCGGCGAGTACTCGGGCATTGGGGCGCTGGTGCGGTCTTATGAAGACAGGTTGTTGGTAATAGAGCCCTACAAGGACTACCCCGCAGACAAGGCCGGCCTAAAGGCTGGTGACGAAATTATAAAGATTGGGGATATCGAAGTGGCCGATTTCGATGACAATGCCACTGAATTATTGAAAGGCGCCAACAATACCAGCGTTACCATCACATACAAGCGCCAAGGGCAGATAAAGACGGCCACCCTTACACGCGAGGCCGTGGAGGTAGATGCGGTGCCCTACTACGGAATGATAGACGAAAAAACCGGTTATATCGTTCTTTCAAAATTCAATAGAAAAGCTTCGAGCCAAACAAAATCGGCACTTCAAGACCTAAAGGGCAAGGGTGCCGAACGGCTGGTTCTTGATCTAAGGGGCAACCCTGGCGGACTGCTTTCCGAGGCCATCAATGTCACCAATATTTTTGTGGAAAAAGGAGAACTTATTGTCACCACCAAATCAAAGGTCAAAAAGTTCAACCAAGAGTACAAGACCAAGAACAAGCCTGAAGACCTTGATATTCCTTTGGTGATATTGATCGATGGCGGTAGTGCCTCGGCCAGTGAAATTGTCTCGGGTGGTCTTCAAGACTTAGATCGGGCCGTGGTCATTGGTGCGCGCAGTTTTGGCAAAGGCCTCGTGCAGCGCCCTCTGAAATTGACCTATGGTACCCAATTGAAGGTTACCATCTCTCGATATTACACGCCATCGGGCCGCTGCATCCAGTCACTCGACTATTGGAATCGTGATGAAGAGGGCAATGCTGTTCGCAACACCCAGTTCAACACTTTTAAGACCAGAAATGGCCGTACCGTCCAAGACGGGGGTGGCGTCATGCCCGACATAGAAATAGCATCCCTGCAATCAAATGCCCTTATTGACGCGCTGGTGAAAGAAAATATCATTTTTGATTTTGCCACTGATTTCCACTACAGCAACAATTACGGCAGTGTAGGTGATTTCAAGTTCACAGATGCCCAGTATAAAGACTTTAAGGATTTTGCCCTTTCAAAAAACTTCACCTACCGTACAGAGAGCGAGAAACTGCTCGAAGAGGCCCTTAACAACGATAGTGAACTGTTGGGCCAAGAGGTACAGTCGAAGTACAAAGAGCTTCTGCTCGCCATCAATCGTGGAAAAAGGGCCGCGCTCGACACCTACCGGAAAGAAATCGAGAAAAAGTTGACGGATGAGATCATCAAACGCTACTTCTATAGGCAAGGGCTTTACGATTACCATCTGATGAACGACGAGGCCATCTTGGGGGCGGTGGAAGTTTTAAAGGATAGCAATCGATACCGTTCAATCTTGCAATAGACCTTTGGCTAGGCCAGATGGATTCAGTAAGCGGGAAAATGATCGTTTTTGGTTGCCCTTCCTGAATAGCCAAATAGTAATTGGGTTGACAAACAGTGGAGAGAATAAACACATCACAACAAGATTGATCAATTAAAAAACGACCAAGGGCACCGTTCCATGCGTATCAAGCATTTGTTGGTGGACGATTGCGGATAAACTTTAAATTTCTCGCACTTTCACTACTTTTATCCCATGCCAAAACTAAAAGTCTGTGAACTGTTCGCCGGGGTCGGCGGATTTCGCCTTGGTCTGGAGGCCACGGGGCATTTTGAAGTGGTCTGGAGCAACCAGTGGGAGCCCTCGACCAAGACCCAACATGCCTCTATGGTGTACGAAGCGCGCTTCGGATCGGAAAACCACAGCAATAAGGACATAGAGCAGGTTCCGACCGACGAAATTCCCGATCATGATCTATTGGTGGGCGGGTTTCCGTGCCAAGATTATTCAGTGGCGACCACTTTAAAGAATTCAAAGGGCCTCATCGGAAAAAAAGGGGTGCTCTGGTGGTCTATCCATCGCATCCTGAAAGAAAAGAAGAACAGGCCCAAGTATCTTTTTCTGGAAAATGTAGATCGGTTGCTGAAATCGCCCTCAACACAAAGGGGGCGCGATTTTGCCATAATGCTCAAAAGTCTTTCAGATCTCGGCTATGCGGTTGAATGGCGGGTCCTCAATGCCGCCGATTACGGCATGCCACAACGCCGGCGAAGGGTGTTCTTTTTGGCCTATCATGAGTCTTCTTCCTTATTTAAAAAACTGGCGCGAACCCAAGAGGAAGATTGGTTGCGCGAAGCAGGTGTTTTTGCTAAGGCATTTCCTGTGGGCCTTGAGAAAGGGGGTACGACCCAATTTGTGGTTGTTGAAGATCTGCCGACACTATCGGAGACCTTTAACAGGAACGGAAAAAAATCCCCGTTCAAAAACGCAGGTGTGTGTGTTTCGGGCAACATAGTCACAAAAGACTTGGTGCCAGACTATAGTGGCCCAAAAATGGCGTTAAAAGATATACTTCAAAATGGCGAGGCGCCCGATGAGTTTTTCATTCCGGATTCCGAAATACCGAATTGGGCCTATCTAAAAGGGGCAAAGAAAGAACTCCGCACCAGTAAAAGTGGGCACCAATACCATTATACAGAAGGGAGCATGGTTTTTCCTGACGCATTGGACAAGGCTTCGCGAACCATCATCACGGGAGAGGGGGGCAAGGCTCCCTCGCGGTTCAAACATGTGGTACAGACCAAAAGAGGGTTGAGAAGGTTGACGCCCATAGAACTGGAGCGCTTGAACATGTTTCCGGATGACCATACCAAGTTGCAGGGTATCTCAGATTCTAAACGTGCCTTTTTTATGGGCAATGCCCTTGTGGTAGGGGTTGTTGAAAAAGTGGGCGTGGCACTTGCAGAAAAAATTGGGCCGGGCACATGACGTTGAAGAGCCATTTTCTTTCCGATCTCGAAAAAGAGAAAAAACTTGCGGCACTACTTGATGGTTGCTACCAAAAACACCTAAGGCACTATGATTTTATTCGTGTCCATGACGTGAAAAGACAGCGACAGGGTGTAGATGTCATATTTCGTAACAAAAAGACCGGAAAGGAATATTTTATCGATGAGAAAGCACAATTGGATTATATCAATGAAGACCTGCCGACCTTCGCCTTTGAGCTGTTATATGTAAAAGATGGTGGGCAGAAACAGGGGTGGTTTTTTGACAAAAGTAAGAAGACTGATTTTTACGCCCTGGCAACGGCCATTTTCTCAGATGAAGCGGGTTTATATACCTCGTGCAAAATCACTTTGGTCAATAGACAAAAGTTGATTTCCCTTCTGGTTGAAAAAGGACTTTCTCAACATTCGTTGCGGAGCAATTTTGCTGATTTTACCAAAAATCACGGAAAATCAACTGTAGCCCAACTCAATGAAAAAACCGAAGGGTACCTCTACTTTTCAAAGTTGAACAAGGCAGAAAGACCGCTAAACTTAATCCTTAAACTTGATTTTTTGAAAGACAATGGGCTGGCAAAGCGGTTGGTATAGTCAAAATTTGGTGTTAACTGTCTGTTAACCAGCTCATATAATTTGGTTTTTTGTGCAATTTTTTTATATTAATAGGTTATGGTAAAATTAGATAAAAAGGAAAACAAGGAGTTTTTAGAAAAGTCGATCAATCACCTTGAGGCCATAGGGTTCAAGAACATAAAGGCGGATCTTGACGGGTACGATCGCCCAAAATCTTATGTCAGAAAAGCAAGCGATACCAAAATAACGCCCGATATCGTGGCGGTTAAAAACGGTCGAAAATATTTTTTTGATATCAGCCTTAAATCGGAAAAACCGCGTTTATTAAAGACAAAGTGGCTCTTTTTGGATACCTTGAGCCGAATGAACTCAAATCGGTTTCGTATCATCACCACCAAAGGGCACTACAAGTTTACCGATGCCATGCTGGCAGACATCAATCTGACCAATAAAAATCCCATCAAGATTTAGATTGATACACCATTTTTACGTGGGGTATGCCGTCTTCCAAATAATCTTCCCCCACAGCTTCAAACCCAAGCGATTTGTAAAAACGTTTTAAATATGTTTGGGCTGATAGTTCTATGTCTTTTTCTTTCAATTCCTGTTCAATGAACTCGATTGATCTTAGCATGATTACCTTTCCCAACCCATGTTTCCGGGCCGTTTCACGAACTACTACCCTGCCAATGGAAGCATGTTGAAAATAATCACCAGGCCTGAATATTCTCGTATAGCCAACAAGTTGCTCTCCATGAAAGCATAAAAGGTGGAGGGCTTTTTGGTCTTTGCCATCAATATCTTGGTACACGCAATCTTGCTCTACCACAAAAACCGCAGACCTTAACTGTAAAAGTCTGTACAACTCATTTTTGGTGAGGGCATCAAAGGTTTTTATGTGACAAACCGTTTCCATTAATCTTGTACAATAATTTTCTTGCTATCACACTTACCGTACTCAGGCTGAATATTCACATGGTTGATGCCATAATCTTGCAGTACTTTTTGTTCAATGGCCTCGAGAATAACATCAAATTCAGATAGTTTTATATCGTGCTCGAAATCAATATGGGCCTCTAGGTGTATTTCTTCTTCGTTCAATTGCCAGATATGAACGTGGTGTACGTTCTTGATCCCTTGCATTTGGTTGATAGCGTCGACAATTTCTTGCACCACTATGGATTTTGGTGTAAAGAGCATCAACACCTTTGTCGATTCTTTCAAGAGGTCGTAGCCCACATAGATGAGATATAATGCAATGGCCAGTGTCAGCAGTGCATCTACCCAATACACCTCAAAGAATTTCATCAAAATACCGCCCACCAAAACGGCAACCGAAGCCATCATGTCGGTCAAAAGATGGAAATAGGCCGATTTCATGTTCATGTTATTCTCTGTATCTCCCCTTAAAAGCCAAACACTGAAACCGTTTGCCAAAATACCCAAAACTGAGAGCCAAATGACCAAATCTGAACCGATTTCCTGTGGGTGCTGTAACCGCTCAATGGCTTCTATTATCAAGATAATGGCCACTACCACCAAGGTAGCGGCGTTGATAAAGGCCGCTATGATCTCAGCTCTCTTATACCCAAAAGTTTTTTTGGTAGATGCCTTTTTTTTGGTCAGTTTGTTGGCCACAAAACTGATGACCAGCGACAGTACGTCGCTAAAATTATGCAGTGCATCAGACAAAAGGGCCAAACTACCCGAAACGATACCCCCAATCACTTGGGCAACGGTTATCAATAGGTTCAATAAAATTGAAATACCAAGGGACCTTCCTTTACTGTCGCCTTTAACGTGGTGGTGGCCGTGATGGTGCGCCATGATCGGTGTTTATTTTGTCACGGGTATTTTTTCAACCCTACGCTCATGACGACCTCCCTCAAAAGAAGTATTTAAAAAAGTTTCGACCATATCAAGGGCTTGTGGAAGGGAAATAAAACGGGCCGGAAGACTTAATACATTGGCGTCATTGTGTTCACGGGCGAGTTGGGTAATTTCTTTGTTCCAGCATAGGGCACCCCTAACATTTTGGTGCTTGTTAACAGTCATACTTGCGCCGTTGCCACTGCCACAGATAACAATCCCAAAATCGACTTTTCCTTCAGATACATCACTGCCAACTGGATGAACAAAATCTGGATAGTCAACACTATCCGTATCATCGGTTCCATAATTGATGACTTCGATTCCCTTTGATTTCAATAGGCCCACAATGGCCAATTTATAGTCCGTTCCCGCATGATCGTTGCCTATTGCTATTCTCATTTTTATAGTGTTTTGTGTATATATACAAAGGTAAGATTCTTTTTAAAGGTCTTTGTTGAAAGTTTTTTTAATAATACAATAAAGCATTAAAAAACAAGAAGTTGTAGTTGACTGAAATTGTTGATGAACCCTTAAAAAAATGGAAAAGTATATTTTGATTATTTTCCAAAGTACCCTATTTATCATTTTTATTTGGATAACAATCAAAAGTGATCAAAAGATAAAGACATTTTATCAAATGGATTTTAACCGGCATCAACAATCAAAAAACAATTTCTTATCAATAAAAACATGTTGAAAACAGTTCTCCACAATCGTTGATTACATCCACAACAGTTTGTAAAATAAGCAGGTATTCAATTGAAAAAATGTTCATAAACATCCAAGGCTGTTCAACGCAACTTTTATATGGAAAAATTATTGGCACTACTAACAGACCATTATAAACATCATTTTTAATTTTAATTTAAAAATATCTTTGTAGTGTTATTATATATTGTTGATAAGCTTTTGCTACTTGAATGCTTTCATTATTCGTATTTTTCGCCAAATTAAAGAATGTTAATGTCGAAAAAGAAGAAAAGGGCGACCAGCCAACGCAAAAATGAGATAACAAAAGGAATCTTTCAGGTTCTAGAGGATGAGCCCTCTAAAGGGTTCAACTACAAACAAATTGCTGCTCGCTTGGGTATAGATGATGCTACAGGAAGAAATATTCTCATCAGTAGGCTCGCACAACTAAAAAGCAAAGAACGTATTGTTGAGGTTGATAGGGGCAAGTACAAAAAGAAGTCTTCGGGGAAAAAAGTGTATGAGGGCATCCTTGATGTTACCATGAACGGAAACGCCTATGTGGTGGTAGAAGAGCTGCAAGACGATATTTTTGTGCCCAACCATAAACTGAACAAGGGACTCCACGGCGATATCGTAGAAGTAGCGGTACAACAGAAAGGCAAAGGCAAAAAATTGGAAGGCAAGGTGGTCGGCATCGTCAAGAGAACGAAAGACACCTATGTGGGCCTACTTGAAAAACACAAGACCTTTGCCTTTGTAAGACCCACTGAATCAAAGATGTACACCGATGTGTTCGTGCCCATCGATAAATTGAACAAGGCACAGGATGGTGACAAGGTATTGGTAAAATTGGGCGCTTGGCCAAAAGACGCCGATTCACCGTACGGCGAGGTCATAAAAGTGCTGGGAAAGCCAGGGGAGCACCATACAGAGATACACTCTATTTTGGCCGAGTACGGGCTGCCCTATGAATTTCCGTACGAAGTGGAAGAATTCGCCAACAAACTGGATACTTCCATCAAAAAAGGGGAAATAGCCAAAAGAAGGGATATGCGCGATGTGTTGACCTTTACCATAGATCCCAAAGACGCCAAAGATTTTGATGATGCATTGTCCGTGCAAAAATTGGAAAATGGCCATTATGAAATAGGCATCCATATAGCCGATGTGTCACATTACGTACAGCCCGGAACAATATTGGACGATGAAGCCTACGAAAGGGCAACTTCTGTTTATTTGGTAGACCGTGTGGTACCGATGTTGCCAGAGGTATTGTCGAACAATGCCTGTTCTCTGCGGCCCAACGAAGAGAAGTACACCTTTTCAGCCATTTTTGAAATCGATGGGCAGGCCCGGGTACAAAAGCAGTGGTTCGGTAGAACGGTCATCAACTCAAACGAACGCTTTGCCTATGAAGAAGCGCAGCATATTATTGAGACCAAACAACCGGGCATCCCAAAGGAAATATCCATACGAAACGGATCCTACAAGGTTTCAAATGAAGTTGTGGAAGCCATTCTCACCTTGAACAGCCTAGCTGAGACCATGCGTGAGCGCCGAATGGAAAAGGGAGCCATTTCTTTCGATAAGATAGAGGTAAGGTTCAATTTGGACAAGGACAATGAACCTGAAAGTGTTTATTTCAAGGAAGCAAAAGAGGCCAACAAACTCATTGAAGAATTTATGCTGTTGGCCAACAGAAAAGTAGCCGAGTTCATCGGGAAACAAAAACCCAAGAAAACGTTTGTATATCGGGTGCACGATGAACCAAACGAAGAAAAATTAATGGCCCTGAACGGGGTTATTTCAAAATTCGGACACCAAATCAACCTCAAGGATAAAAAGTCCATCAGCGCCTCTCTAAACAAGCTCTTAGAGGATGTCAAGGGCAAAAAAGAACAGAATTTGGTAGACACCTTGGCAATACGCAGTATGAGCAAGGCCATCTACACAACCGACAATATTGGGCACTATGGCCTGGCATTTGATTACTATACCCATTTCACCTCGCCGATCAGACGCTATCCCGATGTAATGGTGCACCGCTTACTGCAACATTATTTGGATGGGGGAAAATCACCACAAGAAGGGCCCTATGAAGAAAAGTGCAGGCACTCTTCAGAAATGGAACTATTGGCGAGCAGTGCCGAACGCGATTCCATAAAGTACATGCAGATCAAGTTTATGGAAAAGCACCGTGGGCAAGAGTTCTTGGGTGTTATATCAGGGGTAACCGAGTGGGGCATCTATGTAGAGATTATCGAAAATAAATGTGAGGGCATGGTGCGCATTCGCGACATCAAAGATGATTATTATACCTTTGATGAGAGAGAGTACGCCATTATCGGCGAAAGAACAGGTAAAACTTACCAATTAGGTGACGAGGTCTACGTAATGGTAAAAGATACCGATTTGATCAAAAGACATTTGGATTTTTCCCTTATCGGGAAAAAAGAATGATGTCTGAAACCCCAGTATGATGAAAGCGGTTCTATTGAACAGCATGTTTTTCTTCTTTTCCATCACCCTATTCGCCCAAGATGGAAAGATAACCAAAGAATTGGGGGCTTTTCACGAGGTGAAGGCCTTCGATGGCCTATCCATCAATCTAATCAAGTCAACTACCAACAAAGCGGTCATTTCTGGCGCCAATACCCATAAAGTGGCCATTGTCAACAATTCGGGGGTGTTGAAGCTACGTATGGAAATCGATAAGATATTCAGTGGCTACCGCACTTTTATTGATCTGTACTACACCGGTGAATTGAAGACAATCGATGTGAACGAAGATGCCAAGATCGTTTCAAAAGATGTTATCGTACAAGATGTATTGGACCTTCGGGCGCAAGAAAACGGAAAGCTCGAGATCAAATGCCAGACCGAACAGTTATTGGTAAAGGCAGTTACCGGAGGAGACATCGTTGCCACTGGCTTCGCAAAGACGCAAGATGTGGTTATCAACACCGGCGGGACCTACGATGGCAAACAATTCAAGACATCGTTCACCACCATACAAGTAAATGCAGGTGGCAAGGCCTATGTGTATGCCACCGATTATGTAGGGGCAAATGTAAAGGCAGGTGGCTTGGTGAAGGTGTATGGTGACCCGGCCAAAATGGACGAAAAGACGGTTTTTGGCGGAAAAATCGAACGTGTAGATTAAATAGGCAACAAAAATGGTAGAAGACGTACAAGCAGCCATACCACTCGGTTTACTATTGAGTTTTATGATCGGCCCCGTCTTCTTTGTTTTACTCGAAACCAGTGCGACCAAAGGTTTTCGAGCGGGTATCTGTTTCAATATCGGGGTCATTGTAGCCGATATTCTTTTTCTTTTCATAGCGTATTTCAGTAGTTTTCAATTGCTTGAAAATCTGGGCAACCAACCAGGTCTCTATGTTTTTGGAGGAACCATTTTATTGGTCTATGGCCTTGTGGTGTTTATTAAGAAGGAAGTCAAAAAACCAGAGGTCAAGATAAGCAAGGGCACTTTCATCAGCCTTATCGTAAAAGGTTTTCTGCTCAATTTCATAAATATTGGCGTTTTGATATTCTGGCTGGGTGTTTTGATTATAGTGGGCCCCACACTTAACAATGAACCTGACAGGATATTCGTGTTCTTTGGCACTATGTTGGCTACCTATTTTTTGGTCGATATGCTTAAGATATTATTGGCCAAACAATTGAAGCGAAAACTTACCCAGAACAAGGTGCGACTGGTAAAAAAAATACTGGGCGTTGTATTGATGGCCTGTGGCCTGGTTTTGATAATAAAGGGTTTTCTGCCAAAAGACAAGTTTGATATTCAAGAGGGCATTGAACGCATTGAAAATATTGGGGAATAAAAAACCTCCCGAACTGGGAGGTTTTTCTCGAGGCATCGAGCGGATTCGAACCGCTGTACAAGCTTTTGCAGAGCTGTGCCTAGCCACTCGGCCACGATGCCATTTTAATACCGCAAAGTTATCATTCTTTTTCCGCTTGTCAAAAATATCGACTAGCTTCTCTCAAGTTTTAAAACCACAGAAACACTCTCGACATCCCCGCCCAATGGAGGGTTGATTTTTGATACGACCACTTCAGCACACGATACCGTTGGCAACTCATCAAATATACGGTCAAGAATACGTCGGGCCACATGTTCCAGCAAATATGACTTTTTGGCCATTTCTTCTTTGACAATGTTGTTCAGGTGCACATAATCTACCGTCTCTGAAAGCTTATCAGAGACCGAGGGACGGGATAAATCGGCGTGTACCTCTAAATCTACACGATAATCACTGCCAATAATGGCCTCTTCTTGCAAACAGCCATGATTGGCATGTATACGAATGTTATTGAGCTTTATTTTTCCCATTGTCTATATAGCGAATGGGCAAAAGTAAGCGAAAGAAAATAATTTTAACCGTTGTGCAGCTCGATAAAAAATTTGTCGGTTTGAGTCAATTTCACTGGTTCACCCAGTGAAATTAGTATCGAAAACAAAATTTTTCATTTACGTAGCCATTCTCGATAGCGCTGCTGAGCGGAGTCGAAGTGCATCCCGACAAATATGTCGGGACACTCGAATTGACATTTGGCCCATTCAAGTCAACTAAAATGTACAAAGGGTAATTTTAGTACGTGCAGCGGCAGTTACTTATGCCTTGAAAAAGATCCATACCAACGGTCACCACGTGGGTACCTATATTGTATCCGGCAATTTCATTGGTCAAAATCTGGTACGAGTAACCAAAATAGAAATTACTTTTTTTGAGGCCCGCCATAGGCGATAGATAAAGCGGTGTCAACGGCTGGTCTGGGTCGTTCAAAAAACGATAGGTGGCCCCTACATAATAGTAATCCTCAAAATCGTGAAAACGAAACTTTGCATTCAGGTCGGTGACCGAACGGCTATCGCTCTCGAACCATTGGAAAAAGACCGAGGGCTCGATCTCTAACTTGCTGTTTTTGTTTTTCATAAAACTGTACCCCGTGTAGAGGTAGTAGTTTCGAAGGGTATTGGGCTCAAAGGTAGGGTTGAACTTTTCCAAGTTCTTGGGCAATATGTTGGCGGCGTTCACACTAAGGTAAAACCTATCTTTTCTGTATAGTACGCCGATATCGAAATTGTGGTTGGTAGTGGCCCTGTCATCGGTTGGCAACTGGCCATTTTCCATCCTGAAGTTTTCAGTATCAATACGAAATTGGTTAAAATTATATGAGATACCCAATGAAATGAATTCATCTTCGTAACGATCCAAGGTCAAGTGGTGGGCAAACGAGACCCTTGCGCCACGCTGCTTAGTGTAACCGTTGCTATCGTTGTACAGAAACATGCCCAACCCAGAGCGGTCGCCGAGCCTGGCATCGGCCGCTATTGTTTGGGTGTCGGGGGCATCTTCGATACCTACCCACTGTGTCAAGCCGTTCAAACGAACTTTTATGTGGTCACCAATACCGGCATATACGGGCGATATCAAGAACGGATTGTCGGCATTGTACTGCGAATGCTGCGGCAATGTCAGCTCTTGTGCATTGGCCCCAGCATAGGTGAACAGGGCCAATAGAAAGATTTGGGTTCTCTTAAACATGTCTTTTAGGTTACGTTCTTTTTAAAATCATCGATAAAGGGTAAAATGTCCTATAAACTCCCGGTCATCATTCTCTCCTTGAAGTTTGATGACATACCAGTAATCACCGGTCGGAAGGTGGTTGTTTTGATACATTCCATCCCATCCTTGGTCCCCGTAACGCATCCTATAGAGCTCTCTACCATAACGATCAAAAATGATCATTAGTACATTGGGGAAGCCCTCAAGATTATTCGGAAGCCAATAATCATTCATTCCGTCACCGTCTGGGGTGAAAAAGTTAGGAATCTCAATATCAATGAATTCCATAAATATATCGGCCGATATTTCACAACCGTTCTGATCGACCACCGTAACCGTGTAGGTGTCGGTGCGGTTGATATAGAACGTATTGTCGGTTCCATTGTTCACATCTCCAAAATAGAAAGTGTAATCTTCCAGTCCGCCGGCAGCAACAGCCGTTATTTCGTTGATGTTGTTCTGCTCCAATGTCAATGTCAACGGCTCGAAGCCTATGATCTCAAAATCAACGGTGTTGACACAACCATTTGAATGGGCAATGGTCAGGTAATGGTTTCCGGGTGCCATATTGGTGAAATCGGGTGCCAGTTGCAAATCGGCAGGGTCGGTTGAATCAAGGGCATACATGACATCGCCCGAAACAGAAGCATCTTCCAAAGTAACCTCGATACGGTTATCAGGAATATTGCCAGAACACTCATAGATCGGCTCAACCGTTGCGTTTAGATTAACGCCAGGTGCAATGTCCACAATGATGTTGGCATCACAATCGTTGGCATCCCTCACAAAAATAACATGGGTGCCAGCCGGTAGGTTGTTGAAAAGGGTTTGCCCATCAACAAAATCAGTATCGTTGTTCGAGTTCAGGCTGGCGCGATACGGGGCCGTGCCACCAGAAATGCCTATTTCTATAGAACCGTCTGCACTTCCGGCGCAGACCTCGTCGAGTACGTTCACCGCGGTGACAGTAATCGGACTTGGCTCTGCTATCGTGAACTGGAATGGAATAAAGCATCCATTTCGATCTTGCGCAATCACATCGTACACCCCGGGTGCCAGGTCGGTAAAGGTATTTACGGTATCAAATTGGTTCAGGTTCGGTGTAATGGCGTAGAATATTTCGCCCGTACCTCCAGAAACCTCTACTGAAATCGTACCGTCGTTTTCACCTGCACAGGTCACATCGGTAAATTCTTGTCGGTCTATTTGTAACGGTATGGGATCCACAATCGGTATTACAGGCGATACCTCCACACAGTCTTGGCTTGTGACCCGTACATAGTAATTGCCCGCTACCAGACCGCTAAAGGTGTCGCTTGCTTGTGGCCCTGCCACAAGGTTCGTCAGGGCGGCATCGCTGAACAGTTCGTAGCTGTAGTTGCCCAGTCCGCCCGTAACATTGGCGATAATGGTTGCAGAAGCCTCACCGGTACAATTGATGACTGCGGCCGAATCATCGATATCAATCGTCAAAGGCGGTACCATATCAATGCTCACTTGGTTTGAGATCATGGCCTCACAGCTATTGGCATCCCTAATGACGAATTGATAATCGCCGGGCAGCACGTTGTTGAACGTATGTGAATTTCCGCTGTTGAAGTTTATCCATGTAGCTGTGGCATCATCATAGTACTGATATGTGCCGCCCGCATCACCACCGGTAGCGGTCAGCAGTAAACTTGCGTTGGACGTACACATCATTTGTGCTGTTTGTATGAGGTTGGCCTCAACTTCCTGTGGTTCATCGATTTGAACTTGGTTTGTGGTCACATCACAACTCCATCCATCGGAAACCGTGATGCTATAGACTCCTGCGCCCAAGTTGTCGAATGTATTGCTTGGCTGGAATCCTGTGCTGTAAAGCGGTGTTGGATCACCAAGATTGGCAAATACATTCAGTTGGTACTGGTAGGAGCCACTTCCACCGGCAGGTAGATCTGCCCATACAGAGGCATTGTCGTCACCATAACAGGTCAGCATCGCAGTGGAAGCATTGATGTCGGTAATAATTGGGGTTGGTATTGTCAAGGTCAGCGACCTGTTGATGACGCAACCCCCATCATCGGTAATTTGAACATCATAGTTTCCAGCTGAAAGTCCTGTAAACACCTGACTCAGCACGTCATTAGCGGTATAAACCTGAGAGGTGGTCGTATTCGTCAATACAATGTCATACGGCGCATAACCACCATTTGGGCTCACCTCTATTTCACCTTGGTCGTTGGTACAGGTTACATTGGCAACCTCAACCGGTGTAGCATCCAATGGCATATCGGGCGAAACGATGGTAACCATGTTGGTATCGTCACTACAAAGTGAACTTCCGGCACCAGTTTCTGTGATGCGTACATAGAAGTTACCACCCGAAAGGTTGCTTACCGCAAACGTAAACGGATTTGAAGTTGATGTTCCCGTACCATTTTGTATAGGGTTGTTCGCTTGGTCGAACACTTCGAAGTCAAAATCACCGATATAATCGTTGATGGTCACCTCCAATGCGCCGTTGTTATCACCAAAACAAATGGCAGGTGCCGTGGCTATGGCCGTCACGTCGATCAAGTCATAGGGGTTGATAACATACGTGGTTTCTTCATAACATCCCGTGGTGTCATTGGTGGCCCTAAAGGTATAACTGCCGGCGGCACTCAACTCAAAAGTGGCCGTGGTGGCGGTGCTACTTGTAAAGCTTCCGTTCGGATTTCCGTTCGGAAGCAACTCAAACGTATAAGTATGACCTGAAGGATTGCCTTCCGTAACGGTCAATATTACCTCTTCAGGATTGACACACGTAATGGCAATGTTCTGCGAGGCATTCAACGCAAAGGTGTTCAATGGCTGAATGATAATGCTATCTGTAAACGGACAGCCATTAGCGTCGGTTACATAGAAATCGATGGTCTGCGCAGCACCGTTATCGATAATTTCAAAGGAATTTCCAGTTTGATAATTGACGCCATCTATGCTGTACAAATAAGGAGCCGTACCGTCAGTGGCTGTTATGGTTACCGTTGAGGTGTTCACTGTATTGTCAGGAGCACACGCAAAAGGTGTGGCCACCGCCGAGGCAGTTAGTGCGTTGGGCTCTGTTATGGTCTCTGTTCTGATGTCTTCACAGCCCCTAGCCGAAACCACTCGAACGTCATAGCTGCCTGCTGGCAGGCCTGTGAACAATGGATCGTTCTGCAGGGGTCTGCTCGGCGCCCCGGCCAAACCGATCAATTCATATTGATATGGCGGATTGTCGTCAGTAGCGGGATCTAAATTTGCCAAAATGCTTCCATCAGAACCACCATTGCAGCTTACATGGGTGATGGTGGCGTTGAGCAGTACAGGGTCAACCTTATCGTCCAAAGGAACGTCAATGGTTTTCACGCATGTATGGCCTGTCGCCGTATCGGTAATCGTAAATGTGTAGGTACCGGGCATGGTCAGATTGGTAAAAGTGGCCGACGCACTTGCCAAAATATCCGGTAGCGGTGTTGAACTGTCGGGGAATTCTACTGCATAATCAAAGGTACCCGAGCCACCTGTCTGTGAAATGGTTACATGCCCCCCAGGGTCGGGTGTACAGTCAATGGGTTTGTCCACTGTTGCCGTTGGAACGATTTCATCATACAACAACACCGCATTGGTGGTCAGCGAACAGCCCCATTGGTCGCTTACGATTACTTCGTAAGTACCAGCACCTAGATTGTTGAATGCTCTGGAGGTCTGTGGAGACCCTACATTTGTGCCATTTCGTACCAATTGATAGCTGTAGTTGCTGCCTTGGCCACCAGTTGGCGCACTTACTTCAATGGCGCCCTCGATATTGGTACAGTTCGGATTGGTAATGGCCAATGTGGCTGCAATCGGTGATGGCACATTCAATGTTTCGTCCGGAAGTTGCTCTGGACAACCATTTTGGTCGATTACCCAAATTTCATAAGTGCCCGCACTCAAGTTCTCAAATCGAGGATTTGGGAAATAGTTGGCCGGATTGTTCGGATCAGGATTCGGCACTTGATCGACATAATAACGATAACCGCCCCATCCGCCTTGAACGTTCGTTATCTCAATAACGCCATCGTTACCGGGAACACAGGTAATTTCTTCCACATTTACGTTGGCGGTTATGGCCGCTGATGGCCCGGCAATTGTAAACGCCTCAATATTTGTACAATCTGGGAAATTGGTTTGGGTCACCTCTACATAGTAGTCACCGGCAAACAACGCAATCGGCAAGGTCGGACCATTGCCGGCTTCGGTACCCGTAGCTACTGAAGTGTCATCAGCGGTGTTTGCTGGGGTGCCGTTGGTGTCCCAAATTTCCCAATCGAAACCTCCAGGATAGGTGGCATCTACCAGTTCAAAGGTCACTTGTCCGCTCTGCGTTCCAAAGCAGATGACATCGTTGACAACGTTCACATCGATGCTAAAGGTGTTAGGGTCTGTGATGGTCTCAGAAGTTGTTATGATACAGCCCGTGTTGATGTGGCGGATCAAGAAATTGTGCGTACCTGCCGAAAGACCGCCAAACACGTTAGAGGCTTGGTAATTGGCCCCGTTATCAATACTGTATTCGAGTAGTGCCGTGTTTCCGGTTGTGGTGTTCACGGTAATCGTGATCTCTCCATCGCTTCCGGGTGTACAGCTCAACGGATTGGTGATCGCTGCCGTTGCGGAAAGCAACTCGTCGTACGGCTGTATGGTCGCGGTGGTAGTGCCCACACAACCGTTATTGTCGTACACATTGATGGTATAGACACCACCCGCGGGGTCTGTTTCAATATAGACAGGGTTTCCTCCCGATTGAACCACTACGGGAGCCTCAACAGGAACGGTGTTGGGGTCGTCCTCCTCAATGAATTCATAAATGACGTAGGTGCCACTACCGCCCGTTATCGCCAGATCATCAATGGTAATCGTGGCGTTGTTGGGGTTGTTGCCGGCGGTACAGCCGAATTCGACCACTGTCGGTGCCGGTACCGTAACGACATCCGGTTGGGTGATAACCTGGGTCGTTTCGACGAAACAACTGTTGGCAGCCGTTGCCCGTATGGTATAGGTGATGCCGCCAAGCGTGCCCTCAAGGCCTGTAAACGTTGCAGAAGTAGCACTGCTACTGGTTGGCGCAATGGGGAATACCGCACTACTGCCGGGGCCGGAAACGATTTCATACGTATAGGGCCCTATGCCCACATCGGTACTCGACACGGTAATGGCGCCATCATCGGCCCCATTACAGGTAACATCTGTAAATGCATCAACATTGATATTTGGTGTTACCAATGGAGGGACATCGACAACCATACTGCCCAAACAGTTAGGAACTGATGTGCTGGTGTCGTAAACTGTTACCGTATATGAACCTGCAGCGCTGGCTCCAGTCCATGTGATAGTGTTTCCACCCATAGCTGTTCTGGCCTGATCTGCAGCACCGGGGCCATCGATTTCATAGTCATAGTTTCCTGAACCTGCCGTCAC
>MDTD01051547.1_pt1 | contig 29026 bp, 27 predicted proteins | sample 811221 | NCBI WGS metagenome assembly MDTD01 (sample SAMN05326646, study PRJNA326480) | marine metagenome | isolation source: seawater | place: Pacific Ocean: South West | collected 2011 | reverse complement strand
TTTTTTTTTCTATTTAAAGATTTTTTTAATAATTTCCATCTAAAGTAATAAGACGGTAAATAAATTGTTAACCAAGAAAGTATTAAAAATTCCCAAAATCTTTTTGAATATTTGCTGCCATGTAATTGATTAAGATAATTTGAGAGTTTTTTTGAATAATTTAAAGAAAGTGTTTGAAGATATTTATAATCTTTCTTTTTTTCGATTTTATTACTCCAAACATTTTTTAAAGTTTTCAGCCCATTGTTGGTCTTAAAACTTTCTAAATTATCAATACACCAATTACCTGCTAATAATTTGTTTTGTTTACTCTTTATAAAACCCATCTCTAATTTTGTAGAGATAAAATAAGTTTCTTGTGGCATTTATCTGATATTTTTAAAATCTTTTATCATTTTCCTTAATTCTGAAATATTCAAAAACTTAATATTTTTGTCAGAACTATAATTAAAATTTTTTCTAACTTTTTTAAGATTTGAAAAATGTTTTTTAAACTTTTTATAAGTTATTCTAGAGTTATCTGGAAGTATAACGTAGTATTTTTGTAACTCATATGTCGTTTGACTATCACCGACTGTTATCATCTCTTCATGAATTTTTTCTCCTTTTCTAATACCAATGATTTTTAATTTATTTTTTGGATTCATAGCTTTAGCTAAATCTGTAATTTTATATGATGGAATTTTAGGAACATAAATTTCTCCACCAACTGCATTTTTTGACACCCAATCAACCATTTGTGCCCCTTCGTCTACAGAAATATTAAATCTTGTCATATCTTTACTTGTAATTGGGAAATATCCTGTATTTGAAAGTTTTTTGAATAACGGTATTACCGAACCCCGAGAACCAAACACATTTCCATACCTAACTACAGAAAATTTACATGATTGGCCTGCATAATTGTCTGCTGCAACAAATAGTTTATCACTACAAAGTTTAGTGGCTCCATACAAGTTTATAGGCGCTGCAGCTTTATCGGTTGAAAGAGCAATAACATGTTTAACGTTATTATCTAAACTTGTCTCAATTATATTTTGAGCACCCAAAACATTAGTTTTTATAAATTCAATTGGATTATACTCAGCTAAAGGAACATGCTTTAAGGCTGCTGCATGAATAACGATATCAACATTTTTCATGGCTCTGGTTAACCTGCTATAATCTCTAATATCACCTAAAAAATAACGTAAACATCTAAATTTTTTCTCACTGTATATTTGAGCCATTTCTGATTGTTTTAGTTCATCCCTGCTATAAATTATCAATTTTTTAATCTTTTTATATTTTTTAAGCAGGTGTTCTGTGAATTTTTTTCCAAAACTTCCTGTGCCACCTGTAATTAGAATAGATTTACCGTTCATTAACCCTTCTACTTGTTGCTTATTTTTATTTCTTTATTGTCAATTTTCATTATTCTATCACAATATTGAGTGTTGTCTAAATTGTGAGTAATTACAACCACGCTACATTCTTTGCTAATAGAGCTTAAAATTTCTAGTATATTTTTTTCAGTTATTTTATCTAATGAGCTAGTTGGTTCATCAAGAATTATAATATCGGGCTTCCTATAAAAAGCTCTTGCCAATGCAAGTCTTTGAAGTTCACCTCCAGAAATTCTATCTCCTTTTTCTCCTATAATTGTATCTATTCCTTTTTCTTGCGATTTAACAAAATCTTTAAGCTGAGCTTTTTCAATACATGCATTTACTCTTTCTAAATCAATATTTTTTTCTTCCACTCCTAAAGCTATATTATTTTTAATTGTGTCATCTAACAAATATGGAGATTGAGAAACGAAACTTGGGTTGTTAAAGTTAGTTACAATTTTCCCTTGCGATGGTTTTAGTAATCCTAAAATCAAATTTATTAATGTAGTTTTTCCAGAACCAGATTTACCTAAAATAACTAGTAATTCCTTTTTAAATATATCAAGACTTACATTCATTAAAGAATCGTTACCTTTATCATCATATTTAAAATAAACGTTTTTAAGAGATACTAACGTATTTATGTTGCTTTTATTTAATTTTTCACTCGTAAAATTGCTTTTGTTTTCACTTTTTTGTTCATCAATTAAAAATTCTTGATAAATTTTATCAATAGCGTGATGACCAAATTTTAAGATTTGAAACGAGGTAAATATTTTATTTAGAGAGGGTATAATTCTTATAGTTGCCAGTGAAAATAATCCCATGATAATAATTATTTTGCTTGTGTTATAGCTTATATAATTTAAAAAAATTAATAATATACTTAATGTAATTACAAATGCTAACTCTAGTACATATTTAGGCACTGAATTTACTGCGCTTATCAAAGCTGAAATTCTATACTTATCTCTATTTGGAATATAATATTTATTTACAAAATAATTTTTATTATCAAAAACTTTTATCTCTCTTATTGAGTCAAAAGCTTGCGATAAAAAAAAAAATCTTTTCTCATTAGCATCTATTGCTTCCCTGCCCCATTTAACTAATATTTTGTTTGATAAAAAAAAAGTTATCATTCCCAAAGAGAAAATAAAAGTGAGGCATAACAAAAAACCCCTGGGTTCAAAGATAAGCAAAACAAATAAAATTCCTAACAAAACTAAAATTTCAGTTAAAAAAATCAAGAAAGATATAAATGTGTCTTTAAAGGCATCAACTACCGTGATGCAGTTGTTAATTAAAACATTAGAATTATTTTTTAAATGAAATTTATAATCATTATTCAAATATTTTTTAAATACACTGCTAGAAATTCTAGCGCTTATATTATTTACTATTTTGTAATTAAAAAAATTAAACAAAAAAAGAAAAAAATTTTTAATTAAAAATACAATAATTAGGGTAAAAAGAGTTAAATTTAATAAATTTTGATTATCAAAACTTTTAAAAAAATTAATTAAAAACTCAAGCGGTTTGAAGTAAATTTGATCTAAATTCCCGTCTAATAGAATAGTTAAAACAGGTAGTATCATTGTTATACCAATCATCTCAAGAAAAAGAGAAACAATTGAAAACAAAAAAATTAAACTAACTTTAATTTTTTCTTTTTTTTTTAATACAAGATAAAATTTCGATAAATAGTTCATTATGTTCAATTTTTGAACACATTATATATATTATTACTAATTGCAAATAAATATTAAATATTAAAAAATTTGATTTAATTTTGCTTATTTTACGAGCTTCTTTATCAATTTGTTAATTCTTTGATCGTCTTGAAAAATTTTTTTTACAATTTTTTTTGTTTCTTCAGGTTTATATTTGAAACCAATTCTCATAATGTCCATCCAGTTTTTATTATTTCTTTTTCTAGTATTTTGTATTTTTTGTATTAGAGAGTTGTAATAAGCAAATTTTTTTGTGTTTATTTTCATAATTTTTAAATATAAATATAGTGTGAGCATAAGTTTAACAAAAAAAATTTCAATAAGTAAGAAAAAAAGACCTCTAATTATTGCAGAAATTTCTGGAAATCATAACGGAGATAAAAAAAGCTTTTTAGCACACATTAAATCTGCAAAAAAAGCTGGAGCTGATTTAGTCAAAATTCAAACTTACGAACCTCAAGATATAACGATTAAATCGTACAAAAAAAAATTCAAGATCAAAGACGGTATTTGGAAAAATAAATATTTATGGGAATTATACAAAAAAGCTCATACTCCTTTCAAATGGCATTACGATGCATTTAAATTAGCAAGAAAGAAGAATATTCCGATTTTTAGTTCCCCGTTCAGTGAAAGATCTTTAAATTTTTTATCTAAATTTAATCCTCCAATATATAAAGTTGCGTCCTTTGAAATAACAGATTTAAATTTGATAAAAAATATTGCAATGAAAAAAAAACCAATAATTTTGTCAACTGGTATGGCAAATCTCAAAGAAATATATAATGCTATAAAAGTTATTACTCAATATCATAAAAAAATTATTATACTTTATTGTGTATCAGGTTATCCGACACCAGAATATGAGAGTAATATAAATGGAATAAAATTTTTAAAAAAGAAATTTAAAGATTTTTTAATAGGTATTTCTGATCATACAAATGATATAAATAGTTCTTTAGCATCTGTTGCTCTTGGAGCAAATGTGATTGAAAAACATTACAAGATCTCAAATGAAATTAAATCATTAGATAGTTCTTTCTCCATTGACTTTAATCAAATGCGTGAATTAAGATTCAGAAGTGAAAAAATTTTTATTTCATTAGGCAAAAAAATTAAAACAATAAGAAACTCAGAAAAAAAATCAATTATCCTCAGAAGATCAATATTTGCTAGCACAGAAATAAAAAAAGGAGAAAAACTTACAACAAAAAACATGATTACTAAAAGACCTAAAATTGGTATTGGTGCTGAATTTTTTTTGAAACTGATTAATAAAAAAATTAGAAAAAATAAGAAAAAAAACGACCCTATTTACCCTGCAGATTTTTAATCCTCTTTTAGAAATCACTTTAATTGTATAAGAAATAGTTGTAATTTTTAAAAAATGATATACTATGTTCAAAATTTGAACAAACCATCTTTTAAATAAAATGAAAAAATTTGTAGAAGAAGATAAAATCTATTTTAACTATATTAAAGATTTGAAAAAAACTAAAATTGATCCTACTGAGATGATATATCATTTTCCAGTATTTGTAGGAGATGTAAATTTAGCAAGATTTATTTCTTTTTTTGAAATATTTAAGAAAATTAAAGGTCTTAGTGGTCATATAGCTGACATTGGAACTTGGAAAGGTGCATCATTTTTTACATTTGTAAAATTCGTAAAAATATTTGAGAAGTACTCACAAACACAAGTTTATGGGTTTGACTGGTTCAAAGGCATGCGTCAAGGAAAAAATGACAATAAAAAATATAACAATAAATATTTAGCTAATTATAAAAGTTTACAAAAAATGATCAATCTTCAAAATTTACAAAACATAGCGGTCTTAGAAAAAATTAATTTAAATACTCAATTTAAAAAATATTTAGAAAAAAATAAATGGCTAAGATTCAAATTAGTCTTTATTGATTGTGGGAGTGAAAAAGTTTTGCAAAATACAATTAAACATGTGTGGCCAAAAATTGTTCAAAATGGAATTTTAATTTTAGATCATTATAATAACCATGTTTCACCCACTGAGAGTAAAATACTAGAGAAATATATTGGTAAAAATTTAATTCAACAACTCAGTTTTGTGAGACAACCAACGGCTTTTATACAAAAAAGATATAAGCAATGAAAATAAAATTATATAGATCAGCAACAGTAGGATTGAATTTTAAAAATTTTAAAATTCTAACAGATCCTTGGTTAACTGATGGGGAGCATTTGGGTTCTTGGTTCCATTACCCAAAGTTTGATTTTGACTCTAATAAAGATGAGCTTAATTCGTATGATGCTATTTACGTAAGCCATATACATCCAGATCATTGTTCTTCGGATACTTTGAAACTAATAGATAAAAAAATTCCGATATTTATTCACTCATTTCATAGAAAGTTTTTAAAAGGCAAACTGGAAAGTTTGGGTTTTAAAGTGAATGAGCTGAAAAACGGTGAACTATTTCGATTTAATAAAGATTTAAATTTAAGAGTATACGCAGCTGACAATTGTGATCCAGAATTATGTTATAAATTTTCTGGTTGCGCTGACTTAACGGCAAAAGAGGGATCACAACAAATTGATACCTTGTCAGTTTTTGAATATAAAAATAAAGTAGTCGTAAATGTAAATGATTGTCCTTTCGATCTAGCTAAATCTACATTTAATGAAATCAAAAAAAATTACAAAAAAATTGATGTTCTTTTAACTGGTTATTGTGGTGCAGGTCCTTATCCGCAATGCTTTGAAAACTTAAACTCAGAAGAGAAAAAACAAGAGGGTTTTAAAAAAGAAAAGTTTTTTTTAGATCAAGCAATAAAATTTGTAGATGAGCTAAAACCATCTTATATTCTACCATTCGCAGGAACTTATACTTTAGCTGGCAAACTATCTAATTTAAATCATTTAAGAGGGAACCCTTCTATTGATCAAGCATATGATTTTTTTGATGATTTTTTCTCAAAGAATGAAAATTATAAATTTGTAAAAACAATGAGACTTAACCCTGGACAATCTTTTGATCTAAATAAAGAAGTTTCTGATGGGGTATATATTAAAAGAGATGAAAAAAAATATTCAGAATATATAAACAACGTTTTATCGAATAAAAAATTACATTATGAAAATAATACTTATCCTAAATTCGATGAAATACTTGATCTTACTAAAAAAGCCTCTGAAAAATTTTTGGAAAAGAAACTGTTGAATAATGTAAAATTGAACTCAGACATTATATTTAACATTGAGGATAAATATATTAAAGTTGATAAAGAAACTAATGAAGTAAAACTAATTCAAAAAAAAGAATTAAAAAATAATTATATTATTTTAAAAATTGATATCAGATTATTTGAACTTTTGCTAAAAGGACCAAGGTACGCCTCTTGGAATGACGCTGAAGGAGGTTCTCATTTAACTTTTTTAAGAAAACCCGATGTATTTGATCGTGGACTTCATCAATTATTACAACATTTTCATAATTAAATGATTAAAAAAAAACAAAATATCCAAAAAGATTTTTTAAATTTAGGTGTAATTGATCCTAAAAATAATTTTAAAAAAAATGAATGTGTAAAAATTTTGTCATCATTATATAAAAATTTTTCACTAGGAAAAAATATGTTCAAAACAGAAAGGCAATACATTAAAAATCAATCAAGTATTGGAGTAAATCCTGAAGTAAGTAAAAATAATTTTGCTCTTGAGGTCAATTTAGATTTTATCGAAAAAAACAAAAATTTAAGAAAAACTTTAACAGATATTTTGGGTAAAAATTATAAGATTATTCTTAAAAAATTTGTTGTTCAAGTTCCTGAAAGATGGATACCTTTATGGGTAAAAAAAAGGATAAAAAAAGAAATTAACCCTAACTTAAATAGATACATTTTACCAAAATATCAAAAATTGACTTATTTTAGAGGTGTTGATTATCATATGGATCTTATTGAACATAAAAAAGAAAAAGTAAAATTTGTTACTCTATATATTTATTTAAATAAAGTTGGTAAGGGAAATTCTCCTTTAAATATAATAGAGAAAAGTTTTATGTTTGGAGCAACGAAATTTCCTCATAATTTAAAGAAACTTTCACAAAATAAAATTATTTATAATAATGAAATATTTAAAAAGAAAGTTCTTTTAGGTGAAGTTGGAAGTTTCTATATTTGGAGTTGTTTAAATTTGCATGGTGCTCAAGAAAACAAAAGTAATACTCCGAGAATTTCATTAAGATATAAAATAAAATCTAAAAATTTTAAATCTAAGAAAAATTTGATTGATAAACTTTTTAAAAAAATTAATGGTTCAGCTTATTTAGAAAAAGCAAGAACGGACGTTAATGAAAAAAACTTTAATATAATTAAGAAGAGAGTAGAAGGAAGATCTTTAATTTTTAAATAATTCAAGAATATATGTTTAAAAATAAAAAAATTATGTCGACTATTCTTGATGATAAAAAACTAAACTTCACGAAAGCAAAGAAGTTAAATGATTTAAATTGGGACTCAATGGCAATGCTTGGATTAATATCAATTATTGATGAAAAATTTAATAAAAAAATTAATCCAAATGATATTAGAAAATTAAAAACCTTGGGTGATTTAGATAATTTTATAACAAAAAAAACAAAATGAATGTTTTATTTATTGGTAGCTCAAGTTTCATAGCAAGTCTTTTAAAGAAAAAAATTAAAAAAAATATTTTTAGCATTACTTCATCTAAAAAAAAATCCAAAAATACCTTTAATATTAAGTCCTACGATGAAAAAAATGTATTAAATGCTCTAAATTATTTTAAAAAAAAAAATATTTTTTTTGACAACGTAATTCACTTTAATGGTTCTCATAAGATGTCACTTTTATCATTTTTTAATGAAAAATTATTTAATGAAATAATTAAGAAAAATTTTACGATTCCTATGAAAGTAAATTCACTTATAATTAAAAATCATCTTTTAAGAAAAAATTGTTCAATAATTTTAATTTCTTCAATAGCTGCTGAGCTAAATGAAATAGGAAATGCATACTATTCGCTAGCTAAAACATTACTGAATAAATCAATAAATATTTTATCGAATGAACAAAAAAATAAATATAGATTTAATGCTGTTTCATTGGGATTGGTAAAAAATAAATTATCAAAAGAACTTATACAAAATTTACCATCGAATTATAAAAACAAAAAAAATTTTGTTAAAAATGAAATAATTGTAAAAAAAATTGAGAATTTATTAAAAAACAAAAAAATTAATAAGAAAATTGTCAAAATTCATGGAGGCTACAAAGTTAGATAATGATAAATATAAAACATATATTTTCAGCTGTTCCAAAAAAAATTAAAAAAATTAATGGTTTTAAAAATAAAAAAATTATCAAATATTCCGGATTTAGAAAAGTTCATATTTTGGAAAAAAAAACTACTTCAGATTTAGTTTTTTTTTGTGTAAAAAAATTTTTTCAGAAAACTAAAATTAAGCCCGATAGAATTGATGCCTTAATATATTCGTCTCATTCTAGAGATTTAGAAATGCCAATATTTTCAGCTTCAATTCAAAATAAATTTTCATTAAGAAATAATATATTATGTTACGATTTACCGAATAGCTGTTCGGGATTTAGTAATTCTTTAATTCATGCGTATGCTTTAGTAGCCTCTGGATTAGCAAAAAATCTTTTAATAATATGTGCTGATACTCATAGTAAAATAAGCACAGATAATAATCTTAAGAATATTATTGGTGATGCTTGCTCGTGTATTTTCGTTGAAAAAAAGATTAGTAACTCATTTTATTACGATATTGGAGTAGATGGAAAAAATAATGATATTTTAAAAATTGAGTCGAAAAATAGAAATAAAAAATTGAATATGGATGGTTTGAAAGTTTTAGAATTTGCAATTAAACGTGTTCCTGAAACTATTTCAAATGTTTTAAAAAAAAGTAAGTTAAATTTATCAAATATTGACTATTATTCTTTTCATCAACCAAATAAATCTATTCTAGATCACTTAATAAAAAAATTACAACTTAATAGGGATAAAATGATATCAACGTTTGATTTTGGAAACACAAGCTCACCATCTATTCCCTTGGCTTTATCAAAAATTTTCAAAGAAAAATTTATATCTAATAAAAAATTTATCTTTTGTGGGTTTGGTGCTGGATTACAATGGTCAACAGTAATAACAACATTAAAAAAAACATTTGTGCATAAAATATATTATTTGTGAAATTAATTTTTGAAAAAAAATTTACTATAAAAGACACAAAATCATACGCAAAAAAAAGCGGTGATAAGAATAGAATTCATATTGATATAGATGTTGAAAAATTTACTAATTTCAAAAAACCAATTATTCATGGATGCTTTATTATTCAAGAAGTAATTTCTAAAATAAAAAAACAGCAATTTTTTGAAAAAAATCTTATAGATAATTTGCAAATTTTTTTTAAAGAGCCTATTTTTGTAAATGAAAAGATATCTGTATACCTAATTAAAACCGAAAAAAATTTGATAAAATTGGGTGTATACTCAAGTATAATTGAAAAATTACTAATAAATATTGAAATTAAAAAACTTAAAAAAAAACAAGATCTAGTTTTTGAGAATATTTCAAAATATGAATTTTTTAAAGAGTTAAGAAATATTTCGAAATTTGCAGGAAATTACCAAAAAAAAAATAATATAATTTCACAAATTGAGGTAATTAAGACTGGAAAAATTTCAAAATTAAGGAAAATTAAAAAAATAAATAATAATCTTTTTGAGCTTATTATAGAGAGTAAAAATTTAAAAACTTCAACGAAATTTTTAAGTCCTTCATTAAATTTTTTCGATAAAAAAGTTTATTTTGATAAAAAAATTAAAGAAATAGAAATTTTAAATAATGAAAAAAAGATACTTATCATAGGCGGTAGTTCTGGACTCGGTAAAGTTTTAACAGAGTTTCTATGCACAAAAAAGCTTGATGTTACATTTACTTTCAACAATAATTTAAAAGATGCTAAGAAACTTTGTAAAGAATATAAAACATTAAAGTGCTTTAAATTTAATGAAAAAATTTTAAGAAGAAACAGCATAAAACAAAAATTAAAAATATTTAATTATATTTACTTCTTCCCTACTCCAAAAATTTTTGAGATTTCAGATGATTATTTTGAAACAAAAAATTTACTAAAATTCATAAATGTTTATTCAATTTTTCTTAAAAATATTATCAATTGTTTGACTGCTGATAAAAAGTATAAAATATATGTTCCATCTAGTGAAATTGTGAATTCGAAACAAACCAAATTCTTTAATTACAAAATGGGTAAAATTATTCAAGAAAAACTTTGTCAATTCATTAACCGTAAATCAAAAAATATAATCATACATAACCCAAGATTGGGAATTCATTATACAAGGAAAACATTTCATTTAATGAATAATAATTTTAATTATAATAATTTTTTAAATACTGCTATAAAAATTTTAAAATGAAACTTAATTATCAAAATATTTTAAAGTCTTCTTATATGCACTTAAAAGACATTAGTGATAATATCAAAAAGAAGTTTTCACTTAAATTAATAGTTAAAGGATCTAAATCAGAATTCGATTCTATTGATATAGTAAACTTTTTTTCCATTCTAGAAAAAGAACTTAAAAAAAATAAGGCAAAATCACCAAATTTTTTAGATGAAAAATTCTTTTTTAAATTTCAGAATATAAGTTTTTCAAAGCTAATAGAACAAATTAGAAAAATAAATGAAAAATAAAATTGATCTTCTAATTAACTCCGACTTTACCGCTTCACAGTTTATTTCAAATCTTAACAAATCCTTAAAAAAGAAAATTAATTTGAAAGTCAAAGCTAATAATCAAGATAATTTAAATATATGTATGATAGATACAAAAAGTCATATCAATAAAACAATCATTTTTTTATCTCAAATTGAAAAAACATTTTCAAATTTTAAAAGATTTGAAATAGAAGGAAAAGTGAGCCAAAAAAAATTTGAAAATGAAATTTCATCATTTGCCAAAAAAATAGAATTTCTCTCAAAAAAAAGTCAAAAAATAATTTTCTTTTTATGGCCAATGGATACAAAAGATATTTATTTCGGAAACTACAATTTTATAAAAAATGGGAAAAACTGGTTAATAAATTTTACCAATGTTTTTTTAACATCTAAAATTTCAAATCTAGATAATATCATAATTGTGGATCCAAATTATAGCTTGCTTAAAAATAATAATAAAATTGAAATTTTTAACCACAAAACTAAATATCTAACAAATAATAATTACAACTTTGAATACATAAACTTTCTTGCAAATCATGCCTCTAAAATTTTAATTGATACAATTAATTACAAAAAAATAAAATTAATAATATTAGATTTGGATAATACTTTGTGGGGAGGAGAAGCAGGTGAATTAAAACCTGAAAATTTGGAACTTGGTCCGAGTTCTATCAAAGGTAACATCTTCAGTGACTTTCAAAATAGATTGAAATTTCTTAAAAATAGCGGAGTGTTGTTAGCAATTTGCAGTAAAAATGATTTAAATAATATTAAAAAAGTTTTTGTCAATAATAAATACATGTCACTTTCTTTAAAAGATTTTTCTTCAATAAAAGTAAACTGGGAGCCAAAAAATAAAAATGTAAAAAAAATAATTGACGAATTAAACCTAAGAGCAGAAAATTCATTATTTATCGATGATAGTAAATACGAGAGACATATAGTCAAATCTGATGTTAAAAATATAAATATTTTTCCTTATCCTGACAATATTTTAGATTTAAATGATACTTTTAATAATTTTCCTCTTTTATCGATAAATAAAATTACAAAAACTGATAAATTAAGAACTCTTTATTATAAGCAAGAGAAAAACAGAACTGAAGATAGGGAAAAGTATTTTAATGATAAGAAGTGGATTAGTAGTCTAAATATCAAATTAAAAATAGATAATCTAAAAAACTTTGAGAGAGCGGAAGAAATGTTTCTGAGAACAAACCAATTTAATACAAGTCATCAAAGATTAACAAAATCTAATATTTTAAATTTTATTAAAACAAAAAATAATAAAATTTATGAAGTATCAATGAAGGATAAATTTGGAGATTATGGAATTATCGGATTAATTTCAATTACTATTTTGAAAAAAAAATTTATTATAAAACATTTTTTACTTAGCTGCAGAGTATTCGAAAGAGGAGTTGAAAATGATATTTTAAATTTTCTTAAAAAAAATAAAAATTATAAAAGTAAAAAAGGTATTATAAAAATTAACCGAAATAAAAAAAATTCTTACGTGCAAAATTTATTAGATAAATCTAAAAATATTAAAAAACTCAACTCAAAGGAATATCTTATTCAATAACAAAGCGATTATCTTTCCTAAGTTCCTTGATAATAAATTTTGTGGTGGAAGCAGCATTCATAGAAAATATCGGAATATTTAAATTGTTTTTTTTATAAAGTATAATTTTATTTTTCCTTAGTTTTCTTAAACATTTGCTCCAATTATTTTCTATTCCTTTTTTCCTTGCAAAATATAGAAAAAATTTTTTTATTTGTTTATTTTTTTTGTCAAAAACTTTTTGTTTTAACTTTATATATTTTCTATAAGGGACTTGTAATTTTTCTTCTGGATAATGGCAAATTGTTGCACCCTCAATAAATTCACTTCCTATAGATAAATTTCTTACATGATTATTTTCGCATAACCATTCCCAAGTAGAATTTTTACCAAAACTTGAGAGAGATTCATGATCTGGTATTTCTTTAAATTTTGGACCTAAAACCGATACAGAGTGAATTGGATGAATAGTCCTTTTTTTTGAAATTTTTCTTAAATATTCGGTCAAATATCCGGACTCGCTTGGAGTTTCGTTGCATTTCCAAGAAATACTTTTTTTAAAGTTAAAAGTTGGAACGATATATGTTTTTTTACTTCCAATGCAAAAATTTAAAACCTCCCAAAATTTATCTACTTTTACTTTAAATTGATAAAAAGAAAGCAAATCAGGATGAATTATAATAAATTCTTCTTTAAATTTTAAACTCTTAAAAAACTTATAAAGTTCATTTTCACCAAACATTTAAATTTCTATTAATTTTTTTTCTAATAATAAATTATAAATATTAATTGTAAATTTTAAGTTTTTTTTAATTAAAATTGAAATTTCGTTTATATTATTTTTTCCATCTGCATATTGTAAAAAATCCATAATACTTTCCGAAAAATAATTTGTATCTTTTTTTGATAAAGTTGGATAAAGTTTTCTTTTGCTCATGTGAGGTTCACATAAAATTTTATTTTTTGGGTAAATTTGCTCTAGTATCAAGTTAATTGCTTTTTTAGCTACCTTAAAACCCCCCATTAAACCTCTTATGGTAACTAATTTAAAATCATCTAGTGAAGTATGATATTCAGGGTATTCTGCATATTTTGTTCTGAATATTGATGCGATTGGTAGGTCTATTCCAGGAGAGTTAAATTGTCTTTCATCAGAGCCCCTTTTCAAAAATGAGTGTCTTTTATAATTTATATTCAAACTTTTATAAGCTGATCTCAAGGCTTTATCTGAAATAGAATTAGAATATTTTGAAAACATGCACGAGTGCATTCTTTCATCACCAATGCAACTTAAATTATACCCAGCGATTACATTTTTTTTTAATTTTTTCAGATTTTTACTTAAATAACTTATTGATCCTATAGTTTCTGGTATGAAAATAAATCTTAGAGTTTTCTTTAAATTTTTTATTTTCAAAAAATACTGGGCTAAAGTCATCGACACTATTGGGCCTGATAATTCATTGTTAGCCATTGATGGATGACAAATGTAAGTTGATATTAGTATTTCTTGTTTTGATTTTCCAGGTATGACTAATTCACCATAATTGAGACTTCCTCTTTTATTAAATTGGGATTTAATCACAACTTTAAATTTATCGGAATCATAATATTTTTTCTTTATTTCTTTTTTTTGTGACTCAGTTAAACAAAATCCCCAATATTTTTTATAGTAAGAAGTTACATATGGTATTGCGTTTGCTTGATTAGGTAAAGAATGAAGACGTTTAAATAATTCTCTTTTACTGAAAAACTTATTTACTGGATTGGAATAGCCGACGATATGAAGATTGTTTTTTTTAAAGTCTAATATTTTTTTTTGTTTTTATCTAAAATATATGCTTTGCTAATATTCCATTCTGGTGGCACTTTCCAATCAAAAACGTTTGTATTTGATTTTATCTTTATTATCCTTAATTGTGGAATTTTATTTTTAATAATCTTGAGTGTGTTTAATGTACCATTTCCAGTTATACTTCTGTTTAATGGAAAAATTTTTTTCTTTGCCAATAAAAAATTTTTTTTAAGAATTTTTAAATCTTTCATAATTTTATTTTTTTAAAATATTTTCATAAAGTCTCTTATTTATATAAATAGCATCAACAAAATCAGTAGAACCCCATTTTGGATTCTTGTAAATCATTGATATATCCCAAAAATAAAAATCTTTTCTTAATATTTTCTCAAATTCATAGAAAGAATTTATTTTTTCATAGTAATCAATAAAATTTATTTCCACTATCAAAATTGATGTGTTGGAAAGAATTTTTTTTGCTCCTCTTAAAACATTTAAATCACAACCTTGTGTATCAGATTTAAGAATATCAATTTTTTTTATTTTATTATTTTTACAATAATAATCTAAAGTTATTTGAGGAACATACGTTTTTATATTATTTTCTTTTAAGAATTTTTTTTTCTTTCTAAATTTTTTCATCTTAACAAAAAGTTTTGATTTAAAATTTATTTTTAAAAGACTGCTTTGAGACGGATCTTGATGGAGATAGAATGGTACTTTCTTTTTTTTATCCCCTATTGCGACTTGATTAATCAAAATTTTAGAATTTTTCTTATATTTATTTTTTACATAATATAGATGAGGTAATAAATTTTTATTCGCTTCAAAAGAATGAATTGTACATTTTTTGAAATTTTTAACCATTTCAATAATTGTTTGTCCTTCACATGCGCCAATATCAAAAATTACAGGGTTATTTTTAATTAATTTTTTTATAACTTTATTTCTTTGGAATAAATCTACAAATCTTTTATTATGCATTGTAGACGTCAAGTCTCGTATTTTAATTTTTTTCATATTTATTTTCTAAAGCTAATCGTAGAATTTCCTTTGAATTTAAGATTGACAATAGCATCTGTATTCAAATTATTGATGTTCTCAAAAACTTCCTCAAAATATTCAAAATATTTTTTTAAAATTTTATCTGAATGGGAAATACTAGAATAAACTATATTGTTTGCCAGAAAACCTTTTTTTAACATTTCTTGAGTTATGAAATTTTTATAAATTTCATGGTATTGACTTTTGAACTGAAAATTACATAGCGATGGAATGCCTTGAACTTTAATGATTATTCTATTTTTTTTAGCAATTCTTTTCCAAAAATTCATAATTTTAGCTCCTTTTTCGGAGATTTTTTTCCATGACTGAGTTTTTTCCATAATTTCTAAGGTTTTAAGAGCTGCTACAGGACCTACTCTTTCTGTCCAAAACGTTGAGCTAATGAAGGTTTTTTCTTTCATATTCATTAAATCTTTTTTTCCAACAATAGCAGTGATTGGATAACCGTTGCCCAGTGCTTTACCAAATATCGCAATATCAGGAATTACTTTATATTTTTTATAAATTCCTCCAAAAGTTTCTCTAAATCCTGTCGTGCACTCGTCAAAAATTAAAACTATATTGTTTTTCGATGCGATTTTTCTAACCTCATTTAGATAGTTTGCTTTGGGTTTTTCATTTCTTTCGACTTCCATTTTAATAACACCAATATCTTTATTTTTTGATATTATATTTTTTAAACTACTCAAATTGTTATACTCAAAAGGTATGATTGAATTTAATAGTGACTTAGGCACTCCCATTGAAGTATAGAATGGCAATTGTTCTTTTTTAATTTTTTTTTCGTTAGATTTTGATGCAGCTAGATACCAGTCGTGCCAACCGTGATAACCACAAATAGCAATTTTATCTTTACCAGTGTATGCTCGCGCTAGTCTGACCGCAATTGCATTTGCTTCACCGCCTGTTCTCGAAAATAAAACCTTTTCAGCCCATGGATTAATTGAAATTAATTTCTCTGCTAAAAGAACTTCCTCATATGAGTTTAAAGTAGATATATTTCCATTTTTTAAACTTGAAATTACACTTTTATTAATTGCATTATTAGCATAACCTAAAATATTAGTTCCAGCGCTCATTATAGATAAATCAAAAAATTTCTTATTATCTAGCGACCAAACCATACAACCTTTTGCTTTTTTAAAATATGTAGGCCAAAGACTTGGTGAATAAAGATCGGGATGTTTAGAAATCATAGAATTTTGACCTGGTATAAATTTTTTTGCTTTTTCCCAATATTTTTCTTTTAAGGAAGAAGATTTATAATTTCTTAAAATATTTCTATTAGACATTAAATGCTCATTATCCGAACAAAACCTTAAAGCTGACTCCCATTTAAAATTTTTATTTCTTTTAAATTTTTTAAAAATTTTATTTAAAACTTTAAAATCCTCTTTAGTATCCAATGTCCATCTAAAATGAGAGTAGTCTTTACTATTCTCAAAACTAAATTTTTTTATTTCATCACTCTCTTTCAAATATTTGGTTACATGTTCTTTTTCTTGGTTCGTTTTAGATTTTTTCCACGCTCGAGTTAATGCTTTCATTGAAAAAATTTCTATATCTAAACCGTCTGGATATGTTGGGTTCAAAGTATTGCTCACATAATCGTATTGATGATTTTTTTTTGAAAAAAATAAAATTTTTTCTAATAATTTAATATCTAGAAGAGGGCAATCTGCAGTTATTCTTATAATTTTATCTGCAGAATATTTTTTAGCAGTTTTATAAAAACGATCTAAAACATTTTTTTCACTTCCTTCAAAATAATTTAAATTATTATTTTTTAAGTAATTTAATAATTTTTTTTGACTTGAGTTTGATGGAATAGCAAATACCACCGTTCCTATTTTTTTAGAATTTAAAAGTTTTTTTGCCAAAATCTCAATAACAGATTGATTATTAAATTTTTTAAAAACTTTATTAGGTAACCTCTTTGAGTTAAGTCTTGCTTGCACTATCGTAATTATTTTCATATGGCTAAATCAATTTACTCCAATTAGATGGATCTAAAAGTTTCCTATCTTTACATTTGATTTTTGGAAAAGAATATCGTTTTTTTATTTTTCTAATTTTTAATATGTCTTTCAGTTGATCGGAGCTTTCGAAACCTAAAATAATTTTGTCTATAATTTTATTATTTTTAACAAATAATAATGCAGCTATTTTTGGTTCTATTTGATTTTTTTGGCACCATTTAAACCATATGTCGAAATACTTTTTCCATTTTGAAAATTTTTTTGGTCTTTTTATTCTTGTTAATAATCCTTGTAAAAAAACTGACCTTATTTGAATTTTAATTTTTTTTCTTTTAAGAAGAGGCAAAATTTTTTTTACCTCTATATCTCTATCAAAAATGTTGTATGGAAGCTGTATTACATCAGGCCTCCAAAATTCTAGTATCTTATTTACCTCGTTTGATCTGTAAAGAGAAATACCGATATTTCTTACAAGGCCTTTTGATTTAATCTTTTTAAGAGTCTCTAAATATTTTCGTTTATTTAGCTCGACGAAATTTTTATAGCTATGAATAAGTAATGTATCGATTTTTGTAATTTTAAGATCTTTTATTGCTTGTAAAATTAAATTAGTAATTTTTTTTTCAAGATTTTTTGTTTTAATTGACAAAATTGGAAGTTTTGTTGTTACTTTAAATTTTTTAATTCCTATTTTTCCAAGTTCTTTATGAGCGTTCCCGTACGAAAAAGCTGTATCAATATGGAGTACTTTATTTACTTGTGCACTTTTAATAAGTTTACTTTTTTCGTAAAAATTAAAGTTTTTAAGAACCCTATTAACACCATAATTATTCATAAACTGAGCTGTGCCTATTGAAATGTTCATTTAAAAAATTTTTTAATTAGATTAATTACTTTATTTTGATCAGAAAATTTTAGTGCTACATGCATTGGTAGAGATAAACAATTTTTAAAATAATGTTCTGCGTTAGGAAAATTTTTGCTTTTAAACCCTAATTTTTTATAAAATGGGTGAGTATGAATCGGTATATAATGAACATTTGTTTGAATATTTTTCTTATGGAGATATTTAAAAAGATTATCTCTAGTTAATCCTTTTTTGTTTTTAAGTATTTTGATTATGAACAAATGGTATGAGGAATAAAATTCTTTTTTACTTGAAAAAAATTCTATTGGTAAATTTTTTAGTTTCTTCTGATAATTTTTAGCTAATTTATTTCTATATAACAACCATTTGTTAACTTTTTTAAGTTGTGATATTCCCAAAGCACTTTGGATATCATTTAATCTATAATTAAAACCAAGATCTTTACATTCGTAATACCAATTCGCTTTATTTCTTTTATTTAAGAATTTTCTTTCCTTCGTAATTCCATGAGATCTATAAAATTTAAGTTTAAAATCAAGTTCTTTTGAATTTGTTAGCGCCGCACCACCCTCTGCGGTAGTCATAATTTTTACGGGATGGAAACTAAAAATTGTGATATCGCTATATTTACAACTCCCAATTTTCGATCCATAGTATTTCGCTCCCACTGCATGTGATGCGTCCTCTACAATTTTGAATTTATATTTTTTTGATAATTTATGTATTTCTCTCATTTCACATGGTAAACCAGCAAAATGAACTGGTATCACAACTTTCGGAAGTTTTTTTTTCTTGTAAGCAATTTTTAATTTTTTTAATAATGAGTTTATATCTAAATTATAAGTTTCAGAATTTATATCTACAAGATCGATTTTTGCTCCACAGTGCAAAGCGCAACTTGCGCTAGCAACGAATGAATTAGTACAAGTCCAAACGTGATCTCCCTTTTTCACCCCTAAGGCTAAACAGGCTAGATGTAATGCGCTAGTAGCACTATTACAAGATGTTGAATATTTTACATTAAATTTTGAACTTAATTTCTTTTCAAATAAGATTGATTTTGGTCCTTGAGTTAAAAAATCTGATTTTAAAACCTGATTAACTGTTTTAATATCGCTAGATGAAATTAATTGTCTACTATATCTGATCATTATTTTGATTTATTTTGAATGGATTTATCCATTTTCTTTTTATTAAATTTTTTTTCTCCCACATTTTGATGTATTCATTCACAAAAATGAATGGCATTTTACATCTTTCAGCTAAATCAAAAATAGAAATCCTGCCATCGGCTGAAGCTGAGATTAATGATTGCAGAACGTTGATATTTGCTGCTGCTTTTACACAAGCACGTTTCATATCTTTGTTTTTGATGTACTTGAATAATGTTTTATATTCTTCATCTTCAGTTGAGTCTTTCCAAACTCTTGGAGCTATATATAAGTTTAGTTTTGGATGAGAAAGTTTTGGTAAAACCTTAAATTTTGAGAAAAAAAGTGAATTATTTTCTAATATATAAATAAGTTCTTGGAAAATATCACAAGTCTCTTGAAAGCTTTTTTTATCAACATTTGTTATATCGTCCTTTGAAGAGTGATAATTTTTATGAGGCCACCTATAAAATGAACCACATGGGACATTAACTGCGACGTTGTCAAAAGCAATTTCATCTGCACCAATAATTCCTCTAAAATCTACAATTCTGCTCTTTTTTCTAAAATTTAAAACATGGCTAAAAACTTTATCTATAAAATTATTTTTACTTGCAGATCTTGCGTAAACCATATTGCTTTTAACCGCTGAAAAAGAAGTCATAATTGCATTTTTTATATTTTCTTTTTTGGAGTATTTACTTGCAAAAAAAACTGATCCTACTATTTCTGGAGCAGCTAAAGCTGCGTAGCTTAATTTTGTTTTTTTCGGCAATCTTTTGATGACTTCAAAAGCTGCAATACTTCCAACTATGCCATCATTTGCTTGATAAGGATGATCAAAATGTGAAGCTAGCAACAATGTATCTTTAATATCCCCTCTTTTTTTGTAGTAGGCACATAACATGTTTTTTTTTTGTAACTTTGTTTTTAATGAAACATGGTAATTACCCTCTGGTAATTTTTTTACTTTATTATATGGCAAAGAGAAACCCCACTCACCAACATTTTCTCTAAACTGATTTCTGTAATGAAATAATGTTTCGTTTGGTCTCCTTTTGTCAAAATTTAGGTGTTTAATTAGTCCTTTTTTTTTTATTTTCCCAACAAAAGAGCAACTATTAGACCAAACCTCTATTGGATTTCTAAAATAATCTGCAATTATTTTGCCATTAGGTGATTTTAATTTTGCTTCAATTACTTCCCAGGCAAGTGGAACTGACCAATATCCAGCTTTAAGATTTTTATTAAAAACTAATATTTTTGAGCCTTTGTAAAAAGATTTTAAAAGTTTGTAAGCTTTATGAATACCGTTATTATTTAAGTACCTATCTATTGGAACTAATATTTGGAGTATCTGATACCAGTTAAGAATTTTTTTATACATTTTTCCTTTGCAGATGGTAGTGAGATTTTAAGCAACTTAATGAGTTATCATCAAATAAAAAACTTTTTTTGAAAATTTCATTTTTTTTTTTTATTTTGCCCTCTAAAAATCTATATCTAAAAGTTTCAATGCTTTTATCTTTTGAAAAATTTTGAAGATCAGTTCTCCAGTTAGCTTTTTTATTATAATCCTGTTTTAAGAATTTAAAAATGTTTGATATATCCTTTTTTTTAATGTCATATTTAGGTCTGTAATTAATAGATTGCATTTCTTTTTGACATAAAAATTCAATTGTCTTTACTTCATACTTTGTAAGATAATTTTTCCACTTATGTATTGGATTATTGTTTAATTTAGGAAATTTACTATTAAAAGCAGAATGTGGTATCCAATTTTTTTTTGTGACAAAATCATAATATTTACCTGGATCAACCATATTTTTATTAAAATTTATTTGCAAAAATTTACAAATTTTTTTTAGATATTGGTTTGGGCTCGTAACCAAATCCTCAAATTTAATTATCATAAATCTTTTTTTAAAAATTGGTAAACTTAAAAAATAATTTGATAAAATAATATATTTTCTAAATTGTCTACAAAAACTCAGAAGCTGAACTCTTAGCTCTGGTCTCTTCTCTGCATTTTTACTTAGAGAAGCATAAACAGATCTTGGGTCTCTTATAACTACAAAAAATTTTGCTTTTGGGAAAGAGTGAGCAAGTGATTTTAAAAAACAGATATTCCAAGATTCATGAAAACCATAATATGATTTTTTGTTTTTTTTAGTTTTTCTTAATTTTCTTTTTTTTTTATAATTTTTATTAAATTTAAAATAATTTTTTTAAAAGAATTTGCTTTTAAATTTGAAAAATATTTTATTAAGTCCTCACTATCGTGGTCTCTTCTTGTTTGAGATTTGTGAAGAAATAATTTCCATTCTTTTTTATCAAATTTTTCATTTAGATTTCCATTTAATACCAATTTTAAAAGTTCTTGATTTTCATCTGAACCAAAATAATCCTGAAATGGTGAAAAATCTTTATTTTTTTTTTTTAAAGATAGACTTCCATATTTTCTAATTAACTTGTTTCTTAGAAATCTATAAATTTCTACATTAGGGCCTACAGCCACGGATGCTTGATTGCTCTCATATAAAGCTTTAGATAATAAAGCGGTTCCAGATCTCGGAAGGCCAGAAGAAAAAATATAATTCATTGAAAAATTTGTTATTCTTTTTTTAAATCTATTTCTTTTCTTAACTCATCATATTCTTTCATTTTTCTTTTCATAAACTTGATGGTAAGATTTGTTTTTTCTGATATTCCTTTCGCTGTTAACACATAAAAATATTGCATCTTTTTGGGATTTCTTTTAAAATTTTGTAATTTTATTAATCCTTTAGCTTTCAATGCCTTAAGACAATAATTTAATTTTCCAAGACTAAAGTTTAATTCAGATGCAAGCTTTCTTTGAGTTGCCTCTGGATTTGAGTTGATTTTTCTCAGCACTTCAAAGTGGTCTTGGTTTTTTTTCATAATTTGTTCAATATTTGAACAGTATACAATTAATAAAGTTTAAGTAAAGCAAAATTTTACTTGTTATATTTGATCTCGGTTATTTAGATATTTGAGAATATTTGTATCCCAATCAATGAGATTTTTTGGCAAGGCTTTTGAAAGATGGAATGTAAAAAATTTACCTTGTTTTTTTGTAGAGTAGTTATAATTAATAATTTTTTCGAAATTTTCAATAAATAAATTTTCTAAAGCGTTAAATAAATAGTTGTAAGTTTTTTTGAATGTAGAAAATTTTTCTAAAGAGGGATCTAATTTAAATTTTTTTTGAAATATAATATCACCATCATCAACACCCTTTGAAATTTCGTGAATTGTAATTCCTTTTGGTGTGTTTTCAACAAATGACCAAAAATTCGGATGGGCGCCTCTATTAAAGGGCAAAAATGACATATGTAAATTAACAGGAGGTCTTTTTAATTTTTTTAAAAAATTAACATTTATTATTTTTGTATAACCAAATGAGACTACCATATCAAAAGTTTCTGCATTACCCATGGTCAAATGGTCACTAGTATGGACTACGTCGACACCACTTCTTTCTAAAAAATCAATTAATATTGTTTTTTTTTCGTTATAACCAAGAAAAAGACATTTTTTTTTATAAGTCATATTTTTTTTCAAATTGATCTAAATGTAAAATACTATCTTTAAAATTTATATAAACATTTTTTTTTTATTTTTTAATAGATGGATAATAGGAATTTTTTTATCGGGAAATTTAATAAATCTTTTTAAAATTTCTAATCTTTTTTTGTTAGCTACTACTAAAATAATTTTTAAACTTAAATTTATCATTGATAAGTTCATTGTAACTCTTTTGCAAAAAGGTTTGCCAATTTTTTCAGTTGTATAAATGCCAGGTGTTTCTTTCGGGTTAATCAATGATTTATATTTTTTTGAATTATTGAAAATAGATGCAAAATGACCATCTTCTCCCATACCTAAAATTGCTAATGTATTATTTTTTTTTATCTTTTTTGTGATATAACTATTTTTTACTTTATTTTCAAATACATCATAAATATCACATTTAGTTTTAAAGATTTTTTTTATCAATGTTGAATTCAAATTTTTTTCTTGTTTGATTAATCTTTCATCCACGATAAAAATTTTAGAATTAGCCCAACTTATATCAAGGTTATAAATTTTTTTATAAATTTTTTTTATTGATTTACCCCCAGATAAAATGAAAATATTTTTTTTTGATTTTTTTTTAAAAAATTTTTTTATAAAATTATTTATTAACATCGTTTTTTCAACTGGCAAAATAAAAAGTTGCTGAGCGATCAATATAAACTCAAAATTTAAAAATTCTACATTTTAAATGGTAATAACCTTTATAAGCTTTATTTATTATATACTTGATATAATCTAATATATAGGTATGTTGTTCAAAAAATGAACAAAAATAAAATTTTAAATAACAAAAAATTTATCACTGTTTTAGGTGGCAGTGGCTTTCTTGGCTCTCATATTAGTGATAACCTCACAAGTAAAGGGTATAAAGTTATAATTGTAGATAAAACAAAATCTGAATGGTTAAATAAAAAACAAATTTTTTTTAAGGCAAATTTAAATACTCCTCAAGAATATCAACATATTTTAAAAAAATCTGATTACGTATTTAATTTTGCCGCTGTTGCAGACATTGAAGAAGCTAATCAAAATCCAATTAAAACTGCCGAAACAAATATATTTAGTTTAGTAAAGATACTAGATCTATGTTCAAAATTTAAGGTAAAACGCTTTATACAAGCTAGTTCTGTATATGTAAGTGGTGAGTTTGGAGGATTTTATAAATCTAGTAAAGTTGCTGCTGAAAGTTTTATTAAAGAATTTTTTAAGATTAGAGGATTGAAATATTCAATATTAAGATATGGAACTCTTTATGGACCAAGATCAAGCGAGAACAACGGTCTTCACAATATAATAAAAAAAGCTGTTAAAAATAATAAAATAGTGTACTCAGGAAATAAAAATTCTGTGAGAAGCTATATTCACGTTCTTGATGCTGCTAGAATTTCCTTAAAAGCTTTAGATAAAGACTTTGAAAACAAAACAGTAATTATTACTGGACCCGAAAATATCAACATAAACTTTATATTAAGAGCAATTTCTGAAATTAGCGGCATAAAAAAGATATCTATTATTAAAAAAAATAAAGCCAAAATTATCAGTCATTACGTTAGCACACCGTATAATTTGGATAACCAAAATACATTCACTTTTAAGTATTCCGACAATTTAAACATTGAATTAGGTCAGGGACTTAAAGACTTAATCAAAGAACTTAAAAAAAAATATCAATGAAAAAAGAGGAGAAAAAAATAGTTTATGTAGCACTCTCTAACGGAAGATTTCATGAAGCCCAAAAAAGTATAACATCCATTAATGAGATTTTAAACCTGATAAAATAAAACTACTTTTATTTAAATTTTTATAAAAATGAACTTGAATAATTTTCTAATAAATAAAAAAGATCCTATCTACAAACAAACAATTAAACTTAAAACTTACATTGACCGTAAAGTAAAAGAAAAAAATTTTAGGATATTTATTTGCCACATCTCAAAATTATTTGAAATACCAGAAGGTATAATTGAATATGACGTAAAAAAGTACTTAAGTCAGTTACATGATTTTAAAAAAGGAAAATTTGTTAAAATTTTTAAATTTTATAATGTTTTTTTCTCGAGCATAATTTATCTTTCTACTATAATTTTTATATATCTATTCTCCAAAAAAAAAAATTTACCTAAAGAAAAGGTGGAAATTATTTTTGATGAAATAATGACTTTAGAGCAACGGCAAAGAATATTAAAGTTAGCTCAAAAATTTAAATCTTTTAAAACTATTTCAGATAATAAATTAGATGGTAGTAAAAATAATTTTACATTTTTTAAGTATATTGGAAGCAACAAAATATTATTTAATAAAAGATGTTTAAATTTATTTATTTATAATTTTATTTTGCTACATAAATTATCTTTATCAGAGAAAACTAATTTATTCCCATTCATTACAATGCTCGTAAAAAGGATTTTTAAATATGAAACAATTTTTAGTTATATTTCTGGAAATTATTTGTTTCAAGAAAGACCCTATACTACTTCCGCTATCAAAAATTTTTTGTTTAAAAAACATGGTGGAAGCAAAAGCTGTTGTACACAACGAATTCTTTTTCATTTAGGTTCAACAAGTTATTATATTAATACTGACATTTTGTTTTCTCTTGGAAGGAAATCTCACTCTGGTTTAAGATTAACAGGGTCAAAAATAGGAAAAATAATTCCTGCAGGCTCATATGTCTATTTTTCAAAGTGGCTTAAAACAAAAAAAAGAAAAACTCAAAAATTTGATATTATTTATTTATCTGGTAACAATTTACCAAGTTTCTCATTAGATGATAAATATATTCAAAATTATTATAAATCTCTTAATTGGTTAAAACAATTTAATTACGAATTCCCTTTTTACAAAATTGCTGTTAAACATCATGAGAATAATTATTTCCATGATAGAAAAGAGTTGGATATTTTAGAAACTTCCAGTATTGAACGTATTGCAGGGCCGACTAAGCCAGGAGAAAAAAATTATTCATATGGTTATGCTATTAATTCAAAAGTAAGGTTAACTTGGTGTTCTACAATGGGCTACGAATTATTAGGGCATAACTACAAATGTTATTTTTTAGATCCAAATCATGAAAATATTGGATTCTTACACGACGAAAAATATAATAAAAAGTTCAGAATTAAATGTTATCATGATTTTAAGAAAATTATTCTAAGTGATTTAAATAACAAGAAGATAAAATCAATAATTAATCCATATGACTTTTGTTTAGAAAGTCAAAACGTTTTAAAGATAATATATAAAAATTTAAAGAAGATTTAGATTATCTCTTTTAAAGCACATCCTCATATGCTCAGATATGTTCATTTTATTTATTGTATTTTGAATTTTAAAAATTTATTTTTGATATTTTATAGTTTTGTGGTCCAAGCAAAGTTTGAAAATCTAACCCGTTGGTTTCATAATCGTTTAACTTTTATACAAATGTAAGTGTTAAAAAGTTTTATTTAATATATAAGTTTTAGTATGTCAAAAAAATATACATTTCTTTTAATATTTATATTTTCTTTATTTATTCTAATTTATAATTTTAGTAATGTAAGGCAATACTTAAAAAATAATCTACCAGGTAACATAAAGATTTACATTAAAGAGACTTTTTTTGGAAAAAAATATATTGATGAAATAAACACTTACCGAAAACAGAACTATAATTTAAAACTTCTTCCCGAAACCCAGTTTGAAAATTTCGTTTTTTCCAAGATACAACTTGATAATTTTGAACCAACTGATCAAATTCATTATGGTTTAATTAGAGGTAAAGGTATTCAGACGAAAAAATTTTTTATCGAGCCAGTGGAAAATGGTTTAATCACACTATACCACAATGGCAGTATTAATTTAATTAAAAACTTAGAAACGTTTGATCAAACTGAAGTCAAAACTAATTTAAATAGTTTCTATATAAAATCTGTTTTAGATATGTCCAACATAAATGATAATCTGTTTATTTCTTATTCATTTAATGAGGATATTAACAAAGAGTGCACTTACTTGGGTATTTTAGAAGCCAATATTAATTATGAGGAAATGATTTTCAAAAAAATCTTTACAACAGATCAATGCTTGGAAAATACGCTTGGAGGAAGAATTCATTTTCATAAACATTTAGGTAAAGATGGATTTTTATTTACGACAGGTGCAAGTGGTAAAGAAAAAGATCTTGCTCAAGATGATAATTCTTTATATGGAAAAATCATTTTTTTCAATTTAGAAAATTATAAAAAGATAATTTTTTCAAAGGGTCACAGAAATCCTCAAGGATTAACTATCAACAATGGTATTATAATTTCCACTGAACATGGTGCATATGGGGGAGATGAAATAAATAAAATTATATTTAATAAAAATTACGGTTTCCCAGTTTCTTCTTACGGAGACCAATATAATTTTCATGAAATTTTAGATCAAAGAGCAGATTATTCATTTAAAAAAAACCATAAAGGATATAATTTTCAAGAGCCCATATTTTCTTTTGTACCATCCATCGGTATATCTGAGATAATTAGAATTCCTGATAGTTTTTCAAAATATTGGTTAAATAATTATTTAGTTTCATCCTTAAATGGAAGATCTTTGTATAGAATTAAATTTGACGAAAAATTTTCAAAAATTTTGTTTTTAGAAAAAATCTACATTGGAGAAAGAATAAGAGATATAAAGTTTTTAAAAAAAAATAATAGTTTGATTTTAGCTTTGGAAGAAAGTGGTTCTATTGGAGTTCTTAAAGTCCAAAAAAAATAGGTATAATTATCTAAAGATTTGTAGGGCAACTTTCTTAAATATTTCTGTATCAGTAGAACCGTACTGAGGATAATTTTTAACAATTTTTGTTTCCAAATTTGTAATTCCTGCGCCATGTTGCCCTCTTATTTTTGGTCTAAATACATCTTTAAAAGATAAAAAAGACTCTTTAGACGCATAAAAACTTGATGCAATTAAAGGAAATTTCCAAAAAATTTTTTCAATATCATGTATTTCCTCACTTGTTAATTCTTCAAAAAAATCTTTATCTTTGTCTAAATAAAGAGATAAATTTTTATAAATATTTTCTAGGGAATTGTTGACTTTGCTATCTTCAATTAATTTAAGCATAATTTCAGCATTAGGTTTACTTAATGATAGCCACTTCGAATCTATTCCTAGCATGAATTCACAAACCGTATGATTTAGAAAGGGAAACCTGGCTTCGATAGGACCTTTGTTCATAAATATTATTGAAGCTCTTTTAAGCATATTGTTATAAATATTATTTATAAACGCTTTTCTACTTCTCAACTTTATTTGAGCCTCGTGACTTGTTTTAAGTTCTTTCCAGGCGGTGTACGCACCTAACAATTCATCTACACCGTGACCACCTATAGTAACCTTAAATTTATCTCTCGTCATAGCAGGAGCTAAATACCAATATATAGGTAAAGGATAAAAACTTAGTGCTTTTAATTCTCTCATCTCAAAACTTTCTACTATCTTTGGCATATCAGCAATGATTTGATTTTCTTCGGCTTCTATAACTTTTAGTTTTAAACCTATTTTCTCAAAACCTGCAGTAGCAACTTTTGCAGTTTCAACATCAATTGAGTCAAAACCTTTTACTTTAAAGACGTAAGATGTAGGCTCAAATTCAACTTTGTTAAAATTTATATTTTTTAAAACGTAATATGTCGTTAAAACACTATCTATCCCACCTGAAAGCATGGTGCATATTGGGACATCTCCCATTGTTCTGTTTTTAGCAGATTCATTCAAAACGTTGTGTAATTCTTTTCCGAGTTTTAAAATATCGTTATTGTTTTTAGAAAAATATGGTTGCAAATCGTAATGGGATATAATTTTTAGTTGTCGGTTTTCAATGTCAAATTCAACTATTTTACCTGGTTCAAGTTCAATAGGTTTTTGTAAACTTAAACCTTTAACTGCTTTAAATGCTTTTAATTCACTTGAAAAAATAAATTTTTCTTTGTCAAAAAAGTAATATAAAGGAATTCTCCCAGGCCAATCTCTAGAAATAAAAATCTTATTTAACTTTTTATCAAAAATAGCTATGGAATATAGTGAGTCAATTCCTTTATCTCTTAAAAACTCAATTCCGTAAGACTCATAAAGTTTCAATAAAACTTCTGTATC
>MDTD01057003.1_pt1 | contig 29032 bp, 30 predicted proteins | sample 811221 | NCBI WGS metagenome assembly MDTD01 (sample SAMN05326646, study PRJNA326480) | marine metagenome | isolation source: seawater | place: Pacific Ocean: South West | collected 2011 | reverse complement strand
GCCATGAAGTTGATGGCTTCCGGCGTGACCGCTTCGGCGGCCATGGTGAGATCCCCTTCGTTTTCCCGATCTTCATCATCCACCAGGATGACCATTTTACCGTTTTTGATATCCTCAATTGCCTGTTCAATGCTTAAGTGCGGCATGTGTGTTATCCCCTACATTTCATAACGTACGTCCCTGTGCACAAACACCCGGGTGTACTAACAAAGGATTATAAAAATCCGTTTTTGGCAAGAAGGGAGAGGCTGATATCCGCTTTGGCATCCTGCGGTGAATTGGCACTCTGCCCCCCTGTGGTTAAAATCTTTCTTACGTATTTGCCCAGCATATCGGTTTCGATATTGACCGCATCACCCACCTGCTTTAATCCGATGGTTGTAATTTTGGCAGTGTGCGGAATGATGCTGACTTGAAAGCCCGTGTCCCAGCATTGGTTTATGGTCAGGCTGATGCCCTCAATGGCCACGGACCCTTTTTCAATCATATCTGCTGCCAGGTGTTCCGGTACGGTGACATCATAAATGATGGCGTTGCTCTTCTTGCGTATGGCGGCAATGGTACCGGTCCCGTCAATGTGGCCGGACACCAGGTGACCGTCGATACGGTCAGATAATTTCAAGGCCCGCTCGACATTGACCCGGGTGCCGGGTCCCATGGTTTTAAAGGTGGTTCGAAAGACGGTTTCCGGGGCCATATCCACCTGGAATTCGTGGGTCCCGAGCCTGACAGCCGTCAGGCAGGCACCGTTCACGGCGATGGAGTCCCCGATTTTGCTGGCGGTAAGATCCAGATCGCATCCTATGGTCAGGACTTTCCCTTCCCCGTTGGATTCAATCCGCTTGATAGTTCCAAAACTTTCGATGATGCCGGTAAACACCTAATGCTCCTTAAACGCCCGTTCTCTTAAACTGGTTTTGCCTGTCCAGATAGCCCGTCACCAGTATGTCCGCTCCGAACCGCCGGGTGGTCACCCGGTCAAGCTCAAAGGCATCCTTTATTTTCTCCGGCCCCGTTCCGCTGAACACCGGAATGCCGTCGTTGGCCCCTAAAAACTTCGGTGCGATAAAGTAGCAGACCTTGTTCACAATACCCGCCCTCAGGGCTGATGCGGCCACCTTTCCACCGCCTTCAACAAGGAGGCTTGCAATCGACATGGCCCCTAACTTAATCATCACCTGACGTAAATCAAGCCCGTTGTCCGTCAGGTCTGCCGCAATTACGGTGACCCCTTTGTCTTCAAGTTGCCTGCGCTTATCTGCCGGTGGTTCCGGGCCGGTCACCACAATAACGGGTGCGCGGGAATCCGTCGTGATAACCTTTGCGTCCGGACGTATGGTGAGACGGGAATCCAGAACCACCCGGGCAGGATCAACTGCAGGAAAGCCTTTGATCCGGGCAGTCAGGGAGGGATCGTCCGCATGGAGGGTGCCGGAACCCACCAGGATAGCGTCAGCCTCATGCCGGAGCCTGTGACCGAATGCTCTGGAGGCATCGTTGGTGATCCACTTCGAATCTCCGGTCCGTGTGGCGATATGGCCGTCCAGGGTGGCGGCGCACTTCAACGTTACAAAGGGATCTTTGGGATGCTGGATGGCCCAGATAAAATCTTCGATCAGGGTGCTGGCCTCATCTTCGAGAATCCCGCTGATCACCTCAATCCCCTTTGCCCTTAAAAACGCATTCCCGCCCCCTTCAACGTTGGGATTGGGGTCTGCGCATGCCACGACAACCCTGGTGATACCGGCATCAAGAATCTTTTTGGTGCAGGGTGGGGTTTTGCCGTAGTGGTTACAGGGCTCAAGGGTCACATAAATGGTGGCGCCTATCACCTTGTCAGGGGCATTGGCAAGGGCGTTGTCTATGGCAACAACCTCAGCGTGGGGGCCGCCGGCTTTCGGGTGAAATCCGCGGCCGATGATCTCATCGTTTTTCACCACCACGGCACCCACACAGGGATTGGGGGAGGTAAACCCTTTTCCCTTAGCGGCTTCTTCAAGGGCCTGGCGCATGTACTCGGTATCAGTCATCCTGCCCGCCTTTACCGGCCTTAGAAGAGGCTATAGTGTCACTGCCGGAAGTGGCCATCTGGTCCAACTCGATGGTCTGGCATTCTTGGGGCAGCAGCCCTTTGAGTTCATCTATAAAATCCGCCACATGCCGGAATTCACGGTAAACCGAGGCAAAACGGACATAGGCCACATCATCCACTGCTTTGAGCGCTGTAATAATCTTTTCACCGACCACCTTGGAAGAGACTTCCCGCTCACTGCTTTCTCTCAGGTCACGTTCGATGGTATCCACCATCTCTTCGATTTGATTCACGCTGATGGCGCGTTTTTCACACGCCTTTTGAATACCCTTGAGGATTTTTTCCCTGTCAAACTCTTCCCTGCGGTTGTCCTTTTTTACGATCATGACAGGGACCTGCTCCACCCGTTCATAGGTGGTGAACCGCTGGGAACAGGCCTGGCATTCCCTCCGGCGCCTGACCTCAAATTCGATTTTGCCCGGTCGCGAATCAACAACCCGTGTATTCAGTTTTCCGCAAAATGGGCATTTCATGGCAGCCTCACAACTTCGGTTAGGTGTCCAGCCGGACCAGGTCTACACCGGCCTGGGCAAACATATCCAAAGAGAGGGGATCGTCATACCCCTCTTTATAGTAAACCCTGGTGATACCGGCATTGATGATCATCTTCGCACAGATGGAACAGGGCTGGGTGGTGCAATAAAGCACGGACCCGTTTACCGTAATCCCGTGATATGCCGCCTGGATTATGGCGTTTTGTTCCGCATGCACCCCCCGGCAAAGTTCGTGCTTTTCCCCCGAAGGCACGTTGAGCTGCTCCCGAAGGCACCCGGTTTCCCGGCAATGGGATACGGATGCAGGCGCCCCGTTGTACCCGGAGCAAAGGATTCTTTTTTCCTTGACCAAAACAGCGCCGACCTTGCGCCGGGTGCAGGTTGCCCTGGAGGACACAAGGTCGGTGATACTCATGAAGTACTCGTCCCAGGAGGGACGTTTGGCGTCAGTGGCGTCGGGGTCTGTGGTGAAATCAGGTGGAATCAGAGTCATGGGGCCGTCGTCGCTTCGTATAAAGGATACCTGCTGCACAGATCTTTAACCTGGGCAGCCACCTTGTTGATATTTGCCGCATCATCCAGGATATCACAGATAAACCCGGCAATGGCACGGGTGGCCTCTTCCTTCATTCCGCGGGAAGTGATCAAAGGCACGCCGATCCGGATACCCGAGGTCACAAAAGGACTGCGTTTTTCATTGGGCACCGTGTTTTTGTTCACCGTGATATTGGCCTGGCCCAGCCGTTCTTCAGCTTCTTTGCCGGTAATATCCCGGTCGCTGAAATCCACCAGGACCATGTGGTTGTCGGTCCCGTTGGAAACAAGCTTATACCCGCGTTCCATCAGCACGTTTGCCAAAACGCCCGCATTTCTCACAACCTGCTGCTGGTATTCGGTAAATTCGGGGGATAAGGCTTCCCTGAAGGCCACGGCCTTTGCCGTGATCACATGCATCAGCGGACCGCCCTGGATTCCCGGAAAGATCTGGCTGCTGATGGACTTGGCATGCTTGTCTGAAGACAGAATAATTCCCCCCCTGGGACCTCTCAGGGTTTTGTGGGTGGTGGAGGTAATAACGTCGGCAAATCCCACCGGAGACGGATGAACACCGGCGGCCACAAGCCCTGCGATATGGGCCATATCCACCATAAAAAGGGCCCCTGTGGCCTTGGCAATATCTGCAAAGCATTTGAAATCAATGATCCTGGGGTAAGCACTGGCACCGGCCACAATCAGCTTGGGCCGGGTGGACTTGGCCAGATCTTCCACCTGGTTCAGATCAATGGTTTCAGTGTCGGGATTCAACCCGTAATGGGTAAAATTGTAGAGCCGGCCTGAAAAACTGGCACCCGCACCATGGGTGAGGTGACCGCCGTGGGACAGATCCATTGCCAGAATCCGGTCGCCCGGATCCAGCAGGGAAAAGTAGACCCCCATATTGGCCTGGGATCCGGAATGGGGCTGCACGTTGGCATATTCCACACCAAACAGCTTTTTCACCCGCTCGATGGCGATATCTTCAGCCTGATCCACAAACTCGCACCCGCCGTAGTACCGTTTGGCAGGGTAGCCTTCTGCATACTTGTTGGTCATGATGGACCCTTGAGCTTCCATCACGGCGCGGCTCACCGTATTTTCAGAGGCAATCAGATTCAACCCGAGTTCCTGACGGGTTGCTTCGCTTTCCAAAATAGTGGCGATTTCAGGATCGCTGGATTTGATATAGCTCATCAATCTCTCCCACCTTATCAAGTAATTTTTTTAGGGAAAAGGGTGTCATGGGGCCTGGTTACAAACCATCCCGGTAAAATCGCACCTAAGTAACAATCCACAGGATCGAACGCTATCGCAAAACGGCCATGCGACGTCCCGGATGAGGCGCCTGCAGGGCAGTGCTACGAATGCCTTATCCGGTCTCAGCCAAGGCACACACCGGACGGTTCAGTCATCAATGGACTGAATCCGATCTAAATGGCGTCCCCCCTCAAACCCGGTATTCAGCCAGGTCTTCACCAGTTCAAATGCCAACACATCCCCCACGATCCGCCCGCCGAGAACCAGCACATTGGCATCGTTGTGCTGACGGCTCATCTGTGCGGAAAACACATCTGAACAAAGCGCCGCACGCACGCCTTTGAACCGGTTGGCCACATAGGACATGCCGAGCCCGGTGCCGCAGAGAAGGATACCTCTGGGGTACTCTCCTTTTGACACGGCACCGGCCACCTTTTTACCGTATTCAACGTAGTTTACGGATGCCTCACTGTCCGTGCCGGCATCCTCCACGCGAAACCCTAAGGTGAACAGCAGGTCCTTGATTTTTTCCTTCAGACCGTAGGCGGCGTGATCGCTGCCGATAATGATGGTCTTGTCTGTATCCATCTGTCGATTTCCCAAATTTCAAGATATTGCTTAAGACTTCGCATTGATGAAATCAATGGCGTCCTGAACCGTTACCAGTCCCTCTGCCGCATCATCATCAATTTCGATTTCAAAAATCTCTTCCATGGACATGACAAGTTCGACAATGGTCAGGGAATCGGCACCCAGATCTTCGATCAGGGAGGCCTCCGGAACCACGTCCTCGATATCAATATCAGGAATTTTCTCAGCAATCACTTTCTTGACCTTGGTTTCAATGGTCATGACATGGACTCCTTACTGGATAATTATTCTTCGTCAGCGCCGGCCATTACGTTTCTTCCCTTATAGGCGCCGCACTCGGGGCAGGCGGTATGGGGAAGCTTGGGTTCCTGGCACTCGGAACATACAGAGACTGTAGGTGCGCTGGTTTTGTAGTGAGTCCTTCTTTTTCTGCCTCTTGCCTTGGAGCTTTTCTGCTTGGGTACTGCCATTGGATTTCTCCTAACTATATCATTTTATTTGCATTTCAATTATTTTGCACCAAAATAATAAACAAACTTATTTACCCCAATTTCGACTCAGTGTCAAGAACTATTGCCGAAGTCCAAGTTTTGTGGTAGTTAAGGGCTCGATTTTACACCGCTTACTCAAGAACCCATTTGGAGATATTATGGAACCCATTATTACCCGTTTCCCCCCGTCCCCCACAGGGTACCTTCACATCGGAGGTGCCAGAACAGCCCTGTTCAACTGGCTGTATGCCAGGCGTAAAGGCGGGAAATTTGTCCTTCGCATCGAAGATACCGATGAGGCCCGTTCCACCCAGGAATCCGTGGATGCCATTCTCGAATCCATGGAATGGCTCGGCATCGACTGGGACGACGGCCCCTATTTCCAGACCCAGCGTCACGACATATACAATGAATACATAGACCGGCTGGTGGACTCAGGCCATGCCTACTACTGCGACTGCACCCCGGATGAGGTCAATGCCATGCGCGAGGCGGCCAAAGCCAAGGGGCTCAAGCCCATGTACAACGGCCGCTGCAGGGAAAGGGGCCTGAAAAAGGGTGAGAACACCGTGGTTCGGCTAAAAACCCCGGATGCCGGCGTCACCGTTGTGGACGATGTGGTTAAGGGCAGTACCGCTTTTCAGAATGCGGAAATCGATGATTTCATCATCCAGAGAAGCAACGGCGTTGCCATGTATAACCTGGCAGTGGTCATTGACGACATCACCATGAACATCAACACGGTACTCCGCGGGGATGACCACCTGATCAACACCCCCAAACAGATTTTAATCTATCAGGCGCTTGGTGCGGGCCTCCCGGTGTTCGGCCATGTGCCCATGGTGCTGGGTTCCGACAAATCACGGCTCAGCAAACGCCACGGTGCCATGTCCGTGGGGGAATACCGGAAAATGGGATTCCTGCCCGACGCCATGCTCAACTACCTGGTCCGCCTGGGGTGGTCCCATGGGGATCAGGAGTTTTTCACCAGGGAAGAGCTGATCGAAAAATTTGACCTGGAACACCTGGGCCGGTCCCCGTCCATGTTTGATACGGATAAACTGACGGCCCTCAATGCCAAACATATCCAGAAGAAAAATCCTGGAGAACTGGCCGGTGAACTTCTGCCCCACCTGGCAGAGCTTGGTATCGACGCAGCGGATGATGCCTTTACACGCGATGTTGTGGAAACCTTGCAGGCCAGAAGCAAAACTCTTGTGGAAATGGCCCAGGGTGCGGCTTTCTATTATATAGATGAAATCACCTATGAGGAAAAAGCAGCCAAAAAATTCCTAAAGCCCGAGACCGCGGATCTGCTGAACCGGTGCGCAACAAACATTGAGGCCCTGGCGGACTACACCCATGACAGCCTTGAAACCCTTTTTAAATCCGTCATGGAAGACACAGGCCTTGGGTTCGGCAAAATCGCCCAACCCCTCAGGGTGGCGGTTACCGGAACAACAGTCAGCCCCGGCATATTTGAGATGCTTCTGGCGCTGGGTAAAGATAAAACCGTTGACCGGATCAAAAAAGCGGCTGGTTTTGCAGCGTCAAAAACCGCTGACGGACAATAAACCCAATCTTTAAGACGGGGGCTTTTGCCCCCGTCAATCCCTAATCAACAAATACCACCCCACTATACCCCACAAAACTGTCGGACTGTGATTTTTCAAAGCTCGTGGCATAGGCGACACAAATACCTTTGCGGGCCCCCGCCCGCTGACATGCCGCCGTAGCGCCAGCAGCCGCACCGCTGCAGCACATGTTCTTCCGGGACAATCCCTGGTTTAAAATTCCGCCAACATCCATTGCTTCCATAGCCCGGATCGCCCCGGCGTCGTTGTCATCCGTCACCCAGCCCACGGCGGAAGGAACGCTGCCGGCCGGTTCAAACCCGAAATTCGGGCCGTAGTGGGTCATGTCGGTTGATCCGATGACCCGGAAGGTCCGCCCAAGATCCCGGGCAACATCAACGGCGGCGTGCCCGATCTGTTCGGCCATCGCCGTCGGCGGCACCCCGCAGATGACAATATGGCTGTCCGGAAAAAAATGACGTATGAAGGGAAATTGAAGCTCAAGGGTGTTTTCATTCGGAAATGAATCCGGGGAAAGGCTTTGAATCCGATGCCCGGCTTCGGAGAGTCGCAGGACCAATTGCACCGTTAGATCAATGTCCACGGGAATATTTCCCAGCGGGGTTTCCACCTCTCCGTGGGCCAGAACAAAGGCCCGGGAGGTGGGGTGCATATGGGCGCCGAACAACAGGATCGTATTAATTGGAGTATCAGGAACAAGAGAGGAGATCACCCGGCAGGCTATGCCGCCGGAGTACACCCACCCCGCATGGGGCACAATACCGCCGAACAAAGTTCCGGCGGCGCCAGCCTCCTGCACGGCATCTTTGTGGCCCGCATTTGCTTTTGATAAAAAATCCCGGATGGCGGATTGACATGCGCCTGAAGTTCCCGGGTACCATGATCCGGCAAAGGCCGCTCGTTTGATTGTGGTTTCAGCCATACCCCTCTCCTTTCTGGGCACAGGGAAAGGCGGTGAAAACACCCTACCCCAGTTTTTCTTTAACCTTGGTCCGCAGCCATGACAGCCAAGGCTCAAACCCCTCTTCTGTTTTAGCGGAGATCTCAAATACCGGCATCCCCGGATGGACGTTTTTCATGTTTTCCACGGCCAGGGGGGCATCAAAGTCCAGATAGGGAAGCAGGTCGATCTTGTTCAGAATGGCGGCATCCGCCACCTGAAACATCAAGGGATACTTCAAGGGCTTGTCTTCCCCTTCCGTTACACTGAGCACCACGGCCCTGGCATCTTCCCCGATGTCAAACTCCGCCGGGCAGACCAGATTCCCGATATTCTCCACGATGAGCAGATCCAGGTCCTCGCACCCCAGCTTCCTTGCAGAATCCTCGATCAGATGGGCAGCCAGGTGGCAGTCCCCCCCAAACTGGTCCGTATTGATCTGGGTCACCTTGGCGCCGGTCACCTGGAGACGGTCCGCATCATTGGTGGTGCAGACATCCCCGACAATGACGCCCACACGGATCTCGGGCATGAGCTTGCCTAAAGTTTTGCAAAGGGTCTCCGTTTTACCTGAGCCCGGGGATGACATCATATTCAGGACAAAGACCTTCTGATCCCTGAACCAGTTCCTGTTCTTATCCGCTTCGGTTTCGTTTTTCTGAAGCACCCGCTTCTGAATATTGATTTCCATTCCTAATGTATTCCTGTACTTTTTTAAATTCTGTTAAATACGCTCGTTGCAGTGATCAATCCGCAAGCTCCATGGAGGAAATTTCAATTTCCCTGCCGGAAATCAGCGTCACCTTGGCATCACTGCAGTCCGGACATTTGAACATGGGGGTATCAGCCTCCCATTCCCGGCTGCAGCTTTGACACCGGATCACGATGGGCACCTCCTCGATCACAAGCCGTACCCCCTCCAAAGGCGTATCCTTGGTGACAATTTCAAGGCAGAAGGTCAGGCTGTGCTCCACCACGGAAGCCAGCTTTCCGATTCTCAGGTTCAAGATTTCCACCCTGGGATTTTCCATATCTTCGGGAATGGCATCCAGCGCAATCTGCACCAATTGTTCTGCGATACCCATTTCATGCATGATCCGCCTCCTGTTGCCTGTCAGAAAAAAACTGCCGCTTGAACTCAAGAAATCTGTCCGCTCTTATTGCATCTCGTATTTCAGCCATGAGGTCAAGGTAATAATACAGGTTGTGAATGGTATTGAGCCGGTAAGACAAAAGCTCCCTGGACTTATACAGGTGGCGCAGATAGGCCCTGGTGTAGTTTTGACAGGTATAACAACCGCAGGTATCATCAATGGGCCGGTCGTCCAGCCGGTACTTTGCATTGGGGATATTGATGTCGCCGAAACGGGTGAACAATTTACCGTTCCTTGCGTTTCGCGAGGGCATGACACAGTCAAACATATCGCAGCCCATCCCGGACAGGGTCACAAGATTCTCAGGGGTTCCCACACCCATGATGTAGCGGGGTTTATTCCGCGGCATCAGGGGCAGGGTATGATCCGCCATTTCATACATCACCTCCGTGGGTTCCCCCACGGATAATCCACCGATGGCAAACCCGGGAAAATCGATGGCTGTTATCTGCTCAACAGACAAGGACCGCAGCTCTTTATACATGCCGCCCTGGACGATGCCGAACAGGTTATTCACCCTACCTTTTTCCTCCCAATGATCATGCCCCCTTTTGGCCCAGGCCGTGGTCATGTTCAACGCATCCATGGTCTGCTTTTCAGTGGCCGGATGGCCCATGCACCAGTCCAGGGACATCATAATATCAGAGCCCAAAATCATCTGGATATCCACCGCCTTTTCAGGGGAGAAAAAATGACGGGAGCCGTCGATGTGGGATTGGAATTTCACCCCCTCATCCGTGAACTTGGCAAGCTTTGCCAGAGAGAAAAACTGGAACCCGCCGGAATCGGTGAGCATGGGTTTGTCCCAGGAAATAAATTTGTGCAGCCCCCCCATGGGCTCAATCACCTCACACCCCGGCCGAAGGTAAAGGTGATAGGTATTGCCCAAAATAATCTGGGCACCGCAGTGGTCCAGGTCTTCTTTGGAAACACCTTTCACCGACCCCACCGTGCCCACGGGCATAAAAATAGGGGTTTCTATGGTACCGTGGGCCGTTGTAATTTTCCCCAGCCTTGCACAGTCAGAAGCCTCCCCGGAAGTCCCATTGTCTTTAAAAAGTTCAAACGTCAGCATTATATAATTTAAGTCATCTTTCGGTTTGTATGAAAGAACCAAACAATGCGTTGAATTCTTTCATGGTTTGTTGTGGGTATGGCCGTTATTCGATGAACATGGCATCGCCGTAGCTGAAAAAACGGTACTTTTCCGCCACGGCAGTCTCGTAAGCCGCAAGCATCTTTTCCCTTGAGTAAAAGGCGGAAATAAGCATCAGCAGCGTGGACTTTGGCAAATGAAAATTAGTGATCATGGCATCCACACATTTAAAATTGTACCCGGGATAAATAAAAAGATCGCATTGGCCTGAAGCCGATGCAACCCTACCGTTCTCATCCGCCAGGAACTCCAGCGTCCTGACAGAAGTGGTTCCAACGGCGACCACACGGCCGCCTTCGGCTTTGGTTTGGTTGATACGGTCAGCCACTTCTTTTGATACCGTGAAAAATTCAGAGTGAATATCATGGTCACGGATATCATCCACCCGCACCGGAACGAAGGTGCCGTATCCCACATGGAGGGTGAGCTCCGCCACCCCCACGCCTTTGGCACGCAGATCAGCCATCAGCTCTTTTGTAAAGTGAAGTCCGGCAGTGGGGGCAGCCACCGCCCCTTCGGTGCGGGCATACACGGTTTGGTAATCGGCTTTATCCTTTCCATCAAGCCGCTCATCTCCCTCCATCCTTTTTATATAAGGCGGCAGGGGAATCCGGCCGGCGTCCTTCAACCGGTTGACAAAATCTTGGCCGCCCTCAAATTCCACTGTTGAGATCCTGTCATTGTGCGTAACAATCCGTGCAGTGATACCGCCGTCCATATAAAGCACACTTCCCGGTTTCGGACGCCGGGACGCCCGTATCAGGCAATCACACTGAAACAGACCGGTTCTGTCCAGATGCGCCATTCCCGCAGCATAGTCGATGATAAGAATTTCCACCTGGCCGCCGGTTTCCTTTTGCCCCATAAGCCTGGCCGGGATGACTTTGGTATTGTTCACCACCAGAAGGTCACCCGGGTTCAGAAACCCCAGGATATCGGTAAAGCAATGATGGGAAAGATCTCCTGTTCCCCGGTGAACACGCAACAGCCGTGAGCGGCTCCTGTCCGCACAGGGGGCCTGGGCGATCAACTCCTCCGGCAATGTATAATCATAGTCAGACAACCCGTACATTACCGCCCTCCCCCGGCCAGGTAGACGACACCTAACCCCGCCAGCATCATAAAAAAGCCGAACCGCCGCAAGGTGGCATCATCCAGGCCCAGAACAACAGAGACCATTCGGCGCATCTTTGCGGGAAAGGCAAAATAGGGCAGGCCTTCGACGATCATGACCATGCCCATGACACATAAGAAAAATTTCATGGAGATTTTTCCTTGTTATTCCTTGTATTTATAAATCCAACAGCTCCTTCTTTTATATTTTTGGGTCTCGTATTGCAATAAAAATTATATTGATTAATCAAAATATCAGGGTTATAAAGAAAGGCTATTGTGAATTAAATTATGGAAAATCAAAGGAATAGAAAATATTTATGGCATTTGAAACCGTTATCGGTCTTGAGGTCCATGCCCAGTTAAAAACCCGGACCAAAATCTTCTGTAGCTGCTCCACGGAATTCGGGAAATCCCCCAATGCAAATACCTGCCCGGTGTGCACCGGAATGCCCGGTGTTCTCCCCGTACTGAACCGGCAGGCCGTCACCTTTGCCATCAAAGCTGCCCTGGCCACCAATTGTAAAATTGCCAGGGAAAGCCGGTTCGACCGGAAAAACTATTTTTATCCGGATCTGCCCAAGGGATATCAGATTTCCCAGTACGCCGCCCCCATTGCTGAACACGGCCACCTGGATATCGAAACATCGGCCGGGCAGAAAACCATTGGGATCACCCGCATCCATATGGAAGAAGACGCCGGCAAACTGATCCATGATCCCCACCGGGCCAAAAGCATGGTAGATCTAAACCGGACCGGTGTCCCCCTGATCGAGATAGTCAGCGAACCCGATCTCCGATCTGCTGAAGAAGCCGGCGCCTACTTAAGAAAGCTTCACGCCATCCTCAAGTACATTGATGTCTGTGACGGCAACATGGAACAGGGCAGCTTCCGCTGCGACGCCAATATCTCCCTGAGACCCGTGGGACAGGAAGAATTCGGCACACGGACCGAACTGAAGAACCTCAACTCCTTTAAAAATGTAGAAAAGGCCATCCGCTTTGAGGTGGAGCGCCAGACCTACGTGCTGGAGGCCGGAGATAAAGTTATCCAGGAAACCCGACTCTGGGATCCCGACCGCAATAAGACCGCCTCCATGAGAGGAAAAGAAGAAGCCCATGATTACCGCTATTTTCCCGATCCCGACCTGGTCCCCCTCATTGTTGAGGATGACTGGATCCAATCGGTGGCAAAAGAGATGCCCGAGTTGCCGGACGAAAAGAAGGCAAGATTCGTAAAAGCGTATAAGCTTTCCGAATATGACGCAGAAGTACTCACTGCAAACATCGACATGGCCAACTTCTTCGAAGAAACGGTCCGCCCCCTTACAAATATCAAACAGGCCGCCAATTGGACCATGACCACACTGATGGGCATGCTCAATGCAAAAGGCCTTGATATCAGCAACTCACCGGTATCTGCAACGGCATTTTCCGAACTCCTTGCCCTTATCGAGAAAGGCAGCATCAATGCCAATGCCGCTAAAACCGTATTTGAAGAGATGACGGAAACAGGCAAGGCAGCGGCTGCCATTGTTAAGGAAAAAGGCCTGGAACAGGTGTCTGACCAATCCGAACTCGAAGGCCTGGTGGAGGAAGTCATCCGGGAAAACCCGGAAGAAGCCGAAGCTTACCGGAACGGAAAAACCAAGCTGTTCAGCTTTTTCATGGGCCAGATCATGAAAAAAACCCGGGGCAAAGCTGACCCTAAAGTTGTCGGCCCTTTGATTAAATCAAAACTATAAGAGGAAATCAACCGTGACACAAACTCAAAGCGCCGGCCGGATTATCACGGCTGTTATCATTACCGCGTTTATGCTGACAGGCACACCACTTCTGGCAAAAACGCCTACCACATTCGCCGTCCTGCCATTTACCATAAATGCCAATAAGGACATGTCATACGTTCCAAAAGGAATCAGCCGGATGTTTTACTCCAGACTGTCCTGGCCAGACAAGGTTCAAGTTATAAAACCCAATAAGATAGCCGCAGTTCTGAAAGACTTTCAAGGTCGGCCTGAAAACGAGATCGTTAAAGCCGTTGCCGATAAGACAGGCAGCCAATACATTCTTTCAGGCTCCGTTACCCAGGTTGCCGGCTCATTCAGCATTGACGCCCGTGTTTTTGATATTGAAAACAAACGGTATATGTCCTTTTTCGAACAATCCAAGGAAAGTGACGACCTGATTGAGAGAGTAGATAGAATTGCAGCCTCAATCAACAATAAAATTTTTGAAAGAAACACCTTGACCTGGAATAAGATGGAACAGGAAAAGCGAAAAAAACTGAACGATTATAAACGGAAAAACCCCCAACATCTCATGAAACTTCCCCCCGGTTATCAGCCGGATGAAAATGTGGGATGGAAAGTCTGGAAATACCTGTTTTAAGGGTTTTAGAAATAATAATATCCGCACATCATCATTCATAAAGCCAATTTATAAACAACCATAAAATAGATGGACCATGTACAACAAAAAAAATTATATAGATCGTCATTCCAATACCGAATACTCTGCAAAGAGCATTATTGATTTACTAATCAATGAGATCAATGAAATAAATTCCTGTGTTGATGTTGGTTGTGGTGTCGGTACTTGGTTGGCTGAATTAAACAAAAGAGGAGCATCTCGAATTCAAGGAATAGAGGGAACCTGGTTAGCAGAATCACATATTGTTATTCCTCCTGAATGTATTAAAAAATATGATTTAAATAAAAGAATTATTTTAAATTCAACTTATGATCTCGCTATTTCGTTAGAAGTTGCAGAACATCTTTTACCCGAGAGAGCAAAAAGCTTTGTCGATGATCTTTGTAATTTATCATCAATTATCCTGTTTTCTGCTGCTGTTCCGGGACAAAAGGATAAAACACATATAAATGAACAATGGCCTGAATATTGGGCATCTTTGTTTAAAGAGCGAGGATACAATGCTTATGATTTTATCAGATGGAAAATATGGAATGACGAACATATTCCTTATTGGTACAGGCAAAACATTATTTTGTATATAAACAAATCAGTTAACATAAATGAAAATATTAAAAAATCTCTTTGTGATTCACCATTGTCCGTTGTCCATCCTATTTTATTAAAGTCTCAAAGTGATCTTTCTGTTGGGCAAGCACTTAAAATAGCAGGCATCAGTTTAATAAATTCTCTTAAAAAAAAGTTTTAAAATGACCATTATAGAGGATGTTGAAACCAATTAAATACATAGTACGTCATAAGTCTCCCAGGTGCTTGTAGTTTATCTGTTCGACGTATCTACTATTTTGTGGAAAGCTCGTCCGCCGTCCGCCGCAATGAAGAGGTAAAAAAGGCCCGGTAAAATACAAATTTACCGGGCCTTTCCTGACAAAAACAGGCGTAGGAAAAAACTGATTTAGGTCAAATCAGACAGAATTAAAAGTTAATCTGCCATTTAATAGCGAAGTATCTAACGTAAGGCTCTGTATCGCCTTCATTGGAATCATGAATACCGAATTCAGGTGTCATGAAAACCCCAGGCGCAAAGAAAATCGTGGACTGCAGATAGAATGTATCCGCATCATTCTTTTCCGTGCCGGAGCGATCCAGTTCGGTGCTAACATAACCGTAACCCGCTTCCAGATAGAGCCCTTTTCGAATTTCATAACCAGCTACAATAAGGGCGGCAAGCGCATCGTTATCTGTGAGGGCAACAGTTCCCGTTGCTGAGCCTTCATCCCACTCGGCAAAGCCCCAGCCAAGACCGTCAAAGGTTGAAGTGTTTGCATTTTCAGTGGTGGACCAGAGAGATCCGCTGACCAGGATATCTGCCAGATTACCGACATTCTGCCCCCCCCATACATTGCCTTTGAAATATGCTTTGCCTACGTTAAAGCGTCCGCCCAGAGCAAGTACATAGGAGTTGACATCGTAAGTGGTGTTATTATCAACAACATCAAATGTCTGATAGCCGCCAGCGACAGCGATATGACCATTATCAAAATCGTATTTGTACTTGGCCTGGATATTGGGGAATTGCACCTCTGTTTCAGGCGCGTTCAAAGCGTTACCCAGACCACCAACTGTTCTCTGGGTTGTTTCGAAACGATGGGCGACAACATCTCTGGGTTCAACCAAAGCAATCTGGAAATTGCCGAAGGTAAGACGAATCATTGCCTCACGCTGACCGTAAAGCATACCGAAGGTACTCATGTTATGGTCGCCCTTTCCTAAAGCATCGATACTGTACACCTGATTAGAATAGGGAAAAAGGAGTGGAGTATAATGCTTGCCAACACCCAGAGAGCCAGCACCGAAGTTCCACTCACCCCAGAGGATACGAACATTGGAATTTCCGCTTAATGTGCCATATTCAAAACGGCCCGTGAGAGAATCACTAACCTTGACATTGGCGCCAATTCGTGCGTTGCCATATAGCTTTTGCTCATAGTTTTCTGTGTCTTCACCAGTGGCCAAACCTAGAGCTGCGCCTCCTGATGTGAACGGGTTATTATCAAACTCGGAATAGCTTGTGTTCACACGTGCGCTGCCGTAAAAATTCCATTCAGCAGCCCAAGCGGCAGAGCCGCTCAGAAAAACAAGTAATGCAGCCATCGCCATTAATTTTTTCATCTTTTCTCCTTTTTGTAGTATTGTCACTCCATTTTCCCACACCTTAAAAACAAAGTGCTCCTTTTAAACACCTGTTTTTTTCAAGGAAAAGACCAAGCGTTCCTTTTATAAACGCTGTTTACAAAATCAATTAACCAGATTGCCCCCCTATGTGTCAACAACTTTCACAACATTTTTTTACAAATTCTTCACACTTTTAAGCATATAAAAAATATAAATGATCCTGATCGGTGCCCCGATCCGTATTATTAGAAGTTACAATCAATAGAATAACCTCCGCCAGGGTTCATTCTCGGTTTTCAATGAGACGAATCACCCAAGTAATATCATGCATTTTAGCCACCGCCCCCCTCCTTCTTTCGGAGTAATCCGGTTTGTTCCGATTTAAAAAAACACTTGAATTATTCATTACGCTTGAAGGATTCAAAAGCATTACATTTCACACCATTCAGATAAGCTTCGGAGAAGAACACCACATCTTTTGGGCAAAAAAAATGGGCTGATGATCGAATTGACCATCAGCCCACGTTTATCAGGCAGCATATGTGTTTGGTATTAGGCTTACTTCTAAATTAGAAGTTGATCTGCCATTTGGCACCGAAGTAAGTTGTTTCGGTGTCGCCGTCTTCTTCGCCGTCGATAACACCGAGTTCAGGAACAACGAAAACACCAGGTGCTAAGGTGACGGTTGCATTGATGTAGTAAGAAGAAACTTCATCTTCATCAGTAGCATCATCAAGATCGGTTTCAGCATAGCCGTAGCCCATTTCAGCAGTGATCATGTCGTTGAACTTGTAGCCGGCAACCAGGAGCCAACCAAAGGCGTCGTTGTCCAGCAGACGGGCTCTGTTAGTAGTATCAACTGCGGCAAGACCATCATCCCATCCATTGTCGCCGTCTACGGAGATGGCGATCAGGTTGCCAACGTTCTGACCAGCAAAGAAGTTACCATTGATGAATGCAGCACCGAGATCAAGTTGACCGCCGACAGCAAGAACGTAGGAATCAACGTCATAAGTATTGTTGCTGTTGTTGTCAGTCAGCTCATAAGAGTTGTAACCACCAGCTACCTGCATGGTCACTTTGTCGAAAGAAGCGGTGTATTTGGCTTCGATGGCAGGAATGTTTACTTCTGTGGAGTAGTCAGTAGAACCACCAACAACCTGGAGGGCAGTAATTTCGCTTGCGTCAGGGGCAACCAGAGCAATCTCGAAAGTACCGAACTTCAGTCTGAGCATTCCATGACGACCGGAATAAACACCACCCTGGGCCAGCAGGTCGTTGTCAGTTCCGTAAACCTGGTTGGAGTAGAACCAGTTCAGGGGAGTGTAAGTCTGACCTACGAGGAAGGTACCTGCGCCGAAGTTCCATTCGCCATAGAGCTTACGAATGTTGGCGTTGCCGCCGGAAGCGCCGTACTCAAAGCCACCAGTCAGTTCGTCAGATACTTTTACAGAGGCACCGATACGGGCGTTGCCCTGAAGGCCCATGTTAAAGTTGTCTGTATCAACACCATTAGTTTCTTCTTCTACCTGGAAAGTGGAAACACGGGCAGAACCGTAGAAGTTCCAGTCTGCTGCAAGAGCAGAACCTGTCATAAGCATTGCAGAAATAGCAATAGCTGCGATAATTTTTTTCATCTTTTTCTCCTTTAAATTATTACTGCCTGATGCCTGCGCCACCCCCTCCTTTTAAAGGACCAACGCAGATTGATTTATAATAAAACTAATTTTCTTAAAAAAAGTCAATCATTTTTTACATTTGCAAATACTATTTTAATTTATACGAAATAATGTTTGTGGATTTGTCTTTGGAAAGGATGGCCATTTTTGTCCTGCCGACCACCGAAACCAGAAGTTCAGGCACCTGGTCGCCATCCACATCAACCAGGTTGATATCGGATATCCACCCTTGTACCGGCACGGTTTGAAAAACAGGCGCCATTGCAATCCCATTCCATTCCATCATCTCTATGTATCCTTCTTTAAACCGTTTATATCGCCCAATCATTCCACCGCCTACTTCCGAATTTTTGACCACAATCGCTTTAGGCTTTTCCTCATCCCCCATTGCGTGAAAGATGATCCGAGGGTTAAAATATACCCGATCCCGGAAAGAGGCATCCGCATCATTTTGCGGCATCAACCAGACGGTATTCGATTTCCCGTATTTGGTAGTACTGGACCAGAGTTCACTTCCTGCAGCATCAATGGCAACTAAGCGGTGATGTCGGTTTATCGACAGGTATTCATCCCAGGCATCCTGAACAACGGGTCCTTTAGCCAATGAAAGGACATTGGTCCCCCTTGGCATACGAAGGCGTTTAACTTTATTGTACTGGTCACCATCTGCACTCATCGTATATATCCGCCCGGAAAACGGATCTTCATCCCGATTCTGACCTATCAGCACATTGTTATGTTGTTCATTTTGGATAACCCTGTAGTATACAGCCTGGTCTTCTAACAGTATCTTGTAGTTAGAGCCGTTGTATTCGACAACAGAAGATGCCAGGGTATCTTTGTGCACCGTCATTGCCGTAACAAAAATTTCCGGATAACCGTTTCCATTGATATCAGCAACGTCCAAGCTCACGACCTTTATGTGTGAGGCCAGTTCCACAGATCCTTCCTGGACAAGCATCTGGCCGTCGAAATGGTACATAAAAAGCTGATTATCCGTTGCTGCCACAACCTCTACGGTACCGTCCTTGTCCACATCACCGCTGGACAACCCACGAATGACGTCATCCATCTTAAAATGGGTGGAAAACCCCTGAGACCGGGTGGTCATCAGCCCGCCGCCGTATACGCTTACACCGCCAGCATTATGCAGGCCGCCCGGTGCAGGCGGTTCCTGGGGTACCGGTTGGGCGTAAAGTTCGTTGTTAATACGGCGGCCAAACATCTTCAGGTTGACGTCACCGGCAAAGCTGTTCACCAGAGGGATGACATCTCCCATACTGTTGCTCTGCTCGAAAAAAGAAAGGGTTTCCTTCTGGCCGTTCACATCCACCATGCTCCCGTCCAGACTCACGCTTTCCCCAAAATGGGTGAGGCTGCCGAACAATACGAAATCGACACCCAGATTAGCGCCAATAATTCTCGCCTTGGCCTCGTTGAGATCACCTTTGGTCAGATCGGAACCCTGGGCTTCAGCCAAGGCGTTTTCCACGGTTTCCCTGTCCAGGACATCCACTTTGCCGGGATCTGACAGACGGGAGGACAGCATGGAAAACAGACCATTTTGAAGAAATCCAAGATCCTGGGGAGAGTTCATCTTAAACGGAACTACAGCCACCGTTTTGGCGTCCTTGCAAAAAGCGGTGCCGGTCGTGAGGATTACCAGGACTGCCAATAGAGACAGAACCAGCCCCTTGCATACGCGTTTGGATGTTAACATAGTTTACCCTTTCTATTGTTCATAAAGTCATCGGGACCGCCGCAAAGGCGTGGCTCCCGATCTATCTTTTACGTATAATTTATTCAGCATTCAAGCATAGATTCGTTAAAAAATGTACCGGAATTATATATAGTATCCGCGGACATCACACAACCCTTTTGAACAGCTTTTCAAGCTGATACGCATCAAAGGAAAGCAGAATCGGTCGGCCGTGGGGGCAGTGCATAGGATTGTCGCAGCGCCACAAATCCGTTATCAGCTTCTCCATTTCCTGTTGATTCATGGGTTTGTTGGCCCGGATCGCCCGGTGACAGGCCATGGTGACAAGACAGCCGTCCAGCCAGTCGTCTTTTGCACCGGCCCGGTTATCACGGCTTAGTTGCTCTATCATTTCAAGAATCATGGTCCGGATCGACCGCTCTTTCACCAGGACAGGAACGGATTTAATGACGAAGCTTGCCCCGCCGAACGGCTCGATATTCACTCCCAGCGCCGCCATTTCATCCAAAGAACCGGACAGGATATCGGCCTCCCTGTGGGTGAGTTCAAGCACCTCCGGAACCATCAGGTCCTGGCTCTGAATGCCCAGGGTCCGATGCCGTTTTTTAAGGCGTTCGTAAACCACCCGTTCGTGAGCGGCATGCTGATCAACCAAGACCATATGCCCCTCTTTTTCCAATACGATATAAGTCCCCAGCACCTGACCGACTATCCGGGTTTCCGTCACGTCTTTCTGCGCAGGCGCATTATCCTCAGGCTCCCGGATAAGATCCGGCCCCTCCAGCCCTCCTGGCATATTTACGTCACTGCCAGATGCATCGCTCTGCCCGCGCTTATAATTTTCAACACTCCCAGAAACCTTCGGGCGAGACTTGGCAAAAGACTTACCGGGGACTATGCCTGACCATTTGATTTCCCCCTGGGCCACTTGCGGTGACACGGGTTGCCGGAGAACTGTTTTTCCGTAGACAACCGGTTCCTTTTTCTCTTTCTCAAGGCCGGAATCAAGTCGGCCTGATGTCGATGTATGTTGTCCAGATTCATCAGGCTCAGAAGCGTTGCCCCCACCGAATCCGCCCACAAAACTCACAGGTCCGGATCTGGCATAGGTGATGGCATCGGCCTGGGCGTCAGCGAGCGCCTTTTCCACGGCGCGCCCAAGAAGCCTGTAAACCGGTTGAGGCATAAGGAATTTTATTTCCCGCTTGGTGGGGTGCACATTCACATCCACCTGTTCAAAGGGCAGCTCCACACAGATAACCCCCATGGGATACCGCCCCTTCATGATCCGCCCCCGGTATCCCTGAAACAGGGCAGCCACCATCCCCCGGTCATGGACCAGGCGGTGATTCACAAAAAGATAAATCCGGTTCGGCGTACTGCGGGTAACGGCCGGATTGGCACACACCCCGGTAATCTTAACCGCCCCTTCATCTGCCTCAAGGGGATAGAGGTTGTCTGCCGCATCTTTGCCCAGTACCATCCGGGCCCGCTGAATCAAATCCTGGCCCGGCGGGAAGTTGCGCACCAATTTTTTATTTAAAAAAAGGCGGAACCCGATGTCGGGATTGCCCATGGCCAGGCCTGACACGGCGTCCGATATATGACTGGTTTCCGTACTTTCCGCCTTTAAAAACTTCCTGCGGGCCGGGGTATTGAAAAAAAGCTGCCGGACTTCCACCATAGTCCCCGGCGGGGCACCGGCGTCTGCTACTTTTTTCAGTTTCCCCCCGTCGATGTCGATGCGGGTCCCGGAATCCTTGTTCTGTGGACGGGATACCAGAGTGAACTTTGACACAGATGCAATGGAAGGCAGCGCCTCCCCGCGGAACCCGAATGTGGAAATGGAAAACAGATCGTCTTTGGAAAAAATTTTGGAGGTGGCGTAGCGCTCAACCGCCAGCATGGCCTGGTCCCGCACCAGGCCAACACCGTTATCCGAAATACGGATCAGGGAGCGGCCGCCCTTTTCAATCTCAATGGTAATCCGATCCGCTCCTGCATCCATGCTGTTTTCAACCAGTTCTTTTACCACGGACGCCGGCCGCTGGACCACTTCACCTGCCGCAATCTGGTTGGACAGGATCTCCGGCAGGATACGGATTGTCTTCATACCCGAATCGATACGCTACTCCTGTTCGTCCCGGATAAAACGGAGAAGAAATTCAGAATCCTTCGGGCTTAAGTCAAACCTGAAAGCCGCCTCATCTGCAAGCGCAGTAAGACCTTTAGAGGGATCTGCCTTCCGTTGTTCGGATACCCACGCAATCGCCTTTTTCAACGCTTCGCCCTGGGGCTTGATGTTTGCCATACAGACCTCCTTAAATGATTAAACGCCGACAGCCCGCCTAAAGCTCCGGAAACGCCGCCTTAAAGCCTGTGGCAGCCCCGACGCTCTGTTCAAATCCGAAGCCCGCCCGGATCAATGAAAGCTCGTCAAACCGCTTGGCCATCATCTGGATACCGATGGGCAGCCCTTTACCGCTCAAGGCGGCGGGTACGGAAATACCCGGCACCCCGGCCATATTGGCGGACAGGGTAAATATATCGGTCAGGTACATGGTCAGGGGATCTTCGGTATTTTCGCCAATCCTGAAGGCCGGGGTGGGCGCCACAGGAGACAGGATAATGTCACAGGTGTCAAAGGCCTTGTCGAAATCCTGCATGATCAGCGCCCGAACCTGGGATGCCCTGCCGTAATAAGCATCGTAATATCCGGCAGACAATGCATAGGTGCCGATGATAATGCGGCGCTGCACCTCAAGGCCGAATCCGGTTGATTTTGTCCGCTTGTACATATCAATCAGATCATCGGCACTGTGATCCCTAAATCCAAAGCGCACCCCGTCGAACCGGGCCAGGTTGGCACTGGCCTCACAGGGGGCAATGATGTAGTAAGCCGCCACCACATACTCGGTGTGGGGCAGGGAAACCTCCCGGATCTCAACACCAAGGTCCGTCAAAATATTTTTGGCGCTGTCGAACATGGCGGCCACTTCGGGGTCGATTCCTTCCACATTGGAAAATTCTTTGGGAATCCCGGCAACCATCCCCTTCAACCCTTCTTTGCGGAACAGGTCCAGGCCGGCGGAGAAATCAGGCACCTCATTGCGGGCAGAGGTGGAGTCTTTGGGATCGTTGCCGCAGATCAGATTCATCATCATGGCCGCATCGGTGACATCCCGGGTGATGGGCCCGATCTGATCCAGGGAAGACCCGTAAGACACCAGCCCATAACGTGAGACCCTGCCGTATGTAGGCTTTAATCCCACCACCCCGCAGTGAGATGCCGGCTGGCGGATGGAGCCGCCCGTATCCGTTCCCAGGGCACCGGAACAGAAGCCTGCGGCTACGGCCGCGGCAGAGCCACCGGAAGATCCGCCCGGTACATGGTCGGTATTCCATGGATTCCGGGTGAGTTTAATACTGGAATTTTCCGTGGAGGATCCCATGGCAAATTCGTCCAGGTTGGTCTTTCCGATCAGTACCGCATCTTCGGACTTGAGCTTCTCCACAACAGTGGCATCGTACTGGGGCACAAAATTGTCCAAAATCTTTGAGGCGCAGGTGGTTTTAACCCCCTTGGTGCACAACAGGTCTTTGAGGGCAACGGGAATACCGGTGAAGGTTGCCTGGCGGCCTGCTGAAATGCGAGCATCTGCTGCCTTGGCCTGGGAGATCGCAAGGTCGGCATCCACAGTGATAAATGCGCCGATGCGTTCGTCATGGGCGAAGATCCGGTCCAGAAAGGCCTGGGTCAGCTCAACGGATGATATTTTTTTGTCTGCCAGGTGTTGCCGGGCCTGGTCAATGGTCAACGTATGAAGTTCCATCAAAAGTTTCCTTAAATTTTGGGGGCGTTATTTTACCACTCTGGGCACGGTATAAAAATCGTCATCCCGTTCCGGGGCGTTTGCAAGGGTCACATCCGGCCCCGGTGATTCATGGGCCGTATCCTCCCTTAGGACATTGTTCATAAACGCCGCACCCGATGCCGGGGTCACCCCGTCCACGTTCACATTTTTAAGGGTATCGATATAGTCCAGAATATGGCTCAACTGCTCAGAGAGGGTCTCCTTGAGGTCGTCATCTATATCCAGACGTGCCAGATGGGCAATCTTCTCCACTTCATCCTTTGATATCTTCATCACTCGTCCTTTTTTATAATCATGCCGTCGATCTTGGCCTGTTTCAGCTTTTTCAGCCCGGCAGCCGCAGATGCATAGTCCGCAAACGCCCCGGTCCGCACCCGGTACCATACGCCTTGATTTGTTTTGGCCTGAACCCTGTAAGCGGCAAATCCTTTTTTCTCAAGCCGTGCCATCTGCGTTATGGCATCCTTCTTGTCCTTGTAGGCCGCCACCTGAATGGTGTATCCCGCATCACCGGATTGTTTCGTGGAAACATCCGAAGGCTTTTTAGCAGGTTTTTCCGCAACAGCCTTTTTTACAGGGGGTGCGACGGTTTTGGCTTTCGTTTCAGTTTTTTTTCGTTTCGCAGATACAACCGCCCGGTTAAACGTCTCCTGTTTTTTACTCGTTTTTACCGGCACCTCGGCCATTGTCTGGGATGCTTCGGGTTTTGCTTCGGAAAGTTTAGGCGTGGCCGGGACAATCTCCGCACCCTGCGTGGTCCGCCCCTTAACCTCATGGCGTACCGGATTGTTTAAGGCATCATAAAAATCAAGATCCACCGGTGTTTCCGGCGTGTCCCCCCGGCCGAACTCCCGGGCAATGTTCGACAACCGCGCCTGAAAACTTTCGGTGTCAAAGGTCACCGGAGATGTTCCCCGGCCGACCATCACCCCCAGGGTAAACATCCATACGCCGATAAAAAGGTAAAGCCCGTATTTTATGATAACCTTGGCCGTCCCCATGGGGCTACATTCTTTCCGGCGCAGACACACCCAGGAGGCAAAGACCGTTGCGGATTACTTTTTTCACCGCAAGTACCAAAGACAGTCTTGCGGCAGACAATGCCTTATCCTCGGTGATCACCTTGTGTTTGTTGTAATACCCGTGGAAGGCACCGGCCAGAGACATCAGATAGGTAAAAATCACATGGGGATGCAGGGTGGCGGCACTTTTTTCAACCTGCTCCTGAAACCCTGCCAGGGTCTTGATCAGACGCAGTTCCTCATCTTCCACAAGACGCGAAAGCTCCTGCCCCTTTGAAAACTCAATCTCATGGATCAGCCCCTCTTCCTTGGCCTTGACCAGGATACCCGTGATCCTGGCATGAACATACTGCACGTAGTACACCGGATTATCAGCGCTTTTCTGTTTGGCAAGCTCAAGGTCAAAATCCAGGCCTGAGTCATAGCTTCTGCTCAGAAACATAAACCGGGCGGCATCGGTGCCCACCTCGTCCACAATATCTTTCAGGGTAACGAACTCACCGGCCCGGGTGGACATCTGCACAGGCGCCCCGCCCCGCAGCAGGTTGACCAGCTGAACCAGAATGACCTCAAACTGCTCTCTTTTGCGGCCCGTAGCTTCCACTGCCGCATTCATCCGTTTGATATAGCCGTGGTGGTCAGCCCCCCAGACATCGATCACCCGGTTGAATCCCCGCTCGAACTTTTCATCGTGATAGGCAATGTCAGAAGCAAAATACGTTGTCAGCCCGTTGTTCCGGACCACCACCCGGTCTTTATCGTCACCGAATTCTTCGGTTTTAAACCAGAGTGCGCCGTCCTTTTCATAGATGACGCCCTTTTCTTTAAACGCCTTGATAGCGGACTGAACCCTGCCGGAATCATACAGACTCTGCTCACTGAACCAGTTATCAAATTCCACACCAAAGGCAAGAAGATCAGCGCGGATACCGTCTAAGATTTTACCGGCAGCGAATCTGGCACAAATCTCTATGGCTTCGGCGTCTTCTTTTTCCAGCAGACTTGCGCCCTCCAGGTCGAGAATTTCCTGAGCCAGTTCCTTTATATAATCCCCCTGATAGCAGTCCTCGGGAAATACAACATCCTTTCCCTCCATCTCGCAGAGCCTCAGCCATACAGAGGTGCCCAACGTGCGAATCTGACGCCCGGAATCGTTGATATAGTATTCTTTTTGAACATCATATCCGGCAAAGGCAAGAATGTTGCCCACAGAATCGCCGACGGCAGCACCGCGGCCATGCCCCACATGAAGAGGGCCTGTGGGATTGGCAGAGACAAACTCCACCTGAACCCGCTGCCCCTGGCCGGCATCGGATTGGCCGTAACGCTCATCCGCTTCAAGGACCTGATCAACAATCGGGTGCCATGCGGCATCAGACAAAAAGAAATTGATAAATCCCGGTCCGGCGATCTCTATTTTTTCAATGGGCAGGCCGTTATCCCCGTCCGCCGGAGACATGGCATCCACCACCGCCTGGGCAATTTGCCGGGGCGCCATTTTCTGATGCCGGGCGGAGACCATGGCAAAGTTGGTTGAAAAATCCCCCTGTCCGTCATGTTTAGGGGTTTCGATCTCCATGTCTGGCACCTGATCAGACGGCAGCGCACCATTTTCAAACGCTTTACGGGCAGCGCGAAGCACCATATCTGCGAGTATTGTTTTCATGGCAGTGTTTAATTCTCGTGTTCAGAAGTATCTTCAGGGGTAAATGACGGCGTATCGTCGTCAGAATCAATCTCTTTAATCTCATCTTCTTTGGTATCACCGTCTTCTTCCAGCAGGGCGTCAAGCTCAACATCGTCATCTTCCAGACGGAAATCCTCTTCCCCGGGAAAGGCTTCAGTGTCGTTGTAATCCACGATCACTTTTTCCATGTTAGCGTCGGCAAAGAAGTCTTTGGTTTCATCAAACAGCTTTTCACTCATGTCTCTTGTGGGGAAAAGGCTTCTGCGCCGCAGCAGCGCTATGAACGCGTCCCGCCCTGTGTTATGGGCCGCTGTCATCTCCTCAAGACTGTACTCTTCCTCGTGCAGGGGCATCACCACCCCGGGATCCACCTCGCTGGATTCCAGCACCGTGAGAATACCGTTCTTGATATTCTTTTCAAACCTGATTTTCTGTTTCATTTTATCTCCTGTAAATGATTTTCAACCTAAAACCCCTTAATATAGCCCAAGTGGATTTCATGTCAATATTAGTTTGTGCGGGCCGGCTCATTTCATATGAAGGTAACCATGGTATTATTTCATTTTTAGCCCAAGTAAAGTATTGACCGTCCCAAGTGATGATGATATATAACCCTGGTTAATTTTCGGAGGAGTGGCCGAGCGGCTGAAGGCGGCGGTCTTGAAAACCGTTAGGTGTCAAAGCCTCGTGGGTTCGAATCCTACCTCCTCCGCCAAAATTCTCGCGGAGAAGTGACCGAGCCGGCTGAAGGTGCTCGCCTGCTAAGCGAGTGCACGGGGAAACTTGTGCCGAGGGTTCGAATCCCTCCTTCTCCGCCAGCATTAAAGAATTCAGCCCCTGACCGGATCAATCGGCCAGGGGCTTTTTCTTTTTTTCACACGCGCTTTCATTTTTTTACCCTCACTCCATGGTAATTTCCTGGTAATTTTCGTCTTCCCCCGGTATATTGCGCACCATTAAATATTTCTTAACAAACGCCGCCCCGCATTGATACTGTGGCCCAATGGACCAAAAGGCCGGCACAGCAAAGAACAAACACAAAAAAAAACAAACCGCATCATGTCAGAATTTATACTGGTTAAAAAATCACAGATCGCCCTGTTTAAGGATATCCCGTTCTATTATCACACCGCCGCCGGCAATTACGCCCTGTACAAGAAAAAAGGAGAACGCCTGGACGAAGACCGGCTGTCCAAGGTGAAGTATCCGGATCTCTATATTTCCGATGCGGATAAAGATATTGCCCTCAAAGAACTGATGTCGTCCCTGAACAACGATCTGAAGACGAAAATCAGCGAAGGAAAACTCAAAGATGTGCGGGAAACCCTATCAATCATCGTAGACGAGGCCCTGACATCCGGAAATGAATCCACAATGGATGCCCTGCCGGACACCATCGACATTCTGATGGGCAGATACAACAAGAACAAAGGGGCCATGGAGTATCTGACACAGATTGCCTCCAACTCATCAATCCTTGTGGAGCATACCGTGAATATCACGGCCCTGACCCTCCACTTTTGCTTCCATCACCATTTCCCGGAATCCGACACCCGGCAACTGGCCATGGCGGCATTGCTCCATGACTTGGGATGTTCTCAACTGGATAAGGACCTGATCGAATCCAAAAAACGGCTGACAGACGGCCAGTTCTCAACGTATATCACCCACCCGCAACTGGGGTTTGAACTCATCCGGGACAACGCTGAATTTGATGTGGCGGTTTCCACAGTAGCACTGGAGCACCACGAGCGCATTGACGGCAGCGGCTACCCCACAGGACAGCGTCGGATCACCTCCTATGCCCAGCTCATCGGATTGATTGACTGCTACGAATCCCTGGCATACCGCGGAAAAAAATTCAGGAAGCGCAGAAAACCTTACGAAGCCCTGAACCTAATTAAAGATGAAGTGATGAGCGGACGCTTTTCCAAGGAGATTTTCAGGCAGTTCACCTCCTGCCTGACCCGGTAGATCAGCCGGCCCCAATAAAAACGCCCCCGGAAGCTTTGGCCTCCGGGGGCGTTTATGTTTTTTGCCTGGACGAGTCTGTTTTTAGAAATACCAGGCCAGGGTGCCAAGCCAGATGTCAATGCCGTGATTGGGCTCTTCAATGGACGCATTGGAGTAATGCAGGTACCGGATATTCAAATCCAGATTGTTGAACCGGAACCCCGCACCGATGCGGTCCTCAAACTGAAAACTGCTGGCCAGATTGCGGTCATCAATCCGGTACTCGTCCAGAAGGGCCACCCCGATACCGCCCTCTATATAAGGATACCATTGTTTCCCGTTGGGGTTAAAGGCATAGAGGAACACCGGAGACAGGGCCACGGCGTTGATTTCATCATCTTTTCCGTCCCAGTGGTTGTAAGAGAGTTCAAAGTAGCCATCCACATATCCGATGCTGCTCTGCAGCCAGCGCACATTCCACTTCTTTGCCAGCCCCACCCGGTAAATATCAATATTATCCTGGCTTTCCCCGTATCCCAGCGTCAGACCGAAGCCGGAATACTCAGATTTTTCCTGGGCCGCAGCAGAACTGCAGCATATCAGCAACGATACAGTTAATATCCATAAGATTTTTTTCATTTTTTTCCTTTCCGTTTTCTTATCTTTTTGTACCATTCATGTCAGGGCGATATCACAGTCCACCCGTCATACACCATTCATAAACAAAAGAAAACGTCTAAAAAAGCAGACAGGGGTTCTCCGCACCCACGGCACTCTGAAAAGGCCCGTGGCAACCGGTTTTCCAATGGTTTCCATTTGGAAACTAAACCGCTTTTACCCTTGACATAAAATTTGTGGGAGTTTATACCCTTCTTCGAAGCAACTCCCAGCCGGTTTAGTATTCAGCCGAGGTGTCACTCCCTGGCAGTTGCTGTCGAAAAGAAGCGCTTTTATTGATTTTTAAATAGTTGAGATAATATTGAAAGAGACACTTAAAAAGAACCTGAACCGGTTCATTGAGGACTGGTTCAGGTCTACTATTGATACATACCCTAGCCAAAGTGCAAG